>ENA-OWPL01000181-OWPL01000181.1-human-gut-metagenome-genome-assembly--contig:-NODE-181-length-48714-cov-36.350521_pt1 | contig 48714 bp, 42 predicted proteins | sample MGYA00248263_ERZ651844 | MGnify/ENA primary metagenome ERZ651844 (study PRJEB26924, sample SAMEA4378256) | human gut metagenome | biome: human gut; feature: human-associated habitat; material: faeces...
ATATCGACTAATTCTGAACATGATTATATAAACTAATTTTGAATACCTACTTATAGAAAAGTCTTATACAAAAATACAAAATAATATTATGACAACAAAGGAAGAAATCATTGACGATTGGTTGGTGCGATATACTAAGATGCCACTTGATAAGTTTGGTGATCATATTCTATTGACCAACTTCAATAACTACGTTGACATATTTTGTAAGCAGTGTGGGGTTGACCCTGTGGGCTTTGATGCCAATATGCGTGCTGCTACGGCAGATAACATAACCATGATTAATTTTGGTATGGGTAGCCCTAATGCAGCGCTTATCATGGACCTCTTGGGAGCCATTAAGCCGAAGGCTTGTTTGTTCTTAGGAAAGTGTGGAGGCATCTCGGAGAAGACGCATTTGGGCGATTATATTCTCCCCTTAGCTGGCATTCGTGGCGAAGGTACGTCGAATGACTATTTCCCACCCGAAGTGCCTGCACTGCCTGCCTTTATGTTGCAGCGTGCTGTGTCAACAGCTTTGCGCGACAATAGCCACGACTATTGGACGGGAACGGTTTATACGACCAACCGCCGTGTGTGGGAGCACGATGAGCGATTTAAGAACTATTTGCGTGAGACGCGTGCTATGGCCGTCGATATGGAGACGGCTACGCTCTTCTCATGTGGATTTTACAACCACATTCCAACGGGAGCGCTCTTGCTCGTGTCGGACAATCCCATGGAGGCAGATGGTGTGAAGACGGAAGAGAGCGATAATCAGGTGACGCGCAACTTTGCCGAAACGCATGTGCGCATTGGCATAGAAAGTATGAAACTTATCATTGGTGAACGCAAGACGGTGCGTCACTTAAAGTATGATTGGTAATGGTAGGGTATACTTCAAACTATAAAAGAAAGTCTGCGGGTATAACCTATGAACAAATCATACGTGATGTGCAGGCTGGCAACATTAAGCCCGTTTATTACTTAATGGGTGATGAAAGTTATTACATCGATCGTCTGGCAGACTTTATCGTAAATGCGGTGCTAAAGCCTGAAGAACAAGATTTTAACCTCATGACTTTCTTTGGGGCTGAGGCTGACATTGATGCTATTATTGCAGCAGCTCGCTCATACCCTATGGCAGCACAACATTTGGTGATTGTAGTAAAGGAAGCGCAAGGATTGAAAAATCTTAGCCGATTAGAGTATTATTTTCGTCAAATTCAACCTAGTACGGTGCTTATATTTTGTCATAAAAACGGAACAATTGACCGTCGGCAAAAGGTGGCAACGCTGATAAATAAAGAGGGTGTGCTCTTTGAATCGAAAAAGCTCTATGATAATCAGCTCGCACCATTCGTTCAGAATTATTTGCGGCGAAAGCACTTTGCTGCAGGGCCAGGAGCAGCCGAAATGGTGGCTGATTTTATCGGTTCGGATTTAAATCGCATCGCTTCTGAACTGGACAAACTGATTCTTGCCTTGCCAAAGGGGGAGCAAACTATTACGGTTGATTGGGTGAAAGAGCATATCGGCATCTCTAAAAATTTCAATAACTTCGAATTGGTCGATGCGCTTGCTAACAAAGACGTATTGAAGGCAAATAGAATTGCGAAATATTTTGACGCGAATGCAAAAGACAATCCTATTCAAGCAACCTTGAGTTTGCTGTTCAAACAATTTAGTCAAGTAATGCTTGCCTTTTACGCTCCTGAAAAAAATGAGCCTGGAATTGCTGCTTGGTTGGGCATGACTGAATGGCAAGTAAGGAAGAATATCTTACCTATGATGAGTAACTATTCAGCGATGAAGGTGATGTACATTTTAGGCGAAATTCGTCGCACCGATGCTCGATCTAAAGGTTCTGAAGGCTCGCATACGACGAATGGAGATTTGTTAAAGGAACTGATTTATTTTATACTTCATTAATCATTCTATTTCATCTTTCTTTAGGTGAAGACTTATACGACAAGCACTGCACAATGAGGCAGTGCTTGTCGTTTTTTTATGTCGTGGTAGAGGTGGAGTGGGGGAGAAGGACTATAAAAGTAGACGACTATCTGTTGCATTTTGTGTGTCGTTGTTAGCCATAGTTGGTGAGGAGAGAAGGGTAGAGGTTGTTACGTAATTAACATTGTGTAGGGCGAGAGGTGAATTTGGCCGTTTTTGTTCAAATTTTCTAATAGGAGCTTTTCCTATTTGATTCGTCTGTCCGTCTCATTTATCGGAACTGCTATTCAGGAATGCTCTGCTGCGACTTCTGATGCTCCATTTAGCTTGGTGTAAACAATGGAAAAAGGCACTTATTTTTTCTCGTTTTGATGTTCTGAATAGTCTTACTGTGCTGCGAATGTATGGAGAAAATGTAAATTCGTGTGTTAAATGGCCTTCAAAAAGTCCATTTATGCTGTTTGTATAATATTAAATATATTATTTGCTATGTATGTGTAGCAAAAAGTGGGTAAGTTTTTTCTAGGTGATGCTTTTGATATATTGTTCAAAAATGTATCTAAGTGGTTGATTATCAATGACTAATGTTGTCTTTATGTTGTCTGTGGTTGCGATAGAATGAAGAACTTGTCCATTTGCCAAGTTTGTCCGATTTGGCGTAAATGATGAAAGAGTAGATACCTTAAAATTTACATGAAGGATTTGTTTGCATTTAACTCCATAAATATAAAAAGTAAAATATTGAAATGTAATTGCGCAAACAAAACAAAATAGTTGCGTTTTGTTTATTACCCAGTGACTTTATGATATTAAATATTTATCTTTATAAATATGATATGCTAAACTGATTTTGTAAATTAATATTTATGTAATCTGTTCGTCTAAGCGTAATTAGTTGAAAACCACGTAAATAATACTTATATTAACGTAATAGTTACTTATATAAACAAGTATAGATGTATGTATAGTAAAAATAAGGTGATAATGGAATGTAAAATTTATATAACCCGTTGAAAGCCAATGAAAATGTCATTGTTTAAGAAAGTGTGTGTTTAATTTTGTAGATAGGTTGTATGGCAAGATGTAATTTAAAAATATAAATTGTAAATCAGCTATGAATATTTTGAATTTAAATAAATAAATCCATGTTTTTAAAAGGTAAACTACAAAATAATTTGCAAATGTGTTGCCTTACTCCCCCATTCTGTTTATCTTTGTAAACGCTAAGCAAATAGTTACAAAAAGCGGTTTTGGTTTTTATGTCCGATTTTTGTGTGCTAAAAATGCAGCTTTGGTTGTCCTTGTCCTGTTGGATTGAGGATTGATCAGGGGAATAGATGAGGACTTAAATGTTAGTTGACATAAGGGCGCTGTGAGTGTGATGCAATCAAATAGCGGCAATCATTATATTGTCCTATTTTACAGTGTATTTTGTTCTCGTTAGTCTCATTGAAGCACACCTTTTGCTTGGTCTGTGCATTCACCTCTATATAATATAATAAGGAAAGTATATGATAGATAGAATTAGAACCATTATGGAATATACCAAACTCTCGCAGCAGGACTTTGCTGCACGTTTGGGTATTTCGCCAGCTTCACTCTCAAGCATACTAACAGGACGTACCAATCCTACTAACAAACACATCATGGGCATACATCAAGGATTTCCTGAAATAAATGTTAATTGGCTGATGTTCGGTGAAGGTGATATGTTGACGGGTGAACACGCTGTGTCCCCCTCAAATGAGCCAGGTGAAAACGATGGAGAAACTGGGCAACAGGCAGCCACATTACAGCCGATAGACCCAGATGCAGCGAACGAGAATGGAGCATTGTTTGCAGGAGAACAGTCGGCAGCTTATCCTCCGTCAAGTGTTGAACATCGTGCTATGGCTTATGGCGCACGACGTGATCAGCGTGCTACTGTTAGAGGTAATGGTAGCGTCGTTATGAATGCGATAAATGTTGACAAAGATGAACGTCGTATTAAGGAGATACGAGTGTTTTATAGTAATGGTACGTATGAGTCATTCGTACCGTCAAATAAGTAATTAAACAAAACAAGGAGGGGGAATATGTCATCTTTAGATGTGCTGCATTTACGCAAACAGGGGAAGTGGCAAGAGGCATTAGACCTTGCCTTGTACAATATAAATGCGTGCGATACGGAGTATTCGCGTATGGCATTGTTTTGGGTTGTTTATGATATTTGTCGTATGGCGCGTAAAGTGGAGGGCGCAAAAGATATTATTCTACGATGCCTAATCATAATGCGAGTCTTGCAGCAGAATATGATTGATGTAAATGGCGTTGGGCGTGATAATTATCAGCGTTTGTTGTTTCGTTATATGATCAACGAGTCGCGAGTGGATTTAGCTTGTAAAGCGTCCATACAAAGTCCTGTACGTGCCTATCGTTTTTTAAAGAATATGAATATTATGCCACAGCAGATACACCCAGCATTTCATGACAGTTATGGCTGGGTGATATGTCGTTATTTGCAGCGTCAAGGCTTAAAGGTTAGTGCAAGGCGTGTTAAGACACTTTTGTGGGAGTATTTTCAGCTTCATACAAGTCGTCCTTCGAAGTTGCACTCTATGATATTAGATGTAGTAGTAGATTTTGTGCTTCTTCGTCCTAACGATCCTTTTGATTTCAATCATTTCTTTGCTCTGTGGGGACCATCTAATCTGAGGTGGCAGGATAACTATGGCTTTACTACCGTAGAACGCTCTCACAGCCCCTTATTTCCACGATTGTTGAAGGTGTTAGAGTACTATACTGATGAGGTTGGTTTAACTTCTATAATCGACGATTTTCCCATTTGGCGGTGGAAGAAAGGATTAGAGCAGATAGGGTGGTAGCCTTATAACCTTGTAGCGTGCTCAGTTTTAACTTTACAATAGTCCGTTAAATTTTCAAGAGTAGCCTAGTCTTTCGTAGAATATTTCAACCTTGGATCAAAGGTGAATAACCACCGCTCCCTCCTAACCTTCTTTAGGAAAGGTTAGGAGGGAGCGGTTTTTATCATTTGTGGTATTTATCAATTATCAATGGCGCTTGTTTACTCTTTTTTGCGTGTTGGGCAGCAAACCAGCAATGATGCCTAATAAGGGTAAAACAGCACTTATTTTAAAGATAAAATCAATGCTTGTAATGTCGGCCAGCCAGCCAAAGAAAGCTGAACCTAATCCACCCAAGCCAAACATTAGGCCAAAAAACACTCCTGATATGAGGCCCACTTTATCGGGCATAAGGTCGGTGGCATAAACTACAATAGATGAAAAGGCGGAGGCTATGATGAGTCCAGCCATAAAAACCATAACAATAGCTCCTGTGAGTGTGGATACGAATGGCAAGGCTAAGGCAAAAGGGGCCGCGCCTAAAATTGAAAACCAAATGACATATTTACGGCTAAAGCGATCGCCAAATAGGCCACCTATAACGGTGCCAATGGCAAAGGCGGCTAAGAAGGCAAACAAACAGAGTTGAGCCGTCTGTACGCTGGTGTTGAATTTATTGATCAGAAAGAATGTAAAGTAATTGGTAATACAAGCAGTATAAAAATATTTTGAAAAGATAAGCATTACGAGAATGAATAACGCCCAATGTATGCGACGCTTTGACAAACCAGCAGGAGGAGTTGGGCTGGCTTTATGATGACTTATGGCATAATTGAGTTTGGCGCGATACCAATTGCCAACATGAATGAGCAACGCTGAGGCTAATATGGCTGCTATGGCAAACCACGAAATGGCTGGTTGACCATAGGGTAGAATAATGAGGGCTGCCAACAGTGGTCCAATGGCGGCTCCACCATTGCCTCCTACTTGAAATATGCTTTGTGCTAAACTCTTTTTGCCGCCAGAGGCTAATTGTGCTACGCGTGAGGCCTCGGGGTGGAACACAGCCGAACCAAAACCAATCAGGCTGACCGAAAGCATGATGTAGCCAAAGCTATTGGCAAATGCCAACGACAAAAGGCCAATAAGCGTTAGACAGAAGCCTAATGAAAGGGCATAGGGGCGTGGGTGTTTGTCGGCATAAAGTCCTGTGAAAGGTTGTAGTATTGACGATGCCATTTGAAAAACAAAGGTGATCAGTCCTATTTGCGCAAACGTAAAGCCAAATTTGTCTTTTATTATTGGGTAAATGGCAGGAACGATAGATTGTATCATATCATTTAAAAAGTGCGATATGCTGATAATTACTAATATGCCAAATATGGTTCCTTCCATGGCTTTGTTATGTCCTTTGCATAATGTAGAGGTCGTATTGCGGAGTTTCATGCGTTTTATAAAATGTTTATTGATGCAAAGGTACAAACATTTAGGGGAATTGGTAATATAAGAAGAAAAAGCCCTTGCTGTGACTCTCGTCATTAGCAAGGGCTAAAAGTATTATTTTATAGAAAAACCAGGATTGTCTATCTGTTATTGCTTTTGCAGTTCTTCTTCGTGTTCCTCGATCAGCTTCTTCTGTAAGTCGCCAGGAACGAGTTCGTAGCTGGCAAACTTCATGATGAATGAAGCACGACCGCCTGTGAGCGAACTGAGTGAAGTAGCGTAGTTCGACATCTCCTTCAGAGGCACTTTGGCTTGCAACTTCTCGTAACCATTTTCGCTGCTCATGCCCACGATGAGGCCACGGCGTCCTTGAAGGTCGCTCATCACGTCGCCCATCTTATCGCCAGGCACGAATACTTCAACGTCGTAGATAGGTTCCAAAATTTTTGGACCTGCTTCCTTAAAGGCTTGGCTAAAGGCGTTGCGACCTGCTAGCATGAATGAGAGTTCGTTAGAGTCAACGGGGTGCATCTTGCCGTCATATACGACTACGCGTACATCGCGTGCATAGCTACCTGTGAGCGGTCCTTGCTCCATACGACTCATAATGCCTTTCAGAATAGCAGGCATAAAGCGAGCGTCAATAGCACCACCAACGACAGAGTTGATAAATACGAGTTTGCCGCCCCATTCCAAAGGAATCTCTTCTTTACCCTTTATTGTAACGCGAATTTCTTGTCCGCCAAACTTATAAACGGTTGGGTCGGGCATGCCGTCGCTATAAGGTTCAATAACCAAGTGTACCTCGCCAAACTGTCCTGCGCCACCGCTTTGTTTCTTGTGACGATAGTCAGCGCGAGCAGGTTTGGTGATGGTCTCGCGATAAGGAATGCGGGGCTCGTAGAATTCTACGGGAATCTTGTCAAGATTTTCAAGGCGCCATTTTAGGGTGCGAAGGTGGAACTCGCCTTGTCCGTGAACCAAAATTTGACGCAATTCCTTGCTCTGCTCAACCTCCCACGTTGGGTCCTCTTGGCGCATGCGGTTGAGGGCAGCCATCATCTTTTCGGTGTCAGCCTCGTTAGCAGCCTTAATAGCGCGCGTATATTTGGGGTTAGGATATTTGATGAAGTTGAAGCGGTTCTCGCAGTCCTTAGCGTTTAATGTGTTACCTGTGCGCACGTCCTTTAGCTTGACGGTACAACCAATGTCGCCAGCTTGCAACTCCTCAACCTTTTCGCGGTTGGCACCCGAGCATACAAAGAGTTGTGCCATGCGTTCTTTCGAACCGCGGTCGGCATTCGTAAGGTCGTCACCCTCATGTACGGTTCCGCTCATTACTTTGAAGTATTGCACCTCGCCAATGTGAGGTTCAACCCCCGTCTTAAAGAAGTAGATAGAGGTAGGACCGGCAGGGTCGGGTTTAACCTCTTCACCGCGTGTATTGTGTACGGCTGGCATTTCGTCTACAAAAGGCACTACATTGCCCAAGAATTCCATGAGGCGGCCAACGCCCATGTTCTTTGAAGCGCAAACACAGAATACGGGGAAGATGCTGCGCGTAATCATACCTTTGCGAATGCCTTCACGCATTTCGTCTTCAGTAAGGTGTTCTGTCTCGAAGAACTTTTCCATCAGTCCTTCATCGTTTTCTGCAGCAGCTTCTACCAATGCTTTGTGCATAGCTTCGGCTTTATCTTTCTCTTCAGCTGGAATGTCTTCGAGTGTCGGTTCGCCACCATCAGGCCCCCAGGTGAGCTTTTTCATTAAGATGACATCAATCAGTGCGTTAAAGTCAGCGCCTGTCTTAACAGGATACTGTACGGGTACTACCTTCTGACCATAGATAGTCTGTAAGTCTTCAACGACAACGTCGTAGTCGCAACCGTCAGCGTCAAGTTGGTTGATTAAGAAGATAACTGGTTTGTGTAGCTTCTCCGTGTAGCGGAAGTGGTTTTGCGTACCCACCTCAGGACCAAATTGGCCATTGATAAGCAACATAGCCGTGTCAGTAACGTTGAGTGCGGTAAGTGCAGCACCCACGAAGTCATCCGAACCCGGACAGTCAATGATGTTCAACTTCTTGCCTTTCCATTCCGTATGGAAAACAGTAGAGAAAACGGAATAACCATAGTCCTGCTCAACGGGAAAATAGTCCGACACCGTATTTTTAGCCGTTATACGTCCACGACGCTTAATCTGACCACTTTCAAAAAGCAAGGCTTCAGTGAGCGTGGTCTTACCTGAGCCGTCATTGCCAAGGAGCGCAATGTTTTTAATCTCGTGCGAATTGTAGACTTTCATGGTTCTTATTACTTGATTTAGGTGAAACTTCAGCACCCGTTTAGCTCATGGTGTATACCTATTTTATATAGGTGTGTAGCTATCAGTGTGGGTGCGTTAACGAAGTGTTTCCTCGTTTTTCGGCCGAAAATTACGCTTTATTTCTGAATGTACCAAGTTTAGTATGTATGTTGTAAAGCAGAGTTTTCAAAAAGTAAGCAATAATAAAGGCTATGTTAATGATATTTTAATTTATCGGCCTAATTGGGGGGCGGGTTTGTAACCCGCGGCAGCAGCATGCTTTGAACATCTACTTATAGTCGCTTAGCGCTATAAGCAAATATTTACAACATGCTGCTGCCGCGGGTTACAAACCCGCCCCCCAATAGTTTATCGTTGACTCACGCCTTTAATGTTTTTAAATCGTCTCCAAGAGGATTGTTTGTAAGTATCAACAGCCATTTGAGGGACATAGATCGTTACCTCATTGAAGTGATTAGGAGCAAATACGCTATCAATTTTTGTAGGCCATATTTCATTACCAATGCTTGGTGGGACGGCTTGCTTAAAATGTAGACTGCGTAAATTCGTACACCCCACGAAAGCACCCTTTAATACGGAGAAGAGATTAGCATTGATGTATAAGTCGCACAACCTTTCATCGTGCGCAAAGGCATTTTTACCTATTTCGCTCACATAATAGCGCAGACCTTCATATTCTACCGTATCGGGTATCAGCAACGTGCTCTCATTCGCTGCTGCCAACTTTACTGATGTAGTCAAACCGCCCCACGAGGTATAGGTCAAATTGGCGACACGAAATTTAGCTTGTATTTGATAGTGTGGGCGTCCTTCTTCCAACCGCATCTGATAATAAGCGTAACCACACCCTCCAATCACAAAGAAGAGCAACAAATAAATACATACCCACAGATTGCGCTTCATACGGTGAAGGTCAGCCTTCAAGAGTTCGACAGAAGCATAACGTTTCTTCTTTTCGGCTAAGCAACGATACTTTATTCGCTTATAAATGCCCCCTAACTGCAAAGCATCAATCAAGCACCCCAGACTATATATGTCGTTGCGGAAGTCGGTTACACTCTCAACGCGTTGTTCGGGCGAGATGTAGCCAATAGTACCCGCAGGCTGCTTGAGTTCTGAATAGAAGTCTGCATCAGCGAGACCAAAATCAATAAGTTTCACATGACAACCATTGCGCGTGATGATAATATTTTCGGGCTTTAAGTCGCGGTGTACCACTTGCTTGCTATGAACATCGCTCAAGGCCGCAATCAACTGTTGCAACACAGCCGTCCGACTACGCTTTGAAGGACAAGTGATTAGCCACTCGGTAAGCGTAACACCATCTATCCATTCGAGTACCAAGCATGTGCCGATACCCTCAACGTGCTCTACCCCTTCACAACGAACAACATAATCAGAGTCAAGTGCCGAAAGGATATCATATTCCTTCTCTTGCGAAAATTTATAGACACTGTTTTTACTTTTATCCTTTGGCAATGTCTTGAGTGTCCACCACTTTCCACCACGTTGGGCTCGATACAGAACGCTATTGTCTGAACGATAGATTTCTGTTATCTGACTGAACGCATCTGTTACATTGACTTGTTGGGACTGAAATATTTCTGATACTTGCTGCTCTTCTTCTTTCATCATCACGTAAATAAAGAGGCCATATAGGCTTCATCTAAGTAGGTGTTTGATTTTAGTTTATATCAAAATGCTCTATGGGGAACATCATAAACTAATTTTGAAGACCTACTTATTTTATAATATTAGATTGTGTTTATCACTTATTCTTTATTCTTCATTCTTTATTCTTTATTCTTCATGAGGTCTTCACTACTCACGAGGCCATGCATAATGGCAAAGATAGTCAAAGCAGCCACACTTCGCGTACCCAACTTGTCGGTTAAATTGTTACGGTGGGTAATGACCGTGGCCAAGCTCACGCCCATACGCGCTGCAATCTCTTTATTAATCAACCCTTCGACTATTCCCTTGAGCACTTCACGTTCGCGAGGAGTGAGATGTGGCATTAAACTGACAGGGCGACGTTCTTCTGTCGGCTGCGTCTGTGCCTTGCGCACCACTTCAGGTGGAGCGCCATGCGCCGTATGCGAACGCTGTGCTAAGGTGATAATAGAACGCACCAACTCTTGTTCCGTCTGAAAGACGTTCAACGTATGAAAGCCTTGTGGTAAATGACAGACTTCATCGCCATGTACAAGGGCTATCGTCTTGTGCTGCCGTTGTAAGAAATAGCTGGCTCCTACCAAGAGTTCTGCCCCCGACACGAAATAATGGAAGTATTGATCAGCATCAGCGGCCTCAACCAAGTCTGCATAATGGGCAAAGAGGCGCACCTCCGCCCCAGGCATCATACGACGTATAATGTCTGACAGTCCGATTGCAGCTAAAGTATTCGGAACGACTATGGCTATAATGGGTTGCATATATCTGCTTTAATGTACTTCAAGTTTCTGACCAAAGTACGAGCGTAAGATTTCTTCGGCTCGCTTCTTTTGTTCTGGCGTATTCTCAGACACGTCTTTTAGTTGGTAGTCCCATCCCAAGGCCTCGTATTTATGTACGCCCAATGTGTGATAGGGCAAGAGTTGCACCTTCTCCAACCACACATAGTCCTTAAAGTGTTGACCTAAGGCATGGAGATCTTCTTCAAAGTCACTCACGCCAGGCACTAACACGTAGCGTAACCAAAAGAGGTGGTTGTTATCTTCAAACCACCGTGCGGTGCGAAGCGGCTGTTCATTGCTCCGCCCCGTAATGTGCTGATGACGCTCTGCATTAAACTCTTTTATATCAAGCATAACGAGGTCGGTCAATCCCCAAAGTTCCTCTACGTGTTTGTTCCATATAGCACCGTTGGAGTCAACACAGATGTGAATGTGCTGTTCGCGCAACATTTTAAAAAGCGGAACAAGGGCTTCGGCTTGTACAGTGGGTTCTCCCCCAGAAAAGGTTATACCCCCTCGGCGACCAAAGAATGGAGCAAACGATACGGCTTGTTTCACAATGTATTCGGGATCGGTCAATGTACTCTCCCCTACGGCATCTATTGTATCGGGATTGGCACAATACAGACAACGGAAAGGACAACCTTGCAGAAAGACTACATAACGCAGTCCCGGTCCGTCAAACGTACCCATTGACTCGTAACTATGTACACGGATTTGATTCATTATTATATAAGGTAAGTGTGGTTACAAACTGATTTGCTTTACGCCCCTCTCTCATCATGAAACGAATGCTGAGAAAGTCGCAAAACTAAAATGCTATATGCAAAGGTACTTGAAACTTACAAAAAAAACGTATCTTTGTCGCCAAATTCATACATAATATGGCAAAAGATACGGTTATTCTTACAGGCGACCGCCCTACGGGTCGTCTCCACATAGGCCACTATGTTGGCTCTTTAAAGCGCCGCGTTGAACTACAAAACGCAGGTGACTTTAAGAAAATGTTTGTATTCATCGCTGATGCACAGGCTTTAACTGACAACATTGACAACCCTGAGAAGGTGCGTCAGAACGTTATTGAAGTAGCACTCGACTACTTAGCCTGCGGCCTTGACCCCGAAAAGATTACTATCTTTATTCAAAGTCAGATACCCGAACTGTGTGAACTCTCGTTCTACTTCATGGACCTCGTGACGGTGAGCCGCTTGCAGCGCAACCCTACGGTTAAGACTGAGATAGGCATGCGTGGCTTTGAGTCAAGCATTCCCGTAGGCTTCTTTACCTACCCTATCAGCCAAGCTGCTGACATTACAGCCTTTAAGGCTACTACCGTACCGGCTGGTGAGGATCAAAAGCCAATGTTGGAACAAGCTACGGAGATTGTTCGCCGTTTCAACCACATCTATGGTGAAACGTTGGTTGAGCCCAACATTCTGCTGCCTCAGAATGCAGTCTGCTGCCGCCTTCCGGGCACGGACGGTAAGGCAAAGATGTCAAAGAGCCTTGGCAACTGTATCTACTTGGCCGAATCGGCTAAGGAGGTAGAGAAGAAAGTGAAGTCAATGTACACCGACCCCACTCACTTACGTGTAGAAGACCCTGGCCACATCGAGGGCAACACGGTGTTTACTTACCTTGACGCTTTCTGCAAGCCTGAACACTTTGGCCTTTACTGGCCTGACTATCAAAGCCTCGACGAAGTGAAAGAACACTATCAGCGTGGCGGATTGGGCGACATGAAGGTGAAGAAGTTCTTGAACAAAATCCTACAAGAGGAGTTAGAGCCAATTCGTCAGCGTCGTGCAGAATTTGAGAAAGACATTCCGGCCGTTTACGAAATGCTGCGCAAGGGCTGTGAAGAGGCACGTTCCGTAGCTGCAGAGACATTGAGCGAAGTGCGTCGCGCTATGAAGATTAACTACTTCGATGACGCTGAACTCATCGCCGAACAAGCTAAACGCTTCAACGCTGACTTATAAACTCCCAACGCTATCATCGAAACAAACAAATAAAATAAGTAGCAAAGAAGTAGGACAGAAATGCCTAAAACGCTAAACGACACAACTTTTCATGCTACAAATTTTGTTCATTCACAAAAGTTTTCATAACTTTGCACCCCGAAGTGAGAAGGTGCCTCAAAGCGAAGAGAGAGGCCGAGGTTAGAAACAAGGCCTACTTTAAAGTGGTTAGTGCTTACCTTTCCCGCTCGATGATATGTATATCAAAAAAACAAAAAAATAGCATAACAAAAAATGAAAAGAACATTCCAACCCCACAATCGTAAGAGAAACAACAAGCATGGTTTCCGTCAGCGTATGCAAACTGCTAATGGCCGTCGCGTATTGGCAGCTCGTCGTGCAAAAGGTCGCAAGAAGTTGACCGTTTCTGACGAAGTTCATGGCAAGAAATAATAATTTCTCTTCTCTCTACACCTAAGTTTGTAGAAAGAACACAGAAAGGCTGATACCTTATGACACATTAAGTCAAGGTATCAGCCTTTACTTTTTAACCTCTCCCCCCTACCCCTCTCGCCAAGCAGGGAGGGAGTTAGGGGGAGAGGTTGCCAAATTGTAGCTTATAGCCCCTTTTGTTTACGCAAAAGCATCAGTCCCCCCTATAATTCGTAATTTTGCGCCCAAAGAGAGGACTTTTGATATAAGCTAATTGGGAACATCTAAATATAGACTAAATTGGAAGACCTACTTAAAATTAACTAAACTATATAAAAGCTGTATATGACAATACTTGCATTTACACTCATTTTACTTTTAGCAGCCTATTGTGCAGGACTATTAGGTTCGCTCACAGGATTAGGTGGCGGCGTAGTAGTTATCCCTGTACTCACATTGGGATTTGGTATTGACTTCCACTATGCAGTGGGAGCAGCCTTAGTAGCCTCTATAGCCACCTCAAGCGGTTCAGGCTCAGCATACGTGAAAGAAGGCATAACCAATGTGCGTCTCGGCATGTTTCTCGAAATAGCCACCACCATTGGGGCCGTATCGGGAGCTCTCATTGCCATTTGGCTTAACAACAACGTCATAGCCGTTATATATGGTTGCGTACTTTTACTTACCGCTGCCATGCAACAGCGTCGTAAGAGCGACCACGACGGCATAAAGGGTTCTGAAATGGCACGTCGCCTAAAGCTCTATGGCACGTGGCCACAAAAGGACGGTTCGGTAAAGAGCTACGAACTGCGCAACGTAGGCGGTGGTTTCGGTGTGATGTACGTAGCTGGTGTGCTTTCAGGCATTTTGGGCATTGGCTCAGGTGTACTTAAAGTGTTGGCTATGGACGCAATGATGAAGGTGCCCTTTAAAGTCAGCACGACTACTTCTAACTTCATGATGGGTGTAACCGCATGTGCCTCAGCCGTCATCTACGTACAACGCGGCGTTATCGCTCCTGGCATTGCTTGCCCCGTAATGATTGGCGTATTGTTTGGTGCACTTACAGGTGCCCGCCTATTGAAGCGCATGAACGTTAGTGTGCTACGACAGATATTCTGTGTTGCCATCTTACTCGTCGCTATCAACATGATTTGGCAAGGGGTGGCTGGGAAATATTAGTAAATGTGCTAATATGCAAATATGCTAATGTGCTAATACACAAATAAAGACAAACAACAAAAAAAGAGGCAGAAGTTACTTAACTTCTTGTTCGACTACTCTATATTATAAAGAATATAACTATGGAATTTAAGACCGAAGCGGAACGTCAGAAGTATGACATGCAGCAGCTTATAGGTAATACGCTACGTATTGGCGTATCTTTAGCTTGCTTGGTCGCTTTTGTGGGGGGCATCATCTACTTAACGAAGCATGGCACGGAAGCGTTCGACATTTCACAATATCGCAACTTTAGCTACGCTGATGCTTCACAACACGCTGACTATACAACGTTGAAAGGCATCTTTGCAGGCCTTTCGGCTTTCACCGCCATTGGTTGGATTCAGACGGGGGTGCTCATCCTCATTCTTACTCCAATCATGCGTGTGTTTCTCTCACTCATTGACTTCTTGAAAGAACGTGATTGGCTTTACGCACTTATTACAGCTATCGTCCTTGCCGTTATTATTAGTAATTCAATTGAAGGACTGAAATAATCTATCAGAAGCGCAAATAGAAGGGGCGCGGGCTATCAAGCCCGCGCCCCTTTCTGTTTGCGCTTCTGGTACTGTGAGATATGCCCACCGGGTTTAGAAGTGAAGCATATATACTTTTTATCGTCCCATTGGAGGGCCCATTGGGCCCATTGGGCGCATCGGCATACCACCAGGACCACGCATATCGGGCGGACCAGGACGGTCGCCATTGTCGTCACCCTTCTTACTACTGCTACCACCTGGGAAGATGTTCAACTTATAGATGAAGTGAACCATGAAGTAAGAGTTGATGCCGTTATTCCAAGAGTCAACACGCTGAGTAGCACTGAGTGTACGGCTAATGTTGCTCTGCTTCTGGAGAATGTCGTAGAACTGAATGCTCAGCGTAGCAGCCTTATTCTTTAAGAACGACTGTGCGATCTGTGCGTTCCACAACAATTCGTTTGTATTCATCGAAGCGTCAGAGTAACCACGACGTGAGTTCATGCGAATGTCGGTCGAGATGCTAAGACCAAAGTCGAAATTAAAGTTAGCATTCGCACCATAGGCAAAGTTCCACGTGTCCATATTGGCATTGTCCTGCACCGTAGCACGTGCGTGCTGATAGTTCAACTTGCCCAACAAGCCTACATCAAACCATGACTTGCGGAATGAGAGGTTGAGATTTTCGTCTACACCTATCGTGCGTGTCGTGTTCTTCTGTGAGAGAGCTGAGTTGAAGATGTTATTGTAGTAGTTATAGTCCTTAACAGTCGCAGCATCGGTTGCAGGCGTTGCGAAGAGATTATAGCTCGTGGCAGCAGCCGAACGACCGCTCTGCATATTACTTACATAGCCCACAGCGTTGTCGTAGCTCAAGCTGGTAAAGGTGTTGATGTTGAACAGTTTCTCTTTACCAAGAGCCGTATTGAACATAAACATACCACGGCCGTTCCAATTGCCATTGATATTTTCAGGACGCAAGTAGCGCACACCAGTAGTCTCGTCATACACCATGCGGTTAGAGATAGAGTTGCGCGTCTGTGTAACGTCAAATCCTCCCATGATACCTTGTTGGCGCGTAGCGTTGTAGCCATTATAGTTAACACGAATGCTATTGTTCCATGAAGGCTTCAAGCCTGGATTACCCATTGAGATGCTCAAAGGATTAGAATCATCAACTACGGCCAAGAGGTCGGTCATCGAAGGTTGTGATGACGAACCGCGATAGCGAATGTCTAACTGATTGGTCTTTGAGAACTTATAACGAAAACGAATCTGTGGAGAAACGTTGAACACGTTGCGCGTTACGACCGTGTCGACCTGTAAGGGACGGTTATAAGCCATGTTAGTGTGTTCGGGATTGAAGTCGACGCCCGCATTGAAGCGAATGGCCCCAGAGTTATAACGCACACCGAGTGTAGCCGTATGGTTGGTATATTTATAGGTAGCGTATTGCGAATTGTTGAGGTCGCGCACATAGTTCAACACTTCGTTTAGCGTAGGTACAGTACCCAAGATAGCGGGGCGTTGTGATGAACTGCCGTAGGTGGCGTCGCTATACTTTAAGTCGTCCTCGGTAATGGCTTCATAGCCTGCCTTGCCGTAGAGGTCGGCCAACTCGTTGAGGTTGTAACGTGAGCGATCGCTCTTGTTGTACTTATAGCTGTACTGATAGCGCACCTCGCCAAACCAATTCTTGCCTAATGGCTCAACGTAGCCCAAACGTAGGCTGTAGTTATAATTACGTCCAGGAGTGGTGCTAAACTGGTTTAAGAAGCTATTCTCCTGTCCTTCCTTATTATAGGCAATGCTTGAGATAGAGTAAGAATTGCTCTCGCTCTTGGTGTAGCCACCACTGGCGCGGAACGAAATGTTGCGACCATTTGATGAGAGACGGCGCACTAAGTTCAAGTCAGCACTTACGCTATGTGACTTGCTATCGCCCATCGACCAACGATTGTTGGTATTGACCATCATGGCGTATAACTCAGGGTTGCGCTGTGCGGCATTCTCGGCAAAGATTGAGTCGAGCGGAGTTGTCATGCCTTCGATGTCGTAAGGATTGCTATTAAACGTAGCCGACATCGAGTGACCTGTGTTATACGACTCTGAGTAGTTATAACGTGGTCGGAAGTTGATGTTGGTCATTGAGTCAGGCTGCCATTCCAAACGGAAACGGGCCATTACACTGGTGCTACCCGAACGGCTGCTACTATAACTATTGGCAAAAGAACTTGAACTGCCTGAGGTCAAGAACGTCTCAGAGTTCGACTTCGTAATAGATGAATTATTATTGTGGTTGTAGAGCAAGAAGCCGCCTAACTCTAAGCGACCAGCCTCGCGCTTTTTTTTACCATTCTCCCACGAGAAGTCAAAGCCAGCGTGCTTCTTGGTAGAGAGGCCACCACCGCCACCGCCAAATCCACGCGGGCCACCGAAGCCACGGTCGTTGGTATTGTTGATAGAACCGAAAGCCGTCACACGCGTATTATCAGTAAAGCGTGTGCCAAAGAAGCGAGCTGAATAGCGGTCGTGACTACCATAGGCCACGTCGAGGTTCGACACCCACGACTCGTTCAGTTCGCGCTTGGTCGCGATGTCGAGCACGGTAGTCTCTTCACCGTCGTCGATACCCGTCTGTTCGGTGTAATCGCTCTTCTTGTCGTAAGCCTTAATCTTGCTCACGAGTTCGGTGGGCAAGTTCTTCATAGCCGTTTTGGTATCGCCCTTGAAGAAGTCCTTACCATTAATCAAGAACTCTTGCACGGTCTTACCATTCCACTTAATCGTACCATCATCGCTTACTTCGACGCCTGGCAGTTGCTTAATGAGCGACTCCAAGGTAGAACCTGCTGGCACGCGGTAGGCCGAAGCTGAGAACATCGTTGTGTCGTCCTTCTGTTCTACACGTGACGCCGTGGCCGTAACCGTAGCTACACCCAGCACTTTGTCGTTCGACACCATTTGGAGTGTGCCAAGGTCGATAGAGTCCTTCTCGGTAGAAAGCTCTACAATGCGTGTCAAAGGCTTAAAGCCCACATATGAGAGTTTGACGATATAACGGCCTGCGTCCTTTGCTTGTAGCTTAAACGTTCCGTCATCGTTGGTAGTAGTCGCTGTTACTGCCGTACTATCGGTGTGTAACAACACGGCCGAGGCAAAGTCAACAGCATTCTTCGACTTGCCGTCGATAGCCTTTCCTGTCACCACAAATTGTTGTGCCACCGCCGATACGGCCATAGCAAACGATAGGATGAAGAGTAAAATGTTACGTTTCATATATAATGTTTAATTTTCTTCCTGTTTAAGAGTGAACGAGCCTACTCATTAACTCGCTAATTCGTTCACACGTAATTATGATAGGAAAAGAGGTAAAAAGTTTAACTGCAATTTCTTATTTTACCTTAAAAATCGACGAAATGTCGGTTTCTGTCGACGAAAGCAAAACGAAAAGTTGCATGTTACTAACTTTGTCGTTACTTTTGTTGCAACGCTTTATACAACACGCCTTATGATAAAATTAGCCAACTACATATCGAAAATCGAGATTTCAAGCCTTTGGAGCGGCCACAAACACATTGTATGGCAATTACGCCCCGACGTAAACGTGCTGAGTGGCCACAATGGTGCGGGCAAGAGTACCATTCTCAACCGTTTAATTCAGCACCTGCGCACCATTCCCACTACGGGCGAAATACAAGGCAATACGCGCTTTGGCGTGAAGATAGACTTTGATCCAAGCGATGCCACGGGCATTCATTACGATGTCATTCGGAGCTTTGACCGCCAAATGGTAAACTTTAAGAACACCAGTGCCATATCTGACGCGCGCATCGTCACGGAGCTCGACTGGCAGCTTTACCTCATTCAGCGTCGCTACCTCGACTATCAGGTGAATGTAGGCAATCGCATGATTTCACTCCTTACGAGTGGCGACCCCGAAGCACGTGAGAAGGCTACCGAAGCGGCTAACCTCAAGACGCGCTTTCTCGACATCGTAGACGAACTCTTTGCCGAAACAGGCAAACGCATTGACCGTCAAAGCAACGAACTCTCATTCATTCAATACGACGAGCAGTTGCCTCCTTATTTGCTCTCAAGCGGTGAAAAGCAGATTTTGCTCATTTTGCTCACGGCCCTTACGGAAGACCAACAGCACTACGTGCTCTTTATGGACGAACCAGAGGCCAGCCTACACTTTGAGTGGCAAAAGAATCTTATCTCATTGGTGCGCGAACTCAATCCCAACGCACAGGTAATCCTTACCACCCATTCGCCCGCCCTCATCATGGACGGCTGGGAAGACGCCGTAACGGAAGTGGGAGACATCACTATATAAAACCTAAGTACGCAAAGCTATGAGAAAGGCAGCCTATCGCAAAATGAGAGAGGAGCGCTTAAAACGTCAGCAACAAGGTCGGCCCTATAAAGTACAAAGCGAAAGAGGCTATAACGAAAACGCTTCGCGCCACACCTCAACCCCTGAGACCGAGAGGAAACACTCTCACCTGACTTCTTACCTTAACTCCTCCTACATTCACGCCATGAACCAGTTGGGCGGACAACACGCCCGCCAGCGTATAGTGGCTTACGTTGAGAGTTATGACGACGTATTCTTTTGGAGCAACTTACTGCGCCCTCTCGAAACGGATAAGTACTTCTTCGAAGTGATGTTACCCTCACGCACCTCGCTGTGTAAGGGCAAGAAGATAGCTATGGCCAACGACTTAGGCAACCGGCTCGGCCACTGCATGATAGCTTGTGTCGATGCTGACTATGACTACCTGATGCAGGGGGCTACGCTCACATCGGCCGAGGTGTGCAATAATCCTTATATATTCCACACTTACGTTTACGCTATCGAAAACTTTCAATGCTACGCGCCAGGGCTACAAAACGTGTGTGTCATGGCGACGCTGAACGATCACCACATATTCGACTTTGAGGCTTTCCTTCGCAACTACTCCGTCATTATTTGGCCCCTCTTCGTGTGGAACATTTGGTGCTACCGCTATGGCACGTATAAGCAATTCTCGATGCTCGACTTCTATCACATCGTTCAGCTACAACAGCTCAACTTCTATCACCCCGAACAGACGCTCGAACACCTTCGCCACTTGGTCAATGCTAAAATCAACCGATTGCAAAAGCAGTTTCCACAAGGACGAACGACTTACAAACCGCTGCGCGAAGAGTTACTGCAGTTAGGACTCACGCCCGAAACTACTTATTTATATATGCGTGGTCACGATCTATTCGACGGCATAGCAAGTCCACTACTCAGCATAGTATGTGAACAACTGCGACGAGAACGAGAACGCGAAATTCGCCACTTGGCCGAACACAGTGTGCAGATGCAAAACGAACTTTCTGCCTATCAGAATGCCACAGGCAGCATAGAAGAGATGCTACGCAAACATACCAGTTTTACTGACTGCCCACAATACAAACGCATACAGAACGATGTGCGCCATCTTATCGCACAACTCGAAGCAACACAACAAACAACTACGAATGACAACACTGAAAATAAAGAACATGGTATGCAGCCGCTGTATCATGGCGGTGACGGAAACGTTGGCGCAACTCCACTTAACGCCTAAGAGTGTGGCCCTGGGCGAGGCGCAGGTGGACGAAACGCTCTCGCCCGAACAAACGAGCCAAGTGGCTGAAGCCTTACGCCAAAAAGGCTTTGAATTGGTCATGGACAAGAAAGCCCAAATCGTAGAGGATATTAAGCAAGCTATCATTACGATTGCACGCGCTGAAGCGAGGGGCGACTCCGAATCGTATAGTACGTTATTGGCCGAAAAGTTAAAGACAGACTATGCCACGCTGAGCCGCCTATTCGTAGCAGCCGAAGGACGAACGATCGAAAAGTTCTACCTACTGCAACGCATCGAATACGTAAAGGAACTCATCGAATATGGCGATTTGAGTATAAAAGAGATAGCTTGGCGCACAGGCTTCTCAAGTGTAGCCCACTTATCGCGCCAATTCAAACAACTCACCGGACTCACCCCCACGGCCTATCGCGACCTTGGCGTGTCCGACCGCAAGGGATTAGATAAGGTATGAAGCGCATTCTCTTCCAATATAAGTGGTACATAGCCGCTGCAATCGTAGTCGGCATGTTGACAATGCTTTTCTTTCTCGACCCTTCGCACTACGTATTGATGCCCAAATGTCCGTTCAAGCTCATCACGGGGTGGTCGTGTCCAGGCTGTGGCATTCAGCGTTGCTTACATGCCTTGATGCACGGCCGTTGGACCGAAGCGCTGCATTATAACTACTTTCTTGTCTACTCCTTGCCTTACTTCCTGACCGTAGTCTTCACAGAGTGGGGAGCAAAGGGCTTATGCCAACAGCGTTGCAAACGTATATTTGAAGGCCGTGAAGCCATCACCCTTTATTGCGTATTATTTATCGTATGGGGAATAGTTAGAAACGTCCTATCACTATAACGCATTCTTGAAACGTTTTGTAGAGGTCTGTAAATTGCAATTAGGCAGATAAATTGCAATTTGTTATTATTGTACTAATCTTTTACCTTTTTGTAACATTCAGACATTTTTTAGCAAAAAAACTTACGAAATGTTTGTTAAGAATAAAAATAGTATTACTTTTGCCGATGTAAAACAATTTAAAACGACAATCACATGTTGACAAACGCATTCTACTTTTACGGTTTTTATTTTTACTTTGCCGAACAAGCAGAGCGGGATGTCGCATGCCAACATCAATAACTTGACAACGAACAATTAAGTCCCGCTCCTATATGATAGGAAGCGGGACTTTTTGTTTAAGACCACACTATGAAGAAAATCGCTATACAAGGCATCAAAGGTTCGTTTCACGACATTGCCGCACATCAATATTTCAACAACGACGACGTAGAACTCATCTGCTGCAACACGTTTGAAGAGATATTCCAACAAATGCGCGATGATTACTCTCGACTCGGACTAATGGCTATCGAAAATACCATTGCAGGTTCGCTGCTTCACAACTACGAGTTGCTTCGCGAAAGTGGCATGACGATCATTGGTGAACACAAACTGCATATCGAACACAGTATCATGTGTTTGCCCGAAGACGATTGGAGCACGATTACAGAAGTTAACTCTCACCCCGTAGCCTTGATGCAATGTCGCGACTTTCTGTCGAGTCACCCCGAATTTAAAGTGGTTGAAGCGGAAGACACGGCTGGCGCTGCCGAAATGATTAGCCGCAAACACTTGCGCGGACACGCTGCTATCTGTCATGCGGGCGCTGCCCCACTCTACGGACTAAAGGTGTTGGAACAAGGTATTGAAGACAATAAGCACAACTTCACACGCTTTCTCTTAATGTGCGATCCTTGGTCGGCCGACAAGATGCGCGACCTTCACCACACGAACAAGAGCAGCATTGTATTCACCCTCACTCACGAAGAGGGTTCCCTCTCGCAAGTGCTGAGCATCTTCTCTTTCTACAAAATCAACTTAACTAAAATACAATCTCTGCCTATCATCGGACGCGAATGGGAATACATGTTCTACGTCGACGTTAGCTACGACGACTACGTGCGTTACCGCCAAAGCATCGAAGCCGTGCGCCCCCTACTTCGCGAACTCAAGATATTAGGAGAATATAACGCTAAATAATGTGCAAATATGCAAATGTGCAAATGTGAGAATGATTTAATGTCTTTCATGCACATTACCACATAAGCAATAAATCATTTGCACATTTACACATTCGCACATTAACCAAGCATTCGCATATTTGCACATTAACCAAGCATTTGCACATTTACACATTTGCATATTTGCACATTAACTATGATACAACCTGCTGAACGACTGAAGAGCGTGAGCGAGTACTACTTTTCGAGAAAAGGAAAAGAAGTCGCTCGACTTAACGCTGAAGGTAAAGACATCATATCATTGGCCATTGGTAGCCCCGACATGCCACCTTCACCCCAAACGATTGAGACACTTTGCAAAGAAGCACAGAAGCCGAATGCACACGGCTATCAACCCACTACAGGCATTCCCGAACTACGCGAAGCCATGGCAGGGTTTTATAAAAGGTGGTTCAACGTAACGTTAGACCCAAAAGCCGAAATTCAACCGCTCATCGGTTCGAAAGAGGGTATACTTCATACCACCTTGGCTTTTGTCAATCCGGGCGAAAAGGTATTAGTACCCAACCCTGGCTACCCCACCTACACTTCTTTGTCGAAAATCTTAGGTTGCACCATTGTTAATTACAATTTGCGTCCTGAGAACGATTGGCAACCTGACTTTGAGGAGTTAGAAAGTATGGACTTAACCGACGTTCGCCTTATGTGGGTGAACTATCCTAATATGCCAACGGGAGCACCAGCCCGACGCGAAACTTACGAGAAGTTGGTTGACTTCGCCCGTCGTCACGACATCGTTGTTGTCAACGACAATCCTTACAGTTTTATCCTTGGCAAAGAGCATTTGAGCATACTACAAATACCTGGTGCTAAGGACTGCTGCATCGAATTTAACTCTATGAGTAAGAGTCACAACATGCCGGGTTGGCGTGTGGGTATGTTGGCCACGAATGCTACGTTCGTTAGCTGGATATTAAAGGTAAAGAGCAACATCGACTCGGGTACTTTCCGCGCCATGCAGTTGGCCGCAGCCGAAGCCTACCAAAACTCTGATGAGTGGCACCACGAGGCAAATGTCAACGTTTATGCTCGCCGCCGCAAACTGGCAGGTCAAATAATGGAAGCCTTGCACTGCCAATACGACACGAACCAAGTGGGTATGTTCCTGTGGGGACGCATTCCCGATGCCTATGCCGATGTGGAAGACTTAACCGAAAAGGTATTACACGAAGCGCGCGTATTTATCACCCCTGGTTTCATCTTTGGCTCTAACGGCAAACGCTACATTCGCATCTCGCTCTGCGCTAAAGAAGAGAAACTGGCCGAAGCGTTAGAACGCATCAAAGAAGTATTTTGATGGGTTAGAGGGTTAGAAGGTTAGAGGGTTAAAAAGTATGTCTGATTAAACTCATTAAACCCACTAAACCCACTAAACTCATTAAACTCATAAACTCATTAAACCCACTAAACTCATTAAACCCACTAAACTCATTAAACTCATTAAACTAACTACTATATGGAACTCCATCTTACTCCCTTACAACTGACCGACCACGACGACAAGCGTCCCATCGTTATAGCAGGCCCTTGCTCTGCTGAAACCGAAGAACAAGTAATGAACACCGCCACGCAGTTGGCAAAGAAGGGGGTTAAACTCTTCCGCGCTGGCATCTGGAAGCCCCGCACCAAGCCGGGAGGTTTCGAAGGCGTTGGCGAACCAGGCTTGGCTTGGCTCAACGAGGTGCAGAAGGAGACAGGCATGAAGGTATGCACCGAAGTAGCCACCCACGCTCACGTTGAAGCCTGTCTGAAGGCTGGCGTTGACTTGCTTTGGATTGGTGCACGCACCGTAGCGAACCCCTTTGCCATGCAAGAGATTGCTGACACACTGAAGGGCGTTGACATTCCCGTCTTGGTAAAGAACCCCGTCAACCCCGACTTGGAACTTTGGATTGGTGGTCTTGAACGCATCAATCAAGCTGGCATCACCCGTTTGGGCGTAATTCACCGTGGTTTCTCTACTTACGAGAAGAAGCTCTACCGCAACCTCCCCATGTGGCACATTCCTATCGAACTGCGTCGTCGTTGCCCTGGTCTTCCTATCTTTGGCGACCCCAGCCACATTGGTGGCAAGCGCGAATTGGTAGCTCCCCTTTGCCAACAGGCCATGGACCTCGGTTTTGACGGTCTGATTGTTGAGAGTCACTGCAACCCTGATGCTGCTTGGAGCGATGCGAGCCAGCAGGTTACACCCGACGTGCTTGACTTCATTCTCGACAAGTTGGTTATCCGTAAGATTACAGAAACTACCGAAAGTCTTACGGCCCTTCGTCGTCAGATAGACGAGATTGACAACTCTCTCATCGAACTCATGGCTAAACGTATGCGTATCAGCCGCGAGATTGGTGAATACAAGCGCAAACACGATATGACGGTAGTTCAAACAAGCCGTTACACCGAAATCCTTGACAAGCGCGGTGCTCAAGGCGTACTTTGCGGTATGTCATCTGACTTCATTAAAGACGTATTTGAGAGCATTCACGAAGAGAGTGTACGTCAACAGATTGAAATTATGAACCAATAACGAATGTGCAAATGTGAGAATGTGCAAATGTGAGGATGTTTTCCAACTTGCATTTTACCATTTCGCATTCCACATAAGCTACAAATCATTTGCACATTTGCACATTCTCACATTTGCACATTTCCAACGCATTTGCACATGTTCAATGCATTTGCACATTAATATTCCCCAAAATGAAAATATTAATCCTTGGCGCAGGCAAAATGGGTTCATTCTTTGTCGACCTGTTGAGTTTTGATCACGAAACGGCCGTCTACGACGTTGACCCGAAGCGTTTGCGCTTTATGTACAATACGCAGCGATTTACCACGCTTGAAGAGATCGAAGCCTTTCAGCCCGAATTGGTAATCAACGCTGTTACACTAAAATATACGCTTGATGTCTTTCGCCAAGTTATCCCCCATCTGCCCAAAGACTGTATTATAAGCGACATAGCCAGCGTTAAAACGGGACTGCGCGAATATTACAGCACATGCGGCATGCGTTACGTCAGCACCCACCCCATGTTTGGCCCCACCTTTGCCAACTTGGGCGCACTGAACAACGAAAATGCCATTATCATTACCGAGGGAGACTACATGGGACGCCTCTTCTTCCGCGACCTTTACAACCACCTCGGCCTCCACGTCTGCGAATACACCTTCGACGAACACGACGAGACGGTAGCCTATTCGCTCAGTATTCCTTTTGTTAGCACCTTTGTGTTTGCAGCGGTCATGAAGCATCAAGACGCACCAGGTACCACCTTTAAGCGTCACATGCAAATAGCGCGTGGTGTATTAGGCGAGGACGACACGTTGTTACGCGAAATTCTCTTCAACCCACGCACCTCTGGTCAAGTGTCAAATATACGCGAAGAGCTGAAGGAATTGATTGACATTATTGACAATAAGGACGAAAACGGTCTGAACAACTACTTAAAGAAGATACGCGAAAATATTAAATAACAGACACTTATAAAGGCTGCATTTGTCTGCCTAATTGGGGGGCGGGTTTGTAACCCGCGGCAGCAGCATACTTTGGACATCTACTTATAGTCGCTTAGCGCGAGAACATACATAACATACAAATTAACATACTTATTTACATACCACCCAATTTATCACATTGTCGCTGAAGCGCAAGGGCGTAGCCTGTATGTTTCAATTTGTGCCAAGGCACAAATTGAGTAGTATGTAAATAAGTATGTTAAATTATATGTTATGTATGTTCTCGCGCTAAGCGACTGACGTGTACTGAAATTGGTTGACAGTTTTAAATGTTAAAACTAAAGTTGTTTACACTCTTGTACTCTTAGACCTAAATAGGTTGTCAAAATGGCTTTTAATCCTATATAGGTTTACACTTTTCTTAGTATTCCTAAAACTGTTACCACTACTAATCATATTCCTATATAGGTTTACATTATAGAAATATGATATACCTAAAATGGTTGACAATAAAAAATATACCTAAAGTAGTAGACGCTTCCCAACGCAAGAACAAAGGCAATGCAAGAGCATTGTTCGTTTCTTGGTATGATTGGAGAGGGCTCGAAGCCCTCTTCAATCATTGGAAGAACAAAGGCATTAGCCATCGCACGTCCGTTTCTTGGTAGGACAAAGATAATACTTTTCTTTGTTTATAGCATTGCAAATCCTAAATAAGTTTACACATATTTTCTTTTGATAGAAGTGGATTATCCGCTTTACCACTCATCATTTCGTATGGAGTTTTCATTCCTATTCCTTGATGAGGTCTTGCCTTATTGTACATCATAATAGCATTGTCTATAGAATTGTGCGCATCATTAAACAAGAGTTCGCCATTGTTAAACAGCCAATCATTCTTCACTGTATTATTAACTCGTTCTGCCAGAGCATTATGAAGAGGATCTCCTGTCTGAGTCATACTAATTCGTATGTTCTTTTTCTTGAGTACCTCCACGTACATAGCAGAAGTATATTGTACTCCTCTGTCCGAGTGGTGAATACTTCTTGCATCAATAGCTATTCCAAATGACTCGTAACATTTCATAGCCATATCTAAAGCTGCAAGTGGACCATCTGTTTCGAGTGTTTCGAAGAAACAATAACCAACTATATAGCGTGTATAAGCATCTGTTATAAGTGACAGATAACCAAAGCCTTCCATACAATACACATAGGTAATATCACAAACCATTAATTCTCCTGGATAGCTTGCTATTAACTTAGGGGATGTGTTTAATAAATCTGGATAAATTTTGTTATTGTGATTAGATTCTGTCGTACGAGGGCGAATTTTCTTTTTTCTAAGCATTAAGCCATTTGCACGTAGTATATCATAAAATCTATCACTACCTAATGTGAATTTTACTCCAAAGTATTGTTTACATAACTCATGAAGCTCACGACAGCCAGCCTTGGGAAGGTTGCTAGGAGAACGAATATACTGACAATACCACACTACACTTGAAATTAGAATATATTCCTCATTCGTCTTCTCTGTATGTTTGTAGTACCCTTGTCGTGTTATGCCAAGTAGTTTACACAAAGGATCTACCTTATAAAGGTTTTTCTCTTGTGTCAGGTATGCAACTACTTGGCATCTGAGTTTTTTCTAATTGGGATGGCATACTTCTGCTCTGCCAACAAAATCATTTTTTCGTATGCGTCACGAGCCATTGTAACCCGCTTGAGCTCAAGCTGCTTGGCCTTGAGTTCAAGTCGCAGACGATGCAGTTCTTCTGCTGCTGATTCTGATTTGTCTATTGAAGGCAATGTTTCCATAGAGCTTGTTAAAGTAGTAGATACTTTTTTATCTTCTATTGCAAAGATACGAAGCCAACCTAAAATACGATTACGACCTAAACCGTTTGCCCTCTCAAATTCACGTTTTGTTTGATCTGAAGCGAGATATTCTTGTAAGAATTTTAATCTACGCTCATCTGTCATGTCTGAATACGTTCTCATTTTGATTAGTAAAGTGTCAACTTATTCAGTACAAGACAGACTGTAAGTAGATATTCAAAGCATGCTGCTGCCGCGGGTTACAAACCCGCCCCCCAATTAGGCAGATAAATTGCAGTATGAAAGTCTCTACGAAATATTTCAGAACGCCCTAAATAGGCATTGTAGTTACGTATATTTTACCTTTGCATATTTTTTGTTTCATGTTTCATTTTTATGTTTCAACTTATTGATTATCAATACCTTAGAAGGCTGAAACATACGACTTTTATGTTTCACTTTTAGTTTCAATGTTTCATTCGAAAAACACTGAGGGAAAAAAACAAAAACACTGTGGGAGCGATTCAAAACCCCTGTGGGAGCGATTCAAAAACACTGAGGGAGCGTGAAAGCGCTCCCTCAGTGTTTTGAAAAATGAAACATGAAACTAAAAATGAAACATTAAAGTCGTATGTTTCATTTTTCTAAATGATTGATATTCAATTACTTTATAACAAAAAATGAAACATGAAAGATAAATCAAAGGTTCTGAAAATGTATGGATAATTCTTGATGCGGATGTCCTAATCCACTTCACATAAAAAAGCGAAAGAGCTAAGTGATAATATCACTCAGCTCTTTCGCTATTTTGTCCGTTGTTGGCAATGTCATATATAAGTACTACATATCAAGTTTTTTTGTAAGTCCTTCTACTCCGTAGTAGTCAAGCACATAAATAGGGAATGCACTCAACACTGCCACCTTCGGACATTTGTGGTTGATATACTTTGTGTATTGGTTCTCAAATATGGTACTTTGTGCCTCAATATTCTTAGGCATTGAGTAAGAATCATTCACCAAATAATTCATCTTGAACACATGGGCTTTTATTAACGTCTTCCACACTTCTTCGTTATAGTGATTTATATTGTTCAGCTGTGGGTTATTGTCACTTGCCGAAAGCGGTTTATAGTGTGGTTCTTGAAGACATTCGTCCAGTGTTTCACATTCTTCTTTATAAGGACATTTCATTTTATCATAACTTTTACCTCGTTTGCATTTTGCGGTGGAGTTTTGAAAGGAGTCCATGTCCTTATAGTGTCGGATGGCTTCTACCATAGGATAACTGATATACAACATTCCGTTCTCGGTCTCATTGTCGAAGAATTGGAGCATTTCCTTGATCTTAGAGTCGTCCGCCATTGTCGAATGTCCGTCATAGTCGAAAAACAGATAGATGTATGCGAAACTGTCACGATTGTAGTCTCTTAAGATTTTAGCGTTTTGGGGGCTACGCTCTTTCAGAATACTGACTATATCAATGGCAAAGTCGTCATCTTTCATCTTTCGGTAGAGTTGATATATCTCTGCATCGTAGACGCATTTGATAGCTATCCTTTCGCCAAGAAAGTTCTTTTCAAGTTTATCCACGTATTTCGGCTCAGCACTATTGCCCTCATATACAAATAGCTGTAACTCCTTATTCGACATAGAAACCTCCTGCATTATAAATCTTTTCTATATTATGCACCTCACGTAGTTCTTTCTCGGTACATTTATGCAATGGAAGTATCTTTTTGTTGTTCATCAGATAGTAGCAGTCGGGACGCATCAAATCATTGCTCATGATTGAGGTGTTATGTGTCGTCAATACAAACTGTATGCCTGTCTCTTTCAATTTCTTGACTACCAATCGCGAGAGCTTATGATGATAGAAAGCGTCAAATTCGTCTATAAAGACAAATGACACTTCTTTTTTCTGTATCTGCAAATACCAGCAATAAAAGAGCATAAGTGAACTAGTTCCTGTAGACATAATTTCACGGAACAGCACCTTGTTTGCTCCAAAATCAAAGGCTATATCTTTCTCTCCCATAACATCTACTATCGCAAGTTTACACTCCACGTTAGCCTCGTTTAGGAATTTCTCGAAATCTTGTACCTTACCTTGTTGGATAATGTCATTGATCAGGGTTCCTTTCTTCGATTCCAGTCCTATATAGGTTCTATCTTCTAATGAACGGAAGAACAACATGTGCTCAACAAATGCGAAAAAGCCTTTGAAAGCATTGTTCTCACCATTATCTTCCAGCTCCGAGTTGTTCTTCACATATTTCACTACCGACAACTTGTTGTCAGTAATGGTTTTATTCAATGTCTCCGTACCTTTCAACTTGGAAATAAAAGTTGTGTTCCCATTATGTCGATCAAATGAAATCACTTCATTCCCATTGATATAAAGGCATTCAGAAACGATGGTTTTATAATCGGTCTTTACGTAGGTATACCTTACAATAGAATCGGCAATCTGAAATTCATAGTCAAATTCAGCCTCTCTGCTGTCATTGTAAGCATTGGTATAGTGCATATACGGAATTTCCAATCTTGCCTTTTCCGTCAGATGCTCAATGATGTCAAAGACAGCCCATCCCAAATTGGACTTGCCACATCCGTTGTAACCATATATCATGGCATTATTCACAATGCCCCCCTTTACACATTCTGGGTTGAACGTGTAATTCTTTGCTGTAGAGAGGTCAAACTCAAAATCTCCCTTAAAGCACTTGAAATTTGAAACCTTGAATTTTCTTAGCATAACTACATTCTTTTGTTTGTCTGCAAAGTTACTATTTTTATTTATTACTCCGTAGTAAAACTACGGAGTAATAAACGAATCACCGAAAGGACTGGGTATTTTTGCCATTTTTATTAAAAATATCGCACTTTTTATTCGGACTTATTCTCTTCGAATGCAATTTTCCATACATGATTTATAACTCCCCAAATTTCCCCCTCACCCTCCAATTCTCTTTATAATCCTCTTATTTGCCTCATTGATTCTTGATATATCGATGGAGTTCAGATACACCTGTGTCGTTTTTATGGAATTATGTCCCATTCCCTCACTGATTACAGCGATGGGTATGTTCATGTCTCTGGCCACGCTTGCCCAAGTGTGGCGTGCAACATAAGTGGTAAGCGGCATTTTCAATTCCGCCATTTCTCCAATCTTCTTCAATGCACGGTTTATGTTTACCTGCATACGTTGGTATTGCTTATATTCCGTTCCATCCTCCTTCTTTATAATAGGAAGTAGATACGATCTGTTTTCCATTTGAAGGGCATAGCGGTCCAGTATTTTCTGTTGCGCCTTTTCCCATTCCACCATCAGACATTGGTTTGTCTTCCTGCGGCAATAGGTCCACATGCCATTCTTCAAGTCTGTCTTTCGCAGATAGGCAATATCCACGAAAGGCATTCCACGCATATAGAAGCTGAACATGAAGATGTCACGGGCAAGGGCCATTGTCGAGTTTTCTGGCAGTTCAAGGTTCGCTATCACTTTCAGTTCCTTCTCGCTGATTGCCCGTTTTGTTGTCTTTACGTATGATAGACGCACATGGCTGAACAGTTTCGTGTTGTTCAACAGACCTTCTTCTACCGCCCTGCACAACAGCGTATTGAGCGTGCGCAGATAGCAGCGGATGCTGTTCTGCTTCAATCGCTTGTCTGTAAGCCAAGCCTCGTAACACTCTATCATATCGGGTGTAAGTTCATCGAATGTCAAATCCACATCCTCACGGAAAGCCTTAAAACGTCGATAGGCATTTCCGTATGTACGGGCCGTGCCTTGTCGCCTCATCTGTTCTTTCTTGGTGACTTGCTCCTGCAAGAACACAAATACTGTCTTATACGTCTGTTCCTTGCTGAAGACTTCGCACAGCTCTTCTATTGTAAATTCCTTGTGGCTGCGCTTCAACCTGTCAAGGATCGTCTGCCAACGCTTTAATGTCCAGTCGATTTTACATTGCATCAGTGCCAACGTCCCCTTCCGTTCACTCCTTGCTGTCACCACGATAGTCGCTGACTTCTCATCCCACTCGTCGGCATAAATGTGGTGCTCCGTACTTATCCATTTTACCTTGCGTTTGTGTATCACCTGATAGTATAATGTACCCTCTGCTTCTGGTACAGACGAGGGACGAAATTTGAGTCTTATTGTTGCCATAAATCGTTTTTGAATTTGTTAAATCCGAAACTTCGGTTACTAAAAAAATAGGGCTGATTCCACTTGCAGGAATCAGCCCTTTTGGGTTATTTTGATGCGACTAAACAAATAAGGGTGGTTCTAAAAATTCTGTTTTTAGAGTTCTGCTATTCTGAAATGTGATTTGTACGCTCTCGAAAGTGTCTTTTTGAAAGTTTGTTCGGTCACATAGCCCGCTATGCTCCCTCACAAACTTTCAAAAATACACTTCCGATAGCGCACAAATCCCTATTTCAGAATTATTAGAACCACCCATAAAACAACCATGAGCAAAAATAATCATTTCTTCGGACAGCCATTGTATGGTCAACTGTCATCATTCCATCCTATCCTTATTCTTTTCAATATGGTTGGGATGGAATGATTACTGGAGTTTCGGATTTAGTCCGGGGCGCAGTGTCTGAGGCTTGCAACTGCCAATGAAACTGTGTTTCGCTCACAACATAGTCGTTGTACATCGTGATAGACGAAAAATTTTTCTCTGATTTGTTGACATACAAAGGGGCAATTAACAAGTGATACATACTTGTTAATTGCCCCTGAATGATACGTAAAGTATTTTAAGAAGTAGGTAAGTACTAAATCAACGGAAACTTCCATTTATTTAGCTTCCACCCATGATGCTTACTCGAAAGTCATGTCGTAGAAATTGACATCTTCTGAACAGAGAATGTAAGAGTCGGTGCGACATGTAACGGCACCACGGAGTTGCTTAATTCTGTCAGGTACATTATTTACACGAATAGTGAGTGTCTTGGTCTCGCCTGTCTGTATTCTAAGTGTTGTTATAGAACTAAATGCTGAACCATCTGAGGATATATCACAACGAAAACTTTCGGTGTCACCAGAGAAATAGTTGTTGTTGGTATCAAAATCAACATCACTGAGATTTACCCCCGTATTATTAGTTACTGTAAACGTGATAAATGAACAGTTACGACCATCTACAATCTTACGCTCGGTGCCTACAAGCTGATACTTCAGACCAAAGTCGTTGGTGTCAATACCATCAGTAAGCACACGCTTGTCGGCAATCTTGATATTAGCAATGCTAACTTCGCTATTGAAATTGAGGTCGCTACTTGCGCATTTAAAATTAAGGGTTAGCTTTTGTGCGCTATTGGTCTTGTCAAATGCTCTAATACGGAACGAACCCGTAATCGTCTCGTTCTTTTTGATTGACTTTTGCCCCAAATTAGACCATCTGCCACCAAGCGAAACGTCTTGTCTATTATAGTATTCATTGCCAAGGTTATCCTTAGAACCATTGTAATCACTGCGAAGTTCCACCTCTTGAAGGTCTTTCCCCGATACGTTCTTCATTTTGAAGTCAACGATGAGTACGTCAGCAACACGTTCGCAGCGAGTAATCTCCATTTTGAAATAGTCGCTAAACTGAGGTTCCTTGTCAGACGGGTCGTCACCACCAAACCAGTCATCACATGCACAAAACGTGAACACAGCCAGCAAAACTGGCAAAAAGTAACGTAATAGTTTCATAGTTTTTTTTATTTAGCACTAACATACGCGACGCCAGTGCGTTGGGTTGATAATAAGAGTAATAGTCAAAAACTTCTTCTAATGCAAAAGTACAATGCGTGTTTATAGTTTTTATCATTAAAAATAATGATTTTAACACAACCATAATAGATAATGTGTCTAAATCTATTAATTATTGCCAAAATTATAAGGAGCAGACAAAATGTGATGACTATTTACGAATGCGTACAGTTTTAAGCGTGTTAAACCAAAAACACTCTCTTGAGCACAGTCTATCTTATGATGAGAAATAAACTGCGTCCAAGAGAGTGTTCTTGATTTAGGCCAATTGCTGACCTCTAAATATAAACTAATTCAAGTTTCGGATTTAACAAGGGCGGGCTGAAAGCCCAATGGAGCACATAGCCCAGGGCAAGCGAAGCGACACCCTGGGTATCACACGTTGGAGCAGTCGCGCCCTGTAAGGGCAAAAGCCTTAAGACATGGCGCAAGTATTAACTCATTAAACCCATTAAACCTATTAAACTCATTAAACCAACTAAACTCATTAAACTCATAACTCATTAAACTCATAACTCATTATGGAAAAAACTGGTTATATCAATGGTAGTGACCTCTTGCTCTCAATAGATGGCAAGGCCTTGGGTCACTCTTCAGACCACAAAGTAACGTACAACTCTGAGACAAAGGAGAGAGCCGTGAAGCCTGTAGCGACGCAAGGCGCGGGTGCAGGACTTTGGAAGGACAAGAGCGTTACAGGACTTTCTATCACAATTAGTGCCAACGGCCTCCGCTTCTACAACGAGACGGAGAGCGGCTTCACCGAGATTTCTGCCTCTTGGGGCGTAGGTAAGGCCGTTGACGTGAAGTGCTTCCCACGTGGCGACGGCAAGGCAGGTACTCAAACCCCTTACCTCGAAGGAAAGTTTGTGATCACCTCTATCGAGGAGGACGCTCCAGCGCAGGACGACGCCACGTATAGCGTTAACCTCGAGAACGCAGGCATGCCTACTAAGTTCCCTGGTATGGATGCCGCCGTTGCAGCGCAGACTAAATAAATGTGCTAATATGCTAATGTGTTAATATGCTAATGGCTGCGCCACTCATTCCCACATTAGCACATTAACACATTAGCACATTACCACATTACCACATTAGCACATTAACCCCATGCAACTAAAACGTCTTGTAATTCATTGCACCGCCACGCCTGAGGGCCGCGAGGTGACAGCGGCCGACATTCGCCACTGGCACTGCGACCCCGTAAGCAAAGGAGGTCATGGGTGGAAGCAGGTAGGATATACCGACCTCGTCCACCTCGACGGCCGCGTAGAACGGCTCGTCAAGAACAATGAGAACATGATAGTAGACCCTTGGGAGGTGACCAATGGCGCAAGCGGCTACAACTCCACCTCGCGCCACATCGTCTACGCGGGCGGCTGCGATAAGCAGATGAGGCCGAAGGACACACGCACCGCTGCACAACGCACCGCCCTCGAAGCCTACGTCAAGGACTTCCACCGCCGCTTCCCTACGGTCCAAATCGTTGGCCACAATCAATTGAACCCCAGTAAGGCTTGCCCTTCGTTCGACGTAAAGAAGTGGCTCAACGAGATTGGAGTAAACTTATAAGTAGACGAGTTGACAAAAGTTGACAAGTTAACAAGTTGACGAGTTAACAAGTTGACGAGTTAACAAGTTGACGAGTTAACAAGTTAACAAGTTGACGAGTTAACAAGTTAACAAGTTGACGAGTAAGTTAGCTCACAAGACAAACTTACCTGTTAACTCGTCAACTCGTTAACTCGTCAACAAACTTACCTGTTAACTCGTCAACTCGTGAATAAGGAAGAAAGGAAGAATGGCGGACACTATCTTACAAATAATCCAGTGGGCAATACCTTCGGGGGGCATTGGTGCCGCCATAGCATGGTTTGCCAACCGCAGTGCGCGCAAGGCCGACACGGCCAAGAGCGTACACGATACGTATAAGCTCATGTATGAAGACGTGAGCCGTGAATTATTAGAAACGCAAAAGAAAGTAGATGGAAGTACAAAGAAAATGGACGCACTGGGCGAAGAGAATAAGCGCATACGCTATGCGCTCAACCGCCTTACACGTGCCATTCAAGCTATTCAGCGTTGCCCTCATAGCAGCAACTGTCCTGTTAGTGACGAGTTGTCGCTCGACGACGAAGGCAACGCGACAAGCCACGCAAAGTCAAGACGTACTGACTACAGACAGCGTGACACAGCACGAACGGACGACAACCGCTCTTTGGACGCAACCGATAAGGGCTGACACTACGCGCCTTGAGCTGAGGCTCGACTCCACCCTCCTCTCCTTACCAGAGGGGGCGAGCTTTACGGCCGCGAGTGGGCGCGCCCACTTGAAGGCGAGCCTAAAGCGCGATGAGAAGGGACGGCCCGCTTCTATCATCATCGAGGGCGGCTGCGATAGCCTGCAGCGGCTCTGCATATACTATCAGGCTGAGGCCGAACGACTCCAGACGGCCAACACGCAACTACAATCCACCGTCAAGACGCTTAGCACCGACCTACACACGCGCGGCCGCACGTGGAACGTGTGGGCCGCACTGGCCCTTCTGGCCGTGGTTCTCATCTTGATCATAGCCAACCGACAAATAAAGGAATAATAATAGAAATACACTCACCACTATGACACCACAAAAGAAAGGCAGCACAATAGCCACCGCACGACGCGAAATGAAGATTATGGGTTTCCCCTGTCGCCAGACAATGGGAGCATTCTTGCGCTTTAAGCGCGAAACAGGGCGCGAGGCTACTGAGATGACGAACGACCTTACCGACTTGCTTACGTTCCTCTACTGCTGCACGGCATCAGCGTCAGCGGCTGACGGCATTGAGTTTAACTTCACGCTGGAGGAGTTTGCCGACCTCATCAGCCCCGACGAGCTAAACCAATGGACGGCCGCTATGCAAGCTGAGGCGGCTGAGGCTGAGGCCACGACCGAAGGCGAAAAAAAAAGCCCTTCTGCATCACCGAGCAATTAGGCTTTGCACTGGGGGCGGTGGGGCTTACGCTGCGCGACTGGCAAGGGCTTACGCCTGAGGAGTGGACGGCCGTGGCCGATAGCTACGCTACAAGCCACGAAATGGACATGCACGATGTGTGGGAACGTATGCGTATGCTCGCCACCATTACCATTCAACCACACGTAAAGAACCGCCTCACCCCCGACACGCTATTGCCCTTGCCTTGGGATAACGAAGCCACTTCACACACAACGCAAGCCGCCCACGTGCCACCAGTCGGTAAAGACGAGGCGCGTGAGCGGCTTGTTAGCTTGATGAAGGGGTTGAAGGATCAATAATAAGGCGGCTTTGGAGGCCACTATGTGCTTTACAAATAATCGTAGTCGTTCTCACCACCATTACTACGTTTAATATCCTTATAATCAGGGAAATCGTAATACGAGTCGGCCACTGCTGAGGCAAAGAATAAGAGGATCGACAGGGCCATGAATGCTGCTACAAAAAAGACACGAGCGTCTGTCCACGTTTCTGTTGTAGCGTAAAAGTATATGCTATCGCAAAAGAAAAAGAATGAAGCATAACCCAAATAGGTGCTTACCCATAAAGCTCTTTTGTTTCGCTTTTTCTTCTTTTCTGAGGGTGTTGTTTCTTTTACTTCGCAGCTAAACTCTGCTTTAATCTCTTTCGGGATTTGTTCGCTTTTCATATCGCAAAAGGTATTAGTCCTTTGCAAAGGTGTGACTTTATAAATTACCAACCAAATAAAAATCTATAAATATATGGCTTCAAAGGAAATAAAGTTCAACCTAAGGCTCGCCATTGACGGGAAAGAGCAATTGGTGAGCGCGGTGACAACAACGCGACAACTTAAGGGTGTATTATCTGGGGCAAAAGATGAAGCAGACAAAATGCACCAAGAAGTGTTCAAACTTAATCAAGCTTTCAGTGTTTGGAATAACATTAAAGAAGCTTCTAACGGATTAAACGCAGCCTTATCTTCGTTAGCTGGCAGTTTCCAAAACGTTGAGGTAGCCAACCAAAGGTTGAAGACGGTAATGGAAGAACGCATGAAAGCCTCCTCGGCCGACATCGCGGCCGTGCAAGCTACCATTAAGGCACAAACGCAATTGGGCATTCTGGGCGGCAGTGTACAAAAGGCGGGAGCGCAACAAGTGGCAACGTTCTTGACACAAAGAGACGCGCTCGTTACACTTATACCTGCCATTAACGACCTCGTTGCACAACAAAAAGGACTGGCTGCCACGGAACAAGATGCACAAAACATTGGCAATCTGTTTGGAAAGGTGATGCAAGGACAGACCTCGGCCTTAAAGCGCGTGGGCATAACCTTTACCGAAGCACAAGAGCGCGTGCTAAAAATGGGTACGGAGCAAGAGCGCGCTGCCATGTTGGCCGAAGTGGTAACTAACAACGTTGGCCACATGAATGCGGCTTTAGGCGACACGGCTGCGGGGGCGATGAAGCAATTCCAAAACAAGTTGGCTGGCATAAAGGTTAAAATGGGCGAAGTGGCTAATCAAGTGCAGCCTTACTTGAGTATGGCCTCGTCGTTTGTTGTGTTAGCTTCATCAGCTCACAAAGCACTTTTGGCTATAGTAGCCTTCAGTAAGGCTATTGGGGTTACAAAGGCTTTAGCTTTATCCGTGAAGCAAATGCGCATCGCCTATATAGGATTGCGCGCGACCATTAACTTATGCACGGCTGCAGTTAGGGTGAGCCGCGTTCAGAACATTTCGTTAGCCGCTTCGTTCCGCGCAGTAGCAGTCGCTTCTACTACAGCCAAAATGGCCATACGTGGCTTTTTGTCCTCTACTGTTATCGGTATTGCCATTGCGGCCTTAGGCTTCGCCATAGAGAAACTTGTTAGCTACTTTGATAGCTCAACAAAGTCAGTGAAAGATAATACTGAGGCTCTAAATGATAATGCTGAGGCTACAACCCAAGCCGACAAAATCAAAAGTGCGGTTCAAAACGTACAAGAAGAGGCTGCTACACACTATGCCGACGAAATTAGCAAAGTACGTGCCTTAACGGCCGTTATTCACGATAGTAATGCCATATATGCAGACCGTATGGCAGCTATTAAGAAACTACAGAGCATCGTGCCTGGCTATCAAGCACAAATACAGAAGGACGGCACGATTTTTGAGCGAAATGCCGCGGCAGTCGAAAAGTACATACAAAAGCTGCAAGATCTTGCCATGGCTGAGGCGGCCTTTGACGAGGTAAAGAAAATTTACACCAACATCATAAAGCTTAGAATAGAGAAGCAAAAATATGAAAAGCAAGCTAACGATGTCAACACCGAACTGAAACAAACGCACAATGGACAAGGAGCTAACGAATTGCGCAACCACGTAAAGTGGGAACGCCAAAACGTGGAACGCCCTGCCGCAGCCGCTGATGCCGTAAAACAAAATGGATCGCATGACTTCAACTATGTACGCTACACACAGAAGAACCAACAAGCGGCTAACGCAAAGAAGGCCAACACGCTTAACAAAGTGGCGGCTTACGATATTGCTACAGGACTTGCAGCTAAAAAAGGCGAAGAGATTAAAGAACAAGAGGACGTGGTTAGTGCTATATTCAGCTCGCTCACCACTTCACAAAAGCGCAATTATAATCATATCGCGGCAAATGGCGGCTATGGTAAGGGAACACCTACTTTGGCTAAACCTAACACAAGTGGCGGAACAGGACATTCTCACACCTCCACCCACACCCCTACCGACAACGCTCCTACCTACGACGAGAAGAGCATTGAATGGTACGACAAGGAGATTAGCAAGCAGAAGAAACTGGCACAAAGCACGAACGACCTCGATGCAGCGAAGAAGGCTATGGCTGAGGCTACACGGCTGGAGGGAGAACGCAAGGAGTTGGCCGTGAAGGTGGGCATTGAGAAGCCTGACGAGCCAGAGGTGAAGACGACGCTTGAAGCCTTGCAAGACCAACTCCGCGCGGCTCAAACGGACTTCGACAATGCCGTGACCGTGGAGGCTAAGGTCGAAGCCATGACGAAGGTGGACGCGCTACAGGCGCAAATCAATGAGGCTACGAACGGACGGCTCACCATAGAGGCAGAAGTAGAACCGCAGTACACGCAGACTGGCTCTGTAGGCGATAAGCGCAAGTCGTATGCCAACGCGCAGGCGAAGACGTCACGTATCAAGAACGACTACGACATTGGCCTCATCAGTAAGGAGGAGGCTCAACGACAGGTGGACGACATTAACAAGGTGTTGTCGTCGCTGAAGTTGAAACCTATCACCGTAGACTTTGATACGACAAGCGTTGAAAAGGGTACGGGCAAGATGCGCGAGGGCGCACAGAGCATTCAGCAGTTGGGCAGCAGCATCGCGCAATTAGGTTCACAGGTGCAAGAACCTGTGATCAACATTGCGGGTACGATAGCACAAGCCATTGCTACGATGGTGTTGGGTTACGCTGAGGCTTCGAAAGATGCAAGTAAACTTACGCCCTTCGGGTGGATAGCCTTTGCCGCTACTGGATTGGCTACGTTGCTGACGATGATAGCCTCTATCAAGTCGGCCACGAGCGGTAGCTACGCGCATGGTGGTATCATACCTGGGGGCAGCTATTCGGGCGACCGATTGACAGCCAATGTCAACTCGGGTGAGATGATTATCAACCGTCGCCAGCAGTTGCAGCTTTGGCGCATGGTGCAAGCGCCTTTGGCCTCAGCTCCGCAGTACACTACTCCTTCAAGCATGGTGCCGAGCCTCAACCTCGCGGCCTTACGCAGCAGCTTTGGTGCGCAGCGCGTCGACGTGAATGTGAGTGGACGCATCAGCGGACGCGACTTGCAACTCATTACCGATAAACGAAACAAAATTACTTCAAGAGCATAGGGGGAATGTGCAAATGTGCAAATGTGCGAATGGTCGCCTTTGTACGCTAAATGTTAGCAAACTCTATCTAACTTGGGGGCGACGCGTCCCCGCGTCGGCATTTGCTTGTCAAGGCTCGATGCCTTGGCAAGCAAATACATAACCTCTAAATAATAAACACGTTATGTTACACAAAAGATACGCAGGCAGTTTCATCAACTGCAAGGGCCAAACGTGGAGGGTCGAAATATGGCAAGCGAACAATGTACCTTTCTCTTCCGTTGGCGACCTCACGTTTGATGCCGACACGCCACTTGAATTAGAATGGGAGGAGCGCGAAAAGTACGAAACCACTTGTGGCGCAACGCTCACGATCAACATTGTGAGTCCTGCTGACCGCACGTTTACTGACCTCTTCCAAATCAGCCCGGGCAATGTTATGGCGCACGTCTACCTTGACGATGCACTCTTTTGGGTGGGTGGCCTCGACTGCGAAACGTATGAAGAGCCTTACCAATCGGAGAAGGACTACACCGTCACACTCACCTTTACTGACTTCGGCCACATGCAGCGCCTAAAGTATGGCGAAGCGGGGGGAATTAAGTCGGTGCGCCACTACATTGACTATTGCCTTGAACAGGTGGGCCTCAGCGCAGTGCCAGTAGTATTGCTTACGTCGTTAGAGGTGAACACCGATGATTACCGTTGGAGCGGTAGTTACCTTACAGACGTCTACGTTGATGCTGCCAACTTCTACGATGAGGACGGGGAAGCCTCAACGCTTGACGAAGTGTTGGACGGTGTTCTGCAACCGCTGGCCTTGCGCATCGTGCAGCGTGCAGGCAAGATTATGGTGTACGACCTAAATGCGTTGCGCAATGACCCTCCTAAGGTAGAGCAAATCACGTGGGACGCTACGGAGCAAACGCTCTCGGTAGATAAGTTGGCGCAAGCGGCCGTTGTGAAGTTTTCACCCTACACAGAAGGGACGCTGCTATCCGACAACAGTGTAACCATAGAGCAGGACAAGCTGATAGAGGTGGACAGTATGTATAACAAGGTGGACGGAAAGGTAAAAGTCTACGAGATAAGCAAGTTCTTCCATTCTGCCTCTGATAGTGTTGCCACTGGTCTTACGCAAAAGCACGCCGATGCGCATTACTTCAAAATGGTAAAGACAGGCAAGGGGGGCGAAGCGTGTGAGGGCCTTGCGTGGTTGGCCTTAACGGATTGTCACCCGCGCAATAACCTTACGCTCAATGGAGTACAATCGCCCCTATCGGGAGAAAAAGGCTACCGTTATCAAGAGGCGAGTGGGGGAGTTATAACGCGCGCCTTCAACGACCTGTCGGGAACGTCGAACGAGGTATTGATGCGTTTCCCCCGTGTCTACTGCCCTGCTGCCCAAAAGCAAATATCTGACGCGGTGCTGACCTCTTACATTCACCTTACCATGGAGATGATGATTGACCCTCGCTTCAACCCCTTTGCCGATGCAGAGGACTATACGAACGAAAAGGACAACTTTAATTGGTGTAAGGTGCGTGAGGCTTACTGCTACATTCCTTTCTCGCTCGTCTTGTTTGACGGCAATGGCAAGGCTATTTTGCAATACCGTGCCTGTGAGGCTGGCTCTATGGACACTGCTCGTTGGGTTTCGGTTGAATACGACGATACGAATTACTTCACGCATGCTCCCTCCTACCTTCTGTACTATGCCAATTCAAAGAGTGATAGCATAAAGGAGGAGAGCGGCATTCAAGGGTGGTCAAAGAACCGCACGCACTTCTTCAACTCGGCATATCCTATTTCAGCCGACCAATACCCCACGGAGGGCGAAATAATGCCCTTACCTTATGAAGCAGGTTACTTAGAGTTGACCATTTATACGGGGTGTATCATCTTCGACGATACTGACGGGAAAAAAAACTACCCCATTACCGCTCCTCAGACGTGTCAACTCGACAAGTCGTTGCCCGACCCTAACGGACTGCGCGACGTGTGCATTAGCACGCAAACCTCTAAACGGGGACAACGTATGAATTGGGCGCAAAGGTGGTGGCTCTACAAGTTCCCCAAGTTAGAGATAGTACAAGGCCTTATCACCGAAGCGGTGGGAAAGACTGATGCTGAATACAGCGCATGGATAAACGCGAGCGCAAAGGATGAGATAAAGATTGACACCATTTGCGGCACTTCTTATGGAAGCGACATTGGGGTAACAGCACGAGGGGCGTACAAAGCTAAGTCGTCACTGAGCGTCAACTCTATATTTGGAATACCTCAACGATGTTTCCTGCGTCGCACCAACACATCTGCGCCTTGGCTGATTGAGTACGACTTGTTAGGGCTCCTTTTCAGTCAGTATGGCCACCGCGTACCTACACTTGAAGGAGAAGCTATCACCCCGCTCTCATCGTTGCAGCTCTTCACCGACCGCGCTATGCCGAGTGAGGACCTCTTTATGATGAAAAGTGAGGTGCTCAACGCCTACGACGGCACGAGTAATATTAAATTTGTAAGACTCGAGCGCGAAGAGTGGAACAAAGAAATCATTAAATAATGCTATGGACTATAAAGTTAAAACACGATACGTTACAGCCACGCCACGCAGAGCGCGCAAAGGCAATAACGCTGAGGCCTCAGCCGCAAGCAGCGGTGGTGGTGGGGCTTCCATAAGCAGCGGCAGTGCTGCTACGGCCGATGCTCACACGCACCCCAATCTCGACACGCTTAATCAGTTGGACGCTGCTCCTGCTGACGGCTACCTCTATCTGGATAGTACCGACACCGACACGGGCGAAACCGTCCGTACCAAGGTGAAGGCGGGATTTGCCGATGAGGCTGCCTCAGCCGACCACGCCGCCACGGCCGACCACGCCACGAATGCTGACAACGCGGCCCATGCCGCCGAAGCCGATCATGCAGCCGAAGCCGATCATGCAGCCACGGCCGACGACCTTACGCAATGGGGTACGGCTGACGAGCGTTACTTAAGCCGCCAACACGACGACACGGCCTTGGGCAGCGTCACCTTCCGCAAGGCTACGAACTTCGAAGCCTCAGCACAAAGTCCCGACTTCGTGAGCAATGGCTTCGCGGGCAGCGGCTGGGCAGCACAAACGGCCGATGACGGTCAGACTTACGTGGAGGCTGACAACCTCCGCATTCGCGGCAGACTCACGGCCTTTGAACTCGTCATCGAAAAGATACGTGCCATTTGTGGCGCACTGGGCATCAGTCAAGCATGCGGTCGCGTGAAGAACGTGGACGGGGACGCCACGAACTATTACTTAGTATTAGAGGGGGACGACACACACGGCTACGGAGGCTTTCAAGCTGACGACTACATACGTTGCCAACGTTGGACATCGAGCGGCGCTCGCGGCTATTGGGTCAGAGTTAGCTTCATAGGCAGCACAGCTGGCGGCCACAACAATGTGTTGGCCATTAATAGGTCGGAGTTCGACGCCGCCATTGTCGAACCTCATGCGGGCGAGGTCGGCGCTTACGACCACGCGCAAGAAGTCACCGCACAAGTAGCCCAACTCGTAACAGACGACCGTACCGCCCTCATCACGGCCGACGACGGCACGTCATTACTCCTTGCCGACAATAGTAACCCCACCATTGCGGGGCTAATGGTGTTCCCCGAAGTAGGCGACGAGTTGGTACAATACGGCAACGCTACCGACACCACACGCCAAAGCGCCATTTACATTCACGCCAACGGTACGGGTCAACCTGCTATCGACTTACTCACTGGTATCACCTCCAAGAGCTTTGTCGGTTGTCTCGCTTGTCGCCTTGGCGGCTACCTACCCACAGGTGGCTTTGGCCTTTACGCCAAGAACGGACAAATCATCTCTCTATCACCCGACGGCCACACCACTCACTACAGCCTCAACCCTGACGGCTCGTTCTCGCTTGGCCGAGGCGCAATCCAATACGACGGCAAAGGCGACGTTACAATCGGGAGCAATGTCACGATCCACTGGGGGCCACAGAGCCAAACGACCTACAAATGGGCCGTTAGTGATAATGGAGTTACCGCCCCGAATCATGGCTGGAGCAGTACGTTCCCAACCAACATTGCGCAAGGTAAGTACATTTGGAAGCGCACATTCTATCCCGACGGCACTGAGACGACAGAATTGATAGGCTTCGTAGGGAAGGACGGCATTAATGGCCCACGAGGTGATGACGGAGCAGACGGAACAAGCATACATAGCAACTTACTCGTACATACCGACTTCGCGCCAAAGGCGGAGAACTACGCTGGCACGTGGCTCAATTTCCGCTCATCGCTCGCCACGATTAGCGGCACGCTGAATGAGGGGGCAGCGGTGGGCGATACGGATATGCTCTCTGCTTCGGTATCAACACTGACGGACATATTCCGATATGATGTAACAAAGTTGCTCAGCCCTCAGACGTGGTACGTCATAGGCATTACCATGCGAGGCACAGGTACTGCCACGGTATATTGTTATCCCGACACGAACGAACAAACAATCTACGTTGACGGTAAGGCAAGCGGCTCACCAAGTGACACAAGTGCCGCATTTGCGTTGACCTCAACATGGAGACGCCATTACATTGCATTCGTCACGAAGTCAAGCCTTAGCGGTACAAAGTATGTACTTGTACGATTTTCAAGTGGCGCGCAAGCAGACATCGCCATGGTCACATTGGGAAGACCATACGGCGGTGGTTCAGCATTAACCGCTGACGGTTACATTCAGAACGATGCACAACTTATTCGCATGGCGACACCGTCCAACATGGAAACGTTCTGTGGCATCAACTCTTTGTGCGCATGGCGCAGCAGCGAACGCGAGTTTGACTTTTATTCGCAATCGTTAGGCTCAACAATCGTATCGGGACAATGGTACACGCTATCTTTCTACGCACGTGGTTCGGGCAACCTCAACACTTTCGTATATGATTATGGCGGTCGCGTCTTGTCTGATGCAAGCGCCGATATGCCTTTAGCGGACGGAGTGAAGGAAACTGCATTTAAGAATGACGGAAGCCATACATGGGAGCTTACCTCAGAATGGGTGCGCCACATCTACACATTCCGCGTCCGCACGGACGGCACTTACTCCAGTCCGCTCTTACTATTCAGAGCAACAATAGGCACGAGCGGTGACTTCATCGCTATCAATCAAGTAAAGCTCGAAGTGGGCAAAACCGCTTCGGATTGGTGCTTAAACGAAATGGACAAGAAAGCCGTCTCATTGCCCGACTGGATGAAAGCCTTCAACGGCTATACCATGAGCGGTGACAATTACATAGCAAGTGGCAACGCGTTCTTCGGCAAGAAAGAGATTGACGACGGCACTTACACAGGGTGCATGATGTCGTCTAACGGATTGCAGATAGGTGGCCATACGGTCGTAGGTCTGTACGCATTAGACCACAACATACTGAAAGTCGCAATCGACCCAGTACACCAACAATACTACTTCAAGGGCAAAGTTTATGCCGATGAGGGAGAATTTAAAGGGACGATAAAGGCAGATAAGGGCTATTTTAACGGTGTGGTGACAGGTTCTGTGAGGAATAGCACTACAATTATAGATAAGTCTAATTATAGTTATTACACCGAGGATTTAAATGGAGGGGGAAAAGGAATCCGATTCGATAGAATCGACTCTATTATCTATTTAAATGTTAATGACGGAGACAATAAATTTACATTTGAAGAAATGATATTTTATTTGATACCCTACTCCTACAGCGCTGAAAGCGTTTCAAGTTGTTTAGCCATATTAGGAAAAACATACATAATATACCACAAAGGACTTAAAAAATTAAAATTAAACGGCAAGTTCCTTAAGAGCGGTGAAGTATCTACAGTGTATGAAACTTCTATTACATCGGCTGGTTCTGTCGTAAAATTGATACTGCAACTTGATAAAAATGGTGTATTCTATTGGGAATACGTAGCTGTAGTATCAACACCAAATATACCAACAATATCTTCTGGCGCGATGCCGAATAAAAATGGGGCATTAATTTTTGGCCCTCCTGAAACAGTCCCACCAGTAATTAAGCCCGACCCACTTGCCGAATGATAAAAAAGCGCACCCGAAGGCGCGCCATAAATTACAACCATTACAAACTTACAAAAAACAAATAACATGGCAACAAAAAAACTTTCGGAAGCCCTGAATGAATTAACTTCTCAATCATCATTGTCTAAAAATGACTCATTGATTGTTTCCACATCTGAGGGAGCAGCAAAAAAAGTACCAGCCTCATCAATAGCATGTGACTCGTTAGTTTATGACCTTGGAACATTTAGTACAGGTGCAGAGGGAGAGAGAGCAGTCGCGCAAGAGGCTATTCACTACGATACACGACCCGCTATCCGATTTATAGGAAAAGGGCAGCGTGCATTTGTTTTCCAAATCCGTTTTAACGCTGATTATGTCTGTCAGTATTATAATTTAGGAACGTCACAATTTTACAGACATATAAATATAGATAAGGACGCTACTAAGGTCCTTAACGTGGGAGGCTGGAATAATTACGGTTATTCTTGGTCCGACCCTATTTTCTCAATCAACAGGAACACCTCAGACATTGAGAAGAACAAAAAAGATATAGAATCAATAAATAATTCATTACAATCATTCTTAGACACACTGCAAGCACAAGCAGCAGATATTTACAAGATTAAAAAGAAACTCGGAATTGAATAATTAAAACAGTATCAACGAGTGAGGCGGGTTTCTCTCGTCTTAACTAACGGAGCTATGTTCGTAGGTTCATTCTATACAGACGGCCTGATGAGCAAAGAAGACAAGCAACTACTCGAAAATATTAAAACGCAACTTAATTTATAAGGCGTTTTATTTGGATAGTACAAAATAATGTAGTATATTTGTATTGCATTAAGGAAGTAATGAATATGAGAGCAAAAACTTACAAAGTAACAGTTTCCGAAGAAGAGTACGAACTGTTAGAAGCTATCAGAAATTACAACAAGAGTTTCCCCAATGGTTATCCACAACTAAGGTGGTTTGCTCAAGAGTTGCTTGATAATATGCTTCGCCAACCCTTCTAAAAATAAAGAAAACCCGCTCAAGAAGTGGGCGGGTTTTCTATACATATACATATATGGAAAAGAATACTTTAATAACAAATATGAAAGAACGCTGCAACGATATATTAATGAGCGTTTCTTGGTTAGACTTTAGTAATCGATACTTCCAACGTTCGTCTTCATGGTTTTACCACAAAATGGACGGAATTGACGGCAACGGTGGCATTGGTGGTTTCACTCCTGAAGAAATAGAACTTTTCAAAGAGTCATTAATCAATCTTTCCGAACGAATACGCAAAACAGCCGAAAATTTATAATCAGCCATTCATTACTTTTTAATGCACAAGCCACCTGTGGCTGACAGGTGCAAGTTAGAGCCTCACGCTATTAAGTGTGAGGCTCTTTGCTACCATGCACGCATATAACAACGCCCTTACCCCTCTCCGTGTAAGGGCTTTTTTCGTATTCCCCTCCTCCCATTTTGTGAGCCATTTGTGAGCAGCGAACAAAGTCAAATTATAAAAGTATATGATAATCAATACATTATGCGCAATCGCGCACCTGCTTTGGGAGCAGGGGGTCGTGGGTTCGAATCCCGTCGCCCCGACATAAGGAAAACCGTTGATTATTAAGTTGTAAAGGCTTGATAATTGGCGGTTTTGTTGTTTGTTGTTACTCGTTTTTTTACCGCACAATACCGAAAGCGAAAAAAAAGTCCTTCTGCATCACCGAGCAATTAGGCTTTGCACTGGGGGCGGTGGAACTCACGCTGCGCGACTGGCAAGGACTTACGCCTGAGGAGTGGACGGCCGTGGCCGATAGCTACGCTACAAGCCACGAAATGGACATGCACGATGTGTGGGAACGTATGCGTATGCTCGCCACCATTACCATTCAACCACACGTAAAGAACCGCCTCACCCCCGACACGCTATTGCCCTTGCCTTGGGATAACGAAGCCACTTCACACACAACGCAAGCCGCCCACGTGCCACCAGTCGGTA
>ENA-OWPL01000183-OWPL01000183.1-human-gut-metagenome-genome-assembly--contig:-NODE-183-length-48467-cov-27.649880_pt1 | contig 48467 bp, 42 predicted proteins | sample MGYA00248263_ERZ651844 | MGnify/ENA primary metagenome ERZ651844 (study PRJEB26924, sample SAMEA4378256) | human gut metagenome | biome: human gut; feature: human-associated habitat; material: faeces...
AACCAGGAATGACAGGACCAGAATCTGTAGTGTTACCATTACACCATATCCCAATGTAGCTTGCAATCTCAATCTGTTCGTTTCTTAATTGCGAGTGCAAAGTTACTACTATTTTTTGAATTGCCCAAATTTTTCGGCACTTTTTTCTAAAAAATCTCAATTTTTAGCGTTTTTCGGCGTTTTTCCGTGTATTTAGCGTATCTTTGCACATATAATAACAAGATAATTAATAGAAATTGTAAATGAACACAACAAAACAACTAGTAGAAACCATCACAGAGGGAATACAAGAGAAAAAAGGAAGCAAAATCGTGATAGCTGACTTGAGCCACCTAGATGGCACCATTGCCAAATATTTCATCATCTGCCAGGGCAACTCCCCATCGCAAGTGGAGGCCATCGCTGAATCCGTAGGCGACTTCTGCAGAAAGAAATTGGGTGAGAAGCCTGCCAACGTAGCGGGCTTGGGCAACGATCAATGGGTTGCTATCGACTTCGTGGATGTACTGGTACACATCTTCCAACCTGAGGTACGACAGTTTTACGACTTGGAGCACCTATGGGAGGATGCCAACCTCACCGAGATTCCAGACCTCGACTAATCCATCGGGGGGAAAAAGGTGGAAAGCCTGCTAGGCTTACACCTTAATTATATATAGGAATATTTTTATTTGATATATTGGAACAACATTTCTTATTCTAAAAACGAGATGGAACAAAGTAACAATTTAAATAACCCAAGTGGACAACCACCTAAGATGCCTAAGTTCAATATGAACTGGCTCTATGTCATCATCCTCTTCGGACTCATGGTACTCTTCATGACGGGTGGCGGTGATGCCTTGGGAGGTAGCGCAGCCAAGAAGGCTACCTACACAGAGTTTAAGGAGTATGTGGAGAAAGGATATGTGCTCAGCGTCGTCGCCAATAAGACTGAGAGTACGCTCAAGCTTTACATCAATCCGAAAAACATTCGTGATGTCTATAAGACAAGCGCCAAGAACGTAGGTCCTTCACCTTACGTGGAGGTGCAGTTTGGTTCTGTAGAAGAACTGGACAAGTACCTCGACTCGATGGTCAAGACCCACAAGATACACTCCTACACCTACGAGAACCAGAAGGGCAACGACTTCATCAGCCTCCTGGTCAGCGTAGCCCCTATCCTACTCTTCTTCCTCTTCATCATGTGGATGTCGGGCAGAATGGGCACAGGACTCGGCGGTGGCATGGGAGGCGGCATCTTCAGTGTCGGCAAGAGCAAGGCTCGTATGTATGAGAAGGGAAACGCCATCGGTGTCACCTTCAAGGACGTAGCCGGACAAGAGGGTGCCAAACAGGAGGTTCAGGAAATCGTCGATTTCCTCAAGAACCCACAGAAATACACCGACCTCGGTGGTAAGATTCCAAAGGGAGCCTTGCTGGTAGGTCCTCCGGGAACAGGTAAGACCCTCCTTGCCAAGGCTGTAGCAGGCGAGGCAGAGGTACCATTCTTCTCCATGAGCGGTTCCGACTTCGTAGAAATGTTTGTCGGCGTCGGTGCCTCTCGTGTTCGCGACCTCTTCCGTCAGGCTAAGGAGAAAGCTCCTTGCATCATCTTCATCGATGAGATTGATGCCGTAGGTCGAGCTCGTAGCAAGAACCCAGCCATGGGTGGCAACGATGAGCGCGAGAACACTCTGAATGCCCTCCTCACCGAGATGGATGGTTTCGGCACCAACAGTGGTGTCATCATCCTTGCCGCTACCAACCGTGTAGATATGTTGGATAGCGCCCTCTTGCGTGCAGGTCGTTTCGACCGTGAGATTCATGTCGATCTCCCTGGCTTGAACGAACGTAAGGCCATCTTCCTCGTTCACCTGAAGCCTATCAAGATAGACGATACCGTTGACATCGATCTCTTGGCTCGCCAGACGCCGGGCTTCTCTGGTGCCGACATCGCCAATGTTTGCAACGAGGCTGCCTTGATAGCTGCTCGCCATGACAAGAAGGCGGTGTGCAAGCAAGACTTCCTCGATGCCGTTGACCGTATCGTAGGTGGATTGGAGAAGAAGACCAAGGTGATGACTGCCGACGAGAAGCGTAGCATCGCCCTCCATGAGGCTGGTCATGCCACCATCTCTTGGTTCTGTAGATTTGCCAACCCTCTCATCAAGGTCACCATCGTGCCACGTGGTCAAGCATTGGGCGCTGCTTGGTATCTCCCAGAGGAGCGACAGATTACCACCAAGGAGCAGATGCTCGACGAGATGTGTTCACTCATGGGTGGTCGTGCAGCCGAAGAACTCTTCACCGGTCATATCTCCTCCGGAGCGATGAACGACTTGGAGCGTGCCACCAAGAGTGCATACGGCATGGTGGCTTACCTCGGCATGAGCGAGTCGCTGCCTAACCTCTGCTATTACAACCAGAGCGAGTATTCATTCCAGAAACCATATTCAGAGACCACAGCCAAGAAGATAGACGAGGAAGTGCTGAAGATGGTGAACGAACAATACACCCGTGCCAAGAACATCCTGATGCAGCACAAGGAGGGTCACAACGCCCTCGCCGAACTGCTCATCCAGAAGGAGGTCATCATGGCAGAAGACGTGGAGAAGATTTTCGGCAAGCGCCCTTGGATCAGCCGTTCACAGGAAATCATGGAGGACGAGCAGCCTAAGATCGACGACGATGCCGTCAAGGAGATACCTGAGGTACAGGCTGCCATCAAGGAGCATGAAGAGAATCAGAACAAGGAGAATGGCGATTCTGACAAGGATGCTTCTGACAAGGAGAACAAAGAGAACACTCATTAATACCAAGAGTCATGACTGATAAACAAAAGAATCTCATCGTAAGAACCATCACTGGTGTCTTATTTGTAGGCTGCATGGTGTCATGCTTCCTGCAACCGAAGGCTATGGTTTTCCTCTTTGCCCTCATCACTGGTCTGAGCATCTGGGAGTTCTGCGGACTCATCAATGAGGAGGCGGAGGATGTCAGCGTCAATCGCTTCATCTCCACCGTGGCAGGTGTGTATTTCTTCCTTGCCGTAGCGGGATTCCGAACGGGCATCACGGGCTACAACTTCGTGGTGTTCATCCCTTACATCCTCACCATCGTATATCTCTTCATCTACGAGTTATACACGGGCAACAAGAATGCCATCAACGACTGGGCTTACACGATGCTCTCACAGATGTACATCGCCCTCCCCTTCTCGCTCATCAACGTCTTGGCTTTCGAGGTTTCGGCAGTGGATGGTCAGGTACATTACGATATGCTCTTGCCTTTGAGCGTGTTCATCTTCCTCTGGACCAATGACACGGGTGCCTATTGCAGCGGTTCGCTGTTTGGCAAGCACAAGCTCTTCCCTCGCATCAGTCCGGGCAAGAGTTGGGAAGGAAGCATAGGCGGTGGCATCTTCGTCATCATCGTGGCTGCCATCGTGGGATACTTCGCCAATAATGGCGAGACGGCTCACACCTTGAGCATCGCAGGATGGATAGGCCTGGGACTCGTCGTCGTATTCTTCGGCACCTGGGGCGACTTGGTGGAAAGTCTCTTCAAGCGCACCCTGGGCGTGAAGGACAGCGGCAACATCCTGCCAGGCCATGGCGGTATGCTCGACCGTTTCGACTCATCGCTGATGGCGATTCCAGCGGCTGTCATCTACCTCTACACCATCCAACTCTTCGGATAATCAAGAGAATACAAGCTACTGAAATAGATAATGTTTTATACTATCGGGACGTACTTTCTTTGCAAAAGTACGTCCTTTTTTGTTTGTAGAGGGAAATACTTGTACTTTTTCTTGGTCAATTCTGCTAAAAATAGTAGCTTTGCAAAGAACATATTATAATCAAAAACCTATTTAAAAGATGAAGAAACTATTAACCCTCCTTGTCGCCTTGCTGTGCATGGCACAAGTCAACGCAGCCGGTCCTGTAAAGCAATGGGGACAACTGCAAGTGAAAGGTGCGCAACTTTGCGACCAAAATGGAAATCCAGTCGTACTGCGAGGTGTCAGCCTAGGATGGCACAACATTTGGCCTCGTTTCTACAACAAGAATGCCGTGAAGTGGCTCATCAACGACTGGCATGCCAACATCATCCGTGCTGCCATGGGAATCCAGATTGAGGACAACTACCTGGAGAACCCGGAGTTCGCCCTCAAGTGTATCACCAATGTAGTGGATGCAGCCATCAAGAACGACGCATACGTCATCATCGACTGGCATGCCCACAAGATGCACACAGCAGAAGCCAAGGCATTCTTTGCCAAGATGGCTCAGAAATATGGCAAATACCCGAACGTCATCTATGAGCTTTACAACGAGCCTGTGGAAGACAAGTGGGAAGACCTCAAGATATATGCCAAGACCATCATCGACGAGATTCGCAAGTACGACTCCGACAATATCATCCTCATGGGTTGTCCTCACTGGGACCAAGACATCGACCTCGTGGCAAAGAGTCCTATCGAGGGCGTGAGCAACGTGATGTACACGCTCCACTTCTACGCAGCCACCCACAAGGATTACTTGCGCGACAAGTTGGAAGCAGCTGTCAAGGGCGGTCTTCCTGTATTCGTGTCAGAATGTGCTGGCATGGAAGCCTCCGGCAATGGTCCTCTTGCTCCAGACGAGTATCAGAAATGGCTCGATGTCATGGAGAAGAACAAGGTAAGTTGGGTCAACTGGTCAATCTCTGACAAGGACGAGACCTGCTCCATGATTCTGCCAAGGGCAGAGGCAAAGGGCAACTGGACTCCTGACCTCATCAAGCCATGGGGCAAGATGGTGAAGGATGCGTTGACAAGATATAACAAGTGATGACGCTTTCCTTGCCTTCCTTCACCGCCTTGATGCGTGCCTTTGCCAGATTGATTTCGAGGAGGTTTGCGTTGACAGAACGCGAAACGAGAGAATAATTAACCATGGTAGTTAATGTATTTGTGGGCATCTCTATAGAGCTTCACCGTGGTCGTCTATAGTGGCTTGTCCTAGTCGTCTATTACGACCGAGGCTTGTCGTCTATTACGACCCATCGAAACCGTCTATAGTGGCTTCACCTAGCCTCCACCATCTCTCTGATTTCGCTTGCAAAGATACGGCATTTATCTGATATACGCTAGAAAAAAAACAATTATTTTCGCCTTGTTGTGCTTTTTTCCTCATGCGTTACAATGTTACAGCGTTACAGTAAAAAATCTCCCTATCCCACCCCACCCCCCCTAAAATACTCTTTATATTTATATATATAAATATAAAAGTAATTTTTCGCATATAGGAGGGGCAAAAATTTTACTGTAACGCTGTAACGGTGTAACGAAGGTATGATTCTTTGGACTCCTATGAAATCGTCAACTTCTTCATATCGCCGTCAGATTCGCAGCTTAAAAATGGCGATTTTTTACCCAAATCTATGTTTTTTGATGAGATTTGGGTAAAAAATCGCCTATTTTCTTTGGTTTTCAACAAAAATGCCTTATATTTGCAGCTGTCATAAAATAATGCAAATAATGGTAGCAAATAGTAAGTTGGTAGGTAGAGAACGAGAGTGCCTTGAGCTTGACAGAGTGATGAGTTCAGATCGTTCTGAGTTTGTGATAGTGTACGGAAGACGAAGAGTGGGAAAGACATTTCTCGTTGACCAATACTATCAAGGTGTCTATGACTTTACATTTGTGGGAGGACATAACCTATCTCGCCAAAGACAACTGACCAGTTTTGCCAAGGCATTAAAGAAATATTCAGGCAACAAACCTGATAAATTTGCAGATTGGTTTGATGCCTTTGACGCTCTTGAAGAATATTTGGAGTCGCTCGATACTACCAAGAAGAAAGTGGTATTTATCGATGAGATGCCTTGGATAGATACCCAAAAGTCTGATTTTGTCTCTGCTTTAGAAAACTTCTGGAACGGTTGGGCAGCCCGACGTAGCGACATTGTATTTATAGCCAGTGGATCTGCTACTTCGTGGATGGTGGACAACCTTATTGAGAACCAAGGAGGATTGCACGCCAGAATAACCAGCAGCATATACGTACGTCCTTTTACACTTCATGAGACAGAAGAATACTTGCAGCGAAAGCATTGTAAATGGGATAGATACCAAATCTTGCAATGCTACATGGTATTCGGTGGCATACCTTTCTATCTTAGTCTCATTGACCCAAGACTTAGTTTGGTGCAAAATGTAGATCGCCTATTTTTCTCTTATGGTAGCATTATGCGAGGTGAGTTTGACGAACTATATAATGCCCTCTTCAGCAATGCCGAACTATACATCAATGTAGTAAAAGCATTGGCTCATCACCACGAAGGAATGTCTCGTTTGGAAATATCCAAGGCAATAGGAGTAAATGGAGGTACGCTAACTCGTGTGTTGACCAACCTGGAGCGTTGCGATTTTATATCACGCAGCCAGAACTTTGGTTGTAAGACAAAAGATACCATTTATCGCCTGATGGATTTCTATACCTTGTTCTATTATAAGTTTATCGCACAAGACGCATCGGGTGATGAGCAATGGTGGAGTCACAACTTCGAGTCTCGTCTGGTATCCACGTGGCAAGGGCTTACTTTTGAGATTGTCTGTTTGATGCACACAGATTGTATCAAGAAAGCTTTGGGGATTTCCGGTATGGCAACGGAAGTTTCTTCATGGAGAAAAGTTGCGGATGAAAATCAACGAGGCGGTCAGATAGACTTGGTCATCAAGCGTGCCGACCGCATCATACATCTTTGCGAGATGAAATTCAGTAAGTCAGAATACCGCATCACCGATGCTTACGAGCAACTATTGCGACAGCGAATGGAGCTATTCCAGAGTTCCACCAAGACAAAGCTCTCCTTGGTCATCACCTTTGTCACCACGTATGGTGTGGCAGACGGCTTACACCATAGCATCGTGCATAGTGAGGTCACGATGGAAGATTTGTTTGCAATGAGAGAATAGGTGAATATAAAAATCGGCAGTTTTCCTATGATGAGGGGAGCTGCCGATTTCTTCTTTTTATCTATCAGTGAATGTAATGGCTTTCGCCTAGCACCATGATACGTCGCCACGGCTTCTTCCTCCATGCCAGCAGCGACTTCAAGAGCATCGGCAAGACAGAAGGCAACTGCGACAAGGATGGAAACATCGCTCAGACAAACGACAAACCTTACTATACCGGTAAGACTCGCCATAGCAACTATACGCTGACAGTCGGTGCCATCCACCATATCTGCAAGAGTCTCCGAATCTTCGAAGGTATCGGATACGGACGAAGTGCCACCGCCTGACCTATCTGGAGCCAACCCTTGGCGAAGCTCAAATACTGAGCCATGGACCGATGAGCGTCGTTGTAGGCATGAGATAACAGACAATGGTGGAGAAGCCGGCAGAACCTAAAGCCGACATCTACTCGCTGGGCAAGGTCATAGCAGATATGGCAAAGGCGACAGGCGACAAGAACTTGCAAAAGATGGCAACCATCTGCACAATTCCTGACACCCATCGCCGTCCTGACTCGATCGAAAAGTTGCGCAAGCAACCATTCAGTCATCATCGCGATATTTATATCATCGCCATTCTCTGCCTCCTCATCCTAGGCTTGACTGCCACCATCTGCTGCATCTATCAGCAGCGCAACCAAGCCCAAGAAGGCAACTTGCAACAAGAGCAAACGCTCGATGGCGATAGCATTCATCCCAAAGCCAACCAAGTCATCGACTATCAACTTTGGGATCATTAGCCGTCATTCTCTTACCACGTAATGCTCATACCCAGTGCCAAGTTGGCATTGGAGCTGAGAGGGATGAACTCCTTGCTAGTCTTGCCCAAGATGTGGTCCATACCGATGAAGAAGTTATAACCCTTAGGATGGATATTGAGCACATAACCCATACTTGTGGTAAAACTGCTCACGGCAAAGTTGATGCCTCCATCCAACCATTTCAGAGGTTTCCAGTTGGCACTGAATCTGCCCTCACTCCAAGTGAAGTCGCCATTGATGCGAGTACTGCTCAAGAAACCAAAGGAAAGTTTGTCGTAAGAAGGCAAGGCATACTCCAGCCCCAAGTTGACAGTAGTGGCTAAGGCTGTGGTACGACTTCCTGCATCACCCTCATCCTTCAGATTGATGAAGTCTGTCAACTGGTCGCTATAGTAATCCCACTGATCGTCTATCGTGTTGTCATACTCGCTCTTGACAGCGACATCGCTGAATCCACCAAAAGCAAAAGCCTCACCACTATTGACAGCCTTCATATTGTTTTTCCAACTGATAAAGCCTAGGTCGAGTACAGCGAAGCTCAACTTCAAGTCTTTCGTAATCTTGTATTCGGCACCGAGATCCAATCCCATACCGAAGCCTCCCAATCCTGCTCCATCAACATCCACGTCGTCGATGTGCTCATACTTGCCCTGCGTGCCATCAGGACCTGTATGGTTAGGATCTTTATAGTCAGAAGTCTTCGACTTATAGGTGAATCCCTTCATGGAGACTTGCGCCTGTCCCTTGCCACTCACCAGCCACATCGGATTGCCAAGTGCATCCAATTGGTTGCCAGAGAGGTCAGCCACCACGTTCTGCATCTTCACATCTGCATCGCCCACACCGAAGAGGAACTTCAACTTGGCACCGATGCGCCACTTATCACCCAATTTATGAGAGTGTCCCAATCCCAATTCTACATAAGAACGAGCCATGGCACTGATGTCACCGATTTGGTAAGACTTGTTACCTGTGTTCTTGGCAAACTCAAAGAGTTCATAAGGCAAGGAAACACCAAAGCTAGCCTTGGCATTCACCTCGATGGTATTGTAGCCACCGAAACCCTTGAAACCTGCGGAGAGAAGGGCGATGCCCACATCACTTGCGATACGGTTCTGCCCCTTGCTGAATCCACTGAGTGCATCACTGGTAGAGATGTAAGGGTTCATGAAGGTGGTCATCTTCTTGGCTCCAGCCTCCTGACCATACATCGGATTGTGCATCACCACATCTTGATAACCGAAGTTACCCTGTAAGTTGACATTGATATTGCCCAAGGCTGGTATGGAGATATAGTTCTGCTTGTTCTCGAAAGCAGGGTTCATGTCGTGACGGAACTTATAATCCTCTGTGAAATAGGCAGAGTTCAGTGTCTGAGCCATCGCCGTGCCACCCACCATCAAGAGAGAGGCAACCAAGACGTGCTTATATATATTGTTTATCATATTTTTAGTCATAATCATTGTCTTTGTGTATTATTGTTTTCTGTTGTCTTACTCTCTTTAGTTGAAATCGCCGATAATCTTGCCCACCAGTTTCACCTTGATATTGTTCAGTTTCAAGGTGTGCTTATTGGCATTGAGGGTGATGCCCTCTACCGTGGTTCCATTGTGGGTAGCCTTGCCCTGTACCTTGTATGACAAACCATCGAGCTGCTTCAATCCACCCTTCACTTTCTCACGGATTTCAACCTCCAACGGAGAAGTAACAGCAGTCTCGCCATCTGTGGAAGCGCTCACCTCGCCCTTCTTGATATTCACCTCTATCAAGTTGCTGATGTCTGCACCTCCCACACCCAACGGAGTAGCTTCGAGGATGAGCGCAGCTGGCACCTTGCTGATAGCATCGGCTGTCAGGCGCACATAGGTATTCTCGGAAAGTTCCAGGTCATCAATGTCGTCATTCCATCCATCGAATTGATCGGAATATTCGATGACAGCGTCCTTGCCAAAGGCGAGAGGAGCATATACCTTATAACCCGGCGTGATATGATAAGGTTTGCCAAACTCGACGGTAGCCTCCTGACTTTGGTCGGCTCTCGCCTCCACATTTCCAATGCTCACATGGTCTGGTATCTTATTAATTAATGTAGAGAGATTGCTCACAGCATATACATTTTTCTCGCCATACTGGGCAGTCAGCCCTGCGGTCTTCTCACGACAGATGCAAATCTGGGTAGTAGGCGAAACGCTGTTCTTTTCGATATACATCTCTGGTAGCTGTACAGTAGCAGTCGTATGTCCACTCTTGGTAGCAGTGATAGTTGCCTTGACGGTAGCTGCAGCATCCATCTCGTTGTTGATGGTAAGCAAGATTTGTGGATTAGCCAAGTCTGCCACCACATTGTCATCTGATAAGAAATCAGGGACACCGGTGACATCCACCTCACCCAAAGTACCGAAGTTCACCTCTGGGTCGAACACACCTGTAGCGCTCGTCAACTCGATGTTTTCCACCTCCACTTTGGCAGTAATGCTCATATTGGCAGAAGAAGTGCCCGTCTTCAACTCGAAGTCATCTATCTTCAGTCCGAAATAGCCATCCATGTCTATCTTACCATCCTTTGCGATGGATAGTGTTCCGTAAGCATCTTGCTCTGAGAAAAGGAGTTCATTAGAAGTAATAGTCAATTCGAGATTTTTGCCTGTAGATACATTGTCTATGACGATTTTAGAACCATTGACTGTAGGCACACCATTTCCATTACCCTCCACTCTCTTCAGACAGAGATACCCAGGCAGGGTGAGTGTGGCTTTCTTGATCAGGGAGATGGCAGAGGAGATGCCAGAGAAACCAAGGGTCAACTTCATCGTAACAGGTTTCATGTTCATGTTTGCCTTCGTCAAACTCTTCACACTCTTGTCAACGCCATGATACTCGAACATCTTTTCCTTTACCTCAGGAATCCCCGAAGGCGCAGTCAGCGATCTGGTCGCCTTAGCAGAAGCGGACAAAGATATCGGAATATTGGCATTATAGGATCTACCCTCCAAACGGATAGGTTCTATCTTTGGATTTGCCTCAGAGGAGCCGCTACCTGTCAGTTGGAAGAGGTAGTTGCCATCCTCATCCAGTTTCACACTACCATTCTCCTCCAAGTCGAGGACATCCTTTAATGGTATGTCCATAGTAGAACTGGCAGGAAGTTCCAATCCATCCCCACCGAAGCCCATCGTAGCATCGATCTCATTGAAATCATAGTCACTGTTAGTACACCCGGTTACCAAGAACCCGCCCACAAGCAATGAAGCAAGGAGCAGTGTCACTCTCTTTTGTTTTTCCTTCATAGTCTATTTTTGATTTGATAAATAATAATAAGTAATAGATGATTCCTACCGATTGCCGGTTGATTTGATAATCATATAAATCATAACTTCTGCAAATGTAGCGATAAATTCTGTAAGTCTTGTTAAATAATTGTTCTTTTTTCGCCTAAACTGTCAATTTTTACCTTTTAATGCAAGAAAAGTCATTTTTTCCACCATCCCCGACTATAGTTTTCCTTAGCAACACATAAGAAGTGTAGTTATCACTCTTCCTCCATCGATTTTGTCAGCAAAACTTAAATAATTTATACTTTCGTGTCATTATTTCAGCTAGTCTTGCCATTTCTGGCAAAGAAGAAACGCCTATCATCAGCCAGCTGCCAATGGCACAAGAGTTGCAAATGGGGAGGGTGAAAGTTAAATTTAAAAATAGGAGGTTTTAATTATGTTATTAGCTCGTAGAAATAATAATTCAGATTGGTTGACAAATTGGTTTGAGGACAATTTCTTTGATACAAACTTGATGCCTCGCACAAGCGCTACCGCTCCTGCCACAAACATCAAGGAAACCGAGAAGGCTTACACCATGGAGGTTGCTGCTCCAGGCTTGAAGAAAGAGTGGGTTCGCATCAATCTTGACAACGATGGCAATCTCTGCATCGCCATCGAGAACAAGATGGAGCACAAGAATGAGGATAAGCACGAGCACTACTTGCGCCGTGAGTTCTCTTACAGCAACTACCAGCAGTGCTACACACTGCCAGAGGATGCCGACCGTGAGAAGATTTCAGCCAAGGTTGCCGATGGCATACTTGAGGTCGAGATTCCTAAGTTGACTCCAAAGGAAGAGGCTAAGACAACCAAGAACATTGAGGTGAAGTAACATCACCCCAATGCTTTGAATACCACACATTTGATTAGATTGGTGAATAGAAAGAGTACATTCATAGGTTAGTTAGTAAGTAAAAAAGGTAGATTCCAAACATTTGGAATCTACCTTTTTCTGTTTCATAAGAGGTGACAATCATTATAAATAAGGATAACATCTAGCGAGAATTGTCAGTACCTTTGCAGCCGAAATCATTTAGAAGTAAAAAGAATTCAATCATAAGCAAAAAAAAGAAAATCAAATGAATCACAAGATGATAGTCCTCGCCATAGTTGCAGCAGGACTGCCCACTATGACCGAGGCACACACAGCCTATGGTATTACGGATAACTCCGCCATTTCCTTGCTCGCCGACAGCAGCAAGGTGTTTGACATCGACGAGGTGGTCGTGGTCTCACAACCCAAGGAAACCTACCGTCTTCGCCAACAATCGCTGAGCAGCACCTCACTCGGCAGTTTTCAAATACAGGAACTGGGAGTTCACGACTTGCGTGAACTGTCTTCTTATATCCCCAACTTCACGATGCCCAACTATGGTTCACGTCTCTCCAGTGCCATGTACGTGCGTGGCATCGGAAGCCGTGTCAACAGTCCTGCCGTGGGCATCTACCAGGACGGCATTCCTCTGATGAGTAAGGCTGCATTCAATCTACACAACTATCAAACCAGTCGTGTGGATGTGCTCCGTGGTCCACAAGGCACGCTCTACGGTCAGAACTCGGAGGGAGGTCTCGTGCGCATCTTCTCTCGCAACCCATTCGAATATGATGGCACCGATGTCAAGCTATCCTACGGTTCTCGCTATTACCGCAACGTAGAGGCGGCTCACTATCAGAAGTTGGGTACTCACATCGCCCTCTCCGCAGCCGGATTCTATGAGGGACAGAAGGGATTCTTTCGCAACACCCATACTGGCGAGAGAGCCGACAAATATGATGAGGCAGGAGGCAAACTGCAGTTGAAGACCAAGTGGAACAAAGGATGGAGCATCGACTGGCTCGCCAACTATCAGTATGTGGATCAGAATGGTTTCCCTTACGGCAAGCTCGACTTGGAGACAGGCAAGACTGAACTCCCTGCCTCCACCTTCGCCGGCAACTACCGCCGCAACATCCTCATCACGGGTCTCGACATCCAGCACCAAGGACGAGATTTCTCTTTCTCTTCCACCACCAGCTACCAGTATCTCAAAGACCGTATGCTGATGGACCAAGACTATATGCCCACCGACTACATGAGCATCTTGCAAGAACAGTTGCAGAACGCCATCACACAGGAGTTGACCTTCAAGAGCAGCAAGCCTGTAGGCGGCATCTGGAATTGGACAGCCGGAGCCTTCTTCTCCTACAACTGGTTGAAGACCAATGGTCCAGTCTATTTCAACGAGGGGATGACCCGTCCTATCGGCAATGCCATCCAAAGCCAGATGTACAAATCGATGGTCACCTCCATGGCGAAGCGATTCATCGCCCAGGGGATGAGCGAGGCGAAGGCACAAGCAGCTGCGGCAGCAGCGATAGAGAGAGCGGGCGGCGTGAAGATGGACGTGACGATGGGGGCGCCAGGACTCTTCCACACCCCACAATGGAACCTTGGTGTTTTCCATGAGAGCAACTTGGAACTCACTGATCGACTGACCGCCACCATCGGCTTGCGATACGACTTCATGCACACTGCCATCCACTATGCCTCTTCCGCCTACATGGCGATGACTGCCAACGTGATGGGACAAGTGGCTACCAACACGCTCCGTTCGGTGCTCGACCACGAGACCAGCGACAACTATCATCAGTTGCTCCCAAAGATAGGTATCAACTGGAAGATAGACGCACAGGGCAGCAACGTGTATGCCATCGTGAGCAAGGGCTATCGAGCTGGTGGATACAATATACAGATGTTCAGCGACATCTTGCAAACCGAATTGAATGCCAACCGCCAGCAAGCGATGCGTGGCGACTACGACGTACCTCATGCTGAGGAGGACTATGAGAAGGTGAACAAGACCATCGCCTTCAAGCCTGAGACTTCATGGAACTATGAGTTGGGCGCTCATCTCAATCTCTTCGATCACATGATGCACCTCGACCTCAGCACCTTCTACATGCAAGTGCGCAACCAGCAGCTCTCCGTGATGGCAGGCAACTATGGTTTCGGTCGCATGATGGTGAATGCCGGCAAGAGCCACAGTTGTGGCATCGAGGCTACGCTGAAGGGACAGGCTGTAGATGGCAAATTGGACTGGGCGGTGAACTACGGCCTCACTCGTGCCCAATTTGACGAATACGAGGACGGCAATGGAGACGGAAGCGACGATGGCAATGGACAAGCGAGTGGCAAAGCGGTGAGCTACAAGGGCAAGACAGTGCCTTATGTACCACAGAACACTTTGGCTGCCATGGTGGATTATCGCCTCGACCTCCAGTCGGCATCGCCATCCCACGCTTGGTTGTCGATGAAGTCGCTCACCATAGGAGCCAATGTTCATGCACAGGGCAAGACTTATTGGGACAACGCCAATTCTTATGCCCAGAAGATGTATGCAGTGCTAGGCGCTCACCTCGACCTCGACTTGGGCGGCATGCTCATCAGTCTTTGGGGCAGGAATCTCACCGACACCCATTACAACACCTTCGCCGTCGATAATGCCGCCACTGGCAAGAAGGAATATTTTGCTCAGCGTGGCAATCCCTTCCAAATGGGAGTGGATATCAATTGGCACTTCTAAGCATTCTACCTCATGAATGCTTCATCGAGCTATACATCAATCGCTTACACCGTTATCTCGCCCGAACCATAGCAGCGATGGTGGTTCTCATCATACACCACACAGAACTGTCCGGGAGCGACTCCATGTATGGCTTCCTCTGAATGAATCATCCATCTGCCATCCTCCAACTTCTCGATGGTGGCTGGATGATACTCCGGTGTATGGCGTATCTTGAAAGTGACCTTCTGCATCGGTACCTCACGAGTGAGGAAGTGGAAATCGTGCAGGGGGAAGTCCTTCTTGTATGCCGTCTGAGGGTCATAGCCGTGGCTCACGTAGAGGATGTTGTGCTCTACGTCCTTCTTGATGACAAACCAAGGACCACCGCCAAAGCCCAAGCCCTTGCGCTGTCCGATGGTGTGGAACCACAAGCCCTTGTGCTCGCCTATCTTCTTGCCCGTCTCCATCTCGATGACATCGCCCGGATGCTCACCCAGATAGCGACGGATATAGTCATTGTAGTTGATCTGACCTAGGAAGCAGATGCCCTGGCTGTCCTTGCGCTTGGCATTGATGAGATGCTCCTCCTCGGCAATCTCTCTCACCTCGTTCTTGATGTGATGACCGATTGGGAATATCGCCTTTCTCAACTGCCACGACTCTATCTGAGCCAAGAAGTCGGTCTGGTCTTTCACAGGGTCGGGACTCGTGACGAGCCACTTGTCACCATTCTCATCCGTCTCGGTCTGAGCATAATGACCGGTGGCGATAAGGTCGTAGTCGTGCCCCATCTTCTCGTCGAAGGCACCAAACTTGATGAGGCGGTTGCACATCACGTCGGGGTTGGGGGTGAAGCCAGCCTTCACCTTGTCCATCGTATAGCGAGTCACCTCGCTCCAGTACTCCTTGTGGCAATCCACCACCTGGAGTTTGCAGCCATACTTGTGAGCCACAGCCGTAGCCATCTCCAAATCTTCCTCGGAGGAGCAATCCCACTCCTCCTTCTCCTCAGGACCTATCTTGATGTAGAAGCAGTCGGGATGCAAGCCCAAACGGGCGAATTCCCACACGACCACCGAACTATCGACACCGCCCGACAGCAAGACGACGATGCGCTTATCCTTGATTTCAGCCAGAAGCTGCTGGTCTCTATTCTCTAGTATTTTTTCCATTTTTGGCAATATTCTATACCTTATTCTATTATTTAAGTCAAATTCTTGCTTGCAAAATTACAAAAAAAGGCTGATACAGAATCATAAATGAATAAAAATTAGTACCTTTGCACCCGAAATTTCAAAATTACTAGTAGTTATGGACATCATTAGAAACTTGTTTTACGGCTTCCCTGACCTTTGGGGAGGTGGCGTAGCCCACTCTGTCATGATCCTGGCATTGGTCATCACACTGGGTTTATCTCTAGGCAAAATCAGGGTGAAAGGTGTTTCGCTCGGTTTGGCATGGATTCTATTTATCGGTCTTATCTTCGGCCATTTCTCTCTCAACCTCGACGAGCACCTGCTCCACTTCCTCAAGGAGTTCGGCTTGATACTCTTCGTCTATTCCATTGGCTTGGAGGTAGGTCCTAGCTTCTTCTCCTCGTTCAAGAACGGTGGAAAGAGCCTCAACCTGCTCAGCATCATCGTGGTAGCACTGAGCATCATCACCACCCTCGTCATCTACTCTTTCTCCAATACCTCCATCACCTCGATGACTGGTATCTTGTCGGGTGCCGTCACCAACACCCCTGGACTGGGTGCTGCCCAGCAGGCTTACAGTGACCTGCGCCATATCGACGCTCCATCCATAGCTGCCGGTTATGCCATTGCCTACCCTATGGGTGTGCTCGGTGTCATCCTCTCCTTCATCGTCTTGCGCTATGCCCTCCGCATCAACAAGGGCGAGGAGGAAGCACAGGCCAAGCGTGGATTCGGACACTTGGAGGCGATGACCCTCAACACATTCTCCGTGAAGATTACCAACAAAATGATCTTCGGAGACACCGTCAAGGAGGTGCGCCATATCTTGAACCGCGACTTCATGATTTCCCAGATACATCGCTCCGAAGGTACTAGCACCAAGGAGATGGTAAACGGACAGACCATCCTCAACGAGGGCGACATCGTGTATGTGGTAGCCCATCCTTCCGTACAGGAGCCATTGATTGCCCTGTTCGGCGAGAAGGTGGAGATGGCTTGGGAGGAGTTCGGCAACGAGTTGATTACTCGCCGCATCCTCGTTACCAAGCCTGGCATCAACGGCAAGACCATCGCTCAGATGCAGATTCGCTCTAACCTCGGCACCAACATCACCCGTGTAAACCGTGCCGGTGTCGATCTGATTGCCACACCAGACCTGAAATTGCAGTTGGGCGACCGTGTCACCGTAGTGGGCACCGAGCTTGCCATCAGTCATACAGAGAAGGTGTTGGGTAACCAGATGAAGCGCCTCAACTACCCTAACTTGATTCCTATCTTCCTGGGCATCATGCTCGGTTGTATCGTAGCCAACATTCCATTCTTCATCCCAGGCATCAATGAGAACTTGCGCCTCGGATTGACCGGTGGTCCATTGGTCGTAGCCATCCTCATCGGCTACTTCGGTCCGAAGTACAACCTTGTCACCTACAACACCATCTCAGCCAACCTGATGCTGCGAGAAATCGGCATCTGCATCTTCCTGGCATGTGTTGGACTTGGCACAGGTGAGCAGTTCATCGAGACCGTGGCTACGGAGAAGGGAATGATATGGATCGTATATGGCATCGCCATCACGATGATACCTATCATCCTGGGCGGCATCATCGGAAGATTTGCCTTCCACATCAACTACTTCACGTTGCTCGGTGTATTGGCAGGTGCCAACACCAACCCTTCAGCCCTGGCCTACGTAAGAGACCAGACATCGGCAGATGCGCCTACCGTGGGCTATGCGAACGTATATCCATTCGCCATGTTCCTGCGCATCGTCACCATTCAGATTATCATCTTCGTGTTCGGGTAATCCACTCCCGAACACACCCTTCAATATAAAAACATTCAAAAACATCAGATAAAAACAAGGATAAACAGACATTCATGGAAAAGGAGAATGAATTAGGGGCTATCTTAGCCAACAGTGAAAAGCAAGGAACCTGTAAGTGTGGCAACGACCATGACAACTGCAAGTGCCAGGAGATTTCAGAGGCAGAGCTTCGCCGTAAGCTCGACCTTCTGCTCCGCACCGGCAAGATCTTGGTGGAGAGTGCCGCCGACACATCTCGCATCATGCGAACCATGAAACGTACCGCCGCCTTCCTCGGACTGGACGAAAGATACATGCACCTCTACGTGAACTGGAACGTGCTGATGGTGAACTACAGTGACGAAGAGCACTCCTTCACCAAGTTCCAACGTTGCGAGAAGCATGGCATCAACCTCACCTCCATCTCCCTGATCAGCAAGCTCTCTTGGCGTGCCATCAAGGAAGACTACTCGCTCGACCAATATGAGCAAGCCCTCAACGATGTGGAGGCGACACCAAGAAGTTTCACCCCTTGGCAAGTAGCCATCGGTGGCGGTTTCGCCTGTGGCGGCTTCTGCATCCAGTTCGGTTGCGACTGGCCAGCCTTCTTCTTCTGTTCATTGGCAGCCATCCTGGGCTTCCGTCTTCGCATGTACTTGCCTACCAAGGGCTGCAACAACTATGTGGCAATCGGCATCTCGGCTTTCGTAGCCACCCTGATCGCTTGGCTGACCTCCTTCTTGTCGCTCGACCCAGCCATCGCATCCAGCCTGCCAGGCTTCATGCACTCCGAGACCCCATGGCATCCATTGATGGCTTGCGCCCTCTTCATCGTGCCGGGAGTGCCACTCATCAACTTCGTCAACGATATGCTTGACGGATATATAGAGGTGGGAATGGTACGAGCACTGAACACCCTGTTGATGGTCTTGGCGATGGCATTCGGTATCGCATTCGCCATCCAAGTATGCCACATCGACAACTTCGTCAAGGACCTCACCATGACACCTCACCACGAGTACTGGGAGTTTGCCATCGCAGCAGCAGTATCAGCCATGGGCTTCTCCACCATCTTCAGCATTCCAAGAAGACTCTTGCCAGTTGTGGCAATGGGAGGTATCATCGCCGTTTGCTTCCGCAACTTCGTCAACCTAGGTCCTAGCAATGGCAACATCGGCTTGGACATGGGCTTGAGCATCGGTTCCTTGGCAGGCTCAGCCTTGATCAGCGTCATCGTCATCAAGGCTCGCCATTGGTTCCACACCCCACATCAGTGCATCACCATTCCGAGTGTCATCCCAATGGTGCCTGGAGTATTGATGTATCGTGCTTTGTTTGCCTTCATCGACATGCACGGCGTGGTAGGCGAGGTCACCGTAGGTATGAACAATGCCATCAAGGCATCGCTCGCCATCATCTGCATCGCCCTGGGTGTAGCGATTCCTAACGTGTTCTTCCGCCGCTTCATCGAGGGCAGCCGCAAGCGCAAGCTCTTCAACATGCTGGTGGAGAGAAAGAGAAAGAACGGCGAGTTTGTGGATTTGCACGAGGTGGAAATCAAGTATAACGAACAATAACATCAGCTATCATATCATAAAAAGAGACAATCCCTTAAAAAGATTGTCTCTTTTTTTTTGGTTGTTTCCCGAATATTATCTATCTTTGCACCACATAGGCGTATCTGCCGAAGAAAAACAAAGAAAGGAAATAACTATGAACATCGAACATTTAATCGAAAGAATAGAGAAATCCGATGGTCTCTCCAAGACTCTCGGAATGCACTTTATATCAACTCCAGAACCTGACACCCTGCAAGCATCCATGAAAGTGGATGAGCGCAACAAGCAGCCCTTCGGCTTTCTCAGTGGCGGTGCCTCACTCGCACTGGCAGAAAACCTCGCTGGCGTAGGCTCCCTTGCTGCTTGCCCTGGAAAGATAGCCGTGGGCATCAACGTGAGCGGTACCCACGTGCTCGCCGTTTTGGAAGGCGACACCGTAACCGCTTATGGCAAACTCGTACACAAGGGAAGAACCTTGCATACCTGGCAAGTGGATATCAAGAACTCCAATGGCGACTTGATTTGCACCGTGCAGGTCACCAATTACGTCTTCACACCCAAGAAGGACAACACCGACAAGAAGGTGAACCTGGAAGAGGCCGAGGACAAACCATTAGGCAAGGAGGGCTAGACGGCAATGGCAGCATTTGCATTTTATCGCCTGCCCTACAAGGACAGCTATACGCTCGTGATGCAAAACGACGATGACCCCGAAAAGCTCTCATCCGTGGATGAGCTGAACGGCAAGTCGGGCTTTGTCATCGCTCCCTTCATGCCTTCAGAAGAGTGTCCGATTCTCCTGATGCGCCCCGACGTAGTGAAGCATATCAAGTTGAAAGCCGAAATGACAATCCAAGAGGCTGAGGTATCTCTTTCCAGCAAAAAGGAGAAACAAGCATACGCCCAAGACTTCGAGACTTTCCATGAGCAACTCGAAAAAGGCAAGTTCGACAAGATCGTCTTGGCGAGATGCTCGAAGATGAGAAGTGAAGCTTGCGCCCACATCCAGGCGAAGGAGCTCTTCCTGAAAGCCTGCCAGATGTATCCTCGTCTCTTCATCGCCCTCGTCTCCACCACCCAGTCGGGCACTTGGCTGATGGCAACCCCGGAGATTCTCTTGAGTGGCAACGGATGCGAGTTTAAGACCATGGCTTTGGCTGGCACTCAACCAGCTCCCGCCTCCACAATCGTCTCAGATAAACCTATCGAGGGAGTGGAATGGCAAGAGAAGGACCAAATGGAGCAACAATACGTCACCGATTACATCGAGGATGTCATCTCAGAGTTCTCGCAACACTATACCAAGAAGGGACCTTTCACGACGATGGCCGCCCAGCTCTATCATCTGCGCACCGACTTCCTCTTCCGTCTTGACGACATCGACTGTCTAGGCGATGTGCTCGACGAGCTATTCCCTACCCCAGCCATCTGCGGTATTCCGAAGGAAGAGACACGCCAGTTTATCCTCGACAACGAGAGCATCGACCGCAAGTACTACAGTGGCTTTGTCGGTCCGCTGATGCCGAATGGCGAAACCCATCTCTATGTATCCCTTCGCTGCATGAACATCCATCAAGGTGGCAAGTTCGACCTCTATGCCGGTGGCGGTCTCCTCGCCGAGAGCGAGATGGAGAAGGAATGGCTAGAGACCGAGGCGAAGATGCAGACGATGAGGAAAGTTGTGGGGAAGTGAAGAATTCAATAGCTTAGAAGGGCGCAAGCCTATTTATACATTATTAATTATACATTATCATTTATTCCCGTGTTTAGCAATATTGAGAATGTGAATATCCTGACCAGTGTCTTGAAGACTCACTGTTGCAGAAGAGTGGTGGTTTGTCCGGGCAGCAGAAATGCGCCTATCGTACACAACCTCAATAAGCTGGAGGGCATCCGGTGCTATCCCGTGACGGATGAGCGAAGCGCAGGATTCTTCGCCATCGGCTTGGCTTTGGGCAATCCTTCATCACAGTGCCCCGAACCAGTCGCCGTCTGCGTCACATCGGGTTCGGCACTGCTCAACCTCCACCCTGCCGTGGCAGAGGCATACTACCAGAAGTTGCCTATCATCTTCATCTCTGCTGACCGCCCTGAAGCATGGATTGGACAGCAGGATGGACAGACCTTGCCACAAGCCAACGTGTTCGGGTCGTTGGTCAACCGAAGCGTCAACCTACCTGTCATCGGGAACGAAGAACAACATTGGATGTGCGAGCGAGAAGCCAACGAAGCCATCATCGACTGCGTGCATCGCAAGATGGGACCCGTTCATATCAATATTCAGATACAAGAACCTCTCTACGAGTTTACGGAGAAGCAATTGCCAGAAGCAAGATGCACAAGATATGTGACCCCTCGCCGTTACGAGAGCCTTGATGCTTACGACATCAGAGACTTCCTGCAAGCCAAGCGTCCGATGATTGTCGTGGGACAAGATTATCCTACCACTCAAGTATATGGCATCAAGGACATGGCTTCGTGGGCAGTGGTGCTCTGCGAACCTACCGCTCTCGGGCATCACGGTTGTGGAGGACTGGCTCAAGGTGTTCATCACTTTGACGATGTGCTGGCAGCACTGGAACGAAAGGAGAAGGCCGCAAGAGAAAACGGTGACGAGAAAGCATTGCAAGCAATCGAAGCCTACAAGCCCGACTTCATCCTCTATGTGGGCGGTTGCCTTGTGAGCAAGCGACTCAAACAGTTCTTGCGCAGTTGCAAGGATGCCAAGGTATGGCGAGTGAGCAAGGACGGCGATGGTGTCGATACCTTCATGCACCTCGACCGCATCTTTGCTGTCAATCCCGACACCCTTGCCGAGTGCATAAGGGACAACGAACAAGCCTACGAGGACGAGGTCAAGGAATACATAAAGAAGTGGAATGACGCCTTGAAATCGGCTGATCACCACGCAAGAGACTACGACCCAGCGTTCAGCAGCATGGCAGCCGTGAAATACTTCCAAGAGGAATTTCTCGCCAACTGGAACGGCGATACCGACGAGTGCCGCCTCTTCTATGGCAACAGCATGGCTATCCGACTGGCGTGCATCTATGCCAAGATGTATGTCCACTGCTTGCGAGGCGTGAATGGCATCGAGGGTACGCTCTCGGCGGCAGTGGGTTTGTCGAAATATCTGTCAGAGAGCGTGCGACTGAGAAGTCAATCCAACAACAAGGTGTTCTGCGTGCTTGGCGACCTGAGCTTCTTCTACGACCAGAACGCCCTTTGGAATCAAAACCTAGACGGCAGCCTTCGCATCATCGTGCTCAACAATGGTGGCGGTGCCATCTTCGGCAAGTTTGAAGGGCTGAAGCAGAGCGATGCTCGCGAGCGACTCGTGATGGCAGAGCACCAAACCTCAGCCGTGAACGTCTGCCAAGCCAACAATATCGTCTATCTAGGAGCCGACAACATGAAATCGCTTCGGTACGGCATCGACCAACTCATCCATGCGGATTCCGACCGTCCGATGCTCCTCGAAGTCTTCACCGACATCGAGACAGACAACCGGGTCTTGGAGGAATACTACGACACCTTGGAACTGTTGAGCAGTCGAGAGATGTTTGAGCGAGCACAAGCTAGAATAAGGGGGATTTTAAAAGAAGGGAAGTAGAAACAAACAAAAATATACAATGAGAGAATGGAAGAAAATAGAAGGATTTGATTTCAAGGAAATCATCTTCGAAGAGTATAACCACATCGCAAAGATTACGATCAATCGAGAGCGTTATCGCAACGCCTTCACCCCACTCACCACCTGGGAGATGTCGCAGGCTTTCAGCTACTGCCGAGAGTGCCAAGACATCCGTGTGGTCATCTTGACGGGAGCTGGCGACAAGGCGTTCTGCTCAGGTGGAGATATGCACGTGAAAGGTCGTGGCGGCTACGTGGGCACTGATGGTGTGCCTCGTCTCAACGTGCTCGACGTGCAGATGCAGATTCGTCGCTTGCCAAAGCCAGTCATCGCCATGGTCAACGGCTATGCCATCGGTGGCGGTCATGTGCTTCATGTGATGTGCGACCTCACCATTGCCTCCGAGAATGCCATCTTCGGACAGACCGGTCCTAAGGTAGGTAGCTTCGACGCAGGCTTCGGTGCCTCCTATCTCGCCAGAATGGTGGGGCAGAAGAAGGCAAGAGAGATTTGGTTCCTCTGCAAGCAATACACGGCCAAGGAAGCCGAGGAGATGGGCATGGTAAACAAGGTGGTTCCTTTCGACAAGCTCGAAGACACTTGCGTGGAATGGGCTGAGATCATGATGGAGCGCTCCCCTCTCGCCCTCCGCATGATCAAGGCTGGCCTCAATGCCGAACTGGATGGCCAGGCTGGTATCCAAGAGTTGGCAGGTGATGCCACCATGCTCTACTATACCATGGATGAGGCGCAAGAAGGTGGCAAGGCTTTCCTGGAGAAGCGCAAGCCAAACTTCGACGACTATCCAAAATTCCCTTAATACCATTGTTTCCGAAAAACATCACCACGTGTCCAGAAAAGCATAGGGACGTGTTATAAAAAACATCGGGACGTTTTTCAGATTTCCTCGGGACGTTTTTCCAAAAACCTCGGGACTTTTTTGGAAAAGCCTAGGCACATACTAAGAATACAATAGAGCAGACGGATTTCCTCCTGGGAGTCCGTCTTTTTTGTTCTATTCCTCCTAAAAATCAACAGAATAGCTAATATCTTCTTGCTTTTTTGCATTTTTCTCTCTAAAAAACTCGCAATACCAAAATATTTTCCTAACTTTGCACCCGAAATTAAAAAGAAATAGAAAAGAAACAGAAAAGAAATAAAAGTTACAGTAATGAAATTAAAAGTATTAGTTTCGGTTTTGACACTCAGCTCAACCATGTCAATGGCAGCACAGAGTGGCAAGTTTGTTCCATTCAAGTATGGTAACATGGACCATTGGGTAATTAGAAATGTAAAGGAATCAGGAATTATCGGTGGTAACCAAAAGACGCTCTACGAGGTAGGTCCTTCGATGACACTCAGCGGTACCACTCCTTATACCAACAAGGGCGGTTCTCCATGGGGAACTTCCAATGTGATGGCTCACGTTTCTGGCATCTACAAGACCAACTGCTCCGTTTATCGTGACACTCACGCTGGACACGGACATTGCGCCAAACTCGTGACCCATATCGAGAAAGTAAAGGTATTGGGACTCATCAACATCAAGGTGTTGGCAGCAGGCTCCCTCTTCCTCGGTGATGTTCGCGAACCTATCACTGGTACCAAGGATGGTCCGAAGGCTATCAACTGGGGTATTCCTTTCACCGCCCGACCTAAGGCTTTGAGATACGACTACAAGACTCAGCTCAGCACGAGTCCTACCCGTATCAAGCAGACCGGATTCAGTAGCGCCTCTACCGTGCAAGGTCACGACTACGCCGTCACCCTCCTCTTCCTCCAAAAGCGTTATGAGGATGCCAAGGGCAACATCACGGCTAAGCGTGTGGGCACTGTGGTAGTGAAATATGGCAAGAGTACCAGCGGATGGGTAGAGGGTGCCACCTATGAAATCCACTATGGCGACATCCGTCACATGGCAGGTTACAATGCCTCCCTCATGGGATTGCGTTCTACCGACTATGCCCGCAACAGCAAGGGTAAGAGCGTACCTGTCAAGGAAATCGGTTGGGCTTCAGCCAATGAGACTCCGTCTCACCTCGTGCTCCAGTTCTCTTCATCACACGGCGGTGCGTTTATCGGAACACCAGGCAACACATTCTGGATTGACAACGTGGGATTGGTTTACTAACCATCCCACCTCTATTATATATAAAACGCCTCCCAAGGCACTTATTGATCAACTGGTATCATTATGAAGTACTTACTTGCCATGTTCCTATGCTTCATGGTCTATCTAGCCGCAGAAGCAAGCGAGCCCAAACTCTGTTATGTCCCCGTTCCGTCTAGCGATATGGAGGCAGACTCTTCGCGGGTGAACGAATCCGCCACAAAGCAAGATACTTTGACCAAGAAAAAGTCGCTTCTGACGAGATTCTTGGACTACTTCAATGATGCCAACAAGAATAAAGAGCACAAGAAATTCGACTTCAGTATCATTGGCGGTCCACACTACAGCACCGACACCAAGTTGGGCATCGGACTCGTGGCAGCCGGTCTTTACCGTGCCAACGCCAATGACACGCTTCTTCCTCCATCCAATGTATCCCTCTTTGGCGATGTCAGCACCGTAGGTTTCTATATGCTGGGCATCCGAGGCACGCACATTTTTCCACAAGACAAGTATCGTGCCGACTACACCATCTATTTCTATTCCTTCCCCTGCAAGTTCTGGGGCATGGGATATGACATGGGCGATGACGACAGCAACAAGAGCGACATGAAACGATGGCAGGCACGCTTCAAGGCGAGTTTCCTCTTCCACTTGGGCGACAACCTCTACCTCGGTCCGATGGTGAGCTACGACTACGTGATTGGCAGACGCATCGAGCGTCCCGAACTGCTCAACGGCATGGACCAGCACACTTGGAACATTGGTGCCGGCTTCTCTGCCGTCTATGATACCCGTGATGTGCTCACCTATCCCCATCGAGGATTTTACATCAACCTCAGCCAGTGTTTCCGTCCGAGGTTTATGGGCAACGACTACGCCTTCAGCACCACCGAACTACAGGTGGATGCCTACCAGCGAGTATGGAAAGGAGCCATCTTGGCAGAAGACTTCCGAACGATGCTCAACTTCGGCAATCCCTCTTGGGGCATGATGGCACTGCTCGGCAATAGCAACTCCATGCGAGGCTACTATGAGGGACGCTATCGAGATAAGCACAAGATGGAGGCGCAAGTGGAACTTCGCCAGCACGTATGGAAGCGAAACAGCCTCACCACTTGGGTAGGAGCTGGCACCGTCTTCCACAAATTCAGCGGGATGAGAAGCCGACACATCCTACCTAATTTCGGTATCGGCTATCGCTGGGAATTCAAGAAGAACGTCAACGTCAGACTCGACTATGGATTTGGCAAGGCGGGACAAACAGGATTCCTCTTCAGTATCAACGAAGCGTTTTAATTAATTAAGAATTAATAATTTGCCTAGCGCTTTTAAGCTAGAATAAGGCAGATGCCGAAACTATATGGAATCGGGCTAATGCTATTATCATAAATCATAAAGAATGAACTTCAATAATATCAAAAAGAATTTCAACAACATTCTCTACGTCTATGCGGTGATAGCCTTGATGCTACCCAACATAGCCCTTTGCTTCACGGAGCATCTTTCTCTTTGGGCATCAGCTGCCAACATTCTCTTGCCACTCGGCATCTATGCACTCTTGATGTCGCTCTGCAAGAAGACAGGCAAGATGGTGTGGTGGTGTTTCATCCTCATCTTCTTTGCAGCCTTCCAGCTCGTCTTGCTGTATCTTTTTGGCAAGGGAGTGATCGCTGTAGATATGTTCCTCAACCTCGTCACTACCAACCCTGGTGAGGCGATGGAATTGCTCGACAACCTCGTGCCAGCTGTAGCAGGCGTGTTCATCGTCTATCTTCCTCTGCTCATCTTGGGCATCGTGTCCATCCGTGGCAAGAAATACCCATTACTCTCCAATGCTTGGAAAAAGACTTCACGCAAGTGGGGCGTGGGCTTCGCCATCTTGGGCTTGTTCAGCCTCATCCTCTCCTATATTCAGGTGGAGAACTACAAGATGAGAGACCAACTCTACCCTGTCAATGTATGTTACAACCTCTGCTTGGCTGTGCAGCGCAACAATGCCAGCATCAACTACCAGGAGGCGAGCAAGAACTTCAAGTTTGATGCCAAGCCAAGCTATCAGGATGCAGTTTCTGATAGCCATTTAGCCGACTCCACCGAAATCTATGTGATGGTGATCGGCGAGACGGCGAGAGCACACAACTTCAGCCTCTACGGCTATAAGCGAGACACCAATCCGTTGCTTAGCAAGACCGAAGGACTGATGGTCTTTGACAAGGCAACTACCCAGTCGAACACCACTCACAAGAGTGTGCCGATGCTTCTATCGCAAGTATCAGCCGACAATTTCGAGAATCTCTTCCATGAGAAAGGTATCCTCGCCGCCTTCCGAGAGGCTGGATTCCATACCGTCTTCGTCAGCAACCAATTGCCCAACCACTCGTTCATCGACTTCCTAGGCGAGCAAGCCAACGAGTGGGCATTCATCAAGACTGGAGATTGCAACGAGGCTTTCACCAAGGCTTACGGAAGTAAGACCCTCCAAGTGAAGGCAGACAAGAATGGAAACATCTATGATGCCGAATTGCTCCCTATCCTCGACAAGGTATTGAGCAAGAAATACAAGAAACTCTTCGTCGTGCTCCACACCTATGGTTCCCACTTCAACTATATGGAGCGTTACCCTAGGGAGATGGCTTACTTCAAGCCTGACACCCACAGCGATGCCAAGGTGGAGAATCGCCGAGACCTCGTCAATGCCTATGACAATACCATCCGCTATACCGACTACGTATTGCACAGTGTGATAGAGAGACTCCAAAAGCAAGGTGGACTGAGCGCGATGCTCTATACGAGCGACCACGGCGAGAACATCTTTGATGACAGTCGCAAACTCTTCCTCCATGCCTCGCCACGAGCATCGAGATACGAGCTAGAAGTACCATTCTTGATTTGGACTTCCAAGAGATACGACCAGACGTTCCCTACAAGGAAGAACGCACTGAGCGTCAATCAGCACAAGAATGTACAAAGCAGCCGCTCTGCCTTCCACACCATGCTCGGCATCGGTGGCATCAATACTCGCTATCGCAACGACCATCAATCGTTGGCTAGCGATAGATACAAGGAAGAGCCTCTGCTCTATCTCAACGACCACGACGAGGCGATACCACAAGCCGACTGCGGATTTGAAAAATAATCAACTTTTTTCGCCGTATTTAAGAAAAAAGTAGTACCTTTGCCCTTGATAATGTCAAAATGACATTTTCAAGGGCTTTATTATAACTTAAAACAAAAGACAAAAACAATGGAACTAATCAAAAACGACCAGCTCACCTTGGAGATTTCTTCACTGGGAGCAGAACTTCAGAGCATCAAGGATGCCAATGGTAATGAATATCTTTGGGATGGTGACGAGCAATACTGGAACCGCCACTCTCCTATCCTCTTCCCTATCGTTTGCGGTGTGTGGAACGACACCTATCGCATCGACGGAACCGAATATCACCTCTCTCGCCATGGCTTCGCCCGTGACACAGAGTTCCAGTTGGTAGGCAAGACTGCCGACCGTCTCACCTTTGCCCTCATCGACAACGAGGAGACCTTGAAGAACTATCCATATCACTTCAATCTTGCCGTTTCCTATCGTTTGGAAGGCAATGAGATTCACGTCATCTGGCACGTGGAGAACACCGATGACAAGGAAATCTTCTTCCAGGTAGGTGGTCACCCAGCATTCCTCGTACCAGGTTGCAAGAAGGGCGAGGAGATGAAGGCTACATTGAAACTCGACAACGAGGTTCCTGTTCGCCTCTTCGGCAACGTGGGTGGCTGCATCGACCGCCAGGCCAAGGAGACCGTGGAGACAGACAAGGGCATCTGGGAAGTTGACGAGCAGACCTTCGCCGACGATGCTGTCATCTTCGACAAGAGTCAGGTAAAGCAAGTGACACTCCTCAACGAAAAGGGTGAGCCACACGTCACATTGGAATTCAAGACCCCTTGTGTCGGCATCTGGAACCCAACAGGCAAGCACGCCCCATTCATCTGCATCGAGCCTTGGTATGGCATCAGCGATTGGGCTGAGTTTGACGGCGAGTTCAAGGACAAGTACTTGATGAATCGCTTGCAACCAGGGGCTAGCTTCATGAGTGAGTACATCATTCGCATCGAAAAATAAGTCATAACATCAAACATACAAAAGACTAAAGAATGGAAAATAACGAAAAAGAAAACTTGCAACTCCCAGAGAACGCCTTCCGTGAACTAAAGGACGGCGAGGAGTACAAGCCTCTGATGTCACCCGACAAGGTGTATCCGGAGGTTAACTTCTGGTCAGTGACCTGGGGTATCGTGATGGCAGTCATCTTCTCTGCCGCAGCCGCCTATCTCGGCTTGAAAGTAGGACAGGTATTCGAGGCAGCCATCCCTATCGCCATCATCGCCGTAGGAGTGAGCACTGCCACCAAGCGCAACAAGGCGTTGGGCGAGAATGTCATTATTCAGAGCATCGGTGCTTGTTCAGGTGCCGTGGTAGCAGGAGCCATCTTCACCTTGCCAGCCATCTACATCCTTCAGGCAAAGTATCCAGAGATGACGACCTCTTTCATCAAGATATTCATGGCATCGGCTCTCGGTGGTGTGCTTGGCATTCTCTTTCTGATTCCATTCCGTAAATATTTCGTGAGCGACATGCACGGCAAGTATCCGTTCCCTGAGGCTACTGCCACCACACAAGTGCTCGTGAGCGGTGCCAAGGGTGGCGACCAAGCCAAACCTTTGCTCATCGCCGGACTGGTGGGTGGTCTCTACGACTTCATCGTGGCGAGCCTCGGTTGGTGGAACGAGAACTTCACGAGCCGTGTTGTCGGTTGGGGATGTGACTTGGCTGACAAGGCAAAGCTCGTCTTCAAGGTGAACACGGGTGCCGCCGTACTTGGTCTGGGCTATATCATCGGCTTGAAATATGCCTTCTACACCTGCTTGGGTTCTCTCGTCGTATGGTGGTTGATTGTACCGGGTATGAGCATCATCTTCCACGACTCCGTACTCAATGCTTGGGATCCTAGCATCACGGCTACCGTGGGAGCGATGGCTCCAGAGGAAATCTTCAAGGCTTACGCTCGCAGCATCGGTATCGGTGGTATCGCCATGGCTGGTATCATCGGTATCATCAAGAGCTGGGGCATCATCAAGAGTGCCGTAGGCTTGGCTGCCAAGGAGTTGAAGGGCAAGAGTGCTGTCGATGAGAACGTAAAGCGCACGCAGCGTGACATCTCTTTCAAGATTATCGCCATCGGTTCATTGGTTTGCATCCTCGTCACCTTCCTCTTCTTCTGGTTTGGTGTGATGGATGGCAACCTTCTCTTCGCCATCATCGCCATCTTGCTCGTGGCAGCTATCGCCTTCCTCTTCACCACAGTGGCAGCCAATGCCATTGCCATCGTGGGCAGCAACCCTGTATCGGGCATGACGCTGATGACCCTCATCTTCGCTTCCGTCGTGATGGTGGCTGTAGGCCTGAAAGGCTCAGGCGGTATGTTGGCAGCCTTGATCATGGGTGGTGTCGTTTGTACGGCTCTGTCTGTGGCAGGCTCTTTCATCACCGACCTCAAGATAGGTTACTGGCTCGGTACTACCCCTAAGAAGCAAGAGGGATGGAAGTTCCTCGGCACCTTGGTCAGTGCTGCTACCGTAGGCGGCGTGATGATGCTCTTGAACGAGACTTACGGATTTGCTTCTGGTTCCTTGGCTGCTCCTCAGGCGAACGCGATGGCTGCGGTCATCGACCCATTGATGAACGGTGTGGGAGCCCCTTGGATTCTCTACGGCATCGGTGCCATCATCGCCATCGTGCTCACCTACTTCAAGATCCCAGCCCTGGCATTCGCCCTGGGTATGTTCATCCCATTGGAGTTGAACGTTCCTCTCTTGGTCGGTGGTGCCGTCAACTGGTATGTCACCTCTCGCAGCAAGGATGCCAAGGTGAACAGCGAACGTGGCGAGAAGGGTACACTCATCGCCAGTGGTTTCATTGCCGGTGGAGCCTTGATGGGCGTAGTCAGCGCACTGCTCAAATTTGGTGGTATCGAGGCGTCTATCGCCGATAGTTGGTGGGCTAACCCAATGTCGGAGGTTTGCTCGCTCATCGCCTACATTCTCTTGATTGGTTTCTTCGTGAGAGCCACCAAGAAATAGCATTTACACCTTATTATATATAAGGGAAGACAAAACTTAATTTTATAGAAAGATGAAAAGAACCATATTGTCATTGATGCTCCTAGCCGTTGGATTGCTAGGAGCACAGGCACAAGGCACAGAAGACCTCGATGCCAAATACACCAAGGGATTGTTGCCAGTAGGAACCACTGCTCCCGACTTCGTCATCAAGAAAACCAAGGAAAATCAGCCAGCCCTTTCCCTATCCGACTATCGCACCCATCAAGAGGGTTCACTCCAACGTCCGGGTTGCTACGTTCTCCTCGACTTTTGGGCAACTTGGTGTCCTGACTGTCGCAAGGAGATACCTACAGTAAAGGAAATCTACAAGAACTACAAAAACAAGGTGAAGCTCATCGGCGTGTCTTTCGATACCGATAAGGACAAGTTGAAGGAGTTCCGCAATAGCAACGAGATCAAGTGGACGATGTATTGCGAGGGAAAGAAGTGGAAGGAAACCAACATTTCGAAGGCTTACAATATCCAGTGGATTCCGACGATGTATCTCATCGACCCTGAAGGCAAGGTAGCCTATACAACCGTGGTTGCCGAGAACATGGTAAAGAAACTGGCAGAGCTAGATGCCGCAGGCAAACTTGCAGAATACATGAAAAAGCCAGAGTTTCCTGGTGGCATGAAAGCATGGACCAAGGCGATGGACGAGAGTATCAGTTATCCAGAGATAGCCTCCAAGTATCAGGCTGAAGCCAAGATCAAGATTTCATTCCAGATAGACAAGGAAGGCAACATGCAGAACATCGAGGTGAAGAACTACGAGGGCAATCGCCTCTCAGGAGCCGCCTACGACAAGCTATCCTACCAAGAGAAGCAAGATGCAGAGATTGCCGTAAAGACCGCCTTCTCACAAACCGCTCTCCAAGCTCTACAGAAGTTGTCTGCCATCAAGTGGACACCTGGCACGGAAAGAGGCAAGGCGCTCACCGTCAACCATAGCATCAGCTATCGCTTCCATCTGCCCAAAACAGCATTAAAGAAGTAATTTTCGCTTAAAAGAGCAGAAAATTGAGAAAATATTTGGAGATTTCAAATAAACGTCTTATCTTTGCATCCTAATTATCACGGAAACGTGGTTTTTGGGATGTATTTTCTCATCAAGAGAAAGTTGTAAGGATTCGGGGTTGACTGGATTTGACGGCGAGATGAGATGGTACGTAAGCACGCGGAGGCTCGTTGGCTACCTCCTAAATCTTAGTGAACAAAAAATTAATTGGCGAAAATAACTACGCTCTCGCTGCTTAATCGAAGTACAGTAGATTAACTTTATTCCGTCACTAGGTGATGGAACGGGACATCGCTCAACGGATGTAGTTCCGAATCTTGTTGGTCAAGCGGTGCAGGCAAATCGGAAATAGCTCATGTATGCCTCGCTGCATGGGTGAAATTTTAGAGGATAAGGGTATGATTGGTGGTTCAGGTCTTGTCATACTTCGAAAATCGCAGTCTGGAATAAGCGTGTAGAAAGCGTATGGTTTCCTTGTGCGGACGAGGGTTCGATTCCCTCCAGCTCCACCCGATACAAAAACTCACAGGTTCTATTAAGAACTTGCGAGTTTTTTTGTTTGCCGAAAATCTGTTCATAAAGAAAAAGACTAAAACATTTGGTTATTAGAAAATTTCCTTGTAATTTTGCAGCCGAACATCAAAGACAAGAATTGCTCATGGGTAAATATGAAGAAATAGAAGGTTGGCGTCTTTCCAATGGCAAAACCATCCGAGAGATAAAAAGTGTAACAGAGCCTCTTGCATTATGGTTTGGCCTATATTTCAAAGATCTTTTCGATAATCTAAAATAAAATTCTTTTATGAAATATCCTATAGGAATAAAACACAAACTAGTAAGATTTTCCCTCATAATGAGTTTCTTGCTTTGTTGCATGGGAACAGTTAATATGCAGGCCCAGACCTGCGAGGGACGAGTTTGCCTAAAAAATAATACCCAGCAACTCTATGTTGGAAATGACCGAATAGAAATTCCTCGCAAGAAAAAAGACGTACAAGTTTACCGAAATTTCTTTTCTCGCCAATGCCAGAGCGATATGATTCCGATAGCAAGCATTGATTCTGTCGTGGTGTGGAAAGCTACATCACAACAGTACGCACGTATATTAGTCCCATTGGAGAATGTAGGTTGGAGTTGGCTGTATGTTAATCATCCGCAAATCCAAGTTTATATCTACGCCTCACAAGGCTATTCTGTAACAGATATGGGAGGCATGAAAGCTTATCAAGGTAACACTGTTGCTGCAATGTTCCTCATTCCGAGTAAGACTGCATGCGATTTCTATATCAAGCAACCTAATGGCAAGCTTGTATGTTTAGGGGATGCCTATAAGAAATGCGACAAGTCTTTTATCCGTGAACTTTGCCACTGTGTAGGACTAACACAGGAATGGGAGCAGAGGCTCATAGAATTAAAAGAGTCCAACCGAAGCTCCATAATACAACGAGTAGTAGAAATATTAGATGACAAACAATAACAACTAACAGAAAGGACACATTATGAAGGCTATGAAAATTTGGCTGCTTTTGGCAGTAATGGTGATGGCGATAGCCGTACACGCACGTAAGAACGATGACCCAGAAATGCGTCATGTGCGCCTCACGATGACAGATGGCACACAAGTAGAGGGTTACATTCCCAAAAAACACATGAGTTGGTTTTTGGAATATCAAGTGAAACTTTCCGACAATCCCGATGGTAAAAAAGCCAAAAAGTATGATGCCGAGAACCTAACCAAGATGGAGTGGCTAACCCCTACAGAAGAGCATCCTGAAGGCATGGTATGGGAACATTGTCAAGCTATGTCCCGTAGTACGATAAAGTCGGTTATGCAAGATCGCCTCTTGGAACTTCTTTACCGTGGTAAAAATGCATCTGTTTATAAGGCTCACGTTTTTCTGCCAGGCAACGGCATCAATACAGGCGCGTCTTGGGCTACCTGGTATGTCCCGAAGCCCAATGGACAGAAACGAGCATTTATCATCTACAATGCCACTTTAGACAAGATGGGAAGCTTAGACAAGCAATTCAAGGATCAAGAGGAATATAACGGACTGAAGGAATACATACTAGAATGGTGGAACAAAGACAAGTCACTAGCTAGGAAACAGATTAATGATGGCGTTGCTATTTTCAGCAATATTTATGATGAATGGAAAGCCAGTTCCAGCAAATAATCACTATGTTCCCCCAATCACATGTCAGACGAACCGCTTTGAAGCACGCCTTCCAAGCCTCGATTCCCATCATGGCAGGCTATGGATTCTTGGGGCTCACCTACGGCATCTACATGCACGAGTTGGGTTTCAGCTTCTTGTATCCCATGCTGTTGGCAATCACCGTCTATGCTGGCAGTGCGGAGTTTCTGTTAGGAAACATGCTCCTGGGGAGTTTCCATCCACTGCAAACATTTCTGATGGTCTTGAACCAAAAGGAGCAATGACATCCCTTAACTTCTATCAATTTCCTCATACAAATGACAATGAATTACGATATTTTATCTCCCGAAAAAGACCCAATGGGCACAGCCATCCTTGATTATCAAAAGACAGGCAAGGCTGGTAAGTTGCGTGTACTCTCCTCCATGTTTGAAGAGGACGAGATGCCCGTGAAACACCTTTTCAGAAGTTACCATGACATGCCGAAACTAGAAAAGAAGGCACTCGACTTGGCGAGAGGAAAGGTGCTGGATGTGGGAGCTGGTGCAGGTTGCCATTCCCTTGCCTTACAAAAGAGGATGGAGCAAGAACAGCAGAAAGGCTCAAAAGCTCAAAACAACATTTTCTCCATTAAAACCATCGACATTTCGCCTCTAAGTTGCGAAGCTATGAAATTGCGAGGTGTCAAGGATATAGAGTGCATCAACCTCTTTAATCCTCAGTTGGGAAATGATGATGGCTTCGATACGATTCTCCTCCTGATGAATGGCACTGGCATCGCTGGCAAGATAGCCAATCTCCCTACCCTCTTCCATCGCTTGAAATCGTTGCTCAATCCGAACGGTCAGATTCTCATCGACTCTTCCGACCTCAAATACATCTACGAGAACGAAAACGGCAGTTTTGACATCGACCTCAATGGTCCGTACTATGGCGAAGTAGATTACCAAATGGTATATGAAAAAACGGAAAGTGAGCCTTTCGACTGGCTATATGTTGACTTTCCATTGCTCAAAAGCATTGCAGAGAGTTGTGGTTTGGAAGGAGAGTTGATAGCCGAGGGAGAGCATTACGACTACCTGGCAAGACTATCATAACGATTGAAACACAAGAGCTTATTTAGTATCTTTAACTAAAATACTATCCAGTTGGCCGATTTTTATCAAGTCAGTTGGTTGATTTTCATCAAGTCAGTTGGCGATTTTTCATCAAGCCAGTTGGCTGTTAATCTCCCTTTACTCCATCAAGTCAGCCTTCGATACATCCATTCCCATGTAGGAAGAATATGAATCTGCTTGCCATCAATCTCTACATCTTCTTTCTCCTCCATCGTGAGGATATAGCCCTCTGTCAAGCCATAAGCATTTAGGGCTTCCAACAATCCTTCGATTTCTCGCTTACGAGTCTTCTCATCATTCATCGCAATCGTTACCTGGTATGCCGCATTGATTCTCATGCCCTCTCTCACCACAAAGTCGCATTCCTTCTTATCGGCATGATAGAAGACATCATATCCACGACATAACTCTTTCATGTTCAAACATTTAATCGCTTGCAAAGATAGGATATTTTATGAAAATCACCAAGAATTTTCTCTTTTTATTCATTCCGAATGAACGTTTTTAATTATTTTCATTCATTCAGAATGAATACTCAGCAAAGAAATCACTCATTCAGAAAGATCGGCACTACCACCTTCACACTAAAATTCCTTCCCATATTATACACACCCGTTCTTCCCGTAACCATATTCTGATCCAAGTATTTCAATCTACTCAGATGGCTTTGGTAGGCACGATTGGTCAGGTTTTCTCCTGAGAGATAAATCGAGAGAAGGCGCTTGCCATAGCTCTTGATGTCAGTACCCGCATACAGATTCAGCAAGGTATAAGATGGAGTAGCCGTCTCGGTATCATTCGCCGCATAGAAGTGACTCTGACGGAGATTGCAATCCACGGCAAACTTCAAGAAGAGATTGTCGAAGGTGCGACCGCCACAAATAAACTCGTACTTCACATCACCATTCCATCTCGGAGACGGAGTCAAGGGCAGATACTTCGATTCTGAAGGCTGATGAAGTTGCACGGCATTGACATACGAGAAACTATTGCCGATATGCAGATGAGGCAACGGATGCACATCCACCCTTGCCTCGCCACCCCAAAGGCGAGCGTCAGAGGCTGCAAACTGATAGGCTGGCGTACCATCCATGATCATCTCTTGCCCATTCGCATCCGCCATCTTCTGGATAAAGACATAGTTGTCGATGCGATTGGCAAACAATGCCAACTGCGCCGAAACGATAGGTGAACTATAGTCCAGTCCTAAATCCACCTGCCAACTATGCTCGGCATCCAAGTCTCGATTGCCCATCTCATAGCGCATGGTTCCCTCATGCACTCCATTCGAGCCCAATTCGCTGATATTTGGCGCACGGAAGCCACGAGACAGATTCAGTTTCGCATTCCAATTGCTATTCAGTTCGTATGTCATACCGATGCTACCCGTCAAGGCATTGAAATTGCGCTTGAAGTCTTGGAAGCGAAATCCACCTTCCTCCTCCAAAGCCTCACTATGCAGATGGCGATGGTCGAAACGCAAACCGCCGCTGATGTTCAGTCTGCCTATCTCCTTGCTCATCGTGGCGAAGAGACCATAATCGAAAAGGCGATAAGCTGGCACTAGGTATTCTGTACCCTTGTTGATGGATTGCTGCCACATACCATTGACACCCGCAGAAAACTTCCAACCATTCATCTCTGGCGAGAGATAATGCAAGTCATAATTGACGGTATGCAAGAGGAAGTCGAGTCCACACTCATCGGGATGCTCTTCCTCCTCAAACTCTTGACGGCGATTCTGCTGATACCCCAACAAGAGTTTCAGATTTCCATCGCCCAAGTACCAGGAGTTATCAAGCACCACCTTGTAATGGTGTATCTGCTGATAAGGCATCGGCTTGCCATAGCCTTTCAAGTCATAGCCATCGGGCACCAAGAGTTCACCCGTTTTCTCATCTCGCTCACCCTCCACAAGTCCTGGGGTAAGATGATAATAATCGAGCGTAAGATGCGTATGTCCCAAGCGATAGTTATAGCCCAACATCTGCGAGAAGGCTTGCTCACGATAAGAGGAGCCAAAGACATAACCATCATATTTGTTCTTGTAGGCATGCGCCATCTTGCCACTATATCGGGAGTTCCAAATAAAGCCAGCCTTGTTGCCTGCAAAGTTGAGCGAATAATCGAAAAGACCGTTGTTGGTCTGATAGCCCGTGGAAACATTCGCTCTCATATCCCCCTTCGGGAGTGTTGGCGACGGATGGAAGATAATGACACCCGCCATCGCATCCGAGCCATACATCAAACTTGCCGGACCTTTCAGTATCTCCACGGAATGAACGGAATAAGGATCCACCTCGATACCGTGCTCATCACCCCACTGCTGACCTTCCTGTCGGATACCATCATTCACCACGACCACTCGGTTATATCCCAATCCACGAATCACAGGTTTGGAAATACCGCTGCCCGTGGTAACTTGTGAGATGCCTGGCTGATGGGCAATGGCATCAATGATATTGGTGGATGGTTGTGCCTCCAACTGGCGAGGCGATATAATGGAAACGGGAGATGGAGATTGCTTCAACTTTTGGCTGCCCGTAAGTCCCGTTACTACGACTTCTGATAGTTTTACATCCGATTCGGTGATAGGATTGTGCTTGATAGAATCAGGCACTTCTTGCCCTCTTGCCGACGAGCACAGGCTCATCAGCAATATTGTGTTCAATATTGTTCTCATTGTTTTTGATTTACCTTAAATTACTAACATACAGATACGAAAGGAATAGATACAATTATTCCTTTCATATTCCAATATCCCTAAAAGATAGTAAGATAAGGTGGGGCACGAGTACTCTTGACATCATTCGCCCTCAACTGGCATTGGGCGCAAACGGATTGGCGAATGATGCGATGAAGCACGATGAATGCCACCAACGTCAAAAGGGTTGGCGAGAGATAAGGTGTGCTTTGCAACTGGCAGAGCACGCAATCGTGCATGGTATGTTGGAGAGCCAAGAGATGCCCATCGTGATGAACATGATGCTCGCAATCCTGACAATGAATGGCAGCATCAGCCCTCTGCGCTTCCCCATGGTGGTGAAACGTAACCGCTATCATCATTGGCACATATACCAACAACAAGAGCCAAGCTATTCTGAATCTTTTATGAGCGAAATGCTGTCTAAACACGTATTTATCCTTTTACGAGAGCAAAGTTAAAACCTTTTGGGGAAATCACAAAACTACCAAGCATATTTTATCTTCCTTTTGCATTCCTTAAGAAACTACCTTCAACACATATCCCACTTGCTTTTCCTTTTACGACATCATTTGCCTCTTTTATGACATGAAGGCTGCCTTCTACGACAAATAAATCGCTTATGATTACAATAAATACCCGTTAGGAAATAAGCTAATTACATCATTGCTTGCCATTTAATACTTATTTCACGGCACGAAATAACTATCTAATGACTACAAATAACCATTTCCAAACACGCTATTATACAATAATTAAGGTTCTGATGCGTTGTAACCATCGATGGCTTGGGCACATTCACCGCTGCCGTAGGACTCGACAGATGGAGCAAGAGCGAGGAAATGGATACCATAGATACCAATCGCACCGCCCGAACCATGACCATCACTGGCGTCAACTTCAAGGCAGACAAGCAGCTCATCAAAGACACTGCCTGCAAATGCAGCCTATCCCGTGGTGGCAAGCGTTATCTCCATCGCTCGCCATACACCAAGGAGCAAAGATGGCAAAAAGCTGTGGAGTATCTCTCCGACCCAGCCCACCCGGTGATGCGACTCGACGACTATGTTCGACTAACTGGCGTATCTCGCTCCGTGGCTTCAAGAGAACTACGTGGGTATTACGACCTCCCAGATAGCCAGATTAGCACATTTGGCAGAGGTACCAGCAAGGTATATGTAAAGAGAAATATGGAACAAAAAAAGACTGACATGAAAAAGAAAATCATATTATATTTGGTGACAGCCCTAACAATCGTAGGTTGTTCATCACAAGAGAAAAAAACTTCTCAACAAGAGCAGAATGTTCCTAAACAAGAACAGAATGTATCACACCAAGAACAGAAAGCCCTGAAGCAAATAGAGGCTATCACATCAACAGATAAGAGCTCCACAAATGGCAAGGTAACATATCTCACCACTGCCGATTTCAAGCAAAAGGTGATGGATTACGAGACTCACCCTCAAGAATGGGTATTTACCGGGCATCGTCCTGTAGTGATAGACTTCTATGCCACCTGGTGTCGTCCCTGCAAGATGATGTCACCTATCGTAGAGCAATTAGCCAAACAAAATGCAGGCAAAGTAGATTTCTACAAGGTTGACATCGACCAAGAATCAGAGCTTGCCTCCGTCTTCGGCATCCAAAGCATCCCTACCTTCCTCTTCATACCCATGAAGGGCAAGCCAACAGCACAAATGGGAATGATGGAGAAGGAAGAAATGGAGAAAGTGATAAAGGGTATACAATAGTAAAGGTGTAGGGATGGGTAGGACGAACTCCCTTTTGCGGCATCTACAAAGCAAATCGGTTGACAACCAACTCTCTTGGAAGATTGACTATTTTCAATCGCTCAAACCAAATCTTAGTGAATGATGTACCTTGATGACGCTTTACATGACTATTAATGATGTAATAATCAGCTTGATATTCATCCATCAAGTCAAGGAAAGCAGCCTTGATGCGTGAGCATTTCTCATTGATGGCGTTATCGAGGGGATTCACCAAGCGATTAACAGTCTCCTCGATTTTGCTTTGCTCCATTCGGCTTCCCATCCGCTCATAGATAGTCAACAGTTCCTCACGATGGTCTATGAGTTTTTTGAACTCAATGCCTTCTGGATGATTCAAAAAAGCATATAGAGGGCTTTGTGGATGGGAGTTAAAGACACCTCTTTGTGATAATCGGGAAGCAGAAAACGACAATCTTCAGTAATAACCAAGCGACTCAACGTAGCCCTTGCTGCCTCTATGCGAAGTTGCTCCAGAACAGGCACGCCAATAGCTTTCAGCAAAAGATCAGTCCTACCCTCTGCCAAAATATCGGATGAAAGGCTCTTGATTAACGCTGCCTTTTCCTCTAATGATGAGTTCTGAAAATTCTGCTCCATTTTTTTTACAAGTTTATGCTGTTTGCTACTACACAATATCATCTGCAAAAGTAACAAAAGAATACGTAAAATCAGCATACCACTTATAAAAATCATATTTTGCAAGCCTTGCAAACGATATTTGCTTGGTAATTTGATTCTTTTCATATACCTTTGCGCTAAAATTTAATTAGAAAGAATATGGCAGACAATTGGACTCCTTTAGATTTTGGACAGGCAGAAGATACCACAAAAAATATCATCAAGGTGATTGGCGTGGGTGGCGGTGGATGCAACGCCGTTAAAAACATGTATGCAGAGGGCATCATCAACGTGAGCTTTGCCGTCTGCAATACGGATAGTCAGTCGCTATCCAAATCACCCGTACCTGTCAAAATCATGTTGGGTAAGAGTGGACTGGGTGCTGGTGCCAATCCAGAAGTAGGACGTGCCGAGGCTCAAAACACACAAGAAGATATCAAAAGATTGCTTGATGACGGAACAAAGATGGTATTTGTCACCGCAGGAATGGGTGGAGGCACAGGCACCGGTGCTGCTCCTGTTATCGCAGGAATAGCCAAGAGCATCTCCGAACTTATCACAGTAGAGGGAACCATTAATCTCGACTTCCGTGATATCGAGACCACCATCAAGAGTGGCGGAGGTGCTATCATGGCAATGGGCAGAGCAAGTGGCGAAGGCAGAGTACAAAATGCCATTCTCAATGCATTAGATTCTCCTCTCCTCTACGGCAGCGACATCAGCAATGCCCAACGCATTCTTTTCAACATTTATACCAGCAGCAAGCACCCTATCTTTGTGAAAGAGATGAGGGAGATTGATGCTTTCTTCGATGAACTGAACCCTGACATCAAGGTGATTTGGGGTCTGTCTGATGATGATACATTAGATGAGGATGCCAAGGTAACCATCCTTGCCACTGGTCTCAACAACGAATTGGCAAATGAAATCCCTGACAATGCCCATAAGAACAAGGAAGAAGATGACTATGACACTATCATCGAGCAACTTTACCATCCTATTAGGGATAGAATCAACCCAACCTCTCAAGTTGCCACAAAAAATGCTCCTAATGCAGAAATCGGAAATAAGACAGAACTAGAATCAGAATCCGAATCTAATAGTATGGAGGAAGACGATTCTAACATCTCTATTTCTGATGACAAGCCTTTGAATAATTCTACTGCAGAAAATCCAGACAAGAAAAATCCTGAGCCTGATCATGATACTGTCAAAGAACCTGTTATACAGTCTCCTAAGAAGTTAACTCTTGCAGAGAGAATAAGGATAAAGCTTCTAAAACTTGCAGAAGACTTTGATATTGTGACAATGGATGATGAGTAAACAACCATGCAACACTTTTCTGTAAAGAAAACTATAGATTACCCCCGAAAAGGTATAATATGTTAATTTATCACATAAATTATACCATTTCGGGGGTAATTTCATGTTTTCTTCGTATATTTGCAACCGATAGGGTATAATTATACTATTCAAATATATTAATAAAGAAGAATATGAGCAATAATTTATCTACATACGTCAAGGAAATGCGCCGACAATTTGGTCTCACCCAAGTAGATTTGGCTGCTAAATCAGGGGTAGGGCTAAGGTTCCTACGAGAATTGGAGCAAGGGAAAGAGACGCTCCGTCTCGACAAGGTGAACCAAGTGCTGATGCTGTTTGGACATGAGGTAGGACCAGTACCTATCAAGCGAGAGGAGGCATAATATGAAACAGGGAAAGATTTTTCTATACGACCAGTATGTAGGATTGCTGACAGAGGATGAAAGTGGCTTTACTTTTGCTTACGACGCTGATTACTTGGCATCGAAAGAAGCAGAGGCCATCAGTCTTACGCTTCCTCTGCAAGAAGAGCCTTATCACGATACAGTACTGTTTCCCCTTTTTGATGGTCTCATACCAGAGGGATGGCTGCTCAACATAGCAGAGAACAGTTGGAAAATCAATCAGCGAGACAGAATGTCATTGCTATTGGCTTGTTGCAAGGACTGCATCGGAGCCGTAAGTGTTGTACCTAAAGAAGAGAAAGGGGAATAGACATGGATAGATGTTTATGTTGCTACAAACCATTGAAAGAGGGGCAAGTGGATTATCATCCTGCTTGCGTCCGAAAGCTATTTGGTACCAAGCAAGCTCCAACCTTGCCATACGTTCGCAGTGAGATTGGTGACTTGGCGAGGCAAGTGGTAAGAAGCCAAACTACCCTGACTGGTGTACAAGCAAAGCTCTCATTGGATGTGAATCGTGGGGGTAAGAACGAACCTGCCAGATTCACTATCGTCGGTCTATGGGGAAGATATATCCTGAAGCCACAGACCGACCGTTATCACCTGCTACCTGAGATAGAAGACCTAACCATGCACTTGGCTGAGGCTGCAAAGATAGCTGTCGTTCCACATGGACTGATTCGATTTGCCGATGGCGAAATATGCTATATCACTCGTCGCATCGATCGTTTGGACGATGGTGCCAAGGTTCCAATGGAAGACATGTGTCAACTCTCTGAGCGATTAACCGAATACAAGTACAAAGGTTCATACGAACAGATAGCTAAGTTGATTAAGAAATACTCAGCTTTCTCACAACTCGACTTGGTAAACTTTTGGGAGGTGGTCATCTTCTCTTGGATTACCGGCAATGCCGATATGCACCTCAAGAACTTCTCGCTGTATAATAACCGCAAAATGGGATATGCCTTGACTCCAGCCTATGACCTACTCTCTACCAAGATTGTGATGCCAGAGGATACAGAGGAATTGGCATTGACTCTGAATGGTAAAAAGCGCAAGATACAGAAGAGTGATTTTGTAAAGGTGATGAAGGCATCGGGGCTGAGCGATAAAGTGATAGAAAACATTGCCAAGAAATTCCGCCGTTCTATCGTAAAATGGCTAGACCTCATCGACATCTCATTCCTATCAGATAACATGAAGAAGGAATACAAGAAACTGATATTAAATAGGGTTCTCGCTCTGAGATAAAAAACAAGTAAAAGCTCCAGTACATGATTCTTGCACTGGAACTTTGCTTACCTAAGGCTACCTGTGGCAGAATATTCACACGTACGAGCAAACATTTGGGGAATCTGGAACATTTCAGGCAAAAACATTTGGGGAATCTGGAACATTTCGAGCAAAAACATTTGGGGAATTTGGAATTTTTATGTATCTTTGCATTCAAAATCAAACAGTTATGACAAGCAGAGTATTTAAAAGAAAAATCTATGACAAAATGCTTGCATGGAAGCAGGAGCGTCAAGGCAAATCTGCCCTTTTGATCAAGGGAGCAAGGCGTATTGGAAAATCTACTATCGTACGTACTTTCGCCGAGCGAGAGTACAAGAGTTATATATTGATAGATTTCTCCAAGGCATCAAAGGCTGTTACAGGACTCTTTGACGATTTGATGAACCTTGATTTTATCTTCCTTCGTCTTCAATCCATCTATCAAGTAGTCTTGGAACGGCGAAAGTCTGTCATCATATTTGATGAAGTCCAGCTTTGCCCCAAAGCACGCCAAGCAATTAAGCATTTAGTAGCGGATGGCAGGTATGATTACATAGAGACAGGCTCGCTCATCAGCATTAAGAAGAATATAGAAAATATTATCATTCCAAGTGAAGAAACCCGATTAGAAATGTTTCCTATGGACTATGAGGAGTTTTGCTGGGCTTTAGGCGATAGAGCTACATTTACTTTATTGAAGCAGTTTTATGAGGCTAAAATTCCATTGGACGCAGCTCACAGAGATGCTATGCGGCGTCTCCGTCTCTATATGCTTGTGGGAGGCATGCCACAAGCAATAAACGAATATTTGGAAACAAACAACCTCAGCAAGACGGATGCTGTAAAAAGAGAAATCATCGAACTTTACTTGGACGATTTCCGCAAGATAGATGGCAGTGGTCGTGCGGCCAAGATTTTTGCCAATATACCTGCACAACTGAACAACAATGCCTCTCGCTATCAAGTAGCCAGTGTACTGGATGATTCGGAACGAAAGAACGTGATGGGAATATTGGAAGAAATGAAGGATAGTATGGTGGTCAACTTTGCTTATTATGCCAATGACCTGAGTGTTGGTTTTGCTCTGCATAGCAATGGCAACTTCTATAAGATGTTTACAAGCGACACGGGCTTGTTTATCACTTTGGCTTTTTGGGACAAAGACCACACAGAAAACATCATTTACGATAAACTGTTGAGTGATAAGTTAAGTTGTGACTTGGACTATGTATATGAGAATCTTGTAGCACAAATGCTGACCGCTTCTGGTAACAAACTATATTACTATACTTTCCCTCATGCAACAAGCCATAAGAATTACGAGATTGACTTTTTACTTTCAAGAGGTAAAAAAGTATGCCCAATAGAAGTTAAGTCTTCCGGCTACAATAGCCACAAGTCACTAGATGAGTTTTGCGCCAAGTATTCAGACCGCATAGACAAAAGGTACCTTATATATACTAAGGATTTGAAAAAGGATGGTCAAACCCTTCTTTTGCCAGTCTATATGACACCATTCCTATAAAAACAGAATTGACATTCCCGATGAGGAATGTCAATTACAGCAACTTTTTTCAAACCTATGCAATCATATTTCGCAGAATTTTACTATCTTTGCCACCTAATTAACGACATAAAATATGCACAGCACACTACATATCGCCATTGTTGGAGGAGGAGCGGCAGGATTCTTCGCTGCCATCGCTGCCAAGCAAAACAATCCTCATGCCGACATCACTATCTTTGAGAAGAACCAGAAGGTGCTTGCCAAGGTGGAAATCACAGGTGGAGGAAGATGTAACCTCACCAATTCCTTTGAGGAGATTTCCGACCTCAAACAGGCTTACCCTCGTGGTCATCAACTCATGAAGCGTCTCTTCAAACGATTCGATTACCACCAGGCCTTCGAATGGTTTGAGGAGAACGGCGTACCATTGGTTACACAAGAAGACCAATGCGTGTTTCCGCAATCGCAAGACTCGCATAGCATCATCGACTGTCTGGTAAATACGGCTAAATCGCTCGGCATCAAAATCATGACAGGACATCAACTTGTGAGCATTATCCAGCAAGAGGACGAAACGCTTCTGCTCCACTTCAAGGTAACAAAGAGAAGCCTGCACCAAGTGAAAGAAAAGCATGGTGGCGATCATGACTTCGAAGTGAAGCAACTCGCCTTTGACCGTGTGGCGATAACAACAGGTGGACATCCCCGCATCGAAAACTTCCAGCATCTCGCAGACCTTGGTCATGCGATAGAGCAACCTATCCCTTCCCTCTTCACCTTCAACATCGCCGACAAGACTTTCAAGGACTTGACGGGAACGGTGGTAGAACCTGTCATGACTTCCATGCCAGGCACCAAGTTCAAGGCGCAAGGTCCGTTGCTCATTACCCACTGGGGCATGAGCGGACCTGCTGTATTGAAACTATCCTCCCATGCTGCCCGCTATCTGCATGAGAACAATTATCAGGTAAAGATTTCCGTGAATTGGGTGAATGAAAGCAATCGCTCACTCGTGGAAGAAAACATCCGTGGCATTATCGCCGCCAATCCACAGAAGCAGCTCTCCAACATCCGCCCTTACAATCTCCCCTCTCGCCTTTGGCTCTACCTTATCCAGAAGATGGGATATGCGCCAGAGAAGAAATGGAGCGAAATGGGAAAGAAAGGCAGCAATCTCTTGATTGAGACCCTGACCAACGACCTATACCAAGTAAACGGCAAGGGTGCACATAAGGAAGAATTCGTAACCTGCGGTGGTATCAGCCTCAGCAATATCGACCTCCACACCTTGGAGAGCAAGGTATGTCCGCACCTCTTCTTCGCCGGAGAAGTATTGGACATAGATGCCATCACAGGCGGTTTCAATCTGCAAACAGCCTGGACCACAGGGTATGTTGTGGGGCAACACATTATAAAATAATCTAAGAAACAAGGGCTTGTCCAGGTGATGAGATAAGCCCTTATTATAATTCTACTTTACAACAAGTATGTCTCAAAATTATCCCTTGTCACTACCTTAAAATCCACATCAGGATAAGAGCGAGAGAACGATAATGGCATGGCAGCCTTTCGATTCGGATTCCATTTAAACTCCACCGCAGCCAACTGCCCATCCATCTCCTCTATATAATCTATCTCTTGCTTCAACTTAGAACGCCAAAAATAACTCTTGGCGTACGACTTTTCATATCGCAACCTCTTCAAACGCTCCGCCACCATATAGTTTTCAAACAATGCCCCAGTATCCAAACGGCTCTCTAACATTTGGCCATACGATAACGGGCTGGTGACATTCCGAGGTGCTTGACACAATAGCGACTGAAATAGCTGACTGATGTAAATTGCATCTCGTCGGCTATTTGCGTTATTGACTGACCGTTATCATCGAGGTATGACTTGATGATGGCTGCCGCTGCACGATTGATATAAGTAGATACCCCGAACTGGGGTAAGGAAATGAACGCCCATGCTCGTCCAGCCATCCAAGGGGATGCCAATGTAGTCAAGAATCTCGGCATCAAGAGAGAGGACGTGGTTAACGCATCCAAGGTTTATTTCAATGAAGGTTGTCTCTCCAAGGAAGCCATCCATCAAGAGATTGAAGGAACCTTGAAACGCTTGGGCACAGACTACTTGGATCTCTACCAGATTCATCGCTTTGAATTACCGATACTATATGAAATGATACTTGGATGATTACGGTCGCGCAAGACCATGGCGGCAATATCCTGTTGATAGCAAGAGTCTATCACCATGTGATAATCATACTTGCTCTTCTCGGCATACCAACCATCAAAAGACTCGTCTATGCCCCCATTGTCGTGATGCACACAGGCACCATTGATAAGCGTAGGCTGACCATTGAGCAAAAAGCCTCTTTTGGCATCATAACTGAAGGAACGAACACCATGCTTTACGGTGAGTTCTCCTACCTTGATAGGATAGAGCTTAGGCTGCTGAGGAGACCACAACTCCACGTTTTTGAGCATTCTCGTCTCATCGAGCTGATTGGCGTAAGTAATGTGAATGGCAGCAGAGTCGGCATGCGTTCCATCTGCTGACATTCCATATATCTTCTCCGTACGCACAAAAAGTTTCCCAGGGTCATCCATCTTGTTTTCGTTGTATTTCTCCAACCACACATGGCGATAGATTCCCGAACCGCTATACCATCGGCAGTTAGGTTGTCGAGAGTTATCCACTCTCACAGCCACGGTGTTCACTCCCTTCTTGATGTAAGGAGAGATATTGAGTTTGAAAGGGGTATAGCCGTAGAAATGGGTCCCCACCAAAGTTCCATTGACATAGACCTGCGAGTTTTGGTAAACTCCCTCGAAGTGGAGCCAAAGCGTCTCTCCCTTCCCCGTCTTGAGGTCAGTTTCCTTGAAAGTTTTGCGATACCAGCCAATGCTAGCAGGATAGTAACCGCCGTCATTTCCCGTAGGCGCATCAGTATTTTCAACCTTACAGCTGTATCTTTACGGCCTTTCCGTCATATTCCACGCTCTTGCTTGCCTGCATAGGCTGATCGCCTATTCCGCTATCAGCACCCACCAATACGATGTGAAATCTGCGATGCAGGAGCATACCCTTATAACTGCCCTTACGTGGCGCGATGTTCAGGGTTCTGTCTGCTTCATTCCATACAAACTGGATTTCAGAGAATTTTCCCTTCTCATAGTTGTAGTTGTCGCCCTCGTCCTCATAGAGTGTAAACGATCCGTCTGCACCTGGATAAACACGGATTTCCAGCTCATCCCAAGGTTTCTCTGAACTATACTGAACATCAGGACCGAATGGCAGGATTGTACCAGCCTTGATAAACACAGGCATGATGTCGATAGGACAAAGGCGCTGGATATCCTGACCACCCTCATACTGGGCATTGCTCCAGAAATCATACCATTTATTACCTTTTGGCAAGTAAACATTCACAGGCGCAGCTGCCTTCCTTACATCAGGATAGATGG
>ENA-OWPL01000187-OWPL01000187.1-human-gut-metagenome-genome-assembly--contig:-NODE-187-length-48188-cov-9.913323_pt1 | contig 48188 bp, 72 predicted proteins | sample MGYA00248263_ERZ651844 | MGnify/ENA primary metagenome ERZ651844 (study PRJEB26924, sample SAMEA4378256) | human gut metagenome | biome: human gut; feature: human-associated habitat; material: faeces...
AGGGCATCGGCCACTCGCAGGAGATCGCCAACGAGATCCAGGCCCGCACCGGCATTGATACCCGCGCCACCATCCTGGGCCACGTCCAGCGCGGCGGCTCGCCCACTCTGCGCGACCGCGTAAACGCTTCTGCCATGGGCTACCACGCTGTCTGCCTGCTGGAAGAGGGAAAGTACAACCGCATCGTCGGCATGAAGGGAGAGCACCTCGTGGATTACCCCGTCGATGAGGCTCTTGAAATGACCAAGACCCTCGACCCGGTGCTGATCGACGTGTGCAATACCATTTCCATTTGATCGTTTCTATTCTATCATACCGCAAGTCTGAAGGAGCCATCCTTGCCAAAAGAGGATGGCTCCTTTTTTGCTGAGTAAAGCGCAAACAAAGGAGAACCTATGAACATTACAGTTTATCTTGGAGCAAATGAAGGAAACACCCCGGCATTGAAAGCGGCGGTGCAGGAGCTTGGGCGCTGGATCGGGGAGAGCGGGAATGCGCTGATCTACGGCGGGTCCCGAAGCGGCCTGATGGGTGCACTGGCGGACAGTGTATTGGCTGCGGGCGGAGAAGTGACCGGCGTAGAGCCGGAGTTCTTTGTCAAAGGGGAACTTCAACACGATGGTCTCACGGAGCTGATCGTCACAAAGGATATGACCGAACGGAAGACGAAGATGATCGAGCTGGGCGATGCGTTCATTGCGTTTCCCGGCGGGACAGGTACGCTGGAAGAGATCGCAGAGGTGATGTCCAAAGTCTCGCTGAAGCATCTGGATGCGCCCTGCATTCTGTACGATCTGGATGGTTATTATACAGGCCTGCGGATGCTGCTGAGCCACATGATCGAAACTGGCCTGTCGTCTGAAGAACGGCAGGAAGGAATCTATTTTGCAAAGGATCTCGCGGAGATCAAGGCGATTTTGAACCGTTGATTTCTCAAAACGAACCGGATTGAAATAACGAAGATGCGATTGAAACTGAAGAAATAAAACAAAGAGTAAATCATGAGAAAGACGCCTGCAACAAAATTTCATCTGCATCAAAAACGCATAAAATGAAAAAAATACGAATTGTATAGCTTGTTTGATCGGCACATTTCTACAGCGAAAATTGACTCGAATGCAGCGTCGTTTTATGCTATAATAGCCCATAGAAAAGGAGCGTGGAGTATTTGGAACTGGAGCAAGCGCAAAAGCGCGTAGAAGAACTGCGTGCGGTGATCGAAAAGAACAACCGCCTTTATTACGATCAGGATGCCCCTGAACTAGAGGATTTTGAATACGATGCCCTGACACGGGAGCTGAAAGAATTGGAAGCACAGTTCCCGCAGCTGGTCACGCCCAACTCACCGACGCAGCATGTTGGCGGGACCCCCAGCGGACGGTTTGCCAAGGTCACACACGCGGTCAAAATGGAAAGTCTGCTGGATGCGTTTTCGTTTGACGAACTGCGCGACTTTGACCGCCGGGTGCGTGAAGCAGGCGTCGAACCGGAATACGTGGTGGAGATCAAGATCGATGGCCTTTCGTGCAGCCTGGAATACGAAAACGGTACGCTGGTGCGGGCTTCCACCCGCGGCGACGGTGTGGTCGGCGAAGACGTGACGGCCAATGTCAAAGCCATCCGGAAGATTCCCAAACAGCTGAAGGATGCACCGGAGTTTCTGGAAGTGCGCGGTGAGGTGTATATGCCGCATGAAGCGTTCCAGCACCTTTGCGCCGAGCAGGAATTGCAGGGAGCGGCCCCCTTTAAGAATCCGCGCAACGCAGCCGCCGGTTCGCTGCGCCAGAAGGATTCAAAAATCACCGGGAGCCGTGGGCTGTCGATCTTTATCTTTAATGTGCAGCAGATCCGCGGCAAGGAACTGACTACCCATGCAGAGAGTCTGGACTACCTCAAGAGCCTGGGCCTGCCGGTCTCGCCGCGCTATCACGTGGTGCACAACATCGAAGACGCCATTGCTGAGATCGAGCAGATCGGCCAGAACCGTTCGAAGCTCGATTTTGATATGGACGGTGCCGTCATCAAGGTAAATGCTTTTGCACAGCGCGATTTGATGGGTTCGACCAACAAATTCCCGCGCTGGGCCATTGCGTTCAAGTACCCGCCGGAGGTCAAGGAGACGACGCTGCGCAGCATCGAAGTAGCCGTTGGCCGCACAGGCGTTCTGACCCCGACGGCCTGCTTTGACCCGGTCTTTCTGGCGGGGACTACCGTAGCACGTGCGACGCTCCACAACGAGGACTTCATCCATCAGTTCGGCCTCTGCATCGGGGATACCATTCAGGTGCGCAAGGCGGGTGATATCATTCCGGAGGTCATCGGTGTGACCCGCCATGAGGAAGGCGCACAGCCCTATGAGATGCCCACAGTCTGCCCGTCCTGCGGCGCACCGGTGGTGCATCTGGAAGATGAGGCGGCACTGCGCTGCGTCAACCCGGAGTGCCCGGCACAGGCACTCCGCAACATCATCCACTTTGCTTCCCGCGATGCCATGGACATCGACGGCCTCGGTACGGCGGTTGCAACGCAGCTGGTGGATAAGGGGCTGGTGCACTCGGCGGCAGACCTTTATACCCTCACGCTGGAGCAGCTGCTGACGCTGGAAAAATTCAAGGAAAAGAGTGCGACCAATCTGCTGCAAGCCATCGCGCACTCCAAGGAAAACAATCTGGACAAGCTGCTGTTTGGCTTTGGCATCCGGAACATCGGCGATAAGGCTGCGGCTCTGCTGGCGGAACATTTCGGTTCGCTGGAAGCCATCCGGGAGGCGACCGAGGAGCAGATCAGCGAGATCGATGGCTTTGGCGGTGTGATGGCCCAGAGCGTGACCGAGTTCTTTGCAAAAGACGGCACGACCGACCTTGTCCATCGTCTGGCGGATGCCGGATTGAATATGCAGTGGAAGGGAGAGCCCAAGGGCGATAAACTTGCCGGAAAAACGCTGGTCGTGACCGGCACACTGGAGACCCTTTCCCGCAATGAGGCGGAAGCGCTGATCGTAAAGAACGGCGGCAAGGCCAGCGGTTCCGTCTCAAAAAAGACGGCCTATGTGGTGGCCGGAACGGCGGCAGGCTCGAAGCTGACCAAGGCACAGGCCCTTGGTGTGCCGGTGCTGACCGAAGCAGAGTTCCTCGCCCTGTTGAACGAGGAACCAAAGCCGGAAGCCTGAATCTTTCCGGAGTCCTGAATAAAAGAAGAACCCCATCAAACGCCCGTACAGTGGAACACGCTGTGCGGGCGTTTGTGCTGCCCGGTTCTATCTTCCGCCCGGCTGCATACAGTGATGACAAGAGACGCGGAAGGAGAATGCAGGATGGACGAGTATTATCAGGTGGTTCAATCGCTGCCAAGCTGGCTGGCCCGGCCGCTTCTGGACATGCCGTCGGCCCTTGCGCCCGATGTGCAGGAGCTTCGGCTGCGGGTAGGCTGTGCACCAGCGTTCACGATGCGCGGGGCAGTCTGCACACCGCAGGAAACAGCGCGGGAGTTTGCCTCCTTACAGCGGATGCTTCTGACGCCGCAGCAGATGGAGGAGATCTTGTTCACACTGTGCGGCGGGTCGGTCCACACGCATCAGACGGAGATCGCGCAGGGGTATGTGACGGGTCCCTCCGGGTGCCGGGCGGGCCTTGGTGGGCGTTTTCTGCAAAACCCGGAACAGGGCGTCGTTTTGCAGGAACTGACCTCCGTCAACCTGCGCGTTGCGCGGGAGAAAACCATCCCGCTCCCACAGGAACTGTGTGCAGCCATGCAGACGCATTTCATCGGGATGCTTCTCGTAGGCGAGCCGGGCAGCGGCAAAACAACGCTTCTGCGCAGCATGGCGCGGGAGCTTGTCTGCCAGAAAAAGCTGGTCTCGGTGATCGACGAGCGGCGGGAGTTGTTTTCGGGCAGCTCCCGGCGGAAGTCCCCCGGCGAAGCACTGGATGTGATCTCCGGCATCCCGAAGGGACAGGCTGTGCAGATGGCACTGCGGACACTCTCGCCGCAGATCCTTTTGTTGGACGAGCTGGGCGGTCTGGATGAGGTGACAGCGCTCGAACAGGGGCTTTTCAGCGGCGTGGACTTTATCGCAACGCTCCATGCAGCGTCCCCGGAAGAAGCGGTCGGACGCCCCCAGGTGCAGGCGCTGCAGGCGCGGGGTGCACTCCATGTGCTGGTCTGGCTCAAAGGGCGGGCGGAGCCGGGGCAGGTGCGGGAGGTGCGGTTTTTATGAGCAGTCTCTTTTTGCATGGCATCGGGGCGGTCTGCCTGGTATTCTGCGGCTGGTGCGTTGGCGATGGGGTTTGCATCCGTGCAGAGGCGCACCGGCAGGCACTGCAGAAGACCATTGCGCTGCTGGAACGCATCCGCCGGGAGATCGAATTTCGGCGTACGGATCTGAGAGCTTTGCTTTGTGCTATGCAGCGGGAGGGTCTTGTGGGGCAGGCAGAGCATTCGCTGCAAACGCTGGCTCCTGACCCGGCGCTGACCCGGCGGGAGCAGAACATGTTCCGGGCGTGCATGGCAGGGCTGGGCCGTGCAGAAGCAGCGCAGGAATGCCAGCAGCTCGCATTTTACATCCAGCAGTTCGAGGCGTTTCAGACAGAGCTTGCACCGCAGCTGCGGCAAACGAACGAGCTTTCGCATAAGCTTGGCCTTGCGCTGGGGCTGGCGGCTGCAATTTTGCTGATTTGAGCGGAGAGGATGAAAAAGATGGAGATCGACCTGATCTTTAAGATCGCGGCCATTGGCATCATCGTAGCGGTGCTGAACCAATTGCTGATCCGCTCCGGGCGGGAGGATCAGGCGATGATGACGACACTGGCAGGGCTGGTCGTGGTCCTGTCCATTCTGGTGAAACAGATCAGCGCCCTGTTCGTGACCATCAAATCCCTGTTCGCACTATGAGTGCGGCGGCAGCGGCCTTTGGTCTGGCGCTTGTGGCAGCATTGCTTTATACAGTGCTCAGGCGCAGTGTCCCATCCTACGCGCTGCTGCTTTCGCTGGGGGCGGCACTGGTGCTTCTGGTGCGGGTCGGGTCTGCGTTCCGGGCGGCGCTCCTCGGCATCGTCCGCCTGGGTGAGCAGACGAACGGCGCAGCCTTTTCGTGCCTGATGAAGAGCGCGGTCGTCCTGCTTCTGACGGACTATACCCACACCCTCTGCGAAGAAGCCGGAGCGGAATCGCTGGCGTGGTGTGTCGGGCTGGCCGGCCGCTGTCTGGTGCTTGCGGCAGCGTGGCCGCTGCTGGAAGAGATTTTACAGCGAATCGGGAGTATGACGGGATGAACAACTGGGATATGCGCCTTCCGGGCGCGGAGATGTGGGGGCCTTATCTGGAACAAAGCCCGGTACCGCCTGCGGCGTTCGCAGAAAACCCCTGGGAGGCGCTGCGCAGTTTTCTGCCGGAGTCCCTGCCCACGGCTCTGCATACCGCTGCAAGCGGGTATGCGGCGGTTCTGACCTTTCTGGTGCTGGGCGCTGTCATCGCACTGCTGTTGGGCGGCCATGCGGATGGAACGCTGCTGGATCTCGTCTGTGCTGGGGGCTGCGGAGTCCTGCTATGGGAGAAGCTCGTGGCCCTTTCCGAAACGCTCTGCACCCAGATCGAAAGCTGGAACCGGTTTCTTCTGGGTTTTCTGCCAGTGTATGCAGGGGTCCTGACCCTGGGCGGCGAGAGCGTGGCAGGCGCTTCGGCAGGCGGTTTTCTTCTGACGCTGCTGTGTGCTCTGGCGCAGGGGCTCACGGTGCTGGTGCCGCCGCTGCTCCAATGCTATCTGGCCTTGAGCATGGCCTGCTGCATCTGTGCGGAGACTGGGTTGGGGAGCTTTTGCAAAGCAGTTGGCAGTGCACTGGAAAAGCTGCTGGGGTGGGCGGGCAAACTTCTGGTTGCTCTTTTGGGTCTGGAGCGCATCTCAACGCTGCAGCTGGACCGTGCGGCCCTTCGCACCGGGCAGCTTCTGACCGGGACGGTGCCGATCATCGGGGAGACGCTGCGCGACGCCTCGGAGACGGTGCTGTCGAGCCTTCAGCTTTTGAAAAGCGGGCTGGGGCTGGCTGCACTGTTGACCATTGCAGCAGAATTCGTGCCGGTCTATCTGGGAATGCTTATCCAGCTGGGCCTGCTTTCCGGGTGCGGGCTTCTATGCGGACTGATGGGCAGTGAGCGCTGCCAGAGCCTTCTGGAATGCTTTGTCGAGGCGCTCCGCTGTATGATGGCGGTGACGGCACTGTTTGCGGGGCTTGCTATTGCAGGCACGGCACTGCTCTTTGTGGTAGGGGGTGGATGAAGTGCAGAACATCAAAGCGGCGGTGGCAGTTTTCTGCACAGCGTGTATCTGCGCGGAGCTGACCGCACAGCTCACAGGGCAGGGGTGGGCCCGGCGCAGCATAAAAGCGGTGGCTGGGTTATATATTTTAGCAGTGGTCCTCTGTGTGCTTCCACAGGCAAAAGGGGAGTGGCAGGCGTTCACTCTCCCGGCGGCGTCCTCGGTGGAATTGGGAACACAGAAGGAGACCGTGCTTCGTGCGGCGGCGTCTCAGCTGGAAGACACCTTGGAAGCCCGCTGCCGTGAGGAGCTGGGCGCGGAGGTCACCATCCGCATCGAGCTGGAAGAGACAGCGGAGGGCGTACAGGTCCATTCCCTGACGGTAACGCCGATGGGAGAGGCGGAAGAAACGCGGGATGCGGTAGAGGAACTTCTTCAACATACGCTGGGCGTATCGCCTGTGTGGGATGTACCCGGCGGGGAGAATACGCCATGAAACAGCGGGGAGAAGGGACATTATTCGATTTCCGGGCACTGCTGGAAAAGCAGAACCGCACCCGACTGGCCGTGGTGCTGGGCGGCGCGGCGATGCTGTTGCTGCTGCTCTCCGAACTGCTGCCCGCAACGCCGCCTGCGGAACCATCCGCGGCGTCGGCTTCCCAGGCGTCAGCCTACCGGGAGCAGCTGGAAGCACAGCTCCAGGACCTGATCGGGCAGATCGACGGGGCCGGGGCCACGACCGTGATGGTGACACTGGAAACCGGGGAGGAGACCGTCTATGCTACGGACACGCAGTCGGGACAGACCCAAAGCCAGGAAACGCATGTGCTGCTGGATGACGGCACGGCTCTGGCGCAGACGGTCTATTATCCGCAGGTGTGCGGGGTCGCGGTCGTCTGTGACGGCGGGGGAGATGTCCGGATCGCTGCACGGATCACCGAGCTTGTGCGGGCATTGCTGGATATTTCGTCTACCCGGATCTGTGTAGAACAGCGCCGGCCCTGACCGGCTGTTTCCGAACCATTAAGTCGCAGAGACAAGGAGGAACATTTCCATGAGAGCTATTTCCAAGAACACCCGAAAAGTGACGGCGCTTACCCTGGCGGCGGCGCTGGTCGTTGCGGTCTATCTGAACTGGCAGTATGCGCGGGCGGGCGTCACGCTGGAGGAAAACGCCGTCCAGGTCGCGGCAGGAGCAGACACGGCGGACGAAGCCTCCGCGCCCATTCTGGACGGCCTGATGACCGAGGCGGAAGCCGTTTCCAGCGCCAACAAGAATTATGGAGAAGCACAACTCGTCAGCGTAGCAAATCACAGCGGCTCCAAGTTCTTTGAGGAGGCCCGGCTCAAGCGGACCAAGGCGCACGACGAAGCAATGGACGCCGTGCAGAAAGCTTTGAAATCATCGTCGCTCTCCGCAGAAGAGAAAAAGAGCTATACCCAGCAGTTGACCGGCAATCTGGAAGATCTCCATGCCGAAAATGAGATCGAAACGATGGTCAAGGCCAAAGGCTTTGCAGACTGCCTCTGCTTTTTGCAGTCCGGCCGGGCAGACCTGACGGTGATGACCTCCGGTGACGCACTGACGGCAGCGCAGGTGGCGCAGATCCGGGATATCGTCCTGAGCAAAAGCAGCGTGACGGCGCAGAACATCACCATCGTAGAGGTAAAATAAGAGAGCGGTTGCGGGGGCCAACCGGATGTGGTAATATAAAGAGGAACAAACAAAGCGGGCCTGCCGCCCGGCGGGCCCCACAGGAGCGTCTATGAAAGAACCAAAACTGAAGACCGTTTACGTCTGTTCCAACTGCGGGGAGACCAGCCCGCGCTGGATGGGCCGCTGCCCCAGCTGCGGCAGCTGGAATACCATGAACGAAGATGTGGTCGCAGAGGCCCCCAAGGCGGGGCTTACCGGCGGAAAAGCCGCTGCCCCTGCCCGGCAGGAGGGAGTGACCTCGCTGACGGCGAAGCGCCTGTCGGAGATCAGCACGACCGAGGAGAAAAGCCGCATTCTGACCGGCATCTCCGAACTGGATCGTGTGCTGGGCGGCGGCATCGTGCTGGGCGGTGTGGTCCTGCTCAGCGGTGAGCCGGGCGTGGGCAAATCCACCATGCTGCTGCAGCTTTGCGGTGCCATCTCCAACCAGCACACGGTTTTGTATATTACGGGGGAAGAGTCGGTGCGGCAGGTCAAGCTGCGTGCCGCGCGGCTCAAGATCCCGCAGGAGAACATCTATCTGGTAGCCGAAAATGATGTGGACGAGATCTGCGGCCTGATCGAAAAGGAAAAACCGGACCTTGTGGTCATCGACTCCATCCAGACCATGCGCTGCATGGACATCTCCTCTTCGTCCGGCACGGTCAGCCAGGTGAAGGAAAGCGCGGCCCGGCTGCTGGCGGTGGCTAAAAAGCAGGAGATCCCGATGTTCATCGTGGGCCATGTCAACAAGGATGGTGCCATTGCTGGCCCCAAGGTCATGGAGCACATCGTGGATACGGTGCTATACTTTGAGGGCGACAAAATGCTGCCTTACCGTATCCTGCGGGCGGCCAAAAATCGCTATGGCTCCACGAATGAGCTGGGCATGTTCGATATGACGGGGCAGGGGCTGGAAGAGATCGAAAACCCCTCGCAGATGCTTCTGGAAGGGCGTCCGCTCGGCGTTTCCGGCAACTGCGTCGCCTGCACAATGGAGGGCAGCCGCCCCATTTTGAGCGAAATTCAGGCGCTTGCGACGAAAACGAATTTCCCGGCACCGCGCCGCGCCTGCAGCGGCTACGATTACAACCGCATGAACCTTCTCATCGCGGTCCTTGAAAAACGCGCCGGGTATTTCTTCGGCAACCTGGATGTGTATATCAACATCGTCAGCGGCATCACGCTGCGGGATACGGCCTGCGACCTGGCGGTCTGCCTCAGCATGGTCTCATCGCTGCTGGACTGCCCGGTCAGCGATAAATTGATCGCCATCGGTGAAGTCGGTCTGGGCGGCGAGGTGCGCAGTGTGCCCAACCTGGAACAGCGTCTGCGGGAGGCGGAACGGATCGGTTTTGAACGTGCCGTCGTGCCGAAGCACAGCCTCGCGCATCTGAACCCGGCGGATTATCCGGGCATGAAGCTCGTAGGGGCGGCTTATATCTCGGATGCGATCCATGCTCTGAAAAACGACCGCCTTTAATGGAAATGATAAGGAAACGATATGTCCATCTATCTTGATGAAAAGAATCCCAGCAAGCACAAACCGTTCGATGATGCTTCGGCGGACATTGTGGAGTATGTGCGTTATCTGGAAGTGATCGCAGGCAAAAGCGCGAACACAGCGTTCAGCTATTACTGCGATCTGCGCGGCTTCAGCCGCTTTATGAAGCGCCGCAGGGGCCTTGTGGCAGAGGATGCGGAACTGAAAGAGATCGACCCCAAAGGGCTCGACACCGCATTCTGGGGCAGCGTGACAAAAGAGGACGTTTACGAATATCTGTATTTCCTGAACCGTGAATGCGGAAACAAAAAGTCCTCCACCGCCCGGCGGCTGGCCAGCCTGCATGGGTTTTATGACTATCTGGTCAATCAGGTCAACCGCCTTTCGCAGGACCCGACGGCCTCCATCAAACCGCCCAAGCAGGATAAAGTCCTACCCAAATACCTGACGGCGGAGCAATCCATGCAGCTGCTGGAAAACACCCAGCATCAGAGCGATTTTCCGGAACGGGATTACTGCATGGTCGTGCTGTTTCTGAACTGCGGGATGCGTCTGGCAGAACTGGTCGGGATGGACCTTGGCGACATCGACCTGGAACAGCGGCAGATCCGGCTGTTCGGCAAAGGCCACAAGGAGCGTATGGTCTACCTGAATGATGCCTGCATCGAAGCGCTGCAATTGTACCTGAAGAAACGGAACACGATGGAAGGTCTGGACCCCAAGGAAAAGGCCGTTTTTGTGACCCGCCGCATGAAAGACCGCATCTCGAACCGCCGCGTGGAACAGCTGGTGACAGGTGCCATGAAGGCGGCAGGATTGAAGGGCTTTTCGACCCATAAGCTGCGGCATACAGCAGCTACGCTGATGTACCAGACCGGCAATGTGGATATTCTGACGCTCAAGCAGCTGCTCGGCCACAGCAGTGTGGGAACGACCCAGATCTATACGCATCTGCAAGAATTTCAGGTCCGCGCGGCCATTGAGCAGAACCCGCTGGGGGAAGTCCGGAAGACAAACTTGGATACAACGAAACAAGAAGCGGGGGAGACCCGCGGCGGAATTTCGCCGAACAGTGCAGAAATGGACGCAGGAGCGAAGGAGGCTCCGGATGATGCAGCTGAAATGCCGACCGGGCCGATGGAAGCCTTTGATGGGGCTGCCAAAGACGGTTTCCGCGTAGATGTTTCGGCGCTGCGTGAGCCGGATGCAAGTGAGAAAATGGAGCGCTAAAATGGATTATACGAAATTTTCAGGCACTTATACGGTTCGGCGACTATTCAGTGACGATATTCCGTCAGTTTTTGCACTCTGTGAGAAAAATCCGCAGTATTATGAGCATTGTCCGCCGTTTGTGACGCCGGAAAGCATCAAAGCCGATCTGAAGGCCCTGCCGCAGCGCAAGGCCGGTCAAGAACAGGATAAGTATTATCTGGGCTATTTTGACGTCCACCAGCGGCTTGTGGCTGTGATGGATTTCATCGACCATTATCCGGATGCGCAAAGTGGGTTCATCGGATTCTTTATGATGGAAAAAGTCCTGCAAGGAACTGGCGTCGGAAGCTCGATCATCACTGAGCTGTGTGCCTGTCTGGCGCAATGGGATTATCAATACATTCGTTTGGGTTATGTGGATGGAAACGAACAAAGCAGATCGTTCTGGCTGAAGAATCAATTCACGGATACCGGTTTGAGAGATCATACAAACGATTACACTGTCGTTGTGATGAATCGTTTCTTGACAAAAGCGTAAATCAAAACGCAGAAAAACATACTACAAATTGCATTCATATACACCAACCGCAAAAAGGCCGCTGGGATTCAAAATCGAGCCCAGCGGCCTTAATTGGCAAAAATTGGAGAAAAGAGGGCTTTTTCGCTTCCCTATATTTCACATAACGTGCATTATACGAAACTTATGTCGTTGAAAAACAGGCCCCCTCTTCTGCTGTGTTCCACGCGCACAGCTTTGCCGGGAGGCTCATTTTTCGTTTCAGTTTCAGGACGCACACCGTTGCAGGTTCAGGCTATGTGTGTTGCGCCGGGTCTGGTTTATTCCGGCAGCGGCGTGATCTCAAAATATGTACAGATGGCTTCATAGTAAGCACGGGCGGTTCGCCTGCAACCCTCTTCACTGCCAAACTGTGCAACATCGGCGACACTGGTCACAAAGCACTGCTCTGCCAGAACGGCCGGACAGTTTGCATCTTCCAGGATGGTAAAGCTGCGCTCTGCCCGCACTTCAGTGTGGCTGGTTTCGACCAGCTGCTTTGCTTCTCCGATGTAATAAATGTAACGGACTCCCCCGCGCCCCCGCAGACTGGCCCCGGCGGAACGCATGGCGCTGGCCAGGAGTTTTGCGAAATAATAGCTTTCCTGATGCCAGGTGCGGCCCGGCACACTGGGATAGCACTCGAACCCGGAGGCTGTGGAGCCTTCCGGTGCAGAGTTCCCGTGGATGGAAAGCAGAAGGTCCGGCAAGAGCGCATTGGCCGCGGCGGCGCGTTCTGCTGGCTTTGCCGTGGCATCATAGCTTTCGCGGGTCTGGAGCGGGATAAAATTAGGGTCGGCCTCCAGCCACCCGCGCAGTGCTTCGGCGGTAGCTGCCGTCATCTCCTTTTCCGTTACGATCCCCTGTGCGCCTGGGTCTGAACCGCCGTGCCCGGCATCGATTGCAATACGATAGGGCGGCGGGCCGAAAGTAGGACGGAAATCATCATCGTCTACAGCGGGTGTTCCATGCCCGATCGTAAAGGCTGCATACCACAAATAAAGGCCGAAACAGATCCCGGTGAAACAGAGGCAGAGAACGACTGCGTGACGAAATGAAAAGGCCTGATTTTTCTGTTTCTTTTTGCGATGGACTGCATGTTTTGCCATATAGACTTCCCTGCTTTGAATAAAACAAAACCTGCCCGCGAAATCGCTTCAGGGGCAGGTTCCCGGGAAATGCCCGGAGAAATTTTACTTCAGTTCGACCACGGTCACGCCGCTCTCCCCCTCGCCGTAGCGGCCAAGGCGGAAGCTCTTGACCATGCGGTTTCCGCGCAGATGTTTGTGGATGGCCGTGCGCAGTGCACCGGTGCCGTTGCCATGGATCAGATAGACCACGGTCTGGCCGTTCAGGATGGCGCGGTCGATGAAGGAATCCACCTCCGGCAGTGCCTCATCGACCGTCAGGCCCAGCAGATTGCACTCCATTTTGGCGCTGCGCTGCACCCGCTCTACCCTGCCGTTCGGGCGGTTGGCGTCACCGGTCAGGCGGGAATACCGCTGCTGCGCCTTGGTCTTGGCCTGCGGTTCCTTGACCAGCTTTTCGGGCTGCTTCAGGCCCAGGAGCGGAACTTTGGTCTTGATGATTCCGGCGCGAACGAGGACATCGCCGTTTTTATCCGGCAGAGCCAGCACCGTTGCCAGCTGATTCAGCTCGGCGATGCAGACCTCCTGCCCCACCTTGACCTCCTTCAGCGGAACGAATTCCTTGACCGGATTGTGCACAATCTCGGTGCCGATGAAGAGCTTTTCCGATTCCTTTTTGGCGATTTCCCGCGCGCGCTGGGCCTTCTGCTGGGTGCTCATCCGCTCATCCTTCTGGAGCTGACGCAGCTCATCCGTCAAAGCGTATGCTTTGCTTTCCACCTGCTGCGCCAGTGCACGGGCCTTGGCGCGGGCTGCTTCCAGCTCATTTTCGCCCTGCTGGATGAGTTCGTCCCGCTTTTTGCGGGCGGCATCCAGCTGATGGGCAGCCTCATTGCGAAGCTCTTCCACCTCGTCCTGGCTTTCCTTGAGCTGCAGTTTCAGGTCGTCCAGCTGGCCCAGAACGGCATCCAGACGCTTGTCCTCTGCCGAAAGATGCTGCTGTGCCGCTTCAATGACGCGCTCTGGGATGCCGAGCTTCTCGCTGATGAGGAAGGCGTTGGATTTGCCGGGAACGCCGACGCTCAGCTTGTATGTGGGGCGCAGCGTCTCAAGGTCAAATTCACAGCTGGCATTGACGACGCCTTTCGTTTCCAGAGCGAAGACCTTCAGCTCTGCATAGTGGGTGGTCGCCATCAGCAGCACACCACGGCGGCGCAGCTCCTCGATGATGGCGACTGCCAGCGCAGCACCCTCGGCGGGATCTGTGCCTGCTCCCAGCTCGTCCAGCAGGACCAGTGTGCGGGGCATGGCCAGTTCCAGGATGCCGGTGATCTTCTTCATGTGGCCGGAGAAGGTGGACAGGCTCTGTTCGATGCTCTGCTCGTCGCCGATGTCCACGAGAAACTCGTCAAACACGCAGATCTCGCTGCGCTCGTCGGCAGGAATAAGGAAGCCGCATTGTGCCATGGCACACAGCAGACCGGCCGTTTTCAGGGTGACCGTCTTGCCGCCGGTGTTCGGGCCGGTAATGATGAGCGAATCGTAGTCTCTGCCCAGCGCGATATCCACCGGAACGCACTTTTTGGGGTCGATGAGCGGATGCCGTGCCCGGATGAGCGAGAAGGACGAATCGGTCCGCACGGCAGGCTTGAAGGCCTTCATGTCCAGCGCCAGCCGCGCTTTGGCCAGCAGGACGTCAATTTCCAGCATGGCCTTATAGCTGTACTGGAATTGCGGCTCAATAGCGGCGACCTGTGCCGTGAAGGCAACCAGAATGCGCTCGATCTCCTGCGCCTCCTGAGCGCGGTATTGCAGGATGCGGGCGTTTGCCTCCACGACGGCCTGCGGCTCCACAAAGACCGTTGCGCCCGTGGAGGAGACATCGTGGATGATGCCGCTCACTTCGCCGCGGTATTCACTTTTGACCGGGACGACATACCGGCCGTTTCGCATGGAAACGACGCTCTCTTGCAGATATTTGGAGGTGTCCATGTTGCGGACCATAGTTTCCAGACGGTCGCGGATGCTGTTTTCGGTGGCGTGGATCTTCTTGCGCAGCTCATTCAACGTGCGGGAAGCCGTGTCAGCCATGGCATCCGGTGCCAGAATGGCGCTGGAGATCTGCTGCTCCAAGCCGGGCTGCGGAGCCAGCGCGTAGAACAGGTCGTCTGTCGGCAGCGCCTCGTGATCCGAGGAACCATACCAGCTGCTCAGATTCTGGAAGTTGCGGAGTGCGCCAGCCACCATCAGCAGTTCTCCCATCGAGAGGACACCGCCCTTGACAGCGCGGGTCACCAGCTGGCTGACACCCTCCACACCGCCGAACCGGGGCGAACCGTTTTTGATGAGCAGGCTGTTGATGGAGTCTGTCTGTTCCAGCGAATAGCGGACCTCGTCCGGGTCGCACTGGGGCTCCAGCGCCAGCATCTGCGCTTTGGCCTCCCGGCAGACGCAACCCTCGGCTGCGCGGGCAATGATCTTATCAAGCTCAAGTGTTTTTAAGTAGCTTGTTTCCATAGTAATGATCCCTTTAGAATTTGTTCGGTCAGGGCAGAACGGATTTCAGAAATGAATAGCTCTTCAGCGGCTTGTCGAGGTGGGTCAGTGCGTATTGCTCTGCCACCGCTGACAGCTTGGCCAGACTGCCGACCGAGATCTTGAATGCAAATATTTTTTTGTCCTCTACGAGGCAGATGTGCCGCAACGCATACAGCGCACCGGCGTCCAGGTTGCACGGCTTTCCTGCCTTCTGCGCACAATCCGGGCAGAGCAGATAGCCCTCCTGCGGGTCGAGATAAAACGACGCATCGTCATACTTTCCGCACGCATTGCAGCAGGCAAGCTGCGGCAAAAAGCCGCACTCGCTCATGGTGCGCAGCTCGAACACTGCCTTGATGACGCGCAGATCCGCTTTCTGGCGGCTGATCATGTACAGGCAGTTGAGCAGAAGCCGAAGCTCCTTGCCCGCTTCGGTGCCGGTCGGCGAGAGCGAGACCGCCATCTCATCCAGATACATGGCAAGCCCCATCCCCTCGATGGAGGAAGAAACTCCGTGGAAAATGGTGTTGACCGAAGCCTCCCGGACCGTGTACATATTCCGCCCCGGAACAAGGACAAATTCCGAGTAACAAAAAAGCCCGCAGGCGCTGAATAATTTACTCTTCAGCCGCAGGCTGTTCGGCGCCGAAGCCGAGATCACACCAAGCTCCGGTGTCAGGATGGTCAGGATCCGGTCAGCCTCTTTGTACCGGGTCTCCCGCAGGACGAGCCCCATCGTTACGATCGTATCCATCAGTATCTTCTCCTGCCGGAACAACAGGCTGTTCCGCGTTCTGCTGCCTGTAATCCAGGTAGCGGAGGATGTTTCCGGTGCAGGCAAATGCCTGCCAGTGTGCGTCAGCGTCCATAGGCCTCCCCTTTCTGCGCGGCAGATGCCGCCCATGATAGTGTTGCCTTTATCCTAGCGCACCACCCGTGGAAAATCTGTCCGAATCGCGGCGCAGGCTCAGCGATTGTTCGGGTTCTGCTTGAAGCCAAAGTTGTTCAACAAAAACTCATTGTCACGCCAGTCGGCTTTGACTTTGACCCAGCACTGCAGGTTGATACGGCAGCCGAGGAACTCCTCGCAGTCTGCACGGGCCGCGCTGGCAATCTTCTTCAGCATCGCGCCGCCCTTGCCGATGACCATGCCCTTGTGGCTCTCACGTTCGCAGTAAATGTTGACGTCGATGTCCACAAGGTCGGTTCCGGAACGCTCTTTGAAGCGCTCCACCACGACAGCGATGCCGTGCGGGATCTCGTCCCGCATGAACAGCAGCGCCTTTTCGCGGATGACCTCAGCCACCAGCTCTTTTTCGGGCATGTCCGTGTAGGCGTCATCGTCAAAATAGTGAGGGCCTTCTACCGCATACTGGCTCAGCGCATCAAACAGCTCCTCGCAGCGGTCGTCGGCGCGGACGCTGACGGTATAGATGGCATCAAAGACACCGAGCGCCTTCAGCTCTGCCTTGCGGGCTTCGAGGTCCGCCGGGTCTTTGATGAGGTCGGTCTTGTTGATGACGGCAATGGCCGGGCCGCCGCTGCTGCGCAGAGCGTCCACCAGGACCATTTCCGGCTCATTGAGTGCACCGTACGGCTCAAACAGCATCATGGAAACATCGACGTCCGCGATGGAATCGCTGGCCGTCTTGTCCATCCGTTTGCCCAGTTTGTTGTGTGCCTTGTGTACGCCCGGCGTATCGAGCAGAACATACTGCAACGGCCCGCGCGTCACCACACCGGTGATGCGGGTACGGGTCGTCTGGGGCTTGGAGGTGACGATGGCTACCTTCTCACCGACCAGACGATTTGTCAGGCTGGATTTGCCGACGTTCGGCCGGCCGATGACGGCCACAAAGACCGAAGAGGTCTCATAATGCTGCTGCATTGGGGCTGCGTTTTTCAAAATAGAACTCCTATCCCTTCCAAGGCTTCTGTGTTATTCCGTGTAGCTGACCGTGCGGGGCAGACCGAGCTGGGTCAGCACGGCCTCTTCCTTCTCGCGCATCCGCATGGCTTCCAGACCGCCGTTCTCGTGGTCATAGCCCAGCAGATGCAGCATCGAGTGCACCGTCAGGAAGGCGACTTCGCGCTGCAGCGGATGACCGTAGAGCGTGGCCTGTTCCTGTGCGCGCTCCATGCTGATGACGATATCGCCCAGCATCTTGCAGCCGTTGTTCTCATCGACATCGTACACGCCGTTTTCGCCCAGAGGAAAGCTCAGAACGTCCGTGGGCATGGGTTTGTTGCGATACTGGTTGTTCAGCTCCGCAATGGAGGCATTGTCAACGAAGGTCACGCTGATCTCAGCAGGGTCATCGAAATGTTCATATTCCAGCACGGCGTTGCAGGCACGGCGGATCAGGATGCGGAGGCCCGACGGGACCTTCACAGCCTTCTGGGAATTGGTGATCAAAACTTTATTGGACATAACAGTCCGCTCCTTTCTTTTTATGCTGCCTTTTTGAAAGCGTTATGGCTCTCAGCGCTTGGCGGGGTGCGCGGCGGCTTCGTATGCTTTGATGATCTCCTGAACCAGGCGATGACGCACAACATCCTTTTCGGTAAAGTAGCATTGTGCAATGCCGTCCACATTTTTCAGGATCTGCAGCGCGTCCACAAGACCGCTGCGGGTACGGTCGGGCAGGTCGATCTGTGTCACATCGCCGGTCACGACCACTTTGGAACCTACACCCATACGGGTCAGAAACATCTTCATCTGTTCGGGGGTGGTATTCTGCGCTTCGTCCAGAATGATGAACGAGTCGTCCAGAGTGCGTCCGCGCATGTATGCGAGCGGCGCGACCTCGATGATCTGCTTCTCCACCAGACGCTCATACGTTTCGGCCCCCAGCATATCGAACAGACCGTCGTAGAGCGGGCGCAGATAAGGGTCTACCTTCTGCTGCAGGTCGCCGGGCAGAAAACCAAGCTTCTCACCTGCTTCCACCGCCGGGCGGGTCAGGACGATACGAGAAACGTCTTTTGCCTTAAAGGCTTTGACGGCCATTGCAACGGCCAGATACGTTTTACCCGTACCCGCCGGGCCGACGCCAAAGGTCACTGCATTCTTGCGGATGGCGTTGAGGTATTCCTTCTGCCCCAGCGTTTTGGGGCGGATCGGACGCCCCTTTACGGTGACGGTCACGAAATCCTCCGTCAGCTCTTTGACGCGCTTTTCCTCGCCGTCATGTGCAAGGCTCAAGCAATAGCGCACGGTCTGCTCTTCCAGCGGGGTATGATTCTCGATCAGGAGAAGCATACCCTCAATGGCACGTGCCGCAGCGGCAACATTGGCGCTTTCACCCGACAGGCGAAGCATTGTGCCGCGGCAGACAGCCGTGACGGAAAACTCTTTCTCTAACAGGCGGATGTTGCGGTCACAGTTGCCAAAAACCGCCGCCGCGATCTCCACACTATCCAGTTCGATGCTCTTTTCAGCCATATGGCTCCTCCCGAAATCTCAATAGAATTCCATGCTTATTGTACCACCAAAAGTGCAAGAAGAAAACTGTGAAAATTGCACAAAATTTTAGCGAAGGAATCTATAGAGCAAAAACTGCCCTCAAATCAGTAAAAGCGGAGCAGCTTTCGCCACTCTGCTTCTTTGGACAGGAAAATTTCTAACATGCAACAGTTTTGCCGCATCCAGTAGCAATACTTCAAAACAATTTTGGAGAAACTCCAAAGAACATGTTGCAAAAAGTGTTACAAAAATTTTTTCGGGCGCTTTGTAAATAAGAAAAAGCCCTACGAATTTCGCAAAATCTAGCGATAATTCGTAGGACTTTTGGAGCTACTGATCCGATTCGAACGGACGACCTGCTCATTACGAGTTTTAAGGATGTTGCGTCTCGTGTTGTGCTGTTGTGTGTCATAGCGCCTGGTATCGCACAAAAATACATGTGCAAAAATACTCGTGTTGTCTGGTGTTGTCTCGTATTGTGCTGTAGTATGTTATGCTGTGGTGTGCATGTTGCAAAAAATGTTGCAAAAAATCAAAAGAGTAGGTTTTGGGAGGTCAAATGGACTTTTCACTCCTAGTATTTTTCGCTTCTAATACCTGAAAAAACATATAGCATGGCACTCAGTCAAGGACAGTTTGAAAAAATCCGTAAAACAGACGCAGACAAGGTACATGCTACAGCATATCGTGCGAAACATAGAACGAGCCGAAGGACCACCTCCCTCGGCTCGTTCTTCACTTATTAAGAATTCGGAGATTCAGGAATTTCATCAAGGTCAGAGGATGCTTTCTTGATGATATCCCACAAAGCGTAGAAGGTGTACACCCCCTTATCGCGCCGTTCGATTTCATGAGGCATGACACTGAGGTTGAGGTACAGTGATTCGATTGCGCTCATGAGAGCATTGGCTTCGGCGATGTCAAACTTGACCTTGTTCAGATTCTCATTCATGTTTAATACAGTCCTTTCTATTTAGACGCCCATACATCGATTTGAAAACACCTTCATTTAAGCTATGATGGGCGGACAGCGTTTCAGCTCGATGTGGGAGATGGATAGAAAATCCTTGGTTCGCTGCGTTCCATACCATTTTATATTAAGGGACAGCGGATAAAAAGACTCACTCGCCAGCTTTGAAGTTGTAAATGGGTCGGATTCGCTTCACAATGTCAACGGTCGGTCCGATTGCATCGATGATACTCTGGGACGGCTTATATGCCATGGGGCACTCGTCAAGAGTGCTCTCGTCCACAGACGTGGTATAGATGCCTTCCATCTGCTTTTGATAATCAGATATGTCGAATGTTTTCTTTGCTTCTGACCGACTGTAGAGTCGGCCAGCTCCATGTGGGGCCGAGTAGTTCCATTCAGGGTTCCCCTTCCCGATGCAAATCAAGCTACCATCCCTCATGTTGAGAGGAATAATCAACTTCTCTCCTTTTTCCGCAGAAACCGCCCCTTTTCGGATAATGCCGTCCGAGCTGATATAGTTGTGCATGGTGGTGAACTGCTGATATTCACTACCGTATGGGGCTATGCCGATGCCCCGCAGAATCTCAAAGAGGATTTCCTTTCGGTTTTCATTTGCAAAAATCTGGCACCTCAGCATATCGTCAAGGTAGTCCACACGATCATCGCCTTCGAGGTAGCATAGATTTTTGGGAACAGATGAAAAATTCATCTGAATTTTCGAGAGTTCAGTTTCGATATCTTTTTCTCGGCCTTCAGATTTCAGGCGTTGGATGACAGCTGAAGCGAGTTCTTTCTTCTTATTTGAGCCCTGCAAATTGGATATGGCAAGATTCTGATAGTATTCAGCTACCTGCTTTCCAAGGTTTCGGCTCCCGGTATGGATAACGAGGTATTTGCAGCCATCCTCATCTTCATCAAGCTCAATGAAGTGGTTTCCTCCGCCCAGGGTGCCGAGGCTTCGCTGAATCCAGTCAAAATTTCGCAGGTTGGGTCGGCAGTGAAGTTCATCGAGGTCGAGACCTGTCTCATAATAGATAGAACGTGGACGCTCATGAACCTTCATGCCAGCAGGCACTCTTCTATGAATCACGTCATCAAGTTGCGAAAGGTCGATATCTCGCTTTCCAAGTTCAGCAACCAACATCCCACATCCAATGTCAACCCCAACGATGTTCGGGATAACCTTTTTGCTGAGGTTGGCTGTAAAGCCTATCACGCAGCCGGCTCCAGCATGTACATCTGGCATAATTCGAATTTTGCATCCCTCTACAAAAGGCTGATCGCATAGTTCTTTAATCTGCTGATATGCTCGAACATCGAAGTTCTCAGTGAAAATCTTGGCAGTTGCATATTTCCCGAAGACACTAACAGACTGTTTCATCACTTTATCCCTCACAGAATATCATCTCCGTCAAACCAGTAATCGCAATCGCCCTGTGGTGAATCGGGCATTCCGGTGGTTAAAATATCCCAAATGTTCATATTAGCTCCTTTACAGTGCCATATAGGCAAATTGGTCGAGAACCTTTCCGAGGTCGTAGTCTTTTCGGATTTCGAACGAACCACGAAGTTTAGAAGCATCTTTTTTCAGGTCTCCGATATCGGCCTCATAGTATGATTTGGCTCTTTCGAGTGAACGGAGGTCCTTCTCAAGTAGAGTCTTGTGATACCTTACCTCAAGACGCTTGAGCCATTGCCTCTTCATGGCAAGGGATGGATAAACGGCAAAAACGCTACGGTATCCAGATTTCAGAAGAGCTTGTCTTACCTCATCGTGTGAGGATACAAACACATCAAATCCCTGCTTCGATAAATCAACAGCGACAGCACTATACGATGTGGCCCACCCCTCATTCTTTATAAAACAGCTGCTCTCAAGGTCTATTGTTCTCAGGCCTCCTTTAGAACGCACATAAGAGCTCTTCCCTATCCCAGGGTATCCAATGATAATCATTTGTGTATTCCTCCTTTTTGGTCGTTGTTTTTATCATTCCTTCAGAAGGTTGTTCATCGCAAAAGAAAGCATTCCATCAAGATAGTTGTCCCGCAAAGCGCCAAGGGCACCAGTGCTTTCGAGCATTTCTTTCATGGTGAGTTCTCGTCCGTCGCCGAGAACACAGCGCATCCGGGTGCTTCCACGATTGACGGGAGCCGTCTTCTTGTCTTTTGGATGGATGCCAAACGGAAGTTCAAAGCCTTTCTCAAACACCCACATGTGGTAACAGTCGGCCATGTCAACGAGGTGGTTCGCTGCAGGAAACACTTCAACAGCGCAGCGCTTTTCTCCAAACAGGTCATTTTTGATTTCCTGCTTGACTGCCCAAGGAATATCTCCGGAGCCGTCAGATTTACCACAGGCGGCAGCAGATGTGATACAAACGTGCTCGACTTTTCCCCATTCAGTACGAAGGAGACGAGATGTCACGCAGTACTGCTTGTCCTCATCGGTCCAGCACCGATCCATCTCTCGCATCCAGCCGTGATACGGAATGCCAAGCTCATCGGACATCTGTTTCGGGGTGATTTGCTCAATCCATTTCATGATTTTTCTCCTTTTCGTCCATTTCTTTAATGGCCTTTTGGGCAGCTTCTACGGTCGGATAAACATTGTCAATCGAAACTGGGTATTCATTCCCACGAATAACGAGTGTGTCGGTAGTCCAATACCGGACGCTATCGCTGTCGAAGTTCAGCTTTACATTGACATTCTGCACACAGGTTTCCTCACAATGTCGCTTCACAAAGGTCTTTTTCCCTCTGCCATTGCATCTGGGACATTTGATTCTGTCGATTTTCCCATTATCGCAATACCTGATGTTAATTTCGCCAGCACCGGAGCAATTAGGACATATCTCCTGAACTGTCTCGCCTTTTATCACCCAAACCTTGTCACCAGGAGCATAATCTCCGGCAATTGCCTTAACCATATTCTGAACATATTCTTTTGGAAGGTTGAATTGATTCAGCCGTTGGTAGTGCGCTTTTAGGTCGGCAGCTGCCTCTTTGAGCTTTTTTATATCGGATTCCAGGCGATCTTTCTGAGCTTTTGCCGTAGCATATTCCAGAACAAGAGCCTTGGCTTGGTCAGTCATCTCTGCTTTGAGCTTTTCAATGGCTTCATGAACAATCTCATCAGCCTTTTTTTCATCATCAAAGCATTGGTACGAGTCAAAATATGCAGACATTATTACCCTCCTCATGGATTTCTACGTAGCGCCAGCTTTGGGGCGGACGCTCGATTTTTACAGACCGCAGGCCGAATCTTGTTTTTTGCAAGCCTGTAAAATCGCTGAGTTTATACGGCTTTTCGTAAAGCTTTACGTTGGAGATGTGCCAGCCATACAAGTCTTTCAAATCCGCATAACTCATCCCGGACTTCCATCCGGCATAGTCTTTGACTTGCGGTACTGTGAGACAGCTTCCAGCAATTGCAGATTCGATATCTTCTTTGACGACGCAGTATTCAGGGCCAATGCGTCGGATGTCATCGCAAATGAACTCTCCAACAACCATTTGAGTGCCACGGTCAATGGGATTGTCGGGGATGACAACGCCATTCCATGTGATGAATACTGGCTTTCCATGGTATACTTCTCCGCCCCAGTCTTCGCCATCTTTGATAATCGTGATGAGTTTTTCAGGAGCCTTGGTACAGTAGACGTAGCATTTGAATGGAGGATTCATTTCGGGCCGTGTTTTCCGTATTTCGACCGCTTTTTTACCCCAGAAGATTCTTTTGCACCATTCGGGATGAATACTGATTAGGACAGCTTTATCCATTTTCTACTTCCTCCTCTGGCGATTCAGGGTAGGGCATCCATGCAAAAATGCCATCACCATCGTAAATTCGGTCCCAGATATATCTCCAGCGGTAGACCGTTTTACCGCGAATGACAGCACGTTCATAAATCATCGGGCCGGACTTCTTGCTGCCTTTTTCAGCTGCTATCACAGATACATGAGCCCATGATTTTTCATCGCCCGGAATATCAGGCATTCTGTCAGCAGTTCTTACCCACTGGTTCATCGAATCAACAGTAGGTGCTTCGCTCACCATATCGGCGCAGTATTCAGCAGTAGATTCACATTCGTTGGTTGTCTCGTACCCAATACGCCGGGCAAATTCTCGCATCTCCTCCTCAACGGGGATTGCGTTTATAAGGCGTTGCTTGCTCATGCTTCTTCCTCCTCAAGCGTTTGTCAAAACCCATTCGGCAGCTTTGCGCATGAGGTTCTTGAAAGACTCAATTGGCATTCCAAGAACCTGATTGCCGATGCGGTAGTTACAAGCATTGTCGGCGAGCAGATTAAGCCTGTCAGCAATCTCGCTCGTATCGGCCTCATTGAAGCTCTCAATGTGAGTTGCTTCATGTTCCCTGCATTCCTCGTAGTTGTGAAATTCTTTGCCGCAGTGCTCACAGGTGTAGATGGTAACGGTCATTTTATTCATATTCAGACCTCCTCAAAATCCCAATTTTCGGGGCAATTGAGGCGACACTCGGCGTCTCCATCACTGCTGGTTTCTTTATCAAAACAGCATCCCCCACAACCGGTACGGGATTCGCAGTATTTCATTATGGCAATTGCCATATCAACCGGGTCAGCAAAAGAAGCATTCGGTGCTTTCTCGTCAGTGCCGTACTTGCGCAGAATCTCACTGGCATTTTCCATCTCCTGCTGATTTTTGCAGTGGATGATAATATCGTAGGAAGAATCGTATAATTCGAATTTACCATCCTCGCCAGGTACAACCAGAATTTCTTTACTCATTAGAACCTCCTGCCGACATTTTTTTCGGTGCCTTTAGCAACGGGGCCCAGAATTTTACCTGGCCGCAGGGCTCATCTTCTGCCAAGCCACCAGTACTATCCAGATACCATTTTCCATTTTCAAAGTAGCCTTGTGCTGTGCAGCCGTTCTGACAGCACACCCACACGATATCGCTGGCCACGGTACTGTGTTCTTCATCGTCGCATTCCCAGCGTTCATCATGAACTGGAGGCGGATTTTTTGCATCGTGCCATGACATCCAACGCACGAAGTCAACTACCATCTGGCTGGCTTCCCTTAGAACAGCACCGGCTACTTTTTTACCATTGAATCCGTGGTAGTAGATGATTTTGTCTATTTCATCGAGGTCTGTGGCCGGATCAATGAAGCGGCAAGCTTCTTCAAGTGTCATTTGATATCACTCCTTTTCTCCTGTTTCAATGCGTCGTCGAATTTCATCGAGAAGATAACAGGTAGGAACCCGATTCAAATTGATACATCCGACAAACTTAGACCAAATCTTAAATGCAGGTCGGACTCCGCGTAGCTTAGTGCAGTCATCCCCAACAGGTCTGTTACGCATATTGACCATCATAGCACGATTGGAAGAGCCTTCCCGCCGGGATGCCAGCCAATAACAATTCTGACAATGTGGTATAACCTTAGAATACTTTTGAAACTCTTCTAAAGTGAGCGGGGAGGCGAAAGTTTCCATTGCTTTATACCCAGAGCATTCATCTTTCTCAACCAAATCGACATTTTTAGGGACAGAAAATTCATACAGGTGTTGTTCGTAAAACCATTTATCAATCACATTCTTCAGTTCACTCATTGTGTAGTCGCAATTTTCCCCAAAAGAGGACTCGCCGATAATATCAGCCGAAAGAACATACAAGACGTCGCCGTATTCTGACAATCCTATTTTTTCGATATCCAAAACAACGAATTCGGCACCCGCAATGACAACGATATTTCCAGGCTTGTATTTAACTTCAAGTTTGCTCACAGCTTACACTCCTTCTATGTGCTCTAATCTTTTTTCTACTTCGGTTTGACTTTTGCTGTTTTGCAGAGAATTTCAATAGCGGGTTTGTCAAATCCGCCATGATGCAGGAGCTCGCGTATCACATAAAAGTCCTTGTTGAGTCCACTAACGATATCACTGGGCTTATCTTCTTTATAGAGAATATTGCTCAGGGCTCTGATTTCGCCTTCTGTAAGCCGAACTTCGGCAGAGCCGGAGTATCCGCCAAGTCCGCGTTCAAACTTCAGAATCCTCATGACTTTTCCTCCAAAACCCAGCTGCTCGGACATTTAAGCGCACATTTTTTCATTCCTCTTTCGAAAGGGCAAACAGCGCAATCCAACTCAAAGCAGAAATCCTTGAGCTCTTCAGCATTTTTCTTGGCAGATTCGACCATTTCGACTTTCTCTTCTTCACTTGGAACTTTCGCCACAGGTGCTTCTTCCAGATCGCCGGAAAGGACCAAGGCCATCGCTTCAACGACGATAGTTGCCTTAACTCGTTCGAAATTGTCCCATGACATGTCCTGCGGGCGGTCTTTACGCTGCCCGGCGGTCTTCTGCATCAGCAGCTGACGCATTTCCATACAAGCGTTCTTCAGGGCAGGATAGTTCGACCTCAACCCGCCCATCTGCAGAAAAGACCACATTGAGTCAATCATCGTATGTTCGAGCTTGGTATTATCAATTGCTCCCATAGAATTCCTCCTGCTTTTTGGTTGTTCTTCCATGACATGAACGATAAATAGGATAGATAATGACTGGCTGTCTTTCACATATCATCGGATAACGACAAATGCCGTTATAGCAGAATTCACAACTTTCGGTTATACACTCAAAATTAGGTACACAACGCCTTTGCTGTGCCGCTCATCAAACCAATGCCAGATGTCCTCTCTGGCGGTTCCTGCAGGAAAATCCATGAAAGGTTCTTCCATTTTTTCGGTATCGGGGTTCATGGGAATATCTGCGAACTGCTTCCACAGTCGCTCAAGTACAGCATCGCGCTCATGCAGAGTTCTCATATAAGCACACCTCCTATTACTCTCAATCATTTTCCTCACGGGCCTGTCGGAGAAGCTCGGCTTCATCAACTGTGATGCACTTTGTATGCTCTACAATGAGATTTTCGAGTTCAAGGTCAGTCGCATCCAGGAGACTTTCGAGGCCAGTAACAGTAGCCTTAATGCCGGCGAGCACCAGTGCAAGGTCATCGCGGGCGTACTTTCTGGCAACATCATCAACAACACGCTTGCTAACGCATGTTAAACATTCTTGTATGGCCTGCTCAACTGCTTTATCGTTTCCTATGCAGGATGCAATTCCGATACGAACAACATATGGCAGATTGCTGTTTTTCATAATAAATGTCCTTTCAACTTTTTCAACGAGGTTTTTAACAATCGAAAATAAATGTTTCTCACGAGAAACCTTTGGGCATGGTTTGATTCAAGCTACGCATCTCTGCTACCTCCAATCTTGTAGATTTTGCTTTTATCTCGTCCGGTTCCCTTGCAATATTCGGCAATCCAGACTGTCTTGCCATTCTTATAGTGGCGGAAGTGGCCACGAACGGTGAAAGAGCAGGCTGGGCTTGCATGATGACCTTTGGAAACCACAGATAGTCGCTTTCCAGACGAGTGTAGGATGTAAGTAGTGCTGACAGGGTCCCACCTTGTAGAGCGTTTGTGGCCGGTGTGAGCTTTCGGCTCAAATTCCGATTCGGTGGCGGCAGGAGCTTCAGCTGCGCCGTAGGCCATCAGAGCCATCAAGGAGCCGTACACGGTCAAAGCGCCCTGTTCGGTTTCGGAAGGGTTGCAGTCCGCAGGGAGCGTACTCAATTTCTTCTTCCACAAGCCGTTGCCAAGCGGTGCGAAGACAACGTGGCCGAGCTTCCGAGTCGGAGTGTCGATGTAGAACTTCAGCTTCTTGTCGGAGCGGAAGCACTTAATGGAGATACCGCTCTCGACAATCTGGATTTTCACCTCTCGCAGAGGAACTGGCATCGAACGAACCAGATCGTTGTGTTCATCGCGCCATGCAAGGAGCTTTTCGATGTCTGCCGCCGTGACTACGATTCTGTCCATCATAAGGCAATCCCTCCTCTTCAGATGTTGCCAAACACTTCGGTGTAAGCTTTGCGAACTGCGGTCGTAATGTGCTTGTCTCCGATTTCATACTTTTCATACCAACTGCAAATTTCAACAGAGTTGAAGCAGAGGTGCAGTAAATCCCACGAAATCCTTGTAAGGAAGTCGTTGTACCGATGTCCTTCTTTAACATCAAAAGCGTACCGATTCCACTCGTCAGCGCGGGACTTCTTGAAGTCTGAAAACCTTTTGAGAATTTCTGGATAAATAGCAGCAGCTTTCATGGTGGCCATCAAATTACCTTCTTTCTACTATTAGATGGGACTTGCAACCGCTCACACCCATGCTGGAACGACAGGCGATTCGGGCAAATTGAACAGCCAGTCGATCACTTCCTGCGGAACTTCTTCCGTCTGCCATGCGTGGCCATACTGGTAGCCGCAGACCGGGCAGGGCTTGCCGAGGATGCCATCGGGGTGTTCATCAGGTTGGAGCCAGCCGAGGGTCTTTGTCTCGGTCGCGCCGGTCATTCCGGGATAGAGCGATTTCTGCGGCTCGTAATACATAGCCGCCTCGCCAGAGATTTCGTGAGGGAGCGTAAGGCTGTACGGCAATTTGGCAACTTCAATCTGGTCATGGCTCAGAGCAGCGGTCATACCATCGCAGAGCATCTTCCACGAGTTTTTCTTCATAGATTCCTGCCGCAGAAGGGTTTTGCTGTTCAGCCGGTAGTGGTACAGGGTGACGGGCGTGACGGCCAATTTGTCCCATCCAAGCTCCTTCTGGTGCTTGCAGTAGGGACGCATATCGTTCAGATGCCACTCATCCCAGATGGAGCAGAACTTGTCAAGCATTTCCTGAGTCCACTCATCGCAGGGGTGGCCTTCGCGGATTTCATCAACGCACTGGCCAGCACTACCGCGGCAGTTGCCGTTGCGCAGAGGACCGATAACGCCGGTGATGCTGAGTCTGCCATTCTCAAACTGGATTTCGCAGAATGCCCGCGCAGTCGCTGCATTGCTGCTTCGGGTGTAGACCTTGCAGAAACACGGACTAACGACCTTTTTCATATCATTCTCTCCCCTTTCCAGCTTCGGCCATAATGGTGTCGATGTTGCGCTCAAGTAGCTCCAGCATATCGGCGAATCGAAATTTCAAGAGGTCATTGACTTCCTTGCGAACGGCATCAGGTGTGATGTGGCGGCAGTTGCAATGTACCTGCGTGATGATGTCATCGAACGTAATTCCATCAAGTAAGTTGTCGTAGGCGGCGAGGTCTACACCGAGCAACCACGACCTTCCACAGCTCTGTGCCGTAATCAGTGCATCGGCGAGTGTCATGAGCATCTTCTTGATGGCCTCAGCATCATCAACCAGCTCGCGGATGGTGGAGGGACAGTCGCCCTCCCCGCGATGCTCGACCCACAGCTCAACGTGTTCGTCAGGGTCAAAGTCGCGGGCGTACTCAATAACGCCTTTGGGAAAGTCTGCGGTGTCAGTATAGAAAACAAAATCCTCGCCGGCAGGAGATGCCTGCTGGAGTTCAACGCCGGTGTCGTTCAGGTCGCCAAGGATGTTCCAGCCAAGGCTCTCGATAACGTCAATGTACTTCTGCTCAATCATGGTCTTCGCTCCTCTCATACGGATGCGCAGAACTCGCCGAGTTTCTGCCATAAAGCAAACGTTTCTACGCTCATATGTACGGCTTCGGGGACGCCCTTGCCAACTGTCCATTCATTGGAAATACGGAACAGGCGCCTGGCCGAATTACGTTCACCTTCGGTAAAATCAAGGAGCCATGCCCGGCGGCGACGCCCGGTGTCCCATGAGGAACCATAGCGAGTCATGCAAATCAAACTGTAGGGGATGTTTGCATGGACTTCTTCTGCTGTCAATTTGAGCATCTTTCTATTCATAATCAAACACACTCCATTTTCTTTCCCATAAGGAAGTCAAGTGACCATGTCGGCATAGAGTTCAAAGCGAAGTTCCGGATGGCTTTCTTCCGTTCCTTTCCGGTAACAAGCCGTTTCTCCCAGCCTACGACCTCTACATAAGATGCCGGGAGGAAAATTCTTTCTCCATCAATCTCAATCCCGACACGCTCTTCATTGCGATAGCGGTAGGAGTTCCAGCAGGTCCCAATCCAGAAAACTTCGCCAATGCTCCCCTTCTTGATTTTTCTTCCACGGACAACTTTGACAGCGTCACCTTTCAAGATTTTCTGGGCGTTGGCAGGGTTCGTCTGGCGGTCATACATGGCCCGGCCAGCATTCCTGTAGAACCGGTATGCCTTGCGGAGAACATCCTCGGTAGCATCCACCACAGCGGAGCCACCACCTCCGGCGCGAGTGGTATCATACAGAACATCGACGACGGCTTCCTTTTCAGGGTCCCAGCACACTGCGTACCAGTCAGAATCGTCATAACCGTTACGCTCATAAGTCCGGAGAACACAGCCTTCATATTCAGCGATGTCTTCCTTCCCATAGATTCCTGCATAAACAGCCATATGAATACCTCCAAATTTTCTTTGAATATTTCGTTATATTTACGATACCATAACCATCGTGAATGTCAATATGAAAACGGAAATTTCTCAGAATTATTTTCAGCATAAGTAAACAAAGAAAAAGACCCTCCGACAAGAACTAAATCCTGTCGAAGGGCTTTGGTTATACAGTATGTTTGTGGTCCTCTGAACTTAAATGGCCATACTTGGCGATGAATGCCATTGCATCCTCTTTTTCAACGGGGATGATGGAGTCTCTGACTCCGCCCATGCTGCTGTACTGTGCAAAAAAGTATCGTCCCTCTTGATCTATGTACAACTCCATAGCCATACCATCATTGTATTCGTTCTTGCCATCGGCATAGAAGTTGCTGGTAATAGCGTCGGCATTAGCAGTGTCATATGTGACGAGATTGACCATTCTGGACACTCGCCGCCCATGTCCTCTTATTGGAGGCCGGACATTCTTGCCGGTCTTCCTGTCGATAAACTGAACATCAATGCCAAGCATATCCAGAATCGTCAGGAAATCATCAACTCGAAGCGATCCACGCTTAACACGAAGACTCAACTGTGCAGGGGTCCATTTCATAAGTTCGGCAGCCTGCTTCTGTGTGGTCCCAGTGTAGCGTAACACCGAGTTAAGCGCCTCTTTTGCGTTCATTGTCTTTGTCACCTCCAGATGTTTTTTTCTGTATAATACACCAAAAGTCTGATTTGGTCAAACCTTGCGCGAATCAATTTATGAAGTACCACTCCAGATTGCTTTTTGAACATTAACATCGGCAAGTCTTTTCAAGGCGATCTCGTACATGCTTTTGTACATGTCGCGTTCTAGCTGTAGGTCCAACAGCTGCTTATCATAAAGCGCGAGCGAATATTTCAGGCACTTGTCGATTTGTTCCATCTCTTCTTGAGTACATCTCCCATACCGATTTCCGAGCCGGTCAATAGAAACGGATACAATCTGCTCACACAGAACGGTGCTTTCATATTGGGTGCTCGTTACCAGTGTATGGGTTGGGTGCTCTGGCTTGATTCTAGTTGTTGTGTAAACAATTTCAACGACCGCGAGGCGATCATTGATGGTATCATCCGACACGACAATTCCAGGCCGACCAGGGCGCTGCTCACTTCCTATGACAGGAATTGAACTAGGCAAAATATAAAAGATGTCACCTCTCCTGATTTTCAGATTTTCTTCTCTCATCGCGCTTTCTCCTTTCAGCAGAGTAAGATGCCTCGACGTTTTCATAGATGGCGTAGAGACAGACAATAACAGCAATCAAGAGAGGAATGCTGTCAGGGCGGGTGATGTTATGGAGCAGTAGATTCATCACTTGATATCCTTCCAGTTCATTCTTGCTACCTTGGCGATCTCTTTTTGAGCGGCGGCTTCACTCATGACCATAAGCGGAACTTTTTTTACGCCGTTGCGTTGAGCTTTTCTTGAGGATAGGACACTCGAAATTTTAAGCACAATAGCAGGGTCGATTTCTCTTTCCGTTGACAGTTTATTGTCAGGAGCACTTGTGCAGTCGTTGACGAAAAGTTCCTCCCCGATGGCAGCAGATGCGCACCGCCGGATTTGTTCAAGGGCATAATCCTTCCCTGCTTCATTTTCCCAACCGACATACTGTGAGTAGTTTTCAAGGGATTCCTTCTTCAGTCGGGCAAGGCGGTCTTTTCCAAAGCCAAAAGTCGAATGTACAGCAGCGGCCATAACGAGCCATGCGATTCGGGCACCTTCATTTTCTGCCATGCGAATTTGCTCTTCTCGGCGGTTTTGGGGGAACTTCAGGCGTGGAAGGATAACATCGAAGTCGCAAATTCCTTCTAAAGAGTCCTGCATTGCCTCAGTTGCTTTTCGTCGTCCGGTAGCACGAATTTTCATCCGGTAGGAATCTTCGAACGTTTTCATCTCTCTGCAGGCTCTCTCAAGCCTCATCGCTCCAATTCCTTCATTTTGGTTGAGAGCAATGATGATACACCAGCAAAGAATCTGTGCGGCGTCATCTCTTGCTCTGATACGTTCCTTTTCTATGTTTTTCTTCATTCAGCATATCCTCCAATACGCCGCTTGCTTTCTTCACAATCATGTGATTCCAGCATGGCTTCTCATGGACGCCCATGTGGATTTGAACCATGTAGCCCAAACAGAGCAGGATGACACCCCTCTAGGAGTACAGTCTTTGCATTTTGAGAGCTTTCCACAGGGGTAATGGTTTTCTTTTTCCCATCGCATTTTTATTTCTTCGGGTAATTCTGGTGCCTGACTTATTTTTCGTTCCATACGGTTGACCTCACATCAAAAATATCATACTTGTGATGAAGCTATATTTTCGCAACGAAATATCTGTATACTTAATATAACTTAATATCCGTGAATGTCAATACGAAAACGAATACATATGCTTCTTTTTCATAACTTTTTTCATCTTTCTATACAGAGGTAGAAGTTTCGAAGAAAAAAGCCGTGCGGACTTCCCGCATTATGCGGGAAGCGACTGTGTATAATCTGTGCTATCACAAACTCGCCGATGAGGGTCGAACGTCTTCCCGGCTTCATATCCAGACTGCGCAAACTGCTGACTTTCGTAATCTACCCGGCTGTCTCCATATGGCTTTGGTTTGGATTTCCCACAAAGAGAGGCCAGCTCGTCATCGACCGCTTTAGGGATGACCATGACAAGGCCCCACTCTTGATGCTGATGTTCTTGCTCTTCATAAGCTTTTCGCAGGCCAGATACAAAGCCCCACCCATAGGCGTTGCAGTTCTTACGATATCTGCCGGCTGGCTCATGAGGCTTCTTTTGAATACTCTTCGTCCCAGAGATAACGCAATCAACTGCATAGAGGACGATTTTTTTGCAGATATCAAAATCATCCTCAAGGCCAATGAGGCCGATCTGACTTGTCTTGGAATACTCGGCTCTGTAGAGGTAAGCCTTACAGCAGTAATGAGCAGCAATAACGTTGGCGAGCGTTGGAATCCAGGCATTGGTCATCTTCGTGCATTTGATGTCAAAGACCTCACGTTTGACAGTTTCACTCTTTTCACGAACAATTTCATCAGGGGTAAGCTTATATTCGGCCATGAGCTCTCTTGCCTTGAGCAATGCAAGCCGAGCCTCGTTTTCATTGGGGCTTTCAGCCAGCGCAAGCAACTTTGAAATCTTATCTTTAATATCTGCCATATTGAAACCTCTCCTCTTGATTCATAAAAGTTTTTTTCAATGCAGTTCATTTCTTTTCTTTGCTTTTCTGCATATTGATTAGATTTCATGAACAATAGCATCCCGAAAGTAGCTATTGTCGAATCGGTTAGAGTGTTTTCCGTTCGGCGCCACGTAATTATTGTTGACTACCGGTGGAATTGGTATTTCGTCCGCATCAGATGACAGGTCGAACATCGAGAGCTGCTCCGTTTGGGCTTTAGCCTGAATGTGAGACTTCCACCAGATAATGTGATTCCTTACGAGATTCATATTAACACCGTCAGGCCAAAACGGGTCGCTGCCACCTTCTTTAAGCAGATGCTCCCATTCGGAATACGATTTGGCAAGCTCTGCGCGAAGTTGTTCAAGCGTCATTTTTTCAGGGTCAATATATTTGTCCATATCACGACTTCCTTTACCCGAAGATGATTTCACCGAACAAAGCGTACTGGATGATTTCATCAGCGCATCCGGCATCAATCTGGCCGCAATCAACCTGAAGACCATCGATTGCGCCATAGCTGTCACCGCCGTTTTCAATCCACAGCTTGAATCCGCTAAGGAAATTAGAGATATCAAGCGTGTAGCAGGACTTTCCATCATCAAGAGGTTCGGAGAGCCAAATCGCAAGTGCCCCGCCGCGTGAAATCTGCTCACTTGCATATTCGCCGAGGTACTTTCCTACCACCTCTGCCTTCCGTGCCCAGTAGCAAATGCCGCCTTCAAGTGCGGACACCATGATGTCATCGATATCCTGCTGCTCCAGCCGAACGTTGATTTCTGCATGTACATTAAAGACTTTCTCTTCAGACATAACTAAAGCCTCCTCGCATTTTATTGCTCTTCATACTCATCTTCATACTCCAATGAGTCGTTGATTTCCTGCACGGCGTCCTTGATAAAGCTTGCGGCATCTTCGAGGGACGATACATTATAACCGTGTTGCTCGTATTCAATCGAGCTGATCGGATATCTGTCTTGCACCTCACTTTCAAAAGACGCGATTTCATCGATTTCGTTTCGGATTACATCTAGGTGCTCCAAAACACCCTTGAGTCTAAGTTTAGTATTGCTCGTCATGATTTTCCGTCATCCTTTTTATACATCAACGCTGACAGAATGGTAGGCATACCAGTGACCCCGGCGGCGAAACATCTTGTGCCAGTTTGTGAACTTCTGCCCGGAACAATCATATGGAGTTGGGTAGCACTCAAGATAGCAGTTGGCGCGGAACCAGTCTTTCGCATCTTCAACATTGTCCATCTCATCAGGAAACCGAACGAGCTCAATATAGCCATCGATGCCACGGTCCTGGATGATTTTGCTATTTGAGGCTGGGCGGTGATGAAATTCCCGGATTTCGCGCTTGACAGTTGCTACAAGACTGCTCAGGCTGGCGCCGTACTCTGCCGAATCAGCGTTCAGAGTGTGCAGAAGAACATATGCTGCTCGTAAACTGGACTCATCGTTGATGTTGAACATGATTTAGCCCTCCATTTCTTACTTACCGAGCAACGGCCTTTGCCATGGCATCCATCAGGAAGTGGCCGTTCATCACGTTGTTCCAGTTGTTCGCCTGATAGTCCTTCGTGTTGCGGTGCGGTGCGCTATGGGTGACAAAATCGCTCATTGCATTCACCGCGCCCCATGCGGTATTGCGGAATTTCATGAGGTCAGGAGCCATCATGCAGACCATGTAACCGTCCTTCATGTCCTGCACATGGCGCTTCTGTCGGTCAGTCATATCGTCCGCTTCGGGGAACAGGCTGTCCAGAACCTCCCGCAGCCGGGCATCGCTGACTGTGGTGTTTGCCATCTGGTCGGCGCGGGTTGCAAGTTCATCCATGTACTTATTGGCCATGTCTAAGCACTGCTGGGCCTCTACCAGCTTGGTGTTGATATCGCCCACATGACGGACGCTCCATGCTCGCTGCGCAGTATCCAGCGCAAGGTTCAGCGTGTTGTTGCAGACCACGCGAACCGGGGTCATGCAGACGCGGACGGCGCCGGAGCCGTCATGCGTGTTGGAGAAGCACATATAGGTTTCGGTCTTGTCCCCGCAGATTTCGGAATCTGGCAGCTTTGCCAGCAGCCAAATCTTCTTACCGTCCAGCAAGCTGCCAGCGGTCTCATAGTGGACATCGCCGCCGATCAGCGCATCCGTGAACGCGAAAGCCTCTGCGTTCTGGACGATACGGTACTTGTTGCTGACCACGCCCAGAATCTTGTTGTCCGAGCTGCGGACGTTTGCCTTGTAGCCGGGAATCGGCTCATAGCCGCCGTTCAGCCACATATCGCGGGCCTCGACCGTCCAGTCCAGACCGGCCAGCTTCAGTGCCTCTGCGCTGGTGGGTGCTTCCTGCACCATGGTTCCCAGACCGTGCCAAGGTTTCTCCCGGACATAGAACATCGTTTCAATATTTGCAGACATCTTTCATACCTCCGATTATTGATTGGTTGCGGTAGTTCCCGCGACCTCCCCGGCTGGCTGCCGGGTGGTTTCGGCTGTTGCCAGCAGCCATCGTCAGGCGGGTAATGGGTCAGACCAAGCATTCAGTGCGGCTCTCCAGCTCTCTCGCGTAATCTTCAAATCCCCAGCGGTGGAACCAGTTGGTGTACTCCTCGTACATAGCCTTGAAGTACTTGTCGTCAAACCACAGGCCGTCGGTGAAGCCGTCCAGAAGGTCGCTGATGACCATGTTGGCGAACTCCATGTGGCCAGCCATAATCTGAGCACGCAGATAGGAATTGATGAGATTGTTTACTTCCTTCCACTCGACGCTCTGGAAACCGTATTCGTCGCGACGGGCGAGCAATTCACGGTAAGTAGTCATATCGATTTTCTTCTCCTTCTCTCGTGGGTGGGTTGTTTTGATAACTATATCGTACCAGAACTACCGGGCATGTCAATATAAAAACGACGATAATCCGAATTATTTTTCTTGTTTTCCAGTATTGATAGGTCCTTGGAGACATTTGACATTTTGACAATGAGTAAGGATATCTAACGAATCATTAAAAAGGCTGTAGAGCCTTTTGCGGAGTCAGTCCGTCTGGTAGTACATTCCGGCATCATAGCCAATGTCGCCAAGGTAAGCGCTCATGGCCTCCGCCGCATTCGTTCTTGTGTAGCCTTGGCCCGCGCACGGGACAGAAAACGTCCAGAATGTTCGGCCATACGGCTTCCATTCAAAACATCCGAGCCCTGCGGCTTTCGCCGCTTCTTTGATTTTGTCCTTATTCCAGCGCGGAAGGTACAAGGTCGGTGAGTCAAAGTTGCAGGTTCCGCCATCATCTGCCCCCATCTTAGAAGCGCCGTAGTCGAGTGCTGCTTTCAAGTCTTTTGCAAGCTTGGCATATTTACCGGTGAGTCCCTGTTCAGTATAAGCGGCTTTCTTCGCAGCAGCATATTCTTTCGTGCGGCGGAACTTGATCCTTGGCCGAGTTCCGTCAGGACAAAGCTCTACAACGCCAGAAATGAGATAGCCCTCTTCTTCCAACTCCACAATCCGCTTGCAAAGCTGGAAAAGAGCGTTCGACTTGGTTTGCTCATCTCCATTGATGACGACGATTTTTTTGCTTGCTCCCGTGCTGATGCAGAAAACATTGTGCATATCGAACATTTGACTACTCATTTTCAAGCCCTCCTTCATCAGTGAGAAAGATAATAGTGTTTTCCTCTGTAAAGAACGTAGTAGCGACCATAGTTTGCCTGCCGGAAGACACTAACAGCGCTTTTTTCAATTCTGGTGTTCGGAAGCTGACGTTTCAGAAATTTCACGCCAAGAGCCGTTGCAGCGTTTGATGTGAACTGGCGAGGGTCTGTACATTCTTCATTTCTGGAAAGATGCTTAAACCGAGTTGCTACTGCCTGAATGGCTGCTTCCAGACTACCAAACTTCCAATTTTTCCGTTCTCCATTGGAAGTGATGAGATAGTACCGGTCACAGGTGATTTTCTCAAGTTTCTCATTCCAGATGATACCATCTCGTCTGTTGTCATGCGGCACAATCTTTTGGCAGTCAGGAACCTTCCCAGCAATAATCTTGATGCCAAGCACACAACCAGAATCGATTGACTCAAAAAATTCCGATGCAAAGATACGAATGACATCATGTCCATCAGTGACATCGATGTGGGCAATCTCCGATTCATGGCAACCAAAGGTTGCGGTGTTGATTACATATCCTTTACGGAGATATCCGCAAACAACATGCGTGAACTCTTCATTGATATCTTTATATGTAAGAATCAAGGTCTTTTTTTTGGCTTTCATTGCAATCTCTCCTCTTTTTGTTATTGTCCAACCATGTTGTTGGATGATGGAGAAGGGCTGCTTTTTTTGCAGTGCAACCCTCCAGAGTTTCTGCTTGACATCACCTCTTTTATGTGGTAGACTGGCTCCAAGATGTGGTTTTGGTAGAATTCATCTTAGAGCCTGTCACCTGTTTATCGGGTGATGGGCTTTTTTGCTGCCCAGCGGGCGAGCAATGCCTCCCAAATCAACCGCTTGGTTGAAGTGGGAAGATTGAAGAACTCCTTATTCATCCTGACACCTCCTTTTTTACGATATTTCGTAGGATTTCCCTACAACTATATCGTACCAGAACTACCGACCATGTCAATATAAAATATCGCATTATCGTAAATTTTCGAAAGCATTTAGGAATGTTACAAATGCTGGCTATAATCATTTGCCATTGACTACTGATAGGTTGGTTATGTCTGATACTCATAAAGAAGAGGTCACTCCATTTTGGAGCGACCCCTTCGGCGTTATAGGAGTTCTGCATTTTCAATAAGTTTTTGCATCATGGTTTCAGCTTCCATCAGATCTCCTGTGCAATTTCCAATATAGCCAAACCATTCCGCTTGACGACCATGCTTAATTCCGAAGCAATCAAGGCTCTCTTCATATTCATAGTCTCTGATTTCGATGTAGATGTTCCCAGTAGTGGTATCCCACCAAATTTCTTGTTCATCATACTCTTCAGGATGAACGACGCCAATCTGCCTTGCATTCTGATAGATTTCACAGGATTTTACGCATCCACGAGCTCTTTTTTCGGCCTCGGTTTCATTTCTGAATTCTTTCATATTGACCTCCATGTTATCGATGTTGTGATGTTTTCTTGACGTTATCGTACCACACCTACCGACCATGTCAATGAAAAATAAAACGAATTATCGAAACATTTGTTCCATGTGGAACTAAATGAGGAACAATGAAATCAAAGGACATTTTACCAGTGAAAGAGTATAACTAACGATGCGAGGAAAAGGCTGTAGAGCCCCTGTTAGAGCATGGAGGCCAAAAGCTGATTGCCATATTGGAACATGGTCTTTCTGAACTGAGCTTCATGCTCTCGCCACCAGTCCTCAGCCTGTTCATCGGTCATTTCAATCCCGGCGGACTTGGCGAGTCGGATGAGGTCATCAGAATCCCAGGACACATCGCCGTGCTGAGGCCGCTCATAGTCAGGACCCCATCCAATCTGCTTCATCTCCTCATACTCTGCAGAGGGATGCTGCCAGTCGCAGTTTTCGTAGACAATCTTTGCCTTATTGACATCCCCGTGGCACAGGTCGATGAAGTCTTGGAAGGTATAGCATTCCTTCAAAACATCTTCGGTCTCTTTTGCAGATAGATGGGGCTTTTCATATGGGATATCATTTAACTCCATGTCGGGGATGTAGCAAACGCTGTCGAAATCCAAATACTGGACGATATCGTCAGCTCGAAGTGCCTTGTGGATAGTGCAACCGCACTGGCCGGTTGTAAGCTCAAGAATCAAATCGAGAGGCATCCCACTTTCAAGTTCTTGTTTCAGCGTCTTCTTGTTCATTATCTTTCTCCTTTTTACAGCCAATTGTGAAACACACTTAGAACGGCACATCGAACCTGCGATGGATACTGCTGCCCGAAAGGTCTTTGCAGCATAGCGTCAAGCACTTCCCTGTCAGTGTGTCCACTCAGTGTGAAGTGAGAGCCATCAGGAACGGCAATAGCCTTTACCGTTTCTTCAGGTCCCATTTTGAAGAACCAAATTCGGTCAGTTTTACTGATTCTGAAATATTCCAGCTTTTCATTGATGACCTCATGCTCCATATCCGTACCCTCCATCAAAAACACTCTCGACCAGTTTTTTCTCGATACCAGCGCTTAAAATCGGCAGTTGCTCGTGCGACATCAAATCCAATTGCATCATGTTCTGCTGCTTCCATCATAATCACGAATCCTTGCTGATCGTGTTCTTCAAATCCCCACCACCAATCATTGTGCCTTCCGATGATTTTGATGATACGCGCTCTCTCCTCCAGCGAGTCAACCGGAATAGCGACCTTTTCAAGCGGCATTCCGGGCACATTTGCAATGATGGCTTCAAATCCGTACTTCTTACTGAGTCTTGCAAGTTCATGCTTTGTCCAACTTCTCATGCACATTTCCTCCATTAGCCAACCTGTTCAATTTTGAATCGGATTCCGTAGGCTTGAATCATTTCTTCACCTGTAGCAGAAATGCTATCAGCGATAAGGCCATCAACATCCTCCTTCTTGTGGGCGTATCCCACAAGGACCCTTGCACCACTCGGATAAGTTGCAACCACTGCAAACATTTCATTTACCTCCGTTTATTTTTTGTGATTCTACAACTATATCGTACCAGAACTACCATTAAAGTCAAATGCAAAGCAGCGATACAACGATGCTTTTTGGAATCGAAAGACGGCAGTTAAACAAAAAGAGCTCCATGCAAGTTCCTCATCAGAAGAACAAGCATGGAGCATTCTTTATGCAATCTTATTCTTCATCTTGATGCTTCGCTTGATTTCAAGCAGCTCCATGATGATTTCATCAATCTGTTTTTCATAATCGGTGCTCTCCTCATTCTCATTTGGAGTGTTCACTGATTCAGCACTAGAAATCAGCGCGGGACTTTTGGATGGCGTGAATGTAAGAACATCATTGAGCAGCCAGTTTTTCATTTCTTCATGAACGGGGAAGCACTGGATGATGCGTTTTGCATCATCCGCATTGACAAAATCTGCGTTGCATCTTCTAATGATGCCGGATTTTGTCAAGACCGGATACTTGAGCTTGACGCACTTGATGCTTGTCCTTGCGAAATTGGATAGCTTTCTCACCCAACTGTATGGCTCGGATGTTCCACATACCATGGCAATATCTACTGCTGCGAAATACATGACTCCTAGTTCCATACAGATACGGACACGGTATGGCCCATTTCTCATCTCGTAGGCATTGTTAAAGATTTTCCTGGTAGTTTGACTCATGTTGATTTCCTCCAATGAATTCGGTTTTATTACGAAAATACGTTTTATTTTCGTCGATTATATCGTATATCCACCGAGCTGAAAGTCAATATATCCAATAAAATTTTACTACCGTTAAGGAATCCTTTTTTAACGTAAATTCGAATATTTTATTGACAAATGCGACACTTTTTGCTGCATTTTTTGTGTATTGCTTATATTTAAGATGTCGCCGATTTCTGATATACTTGGTTCATCAAAATTCAGGAGGTTCATCATGAAACTGAAGAATGACTACATTGACCTTGTGGCAAACACAATAAGCGGCAGAATTGGAATTATCTTTGTGGGGTTTGCAATTTACGGGATTTTTTGTGGCGTGAAAAACCCAAAAGTTTTGATTCAGAACATCGTAATAGCCATAGCTTTGTTTTTTATCGCGCACTTGTTTTTTGAAAAGGGACGTAAAAAGATAGCAAGCGATCCAAAACTCATTACAGAACAAAAACTACAAAATCGACTGGATACGCTGAAAAAAAACGCAACAAAGTGTGTGGGCGACTATATCTATGTAGACGAACCAAATCAACTTTGGTGTGTTCCTGAAAACGGGACAAGGCAATATGCGTTTTCAGATTTGCTTGACTACGAGGTTATCGACAATGGTGAGGTTGTAGTCGGCGGCAGTGTTCTTGGAACTGCCGTAGGCGCTATGGCTGGTGGTCTGACGGGTGCTCTCCTTGGCGCATCTGCGAGCAAAGCTACTGACTGGTGCAATGAGCTTAAAATCAAACTCTCGGTAAACGACCTTTCTACGCCTACTATAGAAATCCCCCTGATTAAGAAAGCAGCGTTAAAGGACTCGAATACTTACAAAAAGGCCGTCCAGACTGCTGACGAGATTGCGGGTGTTCTGAAGGTTATCAAGGCAAGAAATGGCCGATAAACGTCATATTGGAGGAGTAGAGCGATGAAGGAAAAACAAAGCACACTTTCTGAAGTGATATCTGTAATCAAAAACACAGTGATAGGAAAAATCTCGGCTGCAATCATTGTGATTGCTGTTATTCTTTATTTTTCAGGAAAGCAATCGTTGGGCGGGACGTTTTTCATTATCCTGATTGCAGAAGTACCTCTTGCTGCCGCAATGTCAAGTAAACGTTCCGAAGCCAATAAAAAGGAAGCGCGAAGAAAGCAGGCCATAAAGGACACACAGACAAAATGTATCGGGGATTATCTGTATGTAAACGAAAAAAATGAAACTTTCTGCGTTCCATCGGCTGACTATGCCCAGTTTTATTTTTCCGATCTTATTGACTATCAGGTGATTGAAAACGGCGATGTCGTTTTTGAAGGCAGTCTTCTGGGAACAGCGGTTGGTGCAATGGCCGGAGGTTTGACCGGTGCATTGCTGGGAGCTTCTGCGAGCAAGGCTACTGGCGTTTGTAAAGAGTTAAAAATCAAATTAACAGTGAATAGTATCGATCACCCGATTATCTATATCACCTTGATTGACTCTGATACGAAGAAATGGTATAAAGAGTACAAAACAGCTGTTGATACAGCGGATGAGCTTTCTGGAGTCCTAAGCGTAATCAAAGCTCGTAATGGGCGGTAAAATATCAAATGGGCCATCGCGGTTTTGCGGTGGCCCATTTTCAATTGCTTGCTTTTGGAAGGATAGATATCAGTCAGGTACGATAGACGTCTTGCCGGTCTTTTATTTAGATTTGGTGAGGTGTTCTGTCACATCATACGTGCAGCCAAATTTCCGACGGCCACATTCTGCACATGTAATCTTCTCACTCCGTCCATATACTGGTATGACGGACATCCCTTTTGCGGTAAGTTTAAGCACACACGGTTTACAGAGTTCTTTTTTCATTTTCTTATCTCCGATTACCAGTTTTTCATTGAAATCATTTTTTCGCGGGTCAGCTTGTCGATGACCTGCCCGATGCCGTTGTACCCACAAGCAGCTGCAAGGTGTTCAAGATTGCTCTTCGTCTGGGCGGTGATAACCACATTCACCCGGCGGAGATTTTTCTTTTGCGTTTTTTCCATTTATGTCCTCCATAAAGTTCAGTCGGATTGTTCAACATAACACCAGTTGGTTGGAGGCTGAATCCCTGATGGGATATCGCCTTTTCCGCAGTACCACTCGCCTCTTCCGGGCATTTCATCGTGTGAATCATAACAGCTGTACTCACAGTCGCCGCAATTGTGATTGCACGGCTCATAGAACTCTGTCAGGTTCACAGGTTCCCGGTACATCTGCAAATTACTGATTCGCCAGCCGTAAACCGGCTTTCCATTTGCGATGTCGTGGATTTCTCTGATTGTCATACAGGTTTCATGCAAAGCTCTAAACCGTTTGAATCGAACTGAACCAGTTCCTACCGGAGTGAATTTATCATATCCAGTGCAGGTGAACTCACCAACAACGTGGCAGTCAGTTTCAGAGGGGCCATACTGCTCGCACATGTAGACTCTGAAAGGGAGTGCAATACAAGGAATGGAGGTCCGAACTTCTACAGTCTTTTTTCCTCCAGCGATAGCATCATGCCATTTGGGGTCAATTCGGAGAAGAATGGCTTTCTTGACTTCATCCTTCATACTCACTCTGCCTCGTCAAGATATGTTGCTTGCATGTCTGCCATGTGGGTAAGAAGGGCCAAACCAAATTTACTAAACGCGGCGCCGGCATTCTGCTTTTCTCCGTCTTGCCAGGCACCCATGTGCCAGCGGATAGCCATGGCCTCTTCCCTACTCAGCCGCATGAAGCCGCTGATGATGTAGACACTTTTCTCGCCGTGACCATACGGGAGCTGGTCCTCGATGGTATAGCACGGAACTTTTTCCCACTGACCAGTCGTTTCATTCTTCACGTTGCGAGTTCCAGGCTTGTAGAAGTTCACCTTGCAGATATCATGCAAGAGGCCGCAGACTGCAATTGTCTCGGCTTCCTGAGCCGAGAGATCGGCGCTTGCAGAGGAAGCCGTTTCGGCCTTTTCGCTGTTGCGGAGCTTCTCGGCAATGTAGAGAGCACGAAGCCGCTCATAGACATGGACACTGTGGGCGACAAGTCCACCGGGCTCACAGAGATGATACCGGGTGGATGCGGGTGCAGTGAAGAAATCGGTTTTCTTCAGCCATTCAAGGAACTTGTCTGCTCCAGGTCTGGTAATGTTTTCTTCGTAGATGCTCAGAAATTGATTCTTGTAGTCCTCCATGTTAATTCTCCTTCTGATGTGCATTGATGGCTGCAATCAAGCCTTCGTAGCATTCGCGGAGCCGATTTCCAAACTCCTTCACATTCCCTACGATGAGAGATGAGTTATCGTAACTATCGGTAGAAACAGCAATCCAACAGGGATATTCGTCAACGGTATAATCGAACGGAGGGTCATCCTCAATGTGGTTCCATGCCTTAACAGCAGAGAAATCAGGCTCATTCGCCACGAAATACCATTCCCAGGTGCAGTCATTTTCGACTAGGTCAGGGGTATATACGAAATACGGAATGCTTTCAATTTTTTTCTTGGCAGCTTTTTCATGGAGGTCATCCTCGTAATCAATGCAGGCATACATGTCACTGAACTCAGTACCATCTTCGGCTACATAGTAGGGCTTGGAAATCGTTACGGTCTTCGTCTTTTCAATCATTGCTATCCTCCATACGCTTCAGAAATTTGATTTCATGGATACTGCCACGGAGGTAAGTCCGATGGCGAAGATACTCAAGCTGATCGAGCAGGATTTCGAGTGCAGAAAGATTGGAATCTGTTGGGCGGTGCAAAATGTGTGGAGCCATGAAGTGGTCAGAAACGAAATCGTCTACAACCAAATCGGCGACCGCCTCACATTGCTCATACTTTCCACTGTACAGCCCTTTGGACGCTTGGTAAAAAACTCGAATATTAGTCATTCCGATTCTCCTCGATTTGATTTTGGATGATGTGCCTTGATGTTCCCATGGTGATATTCGCTGTGTTTCGGCTTACCTCTAGGACGGAGCAGCAGTATGATTGTGCAGCATCCAAGTAAGATGACCCAGCAATGCGGAGCGCGAACTATTGCCGAGCCCTCAGAAAGCCCCAAAACGTTCGTGAGTAGCCAAACCATGAAATCATCCCTCCGTGCTAAGATTGTTTTGTACGAGAATATGTGAGTTTTGAATAGGCCAGAAGATTCTGTGGATAATCTGTTATCATAAATATAGCTTAACGAGCGTGAATGTCAATATAAAAACGAAAATTTTTTAGAAAAAATCGAGACGAAAATGGCGGAAAATAAAAAAATCCCCCCACTTCGTCTACGAAAACCCCGCGTGGAACGCAGGGCTTCGACGAAGCAGGGGGATTTCAGTTGCCGCCGAAGCGGCTAAATGTAGGCCTTCTCTACATGCGGCGCATCGCGCGTATGCGCTAGGAAGACTGTCTACAGTCTATCACATTATACGCCAAAAGTAAAGTTCGGTCAGGTTTTGTTTTTTGCAATTTTGTTTTGATTGATTTGAGATTCAATCCGCGTCTCAATGTATGCGGATGTATCGCCGTAATTTTCCTTCAGATACTTCTGAGCATCGCCGCTGATACTCTTCAATGCCGCTGAAATTGCTCTTTGAAGAATTTCTTTCTGCATGGTTTCATCGAACTTACCAGCAGCCTTGAGGTCATCAACGTACTTCTGGTTCATTGCTGCGACCGCATTGGCCACGGCATCGCCGATTTCACGGATATACTGCCAGACCTGTTCATTCTTGGTACGGGCAGACAGAAATTTGGTTGCTTCATTGATGCCGTACTTAACCAGCGCGGTCACAAACGGGATGCAGATTAGCAGGATGATGTACAGAAAATCTCTTAAAGTGTCGCTCATAATTCAACACTCTCCTTTCAGTGAACACGTTTTTTCAGCATGTGCAAAAATTCATCCGCCTCAATCGCTTCAGAGGTGAAGGAATTGTTTTTCCACCAACTGGTCAACGCGGCGGCAATTGTCAGCCCAGTGGACACCAGCTGTTCCAATTCTGCGGACTCAATGGGCAACACAGGATGTCCTGTGGCGCTCAAGAGCTGATTCGCTAGAGCCAACGCAAGAGCCGCTGTACGGGCTATTGTGGCTTTGGATATATTGTTTACAGTCATAGGGCTTATCTCCTCTCACAGGTATTTGTTTGCGCCTGAGATGGCCTTCCATGATTTTGGCCCGCAGATTCCGTCTGCGACAAGGCCGTTTTGCTTTTGCGCATACATGAGAGCCTTTGTCGTGGCCGGACCAAATTTGCCGTCCTCTTTGAGCTTCAGGAACTTTTGGAGCATAATCGTGGCTGAACGATTTGCAGCACCACCGCAGCCCTGCTGGATGGTTGGCATAACAAAGGCGCTGTAGCTTGTGCTGGGATAAACGCCAGGCGTAGTGCAGAGCCATGTGGATTTGCCGCCTCGCGTGTCAGTGTGGACAAATGCTCCTTTGCTGTGCCAGTATACGCCGATACCACCAAAGCCCATTTGCTGGGCAATAATGCCGAGGGCTACCGGATTAACACTTCTATCCAGCGTCCGCCAGTCTGCGGCAAAGCCGTAGAGATGCTTGCTGGTCGAGCTTCCATGGACATCTTTGCTGGCATTGTGCTGGATACAGCGGTAGCCGGAAGTGATTTTGATTTTCTTGTTGAGCTTGCTTCGGATAGTTTGGAGCTTATCCACGAGCTCCTGCTCAACCATTTGACTGCCACAACCGCAGGGACATTGAAACTCATATCTACAGAAATCTTTGCTGATCGGGGTTTTGTCTCCGGCACTGAAAGTGACGATGCTCAATTTTCATACCTCCTAGAATCCAATTTGCGTGAACACAAGACCAAGGATAACACCGATAACAGCTGTCACGACGTAGCTTACAGCTTTACGCCACATTTCGCCATCTCGGCCCTCCAAGGTTTCCAAACGCTTGCCCTGTTTCTCTTGCTCCTTGACCATGCTTTCCATGCTCAAAGCAAGTTTCTCGACAGAAGTAGACAAGGTTCCCAGTTTGCTCACGTTTTCTTCCAGCAGAGCAATCCGTCTATCTTGGCGGGAGTTTTCTTCTTTGAGCCGTTGTTTGAATTCTTCGTGTTCGGCTCGTGTGATAGGCTGATCCATCCGGACCTCCTTTTCTTTTGCCCTAAAAAAAAGAGGGGGCCTTATCAAAGGCGCCCCACATACGGCTATGCGGCATAGACTTCGCGATCGCTTGGGATTTCAGCCTATGTTTACTTATAGCTTTACTTATAGCTCTAATTTATAGCTCTCTTAGTAATAAACTATAAGCTTAATCTTTATAACTATAAGCTTAATATATATATAACTATAATATATATATAACTATTAGGTTACGGTTACGGTATACGCATGGATTACGTGTGGAAATTCCGCAGGAATATCCGTGGAATGTCCGAAAAACGGCCTTTTTTGCCCTAAAAGCAGCGATTTTCTTTCATAATGCCAACATATCATGAAATAGATTGACTATTTTCAAAAAGTGCAAAAATTTGAGTGCCACGGAAAGTCGCTGGAATTTCCGAAGATAAATCAGCGGACACGTTACGAAGCGGAACTTTTTTGACTGTTATAGTACCTGTGAATTGCTTCAATTCGGTAACTTGCTTGTCTCCTGTGAGCACAGACGTTCCTTCTGTGATGGTGGCATTTTGGGTAAGGCTGGGCTTGCCGGTCAAGGTGGCCGTTTTGCCCATCCAGCTTGAAAAATCACTGCAGCGTACTCGGTGCGTCGCTCAGGTTGTGCACGATGCCGTACCAGCGGCAGTTCGTCTGTGTGCTCAGGTCCACATCGCTGAACTTGGTCACGCCCGAACCGTTGATGTCCGCATTGAAGACCTTGTACATCGTCTTGCCTGCCGGGCTGGCCGGGAAGACGTAGGCCGTCAGGCCGGTGGGCCAGGTATTGGAAGCAACGTACCATTTGAGATTCGTGATGTAAACGACATACTGGCCGGAGCCGAACTGGAACCCCTTCTGGTAGGTGTCGATGTAGCAGTCCGAGAAGCGGGTGCCGTTGCCCCGGATGTATGCGAAGACGGTGTTCTCCAGCAGGGCCTTTTTGGTGTCGTTGTCGCTGTAGTTGAAATCGAAGCACCAGGCGTGAATGTTGTGGAAGATGCTGCTGCCGTTGCACGAGAGCGCCGTCTTCACGTTCAGGATGACGGTGTCGCTGTACATCGAATCGCCGGTGTCATAAATGCCCACGGCGTTCGGGTAGTCCAGCGAAGACTCGATCATGCAGTTGCGCACCATCAGCTCATACGAGAGGTTGCCTTCCGTCTGGCCGTCGCTGTTGGTCATCGAAGCGTCGTTGAATTTGCCGCAGATGCCGTACCGCTGGAAGTTCTGGATGGAGATGTGGTCGATCAGGGTGCATTTCTGCCGTGCCACGGCGATGCAGTCGTCTGCCTTGAAGTTCGCGTTGACCTTGCCGTTGCCCCGGATGAACATGTCCTGCTGGGGCGTTTCGGGCGGGTACATCTTGCCGCGGATCTCGATGAACCGGTCCACCTTGGTGTTGGCCGTGCATTTCAGCTCGGCGTTGTCCAGTTCCAGATAACACTGGTCAAATACCAGTTTGCCGGAAAACGCATACACGCCCTTCGGGAAATACAGCGTCTCGGCCGGGTGCGCGGCGATGAGCGCGTTGAACGCGGCCAGGTTGTCGGTGGTGCCGTCCCCTTTGAAGCCGTGATCCATCACGTTCAACATTCCGCTGCCGCCTGTGCTCAGCGTGATGCCATTCAGGTCGTATACCATATCAGTTTGCCTCCATCAGGGTCATGATCTGTGCGTCGGTCAGCGCCGTGTCGAATACCTGGAAGTCGTACACCGCGCCATTGAAGAAACGTGCCTTGCCGTCCGTAGTTTCGCCTGAGGCGGCGGTCCACGAAGCACCAAGGATCAGCGAACGATCCACGGTCTTGTTCGCGGCATAGTTCGGGATGTTCTTCCATTCGGTCATGGAACCGT
>ENA-OWPL01000192-OWPL01000192.1-human-gut-metagenome-genome-assembly--contig:-NODE-192-length-47995-cov-90.136045_pt1 | contig 47995 bp, 58 predicted proteins | sample MGYA00248263_ERZ651844 | MGnify/ENA primary metagenome ERZ651844 (study PRJEB26924, sample SAMEA4378256) | human gut metagenome | biome: human gut; feature: human-associated habitat; material: faeces...
TTGGAGATAGGTTCAAGATTATGTAACTTTGCCTGTGAAAGGCTCCTCTTATTTGTATGCAGATATGAAATCTGCACACAAATAAGAGGCAAAGAATAAAAAACAGAGCCGTGACACAGTTCTGTTTACACTACCCAAATCTCTTGACAAAATGAAAATCAAAGAACTTCTTCAGTCATATCAAAATTACGACTCTGACTTTTCTATTGATAAAAATTGGATTTTCACAAGATACTTTGATGTTCCATAGAATTACTATGTTAACATTTGGGACTTCAGCCATAACGGTACATTCCGAATCATAAAGCCTGATACGAGAAGAGAAACAATAAAAAGATATTTAGATGATATGGAGAATTTTCTATATAAAGAGATGAATATTCTTCAATTTGCAAAATAACTTTATTTGGCTTTCTGATTGCTTATCTTCGGCAGTTGGTACTTGTACTTTTCGAGTACCTTCATCGCCGGAGATATAATCGGCGTGAAGAACTTCGTCTCGGTCTTGATACGGCTACCATCTATATAATAAAGGTCGCCCTCCTTCTTCGTCATACTCTCGAAGTCGAAGTTCTGAGTGTCGCAGAACGAAAGTCCGGTATAGGCAGCGAAGATGAAAAGGTCGCGCACCCTTGCAAGCTTACCCTCGAACTTATAGCTTCTCATAAGCTTCAGTTCCGTCTCGGTCAGCGGTTCACGCTCCTTGCACTTGCCGCGCTTGATAGTCACCGAGTCGTAAGGATCCTTCTTAATCTCGCCCATCTGGAAGAGTTGTCGCACCCACTTGTGCAACCTCTTGTGATAGTCGTAGCAAGTAACATCGCTACGAGTCCCGTCATGCAGCCACTTGTCAAAGGCGATGATGTTCCTTGAAGTAAGGTCGCCATAAGTGTTAAGCTTGCCAAAAGCCCGAACCGCAGCAATCAAGCATTTCTTGTGCTTGTAGGTTCCGTGACGCAGCTGCTCACCTTCAAGAGTAAGCTCCATATAAGTAATGAAGTTCTTCTTAGAGTTGTCTGGCTCCTTTGCTTTATTCTCCTCTTCCTTTTTAAGGGCGTCTTCACCAAAGTAGTGGAGATTAAAGTTCTCCATTGTCATCTCCTCACCAAGGACTTCCATAGCAGTGACAATCTTCTTGCACTTATGGAGTAGTTGAGTTACTGCCTCAGAAGAAGCCAATGCTTCCCATTCGTCTGGTGTAGCCATTCCCATAGGGAAGTACTTACGCTCATTTCTACCAAGAAACACTCTCACCTCGACATAGCCATTGCCGCGCTTTGCAGCAAGTTTCCTTCTGTCGTAAATTACGTCAACAAATTGCTTTTCCATTTCCGTACGGATTTTGACGGTTTCATTGAGCAAAGAGGCAAGAAATAGAAGTCTTGATTTAACAATCTTTAATGTGAAAATCAGCAAATCAACTGATATTAGGTTATTTAGCTGATGTGTAACGCAAGACAATAGTAAATGTGCAACGCATTTTTGCGTAACGTGTAACGCAATATGTAACGCATTTTTGTCCTGCCTTGTCACATTATGTCCCGTTCTGTCCTCATGGCGGAAGTCCACCGTATAGTTAGACAATAATGTTAACTCCTAAATAACCTTATGTGTTTGATAGATTTTCCACTGAAAATCAACGTATTAAACGCGAAAAGAGGACTTTACATTAAGTAAAAGTCCTCTCTCTATCGCTTTGAAATTTGATTTCGTTGTGCCCTTTGGGGGAACACTCGTGATTCCGTTGGAATTTTCCAATGAAACGTAACTATCATATTATCAATGTTTTATCTTTATTGTTTTATTTACGATATCATATTGCATACATTGAAACCTCAACATGTCAAATTTAATGATTTTACGGTATACGCTTATACTTTTGCAAAAGTACAAATAAATCTGATAGTATCAAAATTTAATTTTACAATATGGAGTAGGAGAGTGGAAGATTTATAGAAAAAGCCTTGCCTATCCTCTACGGACGGGCAAGGCTCACCTGAAACAAATCTATTAACCTTAAATTAAAAACTAATAACTAAAGCCATTAACCATATCTAATAATTCAAACAATTACTTTTTTTATTCTTTCTTTCTTCCCGCTGCTCTTCAGCCTTCCTCTCGCATATCTGAGAGTCAGCAGAAGCACAGCGCCTATTATTATGACAGCGATGCAGGACGCGATGGGCTTTTCTATGTTCCTTTCCCACCAGCTCAGCTTTCTCTCCACCGGCACAGGCACGTCATTGTTTTTTCTGCCAATGTTCGCCAGCGAGTCCACCATCGCCTTGTACGTCTCTAAGCTGTCCTTCATTAGCGTGTTCAGCGAGTTCTCCACGTACCTGTCCCTCCAGTGCCAAGCCTCAGTCTTCTTCACGTTTCCCTCTTCGTCCACGGTCGTAGCCGTCGAGTCCCTGCTCCACGTCTTGTCCGTATTCGTCCTCTCCACGTATCTCAGCACTATGCGGTCCCAGTACACAGTGTCCTTCGCCACCTTCGTCACCCTCACGCTGTCCGTTCTTGTCAGCACCGCGGGCTTCTTCGCGCCGCAGCCGGCCAGCATACTGACCATCAGGCAGAGCAGCATCCCCCACAGTGCTCCTACAAATTTACTATATAATTCGTCCATCATAACCGTTTCTCCTTAAAAACTTTATCTTCCTTACTCTTTTTTCATCGCCTCCTCCACAGCCTCGCCGATATCCTCATCTTTCTTCTTCATCAATGCTATAATGAAGCGCTTTATCGAGAATCTGTTCTTCACTCCGTGCAGCTCACACACATGCCCGACGATAGAGTCCACCTCCCATACACACCCAAAGCCAAGACCTACCGCAGCCGTCACCACATGGTTCGTCCATCCCAACGGCTCGAAGATAGCCAGACCGAGCACCGAACCTAATATAAGGTAGGTGATATAGTCCACCGCCTTGTTGCACGTTCTTCTGCCCGCTCTCGAAAAGCGGAAATGCTCATGTTTATGCAGACTCTCGCTCACGCCGAACCAGAAGTCCGCCACTATCAGCACCACTATCAGCACCAACATCCATCTCAGGTCGAAGAGCGCAGACAGCGCCTCTCCTCCTATTGTCCCCAAAACGACGGCCTTACCCGTACTTGTAGTCAAGTTATTAACCATCCAATCAATCTTTTTTACATTAACAAAAATCCCAAACAAAAGAATAATCCTTCCTAAAAACCAAGCAACCCCTCAGAGAGGCCCAGAAAGGTTTAGCAGCCCAGCCTCCAAGCCTCCCTGCATGCTCAGCAGCTCAGTCCAGCCTCCTTCATCGCCTTTCTCACCGTCCCGAACATCTTCCCCATCGTCTCCACGTAGTTCGGAGCCGTCGCATACTTCTTCCGCCCCTCCTGTATCTTCTTCACGTAGTTCTCAGGACTCATACGGTACGCCCAAGCTTCCGGCCACGATTTCTTCAGCACAGCCGCATGGTCTCTCAGTGCCTCGCCAAGAGTGGCGTAGTTTCTGAACAGCCGCTTGCAAGTATACTCATACAGACCCTTGCCAGCCACAAATTCTATCTTCACCACCTTCTCCGGCGCCGTGAACCTCACCGTCTTAGTCTTAAAATACTCATGCGTTGTGACAAGCAGGCATTTCTCCACAGGCCATCCGCCTCTCGTTATACCGAACACGTTATACTTGCCGATGGCGCTCTTGCCCCATCCGCTCTCCAGTGCCGCCTGAGCAATGATAAACACGGGCGAAATGTCCGCATTATAAGCCGCAGGAGCCATCCATTTACAAAATTCCTTAGGTGTCATCTTCTTATTTATTATTGTCAGTTATTATTTATTATTTGCGCCCATTAAGCAGCCCCGCAAAGAGGCTTAGGTATGCTCAGTAAGGCCCAGCTCCCAGTCAGCCCAGCCAGCTTTCCATGCCAAATCCCTTTTTAAGAGTTCATTATTCCTGCCGCCTTCAATGCTTTTATAATAGCGTTTACTTCGTTTATTACGGTTGTCAATGATGCTGAGGAAGACAATTCTGCCTGCGCTGCCATTTTCCCTGTCGGTATATTGTTAAGATCATACTCCTTATCTTTTTTTCCTCTCAAACCAAGCCACCATTGTGGAGAAGATGAAGCACCTGCCGCGAAACGCACCTTCGGTGACGACCTTGATAAAGATATAACCGCTTTTGTTCCTTCACCACCAAACGCTATCCCCGACGCAAAGAATGGCGCATACCAAGATGGAGCATTCATGGCTCCTTGCACTGCCTTTATCCAAACACCCTTCGCATAGTCTTTGCCTATCATATCCCATCCGCCTGTGGTCGTGCTGGGCAGTTCTACATACATACCCAAGCTTGACAAGGTGTGTGTATGCGACGTTGCAGATTTATCTGCTAAAGCATTGTATATTACCTTGTTCTGTACTGGATTGACCGACGTGTCGCTCAACGATGTATCAACTGTTAAAGAAGGATTGAGCAAAGTCAAGCCTATACCGTCCCATCTGTACATGTTTCCTCCATTGACATATATTTTTGCTGTAACAGGGCTGACGCCATTTTGTTCTTGGTTTCCCCAGTTTTCTGCCCCTGCCCATGTTCCGCAATAGTATGATCCCGATTTTGCGACAAAAGTATTCGTTTTCGTATTGAAGTATATTGCCGTATTATCATCTGCACCCATCATTGAGACTGTTACAGTCACAAATCCCGAAAATTCGAGAACTTCTCTCATTTCACCAGGGATTGCAGCAGCTTTAATTTTCCGGTTGTCAGCATCATAGATAAAGTCAAGATTACTTTTATCCATTGATGACATCAAGCCTGCATTCTCAGATGTCGCCACGTCCTTTGTAGCGCAATTACTTATTAAACTTAACAATTTGCTTACGGCACGCTTTATTCCTTTTTCATCTACATATTTCATACTTACACGTTTTATAGGTTTTGAGTAAGTGAGGGTATGCCCAAAAGATGTATTCTGACATACCCTCCTGAAACTAACTACTTGAACAATGCGTCAATATCCTCTGTGAACATTGACTCGATTACCACGTAGCCCTTTCCGTCAGAGTCCACCTTCAGCGGCAGCTCACCGTCTGAGGCGACATGACCAGTCTGTACAAGACCGAGAACGGTGTCCGAAGCCTTAGTGGTTTTGTCGAGCTTCTTCGCCATTTCGGTGTTGAAGGTGGTGGTGTTTACCTTCTGTCCAAGCGCAGTATTCACAACCTTATTCTGTACTGGATTTGCGGATGATGCGCTAAGAGCGGCATCAACCACATAGGATGACTTGTCCAACTTGTTGACGAGCGCAGTATTTACTGCTTTGTTCTGAACTGGATTGGTTGAAGTGGCATTGAGCGCAGCATCTATTACGTATGCTGACGCGTTTAGCTTCTTTGCAATCTCTGTGTCCTGTGTCGCATTCTTACTCTGAAGGGCCTGTACTTTGCTATTGAGGTCAGACTGTACGTTACCTACAGATGTCTTCAAACCCTCGATAGCCGAGTTGACAACCTTGTTCTGAACCGGATTGGTCGATGATGTAGATAATGCAGTATCCACGGTAATTGATGTCTGCGCCTCACCTAATTTTTCCCACTTTGATGCGTCGTATGCTGCCGTTGTGTCACCAGTGTAAATATACTCCGCGTAGACATTCTTCTCAGCTGTGCTTGAAGCAAGCTTCAAGTAAATCTTCGTGGTATCAATGTCTGACGTAGGAAAGTCAGTGACAACCTTGTAGAGTGACAGGTCTATTTTGATGTCACCAGAACCCACGACGCTCTCACCGTTAATCGTCTTCATTGCCGGCATCTGTGCCGCTGTAAGTTTGCCGTCAGTGCCGAGAGTTGCCACGCCGTTCGCCGTACCCTTCTCCGATGCAGGTATATGCTTAACGTTGTCCACGTTAGCCAAGCCCACATCAGCCTTTGTAATCACTGGGTTAGTGCTGATCTTTTTGCCGTTGACGGTATAGCCATCTACAGCTGTCTTCACTGCTGCGGAAGAATTATCCGCATACTCTTTGGTCTTCACAACGAGTCTTGACAGACCATTCTCGTCTAAATACTTTGCCATAATTATTAAAAAAATTAATTAATGAAACATTGATTATAGATTGTAAAAAAATCTCATTGTAATGCTATATGCTCTCGTTAAAGGCATCATCAATGCCCTTTAGGTCTATTGCTTCTGATTTAGCTTCTTCCAACGTCTCAACACGTGGTTTCAGTTCCTTCATTTCCAAGTTCAAAGAGTCAACATCTTTACGCACTTCCTTGATAGCCTTTGTTACGGACGCATTGGCGATGGCGTTGTATGACTCCTCGTTTAGTTCCACATCTATTGTCACTTGCGCTGCTCCGCCAAGGCCTATTTCCGACTCTATGAGAGCCGTGACGGTTTCTACTTGCGAACCGACACAATCATTTTTAATCTCCATAACAGAACTATCCTGCTGTGCCACAAGCTGCCATACGTCAATTTTATCTACAGTGTTCATGCCTCGTTCGCCATCGTTCTCAACTAATGTGAGGGTGTACGCTCCAAGGTAATGCTGCGTAGAGCCGTAGCACGTGCCAGCGATGATACCGCCTGGTTCTGTATGCCAGTCAATATCACAACGATGACCATACGTATTACGCAGCAGAACCTTGACAGTTTTCCCCTCAAAGCTTTCTGCCTCTCCGCCACGTTTGACAGTCCATCGGAAGTTAATGTCATTGCCTATACGTATCTTTTTCATATCTTAATATTTTATGTTTTTACACAATGTCCTTTCTATACCCGTAGCGTAAAGTCATTGCCTCGTACTATTTTCTTCATCCGTCTTTTATTATTTATTAATTAGTAATTGTTATTTATTATTCGCCAGCCGAGCAAGCAGCCTCAGCGAGGCTCATTACGGCAGCGCCTTCCTAACCACTCTCTCCCAGTATATCGTCTCATACCCGCTCTCCTCCGAACTGCTACCAGTATTCTTCACCTTGCACGTCAGATAAGCCACATAGCCGCTCTTGAGCGTGTAGGGAGAGCCTGCCACACCGCCGCTGTCCCAGTTCGGAGCTGTCCTCGACGTACCGTAAAGTGTGATGCCGTTGCCGTTCTCGCAGCGGATTATGATAGTGTTGCCTATCACTTCACGCGCCCGCTCGTAACGTCCGTCAGTGTACGGATGCGTTATAGGTTCAGCTGTCGGAAGTGCAAGCTGTAGATACATCGCAACTCCGTCTGCATCCTCGGGAGTCGATTGTATGACGAAGTTCGAGCCTATCTTGTCCCATATCGGATTATATGCGTCACTCATGCCGGAGTAGGTGTCCTTCTCGAAGTACTCGTAGAAGTTCTCCTTCGTAATCACGCGCTTTAGTTTTCTTACAAGGCCATCGAAGTAGCCGTTCGTAGCATACACCGAACCCGTAAAGAAGCCGTCATCCGTTATCCTTGCCGTGGTGTTTCCTCTGTTGTCCTGCACCTCAAACGTATCAGCCGTAGCCGTTATCTTGCCGTTCTCGATGTCGATGCCGGTGCGCAGCATCTTCGCCGCCAAGCCACTGTCCTCCACATAGCCACTCTTGCCCTCTATCCAGTCTGTAGGCGTTGCACCGACCTCCAACTTCGGAATTGTCACCCACGCCTTGCTGCCTTGCACGCAGCGTATAAGAGCGTAGTTAGGTAATCCCGTGCCCTCTGAACGCCAATGCACCCAATAACGCTTCCAGTCGCTTGTAAGATTGAAGCTACGTGCACCATCGACGTCGGTCTTCGTTGTGGCGCTTTCGCTGTCTTCGGCGAATATGCTTAGATTAGAGCCATTCCACATGAACACACTGAGAGTACCGCTACCCTTCGCTACGAACGAAAACATATAGTCCTCGTCTTTCTTGATAAAAGGAGCAACACTCCACTGCGCCATCTCTATGAACTTGGACGCAGCGTTGGCATATATTACCGAACATCCGTTGTTGTACGACTCGTTAGTTACCACTGACGCGTCCATTCGTGTTAGATTGCCGCCTTTGGCAAACGTGCGTGTGTTGTCAAGAAGGTTGCCGCCTATATAGTTATAGTCATTAGGCGACAGGCCCCAGCAGACGTAATCTTCAGCGCTTCCTTCTATAAGCATCGGGTGGGCGAAGTAAACCTGCTCATTAGCCGTTGTATTGTCAGCCTTGAAGCAGCTCACGTCAATCCACTCGTAAGCGGCATCGGCGGCGACGGTGAACGTACGGCGGTACAAATGCCAGCCTTCTGCTGGCGATACGCTTTCGACACCGAGGTTTGCACTGCCAGCAGGACCTGCATAACCCGCAGGATAACTCGTGTCTGTAGCAGACTTTTTCCACCTTACTTCGCCCAGCACTCTTACTGCCACCGACTTTGCACGCGCCCAGAACGCCAGCGTATACTCTTTGCCTTTCGTTACGTGTATGTTGTGCGTGCTGCCAGCTCCGTTCCATCGCGGACCAGCCGCTTTCGTTTCCGCAGCCAAAAGTATGTTTGTGCCGTCAAAAGGCATACTGCACACAATCTTCGACCTCATAAAGTCACATCCCTCACCCTGCTTGCGGAAGGCAGAACCGGGGAGAAGGTTGCGTCGCTCGACGACGGCAGTGCTCACCTTCAGCGATATTTCACGGGCCGTCTGCTCAATGGTCGAGGTGTATTTCGTCAGCTCTCCCTGCGTCTTGATGGGGATGCCGTTTACGTCCGTCTCCACAGTGCCCACACGGTTCGTCAGCTCCGTATAGTCCGTCCGCAGCTTCTTGTTGTCAGCCGATATAGCGCCCGTAAACTTCGCCATGTTCACCATAAAGGGTATCTGCTGAGAGTACAGCGTACCTCCGATAGTCATATACACGATAACGTATCCGCTCGTCACACTCACACCGAGCGTGCTGTCTTTGTTTATCGAAGCCCCCGATATCGTCACGCCTATGCCGTCCTCCTGCTTTGTCAGCGTCGGTTTTCCGCATCCTATGTTGCTGTTGCTTGGGAAAAGATTTCTCACCTCCGATGTGATGTTCTTACCGGAACGCATCACTTGTATGGTGGCAGTCTTGCTGACACTTGCCGATACCACGCCGTTCTCGTCTGTGTCAAACACAAGAGGCGCATTCTTTAGAATAAACTCCACCGCGTCCTGGCCGTTTGCTCCGGGGTCTCCCTTGTCGCCGTCCTTGCCCTTGTAGGCTATGGCGTATGACACCGTCGTATGCTCTCCCTCCGAATCCTTGTAGGTCACCGTTGTCCTCGTCCAGAGATAGGGCTTCGCGTCGGTGGCGGCGATGATGGCTGACTGCCATTCCGTAGGTGTCACCGTAGCGCTGTCAGAGATGGCGTACGTCACGCTCATGTCCGATATCACCACACCCTCTCCCTTCACGCTGCCGATGTCAAGCCAGTAGGTTCCAGTATTTGTCCAGAGTATTTCGCCTATCTTATACGAGTCGCCGTCGTTTGAGTCACACACGATATACTTGCCGTTCTTCCACTGCACCACGCAGGGCTTCTTTCCGCCGCCTTCCATACCCGTTGTGTCGTCCACAAGATACAGACCGCCGTCCGTAGGCGTTATCTGCTGTAGCTCCGCGTATGTCTTGACATGTGCAAGAGCGTAGCCGAGCACCTTAAAGCTTGTGCCCGTATCGCCTTTCGCGCCGTCAGAGAGAATCGGAAGTGTCAGAGCCACGGTGGTGTTGTCCGCCTTGACAGTTGCCCGTACCGTCACCGAAGCGAGGAGGTAGAAGCTTACGCCAATGTCAGACAGGCGGTTTATCGCCACGCCGCTCTTGCTTTCGCCCGCAGTGGTAGTGTAGTCCGCCGTCAGCAAATATCCGTCCTTCATGTCCTCAGTCACGTTGCCCGTGCGCTTGCGAAGCGTGAAGGTAATGTCGTTCGGTGTCGCCGTCTGAGAGTTCGGCTTGCGGATGATATATTCCGAGGATGGTACAAGGTCGTACGTCACCGTCACAGGGTCGATGATATTGTCAGGGTTGTCATCGGTGAAGAACTTGAAGTTCTTGGCATTCTTGAGCACAAGGAGAGGGGAATCTAATGAAGTCAGCGTTTTCCATTGATACGGATTCACCGTGTCCCCCGTCTTGTAAGGCGCACCCATCGCATGATACATCGCAATGCCAGGAGCGTTTCCGTTGTCGCTTCCGTCCTCCGTCGATGTCGTCAGCTTGTAGAGGTTGCCGAAGCGGTTCCACTGTATCTGGTCTCCTGCCTGTACTATCACGTCGTAAGGCTGCGGCACGTCAGGCTCTCCTCCGTCCGCGGCTGGTTCGTAGCCGAAGAACATGCGGTTTGCTATGACGTTGTTGCCGTCGTCGGTTGTCTTGCCTTCCTGCTCCTCGAACACCGCCGCTAAGCTCTGCTTCTCGCCCGTTGTGGTCACCTGTATCATCACGTCGCCGAACACTAACGCCTTCCCGTCAGCTCCTATCACCCTTTGCGAGGTCACCGGCATGCAAGCCTCGCTGCCCATGAACGTCCTCTTGTTTGACAGTATCACGTAGTCATACAGCTTGCCGTCCTCTAATGTTTCCTGTCCCGTGCCCACCACAAGGCGCCAGTAGTAGCGGTTCTGAAGGTTCTCCGTCACGCCAGCCTTCACGTTAAAGGTCTGGCACAGCGCCATCATGCCCACATGCCACCAGTTAGCCGTTCGTGTCGTGCCGTCATCAGCAGCAGCATAGCATTTGTAGCCGACAGTCACTCCTGCATCATCCAGTACGTGAGCCACCTTCACAATCGTAGACCCGGCATTAGAGAAGAGTGTAGTGCCGCCCGAATAGCTCACCTTTCTCACCTCAGCGCTCGCAGCGAAGAATTTCGTCCTTGTCGTCAAGTAGTCAATGTAGAGATGGCTCTTGCCGTCCTTACCCATATAGAGGTCAAAGCCCTTGCCGCCCACGATGGTTCGGTCCTCGTCAGTAGCCTCAGCGTTGCGCACGCTCTCCACCACACAGCTGCTCAGCGTGGCAGCACCCTCGCCCGTCACGCCATATCCGTCCCCAGTCCTTCCAACGGTAAGACCGCGAAGGAAGCGGATAACACCATTAGCTTCATCGTCTTTATCTTTACGCAAATAATGCTTGAGCTCTGGGGCGTCCGGACTGACATCCTGCGCCATCTCTGCCAGCCTTGCCAGTTCTGCGGTTTTTGCCGTATCTGCGGTTTTTGCATGATCAGCCTCAGCGGCTCTGCCAGTTGGTGCTGCTGCTGAAACGGAAGCAAACGAGGACCCTCCAGACGATATCTTGGCGCCTTTGGGCTTTGAGAATATTTTGATATCTATCATATCTCGCGTAATGCTAAATTTACCGTGTCGTATTTCAGATTGTATCCAAAACCGGTAATCCAGAACTCTTTATTCATAGCCGGATGCCTGTAATGGTCGAACAAGGAAACGTCACACTCTTCGTCTTTGATGTTTTGTTTTAAAGTCACTCTCGGAACATGACAGTCGTCGTAATGTGCGTTTATATACAACTGCTCGGGCTTCGCCTCTTCTCCTGTATTGTAATCACGGATCTTTAACAATCCATTGCCGGAGGAAGCAAGAAGAGGAGTAGAAAGGTATATGCCGCTTGACACTCCCAACAGCTGTCTTTCTTCAGAAGTCAGGTCGCTTGTCAATTTGAATTCGAGATCGTCCTTGACGTTGCTAAACCCTTCGGCAGTGTCACTCATGTAGATAATATCGTTATCGTCATTGTTGCTTTCATAACCTCCGCTGTCACTATAAAGCTTTACTTCGAAATTCTTGAGTATAATGTTATCTGTGTGAGCAAGAAGAGAAACGTCCTTCTCTTTCCATTTCTCACGTTTGAACCATGTTTTGTGACGGCGGGTAACATCGTTCCACACTTCGTTCACCGGACCTAATATTTCAAACTTTACAGCACCGCTCAGCTTGTCAGAACTCTTGATAGGTATAGCCGTACCTTCGGCGTCTATGTTCATCCGATAACTGATGTTGTTCTGTATATCGTATTCCTTTCCTATGATGTAGTCGCCGATTTTGGGGTTGAATCCGATGGTGAAAGACTGGGAGTAATACTCGTCATCATTCGCGCATTCTTCACGCTTTTTATACGGCCTCCATGCGTAGTCTGTTATTTTTCCTTCTCCGGTTCCCGGTACGTCTCCAGGAAAGAATGTTTCTCCGATTCGCTTTTCAACGACACACTTGTCGCCGATGACAAGCATACAGGCAAGAATGGCCACTTTGGAGATTTTGTCTGACGAGTCTTTTATGGTACAATAGTTGAACTTGTATTCCTGAGGTCCTTCGTTGGTAAAAGGCATCAGACCGGAAGTATAGCCTTCATTCCACTGCGGTTCGTCATTCGGTCTTTCCGCCTTCCAGAACTTACGGGTATAGTATCTGCCATCCTTGTTATTACGTGACGGTACGGTCTTGTGCCACCATGCGGAGAATTCATTATTCCATTCTTCCTTATCATGCAGCAGTTTGTATTCGCCCGTAACCTTCATGACAGGAGCCAGGACGATGTTTCCGGAGATAACGATGTAATTTGTTACGGACTCATCCGCTGACGAAAAGACCCCGCCCGCCTTATTGCCAGTGTAGACCGCGCATGGAATCCATGACTTTATAACGTCTTCATTCGGATAGGTTGTGTCTTTGTCGTCATTGAGGTTACCATGTATTGATATAACCATACAGCTGCTCATATCCACCTTCGAAGTAGGAGAGTTGTCATTCGTCTTTGCCTTTGTCACTATCTTTCCCATCTTGATGATTGCAGAGCCAGGGTACATGCCGAGATGGTCGGGTAGAGCATTCTGTCTCTTGTTTTCTCCGGAATATGGAGAAAACACTCCGCCGTCCATGGTAACTACCACCTGAGGACGGAACGTCCACTGAGGATGCTTCATCACCCATACGTACCAGTCCGTTATGCTTGCCGCATCGAAGTCCGTTGTCCCTTCGTGTATCATTTCGTAGAAGGCGGCGAACGCCTTCATTCCTTCACCGTCGGATGAATATTCCGTAAGATACAGCTGCTTCCCGGAGAAAGGCGAAGACAGACTGCTTTCATCGAGAGGGGATTCTATGATGGAATCCATTGTTTTGGTATCGCATTTAAGAACAAGCTTATTGAAGGATTCGTCAATTTCAATCTCGGTCTTATCGTCATCAGCGATGTCCAAAGTAATGTCTGTAACGTTACGCGTCGTTGATTCCTTCGTCTCTCTCGGACTCCGGATGTCCCTCCATTCTATTCCGTCATTTCCCTTCGCAGTCTCCCACGCGTAAATCCGGAACGTAGTGCCTTCTTGCATGATATGCAGGTCAAGATATCTCATTATCTCTTCCACAACAGAGTCTTCCGTCCAGATGTCGTCTTCACTGTCACCGAGAAAGAGAAGTTCTGACACCATTATCTCCGAAAAGACATTCCATCTGTTGCCTTTATCATTGTATTTGCTTCCGTCGTACAGCAGGGAATATCCGTCCCCGCTGATATCCAGTGTGGCAGCTGTCTTGCCTATGGTATCGTTCAGAACGTCAAACATCGATCGCATTCCTGCCTTTCCTATTGCTGTGTCGTATGTATCACCGCCCTGTCCTATATTGAGATAGTTTGAGTATTGCAAGGCTGATATGGCGTCTATACAGTGGAGGTCCACGTCGTCCCATACTTCGCAAAATCCTTGCGAAAATGCCAAAGGCTCGATGAATCCCGCGAACACCATCTTCCCGTTACGTCTTATATTGACGACAGCGTCACGGCAAGTTGTGTTGTAGAAGTCGCTGATGAAAGATGAACACGATATATGTATAGTCGCACTATGACGTAACAGATGATCGAAGGTGTCGTTCATCTCGTTGTTTATCTCCACCGGGTCGTCCTGCCAGAGAATACCGTCTTCTTCCACGCCAATCTCCCTGACGACGGAACGGTCTCCTCTGGTGAGTATTTCCACCTTTATAATATTGCCTGACGTACTGGCAAATTCTCCGTGTATATACATATTGTAATGTTTAGCGTGATTATACAAGTCTGGACCTTCGTCCGGATTTAGAGGCTATCTTGCGGACATTTTCGGCTGTATGTACTATATCAGTGCCGCGCGTCCTGCCTTCCAGCGTTACTTTAATATCAAGAATGTTGGGTGCAAGTTCTGCCATACGGGGAATGTCCACCCTCTGCTGTGTAGGTGCCGTAAACGTAGGCGGCACAAAACGAGGAGTGTTGACAATCTGGAACAGACGGGCCTGCTGCCACTTGTTGAGAATCATTTCTCCGGAATTGACTCGTGCGAACTTCCTGTCACCGGAAGTTGAAGAACCGCCGATGACACCACCGGTAGCGAAACCGGAAACGGCAGCAAGCGCCGCTACAACAGCTGCCACACCTGCAGCAATAGCGATAAGGTTTGCCGGGAATGGCAGTTTCGCGCCGCTGGCAGTGGCGTTGGCTATAGCTTCTCCGCTCTTTGCAGCAGTATTGGCGGTCGATGCCGCAGTCTCTCCAGCCGTTGCCGACGCATCCGTTGTCGATGCAGCGGTATGTGCCGTTGTTGCAGCAGTAAGCATCTTATACAGCTTCACAGTTCCCTGTACGCCTTCCGCCGTTGAGATAAATCCGTTTATCAGACCGGTTATTTTCTGCCATGCGTTTCCGTCACCTTCCAAGGCATCGCTTATTCCCTGAATACCATTGCCTACACCCTGTATACTTCCCCATCCGCTTTTAATATCGCCGAACACCTTGTCGAATCCTTTCTTGTCTACATCGACATCCAGCTTCAGGGGCTTAAGACTGTCGTTCAATCCGGATATCTGTTCGTTCAGCGCATCAATCTGACGCTGGGCTTCACCTTTATCTATAAGACCTATCTCAAGATCCGTCTGTATACGGTTTACCTTATTTTGGGCAGACTCGTAAACCTTACGTATGTATTCCGGTTCTCTGCTTCGATAGTCGGTTTCGTTGAAATACGAGTCCCCAACCTTTTTTTCTTCCACGTCTTTTGGCTGATCCTGTTTCTCTATTCCGATACGGAGTTTCTTCTCCTTCAGCAGGGCGTCTATCCTGTCGTATTCTTCCTGGAGTGACTTTGCAGCAGCCTCATCGGTAGAAGCAGAGATTTTCTTGCGTATTTCGGAAAGCTTGTTGTCATACCAGTCGATCGAACCCACTGCGGGTGGGGGAGTAGTACTGCCGTTTTTCGTATCTATATTCTTGTTTTTTGGAGTAACGGAAGAATACCCTGTCTGCGGAGGAGTTGTTCTATATCCGGAAGTCCGTTTGTACGAGATGTCATTGTTTGTTCTTACTAAGCGTTCTAACTCGTTTTTCTTCGTCTGCTTTTTATTACGAATTGACTTGACTGTAGCGGTAGCTTTGTCAAGATCACTGGAACCCACCTCTTCTACAGGAGTATACAGAGTAACATTCTCTCCATTTACCCCTGAGGAAAAAGTTGTCTTTTTTGTGTGTACTTTTCTTTTCGTGCTATACTTTCTCTTCTTTCCATTCTCGTCATACAGCACGCTCTTTTCCTCTTCATCAAGATCTGCAATTTCATTGGCGAGCTTACGTATCTTGACTTCGTTGATCATCTGATTGCAATAAGCCTTACTGTTGGCTGTAAGAGCTGTGTACCATTGTGCGACAGTAGAATAATATCCCAAAGTCTCGCCGTAGGTGTTGTTCATGGAAGCTACGATTTTTCTTTCGGCTTCCTTGCCGCCCTTAAATTCTTTCAGTTTGGCTATATCCGTATTGATGGCGGATACAATCTCCGTTCTTTGCTGTATCTCCTGCTGACGCAACGCCTTTGCCTTTTCTTCCTCAGCTGACAAGCCACCTACACTGTCTGCCGCCTTGTCTGAAGATGTCGCAAGATAAGATATGGCTTCCGTCAGTGCCCAGATGGCAATACCTACGCCGGTGGATATAAGTAGAGACTTGATAGCCACTTTCAGCGTAGTGGCTCCGACAGCTGCACCCGTAAACGCAGCTTGCAGCACTCTTGTTACGGCTGCTGTACCTATCATTGTGGATCTTGACACAATCAAGACCGCATTAGTGGCAAATACACGAGCTTTGGTTATCGTAAGACTGACGTTAAAGAAGTCGAAAGCTCCCTTTAAAGCCAATATGGAGACAAGTACATTTCCAGCCTGTGACAACATATTCAAGCCGGGCATTATACCGTTTACTGCCGACGATATGCCGTCTGTCAATTCCGAGAATCGGTTTTTAAACATCTGCAGCTTGGCTGAACCACTTTTGCCGACAGCGTTAAAAGACTCCTTCATGGTTCCCGCGCTGCCCTTCATCGCTTTTACGTTCTCGTCAAACTTGGACGCAAGCTGTCCTGTAAGCGGTCCCAATGCTCTCAGACTCTCGGCGCTTCCAAACAGCTTTCCGTAGATTTCCTGCTCAAGCATACCGCTGCTCTGTGCAAAGGATTTGACGTTTTTGTCGAGATTAGTAAGGAAATTACTGAAACCGCCTGCCGCCTTGATGGCTGCCGCGTCAAACTCTATACCCATCTGCTGCGCCATCTTGCTTGCTTCGCTTGACGGTTTTACCAAAGCGGTAAAAATTGCAGCCATCTGAGTCGCCACCTCGTTCGTATTTCCACTTACACCCGTGAGTGTGGCGAAGCTTGCCAGAAGTTCGTCTATACTCACACCCAAAGTGGCTGCATTGCCGGTCACTCGTGGCAGGGCACCGGCAAGCTGCTCGAACGACGTAACACCGTTCTTCGCCGTGAGCTGTATTTTGTCCTGGACGTCTCCTGCGGCATCCCATTCAAGTCCGTAGTTCTTGATTACCGTTGACGTAACCTTTACCACCTCTCCAAGATCAGCAATACCTCCGACGGAGGCTATTGCCGACTTGTTAAGATATTCAAGCCAGTTGTCTTCAGGTACGCCGTTACTTATGACCTGATAAAGTCCGTTGGCAAGCTCTTCACGCGCCACCGGCAAGGTCTTCGAAAGTTCCGTCACTTCACTTTTGAGTTTGGCGAAGTTTTCTCCGCTTTTCCCCGCCATCGTATTGGCTGCATTCATGGATGCACTGAAAGTACGGCTTTCTTCTGTTACGGAATTGAGAGTACTCGCAATTTGTGAAACGGCGCTGTTTACATTCTGGATCTTTTGGACATACTGGTTGAAGTTCAATATCGTTTTATTGAACTTCTCAGTATCCGTTCTTGCTGCGCCAAGGGCTCTGTGCAAGTCTTCCACTGAGGCGGTAGCCGCAACCAGTTGTTCTTTACCGTCAACGGCCAGCTTAACGTTAAATTTTATTTCCTTTGCCATATTTTCAGCGTGTAAGTAACCTGACTGTCAGATATTCTTCGTATCTTTGGGGATGTAAAGTATTTATTTTAATAATCAGTTATGAACCAGAATACCGATTCCAAATCAGAAGTCTCAAGCAAAGATACGGTCAACAAGGAAGAACTCAAGGCGAAAATCGTCAGTATCGAAGTTGTCGGCACAGAGACCGTCCCTCGAAGAAAGCATTCGAAGAAATTCGAACGTTGGAACACGATCGCCGTACTGTCCTTCTTTGTTTTGATTGGAAGTTTAGCATATAGCGCTTTCGACGGGTTGTCGATGGGATGCTTGACAACGACAGTCGCCAGTTACGCTGTGTTCTTTTATTCCTTCGGACAATTGGATTTAATTGACTGGGACGAACGGACGGGGCGTACCCGCTAAATTCGTCTCGTCTTTTCGAGAACCTTTCTGAATCTTGCCAGAGCTTCGCTTTTGGAGATTTTTGAAGAATCTTTATTGTCCCTTTCCGCCTTTCCGTCCCACGGGAACGAAAACAGCTTGTGAGGGGTCAGACCCTTCTTTGCGTACGGCTGCACGGTGAAGAACGCAAGCGTACGCATACACTCCCATTGCGTTCTGTATTGCGTCTCCTGCCGTTCCGCATACGCTTTGTATATACTGCCGAACTCTTCCGGAGTGAACATGCAGAAATCGCTGTAGGGCAAGCCGATGTCTCCAACGGCTATACCCAACAGTTCAAGGATGCCTAATTTTTTTTTTCAGCGCCAGCATCTTCCTGGTATTCTGTGTTGCCGTTTATGGATTCCGTCCATTCCGTGATGTCCTCCGGAGTCAGACTGTCCGCAAATTCCATAAGCGACATGTCGAACTCCTTGCCTTCTCTCTTGCATGCCGATTTTACGCAGCAGAACAGATATGCGCACATGTCAGAAAGACTACCGTCAATCTCGGTGGCTTCCTTTCCGGTTTCTTCCTTGAAGCGCAGCATTGCGCCCATGGTCTGACGGCAAGGGTATTCCTCGCCGTTGACCTTTATTGTAAGCTTTGCCATATCTGTTATACGTTTTCGCCCGTTGTAGTCTTGCCCGGATAAATCTCGGGTTCTCCGTCGTTCTCAAGAGATCCGCTGTAGGTAGAGTCATCCTGCGCCGGGGCCTGCTGTTCCAGTGACGCGATGACAAAGTTGCCCTTGACGTAAGGAGTAGTGTCTTTCTCTCGCTTGAACGCCCCCACCTCCACACTGGCTCCCTTACCCCAAAGCGGAGCAATCTCCTCGTAACCGTTCTCTGTCTCGCCGTAGAAGACAAGCCCTTCAAAGCTGATGGACATACTAAGGCCGGTGACACCCTTGCCCTTCCACATTCCCTTCGACTTCTTCTCGCTTGCCGCCGGCTTGACGGCGCGGTCTTTGGTCTCGGTGTTGAAGGTCAGCGTATGCGAGGTACAATGACCGACGGCTTTGCCGCCTACCTTCAGCAGCAGGTCGCTGCCGTTTACATAATCGTTTACTTCTGCCATATTGTTATGTGTTAAATTTGTTTATACTCTGACATCAAAAACAAGAACCTGGACGAAAGCGTCCCCTTCGTACGTCTCACTGCTGTCAACAAGTGTACAGCTGCGGAGACTAAGACCATCGGACGACATCGTCTTGTGATCGAGAGCGACTCGCACAGCCTCAGCAAGGTCAACGCTTTCGGAATAACCAGATGCGTAGCACGCCACTTCCATCTCCACGCTTTCCGCTCTGCGCGGGTCTGTCTTTGCCGTTCTGCCGTCAAGCCTCAGACGTCTGTATGTCACGTAGGGCAATATCAGATTCTCGGTAGGAGAAAATACAGGAATGATATTACATGTGATTTCCTTCACCTTTTCATTGTCCAGCAGGACATCACGAATGACGATGCCTGCACTTAGCGAACTCCTTTCCTTTTCCATTTTCCTTGTTCTCTTAATCCGACAGGCCGCGTTTGCGGGCTGCCTTGTCAATGTTCTTTCTGAAATCGTCGAAGATGCGGTTCTCCACGCCGTCAGCCGTCTCGCGCTCGGTCTTCTCAAGGAAGTGGTAACCGCGCATATAGCCGGTGGAATGACCGCTGCGCTTGTAGTTGCGCACCTTGGCTCCGCTCCATCGGCTGCTGCTGAAGAACGACTTCTTCCTGCGGCCTACGTTACGGCTCCTCGTGCCGTCTTCCGCCCACATGAGCACCGGCTTGAGATATCCCTGACGGTTCTGATGGACGCCTCTGATTCTTCCGTGCGGCTTCACGCTCACCATGAATCCCGTTCCGTAGCGTTCCGGATAGGTACGGACGTAAATGCCGCGCGACACCTTCTGACGGGTTCCGGCTCCGAGAGGTCTGCCTCCCTTGCCGCCCGGAGACGACGAAAGGTTGGCTATGGCAGCTCTCTTCACCCGGTTTCCCTCACGTCTCATGGCACCCTTCATCGCCTTGCGCTGCTCTTTCAGATTAAGCGCCTCGAAGACTTCCTTGAACGGATTCTTTATGTCTGTGACTCTGTTGTTTGCCATGATTCATGCTTTAATATATTTATTCGTTTATTCTCTCACAGACCAAGGTATTGAAACCTCTGTCAATGTTCGGAATGACGGAGACGACGGTGTAAAGATGCCCGCCCATGTGTTCCACACGCCAGCCTTCTTCAATATGATGGGCGTCCCGCACGTTCCACTCTGTCCGATAGTCGGCAAAGGCTTCGCCTACCTCGTCAGACCGCGAGCCTGTCAGTTTCCGGCGTTCCGCCCAGACCGTAGCGCAGCGCTCCCATACCGTCGATTTCTCGCCGAAGCGGTTCGCCGTCACTACAGGTCGTCTCACTATGAGCTTATATTTGAGTCTGCCTGCCTTCATTCCTCGTCTCCTTCCTTATAACGGCGTATCCTGACAAACGGTTTCACCAGTGCCGACACGCCGAAGGGAACTTCGTGCTGCTGCACGCCTTGCGTTCCTTCCGCGTTGTCGTACCACGAGCCGGCCATCAGCATAACCGCCTGCACGATGGACGGAGGAAGGGCTCCATCGCCCATCTTCATAAGCTCGTCGACGGTCCGGTTCGTTGCCAGAACCACCTGTTCTTCGGCTGCATCGAGATAGAGCTGCAGCTTCTCGTCGTCGGTGTCGAAATCATCGGCGCGGACATGCTTCTTGAGCAGACTTAACGGTATTGTTGCCATGACAGCCTTTTGTCTTTACCTGGTTAACCTGCGTGCTTGCTGAGCTGCGCGAACGCCTCCTGACGCAGTACGGTCAGAGCGTAGTCGAGGTTTATCACGAAGTCGATGGAGTTCTTGCGGGCGAGAGTGTAAGGGTCCACAATGATTGTCATTTCGCCGAAGATACCCTGCGGGGCATACTTGAACGAACCGAACTGAACATCCCCCTCTGCCACGTAAGGAGAACAGAAGACGGGCACGCCTGCAATCTTGCCGTTGTCATCCACGATAGCCTGGTTCGAACCTTCCCACTTCGGAGAACCCTCAAGCAGAGCCTTCTCCGTCTCGGTCATGACGTAGCACAGACCCTCGGGCATGATGCCGGAACCGAGGACGAGACCCTTGAGATTGAGAAGTTCCTTGTATGTCGGAACCTCGCCTGTATACTCCATCTTGTTTGCTGCCTTGAGATTGACGAACGGACCCACAAGATTGGTGGCGTTCGATACCTTTGTCTTCGAAAACATGATCTTGTTCATGAGCGCTGCGACGGCAACAGGCATGTACTGTGTGGCTACGGTCTGAAGAAGATCCGCAGTCTCATTGAGAGCCTCGCGTGTGATAGGAACCGCCACGCCGATACGCTCCGGTTTCGCGATGAGCTTACTGAGGGGAATCTTGGTGTCGCCAAGCTTGGCGCCCTCGTCATTGATGGTTGCCTCGAATGCCTCCACTACTGGCCACTGATAGTTACCCTTAAGACCGGTAAGCAAAGGAGAACCGATGGCGGACAGAATAAGATTGCCGTAAAGAGGCTCCACGATGTCGCCCATGGTTACAGGGCCGGGATTTGTCGATGCGTCCGGATTGAGGTAGCCGGAAGTGTTGCCGCCGAAGTCGCTTGCGACGGCACGGCTGATCTTCAGCTCGAAGCGCTTGTTCTGGGAAATACACTCTCTCATCTGACGGTTCGCTTCCTCTGCGTCCTCACGCTTCATGACCACGATGTTCTCGGTGTTGGCCTTGATCTTCATCTCAAGGATGTCCATTTCTCGATAGAGAGCCTTCTTTTCTCCCTTCTCCGCTTCGGTGAGCTCACTGCGGGCCTTGTCTTTCTCAAGACCTTCAGCCATCTCCTTGAGACGAGCCTTGATAGCGTCAATACGCTCGTAGGCTTCGCGGAAGTTGAATTTTACCTTACTCATAAAAACAAAACTTTAAATTAAAATTAAACAAAATGATTCCATTTACGGGTACGCTCAGTCGATCCTGCGGTCTATTACCTCTCGGAGCTCCTTCAGTTCCCGGCTCTTCTTCTCCACATCCACCGGATGCACATCCTCAAGCGACACCCCTGTCCTTTCCACTTCGCGACGTGTGACGTCGGTCTGTTCGAAGGCAGGATTGGGAGTTATGGTGAAGTCGTACACGTTGTCAATTCGCTTCACGTGACGGATAAGGATGTCATCGCCGTCGCTGTCCTTCTCTTTCGTGCGTTCATAGCTTACCGCATTCTCTGAGTCAGCCTCATCGGTTGAATAGATGAAGGAACATCCGTCGATGTCACCGCGCTGCACCAGCTCCAGAGCCTTGTCGCCGTCAGCCGTACGGGGCATTTCAGCCCAGAACTTCACGCCCACCTCGTCAACCTCGTAGTTCAGCGTGCCGCTGCCGTTCTTGCTTCTTCCGAGGATGATCTTCTGGTCATGGAACATGGTGAGACGTATGTCCTGCTTGTTCAGCGTGTCCATGGTGATGCAGCCCGGCTCGAGCACTTCATAATAGCTTCTCCACCATTCGCAGAGCAGCTTCGACCGTACACCGAACTTCAGGGCGTAACCCTCGATCGTGCGGCTTTCCTTTCCTTCCTCCGTCGCTTCACGCAGATGGAGTCCGGACATTACTGATATTGTTCTTTCCTTTATCATACTTTTATTGCATTGATTGTTCTCCTCCTGACACCGCATTATCCTGATAACCCAGAGGCTTGATATTCGCCGACACGTACACGGTGTCGCCGCCTTCCACTTCGGGCTGGTTCTCGATGCGTCGCCAGTCGTTGATGGTATAGATGCCGCTTTCGATGGTCTTCTTCTGGTAGTCGGCGAGCGCCTGAAGGTCCATTGCGTATATGCCGCGGCGGTCGAACATGAATTTCTCCTGACAGCAGTTCGCTCTTGAGATAAGCTTGCGCTCCAGCTCGCTTTCTATACGTCGGAGTATCGGATTAAGGGTATTGCTCAGAAACGCCACGTTTGACATTTCTGCGCTTTTGTAGTTATTGCTTGTGTCGTCAAATACGAACGACGGATGAACACCGAAGAAACGGCATATCTCTCGCACCGTGAATTTTCTCGTCTCAAGGAACTGCATGTCGGTGGACGAGAGCGAAATCTGCTTGAACTCGACGTTGCCGGGGACGGAGACTATTCTCTCGCCCGACTGGAACCTCACGTCCATCGACTCTGCAGCGTTGTCAAGCTGGTCGTCCTGAACATTGCCGAATCCTGTCACGGTATTATCATTCGATACGATACCGTGCACGTTTCCTCCGTTCTGAAAACGGTATCCGGTCTCCCTTTCGCCGGATGCTGCTATCTGCATCGTACGCGCGGCATACGAGAGTACGCTTTCTCCCCTGCGTCCGTCGCTGGTATGGAGATAAAGATGTATGATGTCTTCCTCGTCGAAGGTTCCGTACACGCCGTTGTAGCTGTCAGTGATATGGTATTTGCCGTTGATGGCGTCGTGCGACACCGTATGCGGAGAACAGAGCACAAGGTCCGTTATCTCTCCCATTATCCGACGTGGATATATATAGGCATTGCCGAGGACAAGCATCATCTGCACAGCCATCGACCAGAACGCCACGGCTGACATCTCCGGCTGCGGTTGCACTGTAAGAAGATAATGGAGATTGCTCTGCGTGTATTCAGTATAGCGTCCGTTCTTGCGCCGCATATACTGAAGACGCAGACTTGCGACGGAATCACCGAGAAGCTTCACGCAGCGATAGACAGTAGCAACCGCCATTGCCGAACCGTCACCATAAGGAGAAAAAAGGATGTTTCCGTCACCGGAGGTAGCGAGTCTTCTGCGGCTGCTGGAAGACAGGCTTTCAGAGTCGCGCTTGAAAAGTTTCCTGATATTTTGCCACCACTTGTGACTCATGCCTTAAAAAAGAAAAAGCCGGCTCACCGTCCCAGAGGAGGAAGAAAGAATTTCTGTTCAGGTTTGCCGGAGTTGTAAAGTATATCGTTATGACCTAAAAAAGAAGTCGTTTTGTCTGACGCAAATTTAGCGAAATTCCGCATTACTCCAAAGCCATAACAATGATATTTTAAAGCCTTGTCAAAATAACATTGTTATCACATTGTTATCCGCAAAATCAGGGGCTTCAGAAACGAAAAAGCCTCTGATGTTCGATACGCCGGAGGCTGTTGTGTGAAAAAACAAAATACAAATCACAATGCCTTGCTCATTGAGCTTAGCTTGTCTGAAATGTCATTGAGGGCAAAACGCAGGGTCTCAAGTTCCTCGTCGGAGAACTTGGCAGGCTTTCCGTTGACCGTGTTGCCGTTGAGTTTGTGTGCAAGCCATGAGCGCGACTTCTTGAAGTATGTCTTCGCTATGTACGCCATCGAAACCATGTCCGTAATCTCGCCGAGACGTTCTGCCATACGCAGTTCTTCCGCTTCCTTGGATGTCGTCTCGATGAGCGATTCAAGAGCTTCAGTAAACTCTTTCTCGTTCTCATCCCTTAGAGACTGCATTTCTGCCGCTACAGCAGCACGCTCTTCCTCTGTTGTCGCCTTGCGGTTCCGCTCGGCAAGATCTTTGATTCTGTCTTTTATCTCTGTCATTGTATGCTGTATTTTACATACAAAAATAATAAACTTTTGTTGATTATACAAGGAAGTGAGCGATTATTTTTCAACAAATGTTTATTTTATTGTTCCGCTTTGACTCCGAAGGGTGTGCCGTCGGCGAATTGGATGTCATCGAATGCAGACTCGAAGCTTTCGCCTTCGTAGCCGCAGAAGTCGCAGCCTTCGTCGATGAGAGACTTGAAAGACATGTAATCCTTTCTGTTCTTGCTGCTCATGATGCCGAAAGGTTGGTGCTTGAGCATTTCCTGCCAGCATTCTTCGGCGTTGCGGAAGGGGCGATATACGGTCTTCGGTTTTACACGAAAGCAGTCGGAATATTCTGCTATAGATTCAATGTTCAGATCATCGTTATCGTCAATGTCTATCCATCTTGAACCGTTCTTGGTCTGGATGGTCCTGCCTTCCGCAAATGCCCGCATCAGAGGAAGGGCTTTCTTTATTTGTTCTCTTGTCATGATTGTTATTGCTTGCATGATTTGTTGTTTTGGATGTTATTATCGAGTATGTCGTTGAGCCTTTTGTTTTCCTTGCGATACCACTTCGATGTACGTTTTAGCTCTTCGTAACGATCCTTTCTATCTTGCCATCGGGTGACGGGGAGAAGCAGGTAATCCGTGATTCTTTCTACGAAAATGAAGTATTCGTTGAAATTGATATTGTCTGTCAGCCCCTTGAAGATGGCGAATGGAATGTAGCCTATGAGCATTATGACAAGGATTGGGGACAAGAGAATGGCACAGATGGTACGTGCGATGAATTGTTTCATGTTAGTATACTTCTATGTTTTTAATGTGTTGGTGGGACTACCAACTTCCAATCCACGGCGAAGATGTCTTCTTGGGTGAGGCCGTAGCGGTCGTTGAACATTATCTTTTTCATATATTATTCGGTTTTATTTATCTCTATCTCCACTTTCACCTCGTTTGTCAGCTCTTCGTTCATGACGAAATTGACATGCTGGAAGAACATACGTCCGAGTTCATGGACAAGATTGTCTTTTCTGCCTTCCTCAGCAGAGTGCGTGTTCTCTATTACCGTCACATACTCACCTGTCTCGACAACCATTCCGTTGTCAGCCTGTTTAATCGTTAATTCAATTTTCATTTCTTTCTTCTTGTTTGTCATAATCCTTTTCAACTACGACAAGAGCTGTCTTTACCATCGTCCCTGATTCCTTGAATGATTTGTCGGGCAACTCTCGCATATACCCTCCGTATTGCCCTACGACATTACGTAATTCTTCATACGGGCCGTCGTTACGCCATAGGACAGCAGCCGAAGCTATAGCGACTACCTTGCGTCTTGCTATAGATATGGCTTTAAGTATATGACGCGCATCCTGCCTCTTACAGAACGGAGGATTCATAACTATTACGTCGTAAGGCTCTGACGGCTCGAATTCCATGAAATCATCACCAACGATGTGGAATCCCGCCTTTTCGAGTACAGCCCGGTTCCTCGGATCGAGTTCTATGCAGTCAGGAGAAGGCATGAAGCGTGCTATATCGCCCATTCCCGCCGACGGCTCAAGCGTACGTTCCCCGTCACGTATGTCAGCTATCTTCACGATTTCATGGGCGAGAGCCTTGGGAGTGAGGAAGAATTGAAATTCCTGACGGTCTGAAACGTACTCGCCGGTGTCAGCGATGGACGTAATGACGTCGCCGACATCCTCCTTGAACACAAACGCCTTCTTGGAGCTCGACCACTTGCCGCCGATCATTTTCAACACTTTGCTTACACGTTCGTAAAGCTTACGGTCTAACTGTCCTGGCAGACGCAGAATACAGTCGTCAATTTCGGAAGTCTTCAACACTTCCACTACAGAATTGTCAATTTTCATGAATTTATGTTTTATTGAATTTTTAAAAGCCTTGAATACATGCCGCGATAATCCGCTATCATCTGGAGTGTCTCGCTGTCTTTAGGAAGATTTTCAAGCATGCCGGCGATCTCGCTTAGTTTCTCAGACAGCTTGCGCATATACGCTCGTTGCTCTTTTCGTTCCTGTTCTATTACAGAGATAATTCCGTCACGCGACAGGAAGTCTTCTTTCTTTCCCTTACAGGCGAGTATCATAGTGGCTATAGACGTAAGACGCGACACCAGCCACTCCTGAACAAGTAGTTCGGGCAGCGTGAACCGTATGGTCTTCAATACATCGACATCCACTTTACTCTGAAAGCTGAGCACCACCTCGTCCGTAGTATCAGGTATTGCGTCAAGCAATAGACGTGACACCACTGCCATAAGATATTGGCGAGACACGCCCGACTTGGGACGTAAGGCGCAAACATGCTTTGACAGTATCGCCGGACCGTCAGTATTTATCCCTATCTTGCCGAGCGTACCTACTACAGAGATTATTATGTCGCCCTCTTCTGAGAAGACCGGATAATTAAGCTTCTCACTGCACCATCGTTTAGGAACGAACCGTCCTTGTATAAGGTCGGACGCGCCTATCACGATAGGCAGACCTTCTCCACGGTCGTTGGTCTTCTTCTTGTCAACGTTCTTGCCCTGCAACACCTCACAGACGTCTGCAAGAGCCACAACATTATCAACGTTATTTTCCATAACTTTAGTTTTGTTCATGATTGTCTATTGTGCCTACAAGATGTTCGTTACCCTCGTAGGGGATGCATATTTCATAGCAAGATACCATTACGACCACAATTCATCCATTATCTCGTTGATGGTTCTCTTGACACTGTCCTTGCAGCACAGCAGATTAGGGGAAAGCCTTAATTGGGCTATGTCAAGCAAGCCACTCTCCGCATCCTCTAATGTGCAGACGACTGGAGTTTTGTTCTTACGTCGTTCTTCCAGATATTCCTCGATTTCCTCCGTAGACAGATCGTCAAGCACTTCTTCCCATATCTCATCCGTGTCGATCTTTACTTCGACGTCTTTATATATTGTTGCCATCGTTTGCTCCTTTCTTTTATGTCCTTGTTGATTTTGATTTTTATTTGTTTAATCGCTTAGCCTATGCTGCATCATAAGTCGCCATGCGACCACGTTTCCGAAACAGGTAGACCGGAATCGTATGCGCTTTCTGTGATAACTGAACTCGCACACCCATCTGCGTCTTGTCTGACCGACAAAACCGACGCCACGAACCAATCGTCCGCTTGTTCCGCGTCCGTTCTGTTCTCTGCCCTTGCCGAGGTTATGCTGTTCTTCAATGTAGATACATCCCTTTCTTATCATGTCTTTTCTTTATTGTTTTACCACTTCAGTAATCCCTTGAATGCCTTTTGTATTCCTGCACGTTTCGCCTCGTCAGACGGATGGCAGTACGTGTCCATTGTTATCTCAACCCCGGCATGGCCGAGGATGGAAGAAACAGTCTTTACGTCTACGCCTTTCTCTATCATCTGAGTGGCGAAGGTATGCCTCAGACAATGATAGTTAAGATATGGAACTTTGGCTGTCTTGAGCATATTCTGAAACCATATCCTGAGAGTCCTTGTGCAAGTCGGTGTGTCTTTTAGCGTAGCGACGAAATAGTCATCCGGGTAAATCTTTGCATAGTTCTGCAGTATCTTACGTAACCTTGGCACCATCGGGATATAACGGTCTGACGTGGCACTCTTGGGAGACTGCAATTGTCGAGACATAACATAAGCTTCGTTGGGATGGAGTATTTTTTGAACATCTTTAGTTATTGACACACATGTACGCTGTATGTGTATGACTCCCTCGTCGAAATCCAAGTCGGAGAACTTCAGACCACATGCTTCACCTATGCGTATACCCGTAAACATCGTAACCACAATGGCAAGTCCGCCGGGAGTGGGATTGTTCTCAAACACCTTTATTATCCGCTCATACTCATCCATAGTAAACCTCTTGACACGTTGTCTTGTCGGGTTCTTGCGACTGTCTTTTTCATGTTTTACCTTCCAGTCTATTGACGGCAGATTGCTTATGCCTAAGTTTTTGTCAGCATAGCGCATTACCATCCTGAAGACCATCAGTAAATCGGTTCTATAATGGCTGCTCATCTGAAGCTCGCAAAATGTCTCAAAAACACCTTTCATCTTAATCTCGTCAAGAGAGCATATATCCGTATCTGCATCGATGACCTTTGCGAAAGTATTGCGGTCAAACCTGTATTTGGCGAATGTAGTATCCTTCACCTCCGCCTTATGCTCCTCCAGCCACTTGTCGAAAACTTCAAAGAATGTCATATATTTTACTTCCTCCTTTTTTTCTTTTATTGTTCTACAATACGGTCTCCAGGCTTGGCGATGACTACATCGCTGAATCCGAGAGCGTCGTCATTTTCGTTAAGCAATATATAGCGGGCCTTGACCGTGCGCTCAAGCACGTCGCCATGATAGACATACCCCATAACGCCGCGTATACTGAGATTAAGCAGCAGCAGCGGAATGGCGCGGTCTGACAGTTCCCAGACGGTTATCATATTCCGGGACGGAAAATACTCCCACGGAATGACACGCTTGCACTGTTCCCACCATGCGCTTATGATAAGACCGCCCGTGCCGGCTGTCGGCTCGTGTATGGTTCCGGTTATGGGCAAAGCCAGCTTGGCCACTATCTCTGACACCTCCACAGGAGTGAAGTCCTGCTTCTGTTTCTTGCGCTGCGCGAATTCCTCCTCGTACATCTGTCTGAACCAGTCGTAGCTCATGTCATACCCGTTAATGTCGAGCAGCTCTTTGTAGATGGCATCGCGCCGTTTCTTGTCGCCCATGACAATGTCCATGACAGCCTGCGGAAGGTCCATTATGTCCTCCACTTTGAATATTCTGCAGCAGTCTTCCTTTTTCATAATGATTTTCTGTTTCTTGTTTTTTTATCTCTCGTACGACATCATCAGACCGATGGTCATCAGCATTGTGATGGTGCCGTCTATTTTTCTGTATTGTGACGATTTCAGCGGCTTCTTGTTTTCGAGCCGGTCCGTGTCTATCACGCAGTTGGACAGGCAGAAGGCGTTGATGGGGTTTGCGTCAAGGACAATACTCGGAGGATCCGCCCATGCCATCATCTCGAACGACTCGACCGGAAGGTTGAACGATCCGTACGTCTGGGAGAACGGCATGAGCACGTGCTTGGCTCCAACCGAGGACAGAATGTTTACGAGGTCGCGGCTCTTGTATGCGTCGTAGCCGATACGGATAATGCGCAGCGTCTTCGCCCGGCGCATAATGTCGTCCGCCATCATCCTCACGTCAATGCAGTCTCCGGCGCAGAACTTCAGGTAGCCCTGCTCGTGCCACGTCCGGTAGAGCTGCTCATTCGGATGTCCCCGGAGTGATCCTTCTGGGAAGTAGTATTCCGCATGACTGTAGAATCTCTTCGTTTCCGGAGAATACACCGTGTACGACACCGCAGAGAAGTCGTCATGGACGGAAAGGTCAAACGCGATGGCACAGTCCAGACCGCTCCTGACACCGTCAATGTCGAATCCGGAGCACAGGCTTGCCGCCTTCTCGTACGTGAACCACGTCTTCTGCTCGTTGGTGGCGAAGACGTTCAGAAGCTTCGTTCTGAAGATCATCATGTTCTCGGCTGACATAAGCGCGTTCCGGTATTCCTCCTCGTAGTAGTCAGGCTGCACTGTTATGCCCAAATGAGGCTGCACCTTGCGCCATGTCAGCGGAGAGTCTTCCGCGTCGTCCACGTCCGGCATGAACAGCGAGGCGAACACGCGGTCGTTCCGCGTCTCTTCCCTCAGAATGCTCTTCACGCCTTCCAGTTCATGAGCGAACGGGCCATCCACCACTTCACTTGCCGTCGTAATGACTACTGTCAGAGGTTCTCGGCGCGGACCCATTGACGAGGTGAGAGTGTTCTTCAGGTCGGCTCCGTTCTTCGATGCCGTGTTGCGTGCCTGCGAATACTCGTCCATTATCACCAGCGAGGCGAACAGACCGTCCTGCGTCTTTGCGTTTGCCGTCAGACAGCGGATGAAGGCGTCGCGCCCAGCCTTGCGGAACGTAATCTTCTCGCGGTTCACGCGGAAGCTGGTCTCTCGCGGATCGATGTCGCGCATGATGGCACGTATCTCGTCAAAGCAAATCTTCGCCTGTTCGTAGGAGTTGGCGCCGACATAAGCCTGTGCGTTGTTGTCGCCGAACAACATGTTGTATACGGCAAGTGATGCAGCACTGGTGGTCTTCGAGAACTTACGGGGCACGAATATGTATACCTGACGTGTCAGCCGTCGTCCTTCCTTGTCAACGAATCCGAAGATGTTCGCAAACTGGAAGCATTGCACCGGCGTAAGCTTGTAGCGTGTTCGCCCGCTGCGTCCGTTGAAGCGCAGCATCTCGTAGAACCGGAAGAACTTCTTCACTCTCTTCGCCTTCCATTCATAATGCCCGAGCATCCGGAAGAATCTTCTTACAGCGAGTACCTCGTAAAGGTTGTGTTGCTCCGGATTGTCCGTGACATCCTCCACATACTGCAGCAGTCTCTTGTCCGTATCGGCAAGGGCATAGCCGAACGAGCCGGTGTATTCCGGCTTCATCCGCTGCAGGTCTCTTACGGCGTCCTCTTTCAGATCCCGATAATGTTGCTTTTCTGTCTCAGTCATTCAAAGAATTTTGTTTCGCCGGTCGCTGCCGGCCCTTATTCGTCCTCGCCGAAAGCCTTGAGGAAGTTGTCCAGACCGTCGCCTCCGTTAGCTTTCACTTCCTTTCCGTCCGTGTTCATGCCGAGTGCACGCAGGGCACGCTGGGCGTAGGTCATGTATGTCATATACAGCTTTTCTGACGACGCCACCACCTGACGTTCGTTGCCTTCACGGGAGTATTCCGTCTTGACGGCTGCGTGTGACGCCTTGAATATCTCGTCTTCCAGCTCGTCGCATCTTACAAGCAGACGGGCGGCTATCTGTGCCTGTACGGACATTTCCGGACTGTACTTGCCCTGCTTCTTGAGCAGCTTCACCAGATAATCCTTCTTGTTCTTCACCGCCTTCTTCTTCCGGCTCACGCATTCCCTGTCCTTCTTCTCCGTCTTCTTCCGTTCTTCCTCGTCCATCTGGAGGCAGCCTACGGAAGCTACAGTACCGTCCGCTGACGTTTCGCCGGCACGAATCATCGTGGTGCTGTAGCCACGGCTCTTTCCGCGGGTCTTCAGGTAGAAGGTGATGGCCTGTGTGTCTCCTGCCTTGATGCGCTCCATCAGCTTTTCCTCGGCGGCGTCGGTCATTTCGTCCCTGATACTGTCTGCCTCGGCAGCAAACTCCGGGTCACGCCGTCGCCAACGGTAGTACAGCCTTCTTTCCACTCCTGCCTGTTCACATGCCTTGCTGACATTGCCATGGGCAGCGTTCAGGGCTTCGAGCATTGATTTTTTCAAGTCATCCATTGCCGGTATGGTAATCCCGTTATCTTGGAGAGACTGAACCAGGTGTCACAACAGGTGTCACAGTGTGACAGTTTGGGCGTATACTGTGACACCCCCAGACACTTTTTATTTCCACGCGTGTGGAAATAGGACGGGGCGAGGTTTACAAAGGGTATACCCCCTTTTAAAAAACACCCTCCCCCTTTCTTTCTGACGCTGTTTTGATGTCACAACATGTCTGTCACAGGACGCACCTTAGGAAGACGCACCTATGAAGGACGCGTCTATAGGAAGACGCACCTGTGAAGGTCGCTGTGTCTTGTCTCTCCGTGTTAATGTTATTTACTCTCGTTGTCTTCGTCAAGGAAGCGTTCCTTGAAGCGTTCCAGACGTTTCGCCTGCACTCTCTTGTTGTGTTTCGCGCCTGACCGTCCCATTTCCGTGTGTGTCTTGACATGGCAGTCATGGCACAGGGAACGGAGATTGTGCACGTCAAACATCAGCCGGCGCATTTCGGTCTGCGTCATGGCGTCTTCCACCGGCTTGACGTGGTGTACTTCAGAAGCTGCTCTCGTTCGTCCTTCCTCCATGCAGCGCTCACACAATGGATTCTGCGTCAGCTTGTACCGTCGCAGTTCAGCCCAGTGACGTGACTGTATCATCTTACGGTAGTCTTCATCATTGTTCCTTTTCATCTAATCGGTTTAGTATGGTTATATATTCTTGGTTGATTCTCTCAAGGATCTCACAGTATACTTCCTGAGGATCCTCGCCGTTGATTTCTGCCCTGCGTCTCACTATGTCCCTTATGCGGGCTCTTGCCGTGCGCGGGCAGTGGGAGCGCAGCGCCACGAACATTCTTATATAAAGCGCGTCCGTCACCTGGTCACCGCGTGCTCCCGCTTCGCTCGCTGTCATTGTCTGCATGGTTTTATTATTCTAAACTCCACGTATGTATCATACCTTATGCAGAATGTTCCGTTTATACATTGCCGCGAATCCCGACACAGACGACACACCTCCGTGCCGGGCGCGGCGTTATGTTTAGAGACTGCCGTCATGCGTGGCTACTTCCGGCGCTCTATCACCTCCGTCACTTTGGTAAGCAAACTCGACTTCAGCTCGTACTCCGCAATCTTGCGCTGCTCCATTCTGCGTGAGACGATCTCTTCCACGTCGTTCACGTGCTGGCAACCGACGATGTAATAGAAGGGATTATGCTTGACGCGTTTCCCTTTCTTGCCTTCCACTTCTTCCGGGATGGTGACCTTTACCTTGAGCCACACCTCGGACTCCATGTCGCCGCAAGCCTCAGCAATTTTCGTTGCGCAGCAGGACGTGATACGGAGGTCGTCCACGTCTTCTCCCGTCATTGCGTCAGTTATGATGTTCTCCACTTCGGTGAGCGTCTCGGCCTCCACCATGAATATCTTCTCCGTAGTCTTGGATGATCCGTCAGGCTCATGCATTACATACTTTGCCTTTGCTTCGTAGTATATTTTCATTCTGTCAAGTATTTCCTTGTTGTTATTGGTTTCTGTTTCACGGGCAGCCTCAGCACTACTGTCCGTCTTGTCGCCCATGCTGCTGATGAATGTCGACTCCGGAGCGTCAGGTTCGAGACTCCTTATCTTGTCTTGCAGATCCTCGGGAAGATTTAGCTTCAGACAGTACTCGCCAGCCTTGTTGTATATCTCGGGATTGTAGATCTTCTTCTGGATTACCTTGATGGCAGCGTCCACCTCCGGGATGTCGTTCAGATTGACTTCTTCGTCGTTCTCGATGCTCAGCATAGGTCCGCAAGCCTCAGCCCACAGACGGTGTATCGGCTTGAATGACGCTGTCTGCTCCGGAAACAACGGCTCTATGTTTATGCCGGTCCTTTCCCTTACCTCTGCCGTGAACCTTCCAAGAGCTGACGCTGCCACGTCCGTCATCAGCATGGAGCAGAGAACGTACGACTTGAGCTCGCAGTCCTTCTCGTTGTTCACCTCCAGCACCTTCTTCAGCTTCAGCCTCAGCGCCTCGATGTCGTCCTGCACCTGTTCGTACACCATATCGGAAAGGTCGAGCCAGTACTGGTAACGGTCCTTGAGCTTCTCTCGCATGTGTTTCTCCCACTCGTCATACTTCTTCATTGCCTCCTTTGCCAGCTGCTTGGTACGATGACGGAAGTACTTGGTGCCGCGCATCTGGGACATGGCGTCCACCATCGTAGCCTGAGCCACGCTGTGCAGCGAGGAGACGGTGATGAAGTACAGGCCGTTGAGCTTCCCTAAGGTTCTGACCACCTCGTCTGTCCTGTTCTCTGCAAGGGCAAGGAAGTTTCTGTGTCCTACAGAGTCTGCCACGGCTTTCATGTAATGCTGCCTCAGCATGGGCGAATTTTCATAACGGCTTACCATCATAGGCGCCTCGCTTTCTTCTTTATCTCCGCGATACGCTTCTTCACGTACTCCTGCTGCTTCTGCATTTCCTCCATGACGCGCTTCTTCGAGTCGAAGGTCAGCCTGTCGAGACGGCATTCCAAGCCGTCCTTCCATCTAAGCGTTGTCTCTGTCTTGTACTTGTCAGGAAGCCTCAGCCATAAGAATGTGCGTCCGGTGGTACGCGTCACGGTGGTCCTCACAATTACGGAGGACGATGGCAGCATCGGCACAAAGTTCTGTTCTGCCATACATTTCTTGACGTCTGACGTCGTTTGCAGTATTGTTTCTATGTCCTTCATTGTCCGTCTGTCTTCCTGTTGTTACGTTCTGCCTCTTCTGCGCGACGGCGGGCTACGGCGTTGCGGAACTTCGCGTACTCGCGCTGGCGCTCCACCTCCAGCTTGGCGTTTCTCTCCATGTACTTCACCTTCCAAAAGCGCACCTCCTTGATGTGCGCTTCTTCGGCAAAGCCCAGATCTTCCTTGTACTGTCTCTTGTGCTCCTGGAACACTTCCTCTATGCCTCTGACCTTTCCACGGTGTGCGCAGTCGATGGCGTCGAGCTTCTGCGCCTTCTCGATGCTGTTCTGCAGTCTGACCTCGTCAAACTTGTTACGGATTTCCAGCCATTCTTTCATCTCGCTCTCCGTAAGACCGTCGGTGAAATACTGGCGTCCCATGATGTTTCCTCCCTGCTGAGGGGCGTTTGTTGTTTCTTTTTCCATAATTGTTAATTTTATTGCGTTTTGTTCACTTTGTTTCGTTTTGTTCACTTTGTTGCTGTCCCGCTATGATGGAAGCCCGGTCGTACTCTCTGATGAAGGCGTCTATCTTCGCCTCGCAGTCCGCCTTTCCTTCCACCATAGCGTCGATGTCTTCCTCTCTGACAGGCATCAGTTCTTCGGGGAAGAGATTGTCATGGGCTCGGACGATGAAGCGGCGTGCCTGACGTATCGTGTCTTTCCACAGCATCCAGCCTCTTATGAGCATATAGAACTCGTAATATCGGCGGTCGCGTGGCTGCCATCCTTCTCCCTTGTCCTTCATAAGAGAGTCCAGAGTGTCCATGCGCTCCTTCAGCCTGTCCTCAAGCAGTTCAAGCCGGGCGCTGCGGTCACGATGACGCGCCGTGAGCTGCCGTTCCCGGTAGCGTACGTCCCGCACCATCCTTACGAGCTCGTCCTGCGCCCTCGTCGTTCCGGTAGGGATGTCTATCTCCCTTATCCCCGTGATGTCGTCCGTCGAGAGGTTGCGCTTCTTGTCGAAGGCCGCCTCGTATTCGCTGTAGTCAGGCAGTCCGGCTGATATTGCCCTTCTGCCTCCGCGAAACACCATAAGCCGGTATTTTATAGCCATGATACGCCCTTCATTACGCCCTTACACCCGCTGGTCCGAGCACCACGCCGCGCCGCATCCTCATAGTACGGCTGTTGTCGTAGTGTCCGTCGAGCACTTTCTGGAAGTTCGTAGGACGGAAAAGCCAGTCGAATGTCGCCGTCCATCCTTTCGATCCTCCGCCGTTAAGATAAGAGCTTGCCGCAGCGGAGCGCATGACGCGCCACACAGTGTCCTTGCCGTGTTCCCTGACGCGTGCCGCAAACATCCGCTTACGCTGCCCCCTTATCTCGGATCTGAGTAGCGGGATGCCCTTGCCGTCCATCATCATGTTCCAGGATGTGCGTACCACGGAATAATTGACTTCAGGCTCCCTGCTCTTCGTCTCCGTCCTTCTTTCCGCCCTTCCGTCAGACTCCGAAACTTCCGCGCTTCGTGCCGCGTCGGATTCGTCCGAAGGGCGAGCCGACACAGCATTTGGCACAAATGCTGCGGTTTCTTTTTCTTTCTTTATTTCTTTTTCTTCTTTAGGGGGAGCGGGGGTGTTTTCTTCTTTGTCTTTTTTTCTTTCTGTTTCTTTGTCTGCGTATTTTTCGGCGTAAATACCGTATTTTTCAGCGTTTAATCCGTCTTTATTGTAGGATATTGCCATATCACCGTAGTAATATACAGTCCTTTCGGGTGTATATGCCGTTATTCCCGTCACTCTTACGTCCTCCCTCGCTTCCGTCCGTGAGGCTGTCTCTTCCTGCTGATGAGCGTGAAGGACGTCGGTGTCGGCCTCATCGCTGATGATGTAGGGTAGGGCAGCGTCGGCGCTGCGTCCGGAGAAGTAGTGGTCCTGAATGTCACGGCTTGTCAGCACTCCGTGACGGACGTATGTCGCCTCGTCGAGGATGCCCTCCAGCGCCATGGCCTTCACCACCTCGTCCAGCTCCTCCACCGTCATGTCGGGCAGACGTCGCAGCGTCAGCCACTTCTCTCTCTCCGTCCACTCCAGGCAGTAGCCGGCGGCGGAGATTGCGCATACCACCACAACGGCGGCTGCCATGCCTTTCGTGCCGTAACGCCCTGCGAGGCGCATCATCGGCACCGTGTCGAAGACGTCTGGCGAGATTGCCGCCGTCCTCATTCCCTTCCGGGGACGTCCCCTGCGTCTTGTGACGCGGGCTGTATCTGTTCTTTCTGTCATAACTGATATTTTTGTCAATATATGTTGTATGATAGCCAGCGTCCCGGTCTGCCGAATCGGGAAGAAACGATAAAGGCTCCTATCCTCGCGGACGGAAGCCTCAACAAAATCATTTAAATCTGTGGTCAAAAAAACTTTAAACCTCAAAATTTTTCAAATTCGCTTTTATCTGTCAATTTGCACCGCCCTGCATCCTCACGGACCGCTGACGACACTGTCAGACTTTCAGAATATTATAACAAACAGTACCAAAATACATATATAAGTAAAATCAAGTTGGCATTCCGGCGGACGCCTCCGCCCGAAACGTTATATTGTCGTTGTCTCCCCGGACCCCTTGTCCGGATGACGCTGCCACATCATGTCAAAGATTCGCGTTTAAAATGCGCGGCCTTCGCAGGAGACGCATGTGCCTGTTTTAAAATAATGAAAAAAGCGACCGTCGGTATCACTCCGAGGCGGTCTTTCCGGCGCACGCCTGCGCCGCTGTTGCGATGAATTCTTAAAACTTACCTAATTCTCTGAAAAATGAAAACTTATAATTACTATATAATCTACTACATCCACTCTGTCCTGTTGGCGTACTGGGCGAGCTTGCTCTTCAGGAACATCTTCCTGCGCCCGCCTCCTACGCTTGTGTAGGGTATCTTGTCCATATTGTGATAGATATACGATACGGAGCAGCCCAAGAACTCCGCGGCCTGCTTCGCGTCGATATACTCCTCAGGAGGGTTCCGCGTGCCTTTTGCCTCAAGCAGCTTCACCACCTCCTCAGCTATCATCCGCGCCTCTCGCCGTGTCAGCGGCTGACGCGCTGCTGTTGACATCCCTGTCCTTTCCATAGCCTCAGCGTTAATAGCGCAGCACTTCCAGGGCGAGGAAAGCCACTGCTCCTACCACTGCCCAGCCTATCACTTCCACGATGTCCTCCACGATGTCCATCGTTCTGTCCACGTATTTCATTATCTTCTTCATAATACTTTCCTCCTTGTTTTTTGTTACGGCTGCTGCGACGGCCCGCTGCTCATACGCCTTATCACGTATCCCGCGCCGTTGTCCAGGAAGTCCACCGTGAACTCCCTGCGACCCGCCTTGATGTTAAGGCGGCTGATGGCGTTCCTTACCGCCGTCTCCCTGCCGAGTGCCTCGCGCTTGAACTCGCGGGTCTCACCCGGCTTGAGAATAGACAGCGTTGCGGGAAGGTTGATTCGCGATTCTATCACCACGCCGTATTCGTTCACTTTTCTCTCTGTCATTTATCTATGATTGTGTTTACACTCTCTGTCAGTCAAGGGACACGTAGTCGAGCTTCCCCTCTCTGCCGGTCTTCTCCTTCACCGCGAACGGATGACGGAGATATATCTTCACCATGCCGCCGAACACGCAGCGCTGCATCTTCCTTATGTAGGGCTTCCAGATGCGGATGAACCGCGTCGTCAGCTCAGGCTTGTATATCATCAGCGTCGTCGGCGTGCAGTCGCACTGCTTCACGCTATGCTCTATGCGTACCTTGTCGCCCGTCTCAGTGTTGATAATCGTAGCCATACTCCTCCTCCTTGTTATATGGTTCTTCTTCCGGTTCGCAGTTCTTCAGAAGCTCGTCCGTGTCCACTCCTGCGGCTTTCATGTCGGCGATGAAGAGTTCCCCTCTTGCGATGAACGGTTCCGCGACAGTCTTGTCCAGCGAACCGGAAGCGTAAAGAGCCATCACCTTCTTTCCGAAGACGAAAAGTGCCGCTGCCATGTCTTGCTGCGTAAGGGTGAACGTTCCGTTCTTGTAGTACTCCCGTTCCTCCAAGGTATCCTCGAACATCAGGGCACTGGCCAGCAGAAGCAGAGCTTCCTCTTTCCTGAGCTTTCGTCCTTCAATCTCCAAATCTGAATTTTCCATTTTTTCTTCCTCCATTTTTTAGCCTCAACGGTTTTGCCGTATCGGCGGTTTTTAATAACTTTACAAATTTATACTAAGGTGTAACAATGTGATAACATTGATTACGGGTGCAAAGATAGAAAATAATCTAATTGCTTCCAAACAAAAGAGAGAAAATAATCTATTAAATTTTAAACTTTTAGTATTTAGTCTATGATTTTACAAAGAATAAAGACCTATTTAGACTTTAAAGGCATTAAAATTGCGACTTTTGAAAGAAGTGTAGGCATGTCTAATGCGTCTTTCGGAAAAGCGTTAAAGAACGATGGAGCCATCGGAAGTGATAAAATAGAAAATATACTATCTGTATATAAGGATATTTCCCCTTCTTGGCTCCTGACTGGTGAAGGCCCGATGTTACAGAATTCTGCTTCAGACGCATTGTCCGTTAGCTCTTCTTCATCGGATAAAGAAAGTTTAACACTTTCGGACAATACCGGCCCGGTGCTCATGCAGAACGGTCCGGGCAGTCACAACAACCATCAGAAGGTCATCGGCGCGGACGGCACGTGCTCCGGACGCGAAATGGCAATGCAAGCCACCATCGAGCTGCAGAAGAAGATGATAGAAGACCGCGACAACGAAATCGCGTTCCTCAGAGATATGCTGAGGAAGGGGATGTAAGGGGCATGTCTTATTTATATAGCAAAAAAGTTACCTTTTTGTTTGGCTATATATAACTTTTTTGCTACCTTTGCATTGTCAATAAGACAAACGAGTTCTTTGATGAAATGAAAAAATCAGAATTAGAAAAAAGATTGAGAAGGGCGGGATGCTTTCTTCTCAAAAGCGGAAGTCGTCACGACATGTGGAAGAACCCAAAGACTGGTAAAATAGACTGGGTCCCGAGACATTCTGGAGAAATGCCAGTAGGCACTGTCAACAGTATTCTCAAAAACTTGTCAGCGTGAAATTAAGGGAACAGTTTGACGACTGTTCCCTTTAAGCCACTTCTTTTCTGGTTTTTGATTTGTTTCGAAGAACTCTTTTCGATGATTTTTAACATTTTATAGATATGAGAAGAATTGCAGTAATAGTGGAAAAGGCAAGTGACGGATATTATTGGTGCCGTACTGCCGAGGAAATAAACGGAAACACCATGCTTACGGGATGCGGGAAGACCGTGGCAGAAGCAAAGGCAGACTTGCTCGACTGTTACGGCGAAGCAAAGGCAGATGCCGCAGAGAACGGCGAAGAGTTTGAGACAGTGGAATTCACCTATACATTCGACCTCGCCTCATTCTTCAACTACTTCTCTTTCCTTAACGTCACCGACGTGGCCAGACGGGCCGGAATCAACCCTTCGCTTATGCGCCAATATGCAAGCGGACTGAAGAACGCTGGAGAAAAGACGTATAACCGTCTTGCCGTGTGCATAAACGATATTACAAAAGAATTGACCGCTGCCAATTTCTAATTCGCAGCATTTTCATTATCAAAGAACAGAACTCAGAGTCTCCCGTGCGTGAAGTATAGGAGGCTTTTTGCTGTAAATTCTGAAGTGTAGGTATGGAAAAGATTATAGTAGAAGTAAGATGGTGTGATCGTAACTTTGGCGCAATGTTCCCCGACAATGTGCCTGGAGCTATAGTTGTAACAGCTAAAACATACGACGAGTTGTTGAAGGAGATTCCCGAAACGCTGAAGTTCCATGTCGAAGGCATGGTTGCAGACGGCGACGATGTTCCCCGTTGGCTTGCAGACGGCGACTACGAGATATCTTACCATCTTGATGCCGCAGCGCTTATTCATTCATGCGAGCGTTACGCCTCGCTTGCCGCCATTTCCCGTGCGTCAGGCGTAAACGAGCGTCTGCTTAGTCATTATGCCAATGGCATAAAAACACCCCGTGCCAAACAGCGTATGCGAATAGTGGAAGGTATACACAAAATAGGACGCACGCTGCTGAATATATCGTAAGCTTAATAATAATCACACAGTATGAAGAAGATTGTTGGTATTATCGAAAAAGGAGCGGATGGAGGCTACACCATTTACGCAGAAGGAGGACTACCATTGTTCTCCAACGGTATGACGGAAGAAGAAGCTCGTGAATCTTTTGAGTCTCTCGTGCCTGAACAGGCGGAATATATGAAAGAACGCACAGGAGAATATCCTGAATGGTACGATAAGAACGTGGTCTTTGATTATAAGAGCGCCGCGTTTCTTAAATAAACGAAAAAATCCCCGAAGTGGCTCACGCTTCGGGGATTGCTGTGTATTAGAAAACATTCCGTCAAGTCAAACGGATGGAGCCAATCTGCTTGGCAATATCTTGCAAGGCGTTGTTGAACGTCTCTTTTTGCTGATCGTTCAGGCTGTATACCTTGCCGCGTACCTTATTACCGTTGACACGCTGGTAAAGCCATGCACGGCTTTTACCGAAATAGTGCTTGGCTATGTAGGATATCGGAACAAGGTCGTAAACAGACTCTATCTGTCTGCGTATTGCCAATATGTCCTCCTTTTCTTCAGCCAAGCCTTTTTCTATAAAGGCATCAAGTATCTTTTGATTTTCATCGTTGTCACTATGCGCTTCCAGCCACTGAAGCAGCATTTCCTTTTTGTTCATGCTTTCAGAATCCGTCAGCGCCATTATCGGCTTTAGTTCCTGTAGTTTCTTCTCGTATTCGGTCATAGCTTTTATTTCTTTTTAAGCTCTCTCCTCTCTCGAAGGAAAGAAGAGAGCTTTGGTTGGTTTTACTTGCGTTTCTTGTAAAGTTCGGAAAGCTCGTCAAGGAAAGAATTGATTGTAGATTCGTACATTCTGCTGTTCTTCTTTGACATTTTCGAGAGTCTTATATAGACTCCTAAAAGTGCTTCCTTGTTTTTGATTTCTTGTTCTAACAGTTCATCCATTCACTTGTTTTTAATACGTTAAACATGTTTTCTAATACAATACAAAGATACATAATATTTTGGTTATGTACAACTTTTTCTGCTACTTCTTTTCTGAAAACCCGCATTTAAATGTTAATCGGCTGCTGTTTGGGACAACTGTCTCGGCAAAATACCGTACCTTTGCAATGTAGACATTAGCTATACAAGGAACGACTCTACAATAAAAATGAAAACCAACGCACTTTCCGTAGCCAATTACTTTATAGAACTGGCAGCAAGAGACCGTCGGCCCCTGCATCTGCTCGGTCTGATGAAGCGTGTGTATATAGCCCACGGTTTCGCCTTGGCGCTGCTGGAACACGGACTGCTCGATCCGAGATTCGACCGTGTGGAAGCGTGGGAATACGGACCGGTCATCCCATCCGTCTATCACTCGTTCAAGCAATACAGAAAAGGAGAGATAACGGACTTTACAGTAACGGTATACCAGTCCCCGTCCGGGGAACTGGAGTTTGACACGCCAAAACTTACCGACAGAAAGGAGCAGATGGTCGTAGAAATGGTATGGAAGCGGTATTATGACTATAAGGACAGCCAGCTCGTCACGCTCACACATCGTGAGGGAACTCCGTGGGCTGCCTGCTACAAGGAAGGGGAGAACAACGAAATCCCCGACGGCCTGACCGGACTCTTCTATTCAAAGCTGGTAAAAATCGTGATCGATGGAAAGGAAGGGTAATAACGATATCTTTAAAAGGTATCTTCAGATACTGTAGGATTCTGAATGCTGCGTTCTACTTTTTGCTGTAACGGCACAAAAGAGCCCCGATGCGTCACGCACCGAGGCTCAACGAGTTCTTTCTGTTTATTTTAATTTCATTCCAACATGAAACAAAATCAATATAATACCGCATGCTGCATTTTATCGGCAAGATTCTTTAGCCCTGCCACTATCTGCAACTTGCGCTCTTCGCTTGGTTTGCGCACACCAATGGCATATTGTCGCATAACAGACGGGTTTAGACCTATCTCGCGAGCCACACCAGCAATGTTCACAAAATCGTAGTAGCTGAACAGCGAGCCTACATCGAAGCGATACTCAATCTCAAGTTCAGGCACCTCAATGCCGTCTTCTTTTAAGTAAGCAACGGTATCTTGCCAACCGCTCAGCATATCGTCGATTGCTGCCTTTGCCGACGAACCGAGACCAAGCACACCAGCCTTCAGTTCAACGACATTCATGTAACAAGAAAAATTTTTCTCGCCCGGCTCTCTTTTTACATTGGCAAATACTCTCATAAGCTATGATTATTATATTCACTTGTCGTCAATTTTCTTCATTTCCTTAAAATCCTTCTTCAGAGTCTTCTTGACTTCCTGAAGCCTTTTCTCCTGCGGAAGTTCCTCCGGACCGCATCCTGCGTTGTCCTGGATTATCTTGCGAACTTCACGTCCGACACAGAAGTGAGTGTCTTCCAGCATCGCCTGACCCTGCACGTTCCTCGACTTGATTCTTTCCTCGGTCTGTGTTATGCGGAACAGGTTCGCGGCCAGCTCGGTTCTTCCCATGGTGTCGAAGAGCTTTGTCTTGTCAACACCGCGGCGACGAGCCAGCTGGACGTTAAGCATGTTGTACATGCCGCGGTAGCCGGCGTTCTGGAATTTGGCGTAGTCTTCCACTCCCGCCTGTTTCGCCACGGAACTCAACGACTTGTTTCCTTCCGTTATCTCGTCACGGATAAGAAGACGGTTGATGTTGGCGTTGTCCTCCACGTAAAGTTCGAACTTGCGTGCCTGGGTGGCAAAGTATGCCTGTACGGTGGCCACCTCCGGCTTCTTTGGGTCGCCGTTCATTGCGATAAGGTAGCAGGCGAACCGCGTCAGCTTATAATCGACGGTTTCCTGTCCGTCGATGACCCTTGTTACCCGGATGATGTTGTCCATGTAGTCGATATTCAGCGAGATGAACGCCTTGGTGGCCCTGTCCATCACTTTCTTGAACGAGCCAAGATTGTCATAACCGAGCATCAGCATGAACTCCGAAGCCCACCAGTATGTGATGCCGTTCTGGTTCTTGAAGTCTTCAAAGGATAAATCCTGTGTTATATCTACGTTTTCCATATAATGATTTTGTCTGCTGCAAAGTTACTCCTTTTTACGGAAGAATACAAGCAAAAAGACGGGAGAACGCCATTGTAGGTATTCTCCCGTCTTCTTTGTTATGCCTTTTCCTTGAAAGCCTTTGCCACGGTACGGTCAAGAATCCTCGCGTAGGCTGTCTGGGTGGTCCTTATGTCGGCATGGCCGAGGACGCGTGCCACTATCTCTATGGGAAAGCCGTCGTTGAGCAGCAGCATTCCGCATGTACGGCGTCCCCAGTGTGACGCGATGGGACGGTCGATGCCGCAGTGGTCCGCCATCACCTTCAGGCGCATGTTGTATTGCTGGTTGCTGAACTTCGGGAGCCGTCCGCCGTATTTCCTCAGGATAGCCTCAGCGCGTGGCGTCAGTACGATGGTGTACTGCACGTCCGTCTTGTGACGCACGCCGGTCAGCACCTGCATGCCGTCAAGAAGCTCCGCCTTGGTGAAGTCGCACTCCATCAGGTCGGCGTAGGCAAGCCCGGTGTAGCACTGCATCAGGAAAAGGTCACGCGCCTTGTCGAGCGTCTCGGTGGGCAGTTCCGCCTTCTCTATCATCTCCACCTCGGCGGCGGAGAGGAAGCGTCCCCATTCGCTCTTTCCGCGGTCCACCTTCATCGTGGCGTAAGGATCCGCGGACAGCAGACCGCGCCTCAGCGCTTCATGCACGTAAGTCTTCATTATCTTATGGTAGCTGCCGACGGTGGTCTGACGCAGCCCCAAGGTCTTGAGATAGTCGTCAAAGCGCGTGATGTTGGCGAAGGTAAGCTCGTCAAACCTGACGATCACGTTCCACCGTTCCAGCACCCTCACCAGCTTGAAATGGGCGGTACGTGTGCTCTCGGCTATGTCGCGGCGTGCCGCCACGAAGTTCTCCAGCCACTCGATGAACGTCTGCTTCTTCTCCTCCTCGGCGTTATACCATCGGGCGAAGGCGTCGAAGTCGAACTCACGGCGCTGCTCCACAAGGTCGGTGATATATCCGTCCACCTTCGCCTTCATGCTGTCAAGACGTCTGTTGTAATCGACAGCCTCAACACATTTCACCACGTGGCACTTTTCCGTCCACTGGTCGCTGTAGACCTTGATGCCGGTGGTCATCCACTTCCTGCGTCCGCGATAGAGCACCTCTATCTGCACAAGACCTTTCTTCTCTCTCGTTGCGGTCTTCTTCCTGTCAAAGACAAACCGCGTACTGGCTACATTTGCCATTCTTCCTCCTTTTTTAAATAATTAAAACGGTATCGTGCGGCGGTATCACAAGGGATGCAATTCGGTGCAAATTGGTGCATAACAAAGCATAAAAAGCGCCCTTTTAAAGCCTTTTTATGAACCCGAATCGTTATGCAAATACAGATAAAAGCGATGTAACTAACTGATTGTCAACTAAAAAAGGCACCCTTTTGGGTGTCTTATATCGTGATTCCGTTGGGGTTCGAACCCAAGACCCACAGCTTAGAAGGCTGTTGCTCTAATCCAACTGAGCTACGGAACCAAAAGCGAGTGCAAAGGTACATAATTTTTTTGATTTGGCAAATTATTTTATTAAAATACTTTAGTTTTTTTGATGTGTTGTTCTTTAGGATTGGCTTTTTTGGTTAATTTTGTAATGAGAATCAATATAAAGAAAACAAAATAAATAAAAGCATGAAATATTATGTAGCAAACTTTAGTATAGACTGTGAGGGGGATTTCCTTCAGACAGCACGTGAACTGCTTTCGGCTGCTGCTTGTGAGGCTGGCTTTGAGGCGTTTGAGGATATTGAGGATGGTGTGGCAGGATATGTGCAGCGCCCGCTTTATGACAAGGCTGCTCTTGATGCTGCCATTGCTGAATATATGCCCGAAGGAGTTGGGGTTATGTATGAAGTGGAGGAGGTGCCTGACCAGGACTGGAACCAAGGTTGGGAAGATGAGGGTTTTGAACCAATCGGCGTTTCCGACCATCTGGTGATTTATGATGCCAAGCATACGGATCGTGAGATGTTTGCTGGAGATGACGGCGTGATGCGTATCTTTATAGAGGCACGTAACGCATTCGGAACAGGAACTCATCAGACCACACGTATGATTCTGCGTCGTCTGCTTGGTATGGACTTGAAAGGCAAGAAGGTGCTTGACTGTGGCTGCGGCACTGGTATCCTTGGTATTGTGGCATCAAGACTTGGTGCTAAAGAGGTGTTTGGATATGACATAGACGAATGGAGTGCGGACAATGCGGAACATAACGCTACGCTGAACGGGGTGGGCAATATGCGTGTGGTGCTCGGTGATGCGTCGGTGTTAGCCGCCGTGGACGACAGGTATGATGTGGTCATAGCCAATATCAACCGCAATATACTCATAAACGATATGACGGCATTCAGAAAGTGTATGGCTGACGATGCTAAGCTGATTCTTAGTGGATTTTACGAGGCAGACGTGCCGATGATAGAGGAGGCGGCTGCTCGTTGCGGACTACGTCTTGTGGACGTAGTGACGGACGAAGACTGGGCATGCGTGATGTTCGGCATAGCTTAGGAAACTTCGTTGGATTACCAGACGCGGTCCTGATTGCCGATAGTGAGTTTTCGCATATCGTAGAATGATCCGTTGTAAATATTGAAGTCTACATAGCCCTTGATGCCGGGAAGGCGTCCCACGTCGGTGTGTTGCCAGAATTTCCACGGTCCTTTGTATTCCACCTTATCTACATAGTAATGGGCTATCCAGTAAGGATAGTCGTCAAAGACGGGGGCGTTGAGATAACGCTCCTTAAATTTATAATATGTGTAGATGATGGGTTTGACGTGATAACGGTCCTCAACAATGTGGAGCCATGTGAGAACGTCGCGTTGGAAGTCTTCCACGGAACGGTCTTTGGGCATGTGTTCGATGTCGAGAACTGGAGGCAGGTCACCTTCTTCAAGGTGTACGTTGTTGAGGAAGAAGTATGCCTGGTCGCGTGCAGACGACTTGTTGCTCCAAAAATGGTAGGCTCCGCGTATGTATCCATACTCGCGTGCTTGTCTGAAGTTGTCGCGGAACTTACTGTCCATGCGTGACGATCCTTCCGTAGACTTTATCATGATGAAGCGTAGCGGGCATCCTTCTATCATGCCGCCACGAAGTCGGTCCCAATCGATGTCGCCTTGATAATGCGAGATGTCTATGCCATGGATTTCGTATCCGGCGGGGTAGTTGACGTCGCCGAACAGGGCGCGCCATCTGAATCCAGTGGGGCTGACGAAGAACGAATAGAAAAGCCAGATGTAGAGACACATGACGGCAATGCCTCCCAGCCACCATGCTGTGCGCGGATGGCTGGCAAAGGTTGCTGTCAGAAACGAGTTGCGTCCCTTTGCTGATCTTGAGGACGTACGTCTTCTGACGGACGGCTTACGTGTGTGCTTCTGTTGGTTCATAAGTGCAAAGTTACAAAAAAATAAACAAAAAGAGCAGAACGGCTGTTATGCCATTCTGCTCTTTCCGTATTTTTAAGCTTTAGCGGTAAGAATTACTTGCCCTGCTCAAGCTTCAAAGTCTTTGTGGGCTGGTCGCAAACCTCTGTCGGACCCCAGTACTGTACAGGACCGGGATAAACATAGCAGTCGTTCTTTGCCCACTCCTCACGGTGAGCAGCGAAGAACTTGAAGGGAGCGCCGTCAAGCTCTACGAGAGCCTTGCGGATAACGGGCTTGTTAGCACCGTTACGACGCTCGATGTTCATCATCATAGTGATAGGCACACCACCTGCGATCCATTCCGCTGCAGGTGCTGTAGTATTCTTAATCACTGACATGTAGCCAGTCTTGTCGTTGCTGATGAGGCGTGAAGCGTTGTAGCCGAGTGAGTAGCAGTAGTCAGCGTCATAGTTAGACGGAGCTGCGCAACGTCCTTCGTAGCCGAAGAAGTGGTGCTGAGCAGAGAATGAACCGTTGTACTTGCCCTGGTCCTTCCACTTGTTGAGCTTGGCAGCTACCATGTCAGAGAGGAGCTTCTCGGTCTCGATGAGCGAAACCTGAACGTTGCCGTGCGGGTCGCGGTCGAGGCAGAGCTGACGAGCCACTTCCTCAGGGAGTGAATCGAGAATGTCAAAGTTCGTCTTAGAGATAGTATTCTTAACGTAGTTGATCTGCTCCTCGGCGTTGGCGAACTCGCGGCCCTCACCGGTAGTAGGATCAGTAAGAATCTCGTTGAGCTCAGCGATGAGCTTCTTGATTGCGGGGATGAACTCGATAAGACCCTCAGGAATAAGGACAGTACCGAAGTTGTTGCCGTCCTCGGCACGTGCTGCTACGACCTTAGCGATGTATGTAACTACGTCGTCGAGAGACATCTCCTTAGCCTCGATTTCCTCAGAAATAAGGCAGATATTAGGCTGTGTCTGGAGAGCGCACTCAAGGGCGATGTGCGAAGCTGAACGGCCCATGAGCTTGATGAAGTGCCAGTACTTACGTGCAGAGTTGC
>ENA-OWPL01000196-OWPL01000196.1-human-gut-metagenome-genome-assembly--contig:-NODE-196-length-46681-cov-28.030477_pt1 | contig 46681 bp, 20 predicted proteins | sample MGYA00248263_ERZ651844 | MGnify/ENA primary metagenome ERZ651844 (study PRJEB26924, sample SAMEA4378256) | human gut metagenome | biome: human gut; feature: human-associated habitat; material: faeces...
GCATAGAGGTCGCGCATGATCTTGACATCCTCCTCGTAATAGTCACGCTCCTCTGGGGTGAGCTTCTGCAAATCACCTATTGCCGCCAACTTTCGGAAGACGGGGTACTTGTCCAAGAATGGTATTTCTTTCAAACGTTCCATATTGTTCAATACGTAAATCCAATGTTCGTAATTTGAAATAGATACAAATTAGGTTGTGCTCATTATAGTTCCTAAGTCTAAATAAAGCATTCTAGTAATGGCATTTTCATCTTTGCTTGTCAATGGCAGAAATCCATTTTTCTCATAGAAAGGAACAGCGGTGTTGTACGCATCTACAGTAAGGAAACGACACCCGAACTTGTTGCCATGAGTTAATGAATAAGTGATTGATGCTAGGATTATGGAACCTAGTCCTTTTTTGCGAGCTGTAGTATCGACACCAAGGCGGCAAAGTTTTACTGCAGGGTAACTTTTAATTCTCTTTTCATAGACAAAGCGTCGTTTACGAAATCGATTGTATTCACTATTGCTATTGAAATCCGAAACCGCTAACTTATCTGCAGCTAAACTGAAATAAGCAATGATTTTTTCCTTTGGTGATTTTTCTTTTACGACATAAGTGATAGCTAGTAAAGCTTTGCTAAATTCAGTTGCTTCATTGATGATGAAGTTGTTTAAATCTTCGTCACCACAGTCGAAAGTTTTCACACAATCGTCTTGTTTCAAGATATTCCACTCGTACTCTTCTTGAAACTCTTTAAATGTTATTTTCATATTTCCGCAAATTTAAGCAGGGACAAAGGTCTTCTCGAAGACTTTACCCCAATTTTCAATCTCTTCTATTCTTTCCTTGCTCATTTTTGGAGGATTCTGCATCCTCTTCAAAAAGCGTCGAGCATCTTCTCCGTATAGGATAGGTGTCTCTCTCCATGCAGGTTTTAATGGTTTTGCCATATTTGTACCTTTCTTTTAAAATTATTATTACTTAGATGGTGCAATATAATCATTACATGGTGCAAAGATACGGAAAATAAATGAAGAAAGCGTGATAATGAGGACTTGATTAACTTAGTTTAGCACAAAACAACGGTCGAGACCGAAGTCCCGACCGTCACCTTGTTATATATGATATTGCTTTTCTTAAAAGTAATCTACTGTGAAGCGGATGGATTAGAAGTCGAAGTCATCCCATGAAGTCCATGGGACGTATGGCTTTGCCATATCCTCAACGTTACCATTTCCATCACCCTTTGTTGTTCCACTCTCCTGAGAGTAGCCTGGAATGTTCACGTTTCCATTATTATCGGCAGCATTTGGCAATGATGACACAGGGCTACCAGCGAGAATGTGAGCTTCCTCTGTGAGGAGGGTGCAATAGGTATATGGTTTGATATATGTTTTCATCTTACATGATCTTTTACTTGTTCTGTATTCTTTTACTTATATTTTTATTTTGAGTACCCCTACCCTAGGAAGAGTAGGGGACTGGTGGAAGGTGTTCCCTTATTTGGCAAGGTACTTGCGACCGTTCTTGATGACGATGCCCTTGTATGACTCATCTACTACTTGACCTGCGAGGTTGTAGATGCGACCATCGTTGTGGCTCTCGTCTGTGCGAATGTCACTGATGCCAGTAGTGCTGTCTTCCACGAAGAGGAATACCTTGGAGTTACTTGTGTTGTTAGAAGGTTGCAACTTGTTGTTTTCCACTGCATTCCACTTAGGGAAGTAGAAGTAAGCACGTAAGCCAGGGAACTTGGCGGTTGCACCTGATTTGAGATACTTCAAGTAGTTGCCAGTGCCAGTACTGATGTACTGGTATTTCTGAGTGCCATTATCTGAGACTGGGGTAGTTGTAAGCTTACCATTATCGTCTTCAGTGTACTGCTTGCTACCATAGAGACCACGGAAGTAGAAGTCGCCATTAACAACGTTGTTGTTGATATTGCCTTTAATCTGGTGAGGAGGTACGACTGTGATGGTCTTCTGTCCGATGTGTGCATAATAGCTCTTATCTTCCTTAATCAAATCTTGTGGAGTTTTGATGGTGCCATCATTATTCTTGTATGTGATTTTGTCGTTGGTGCAGACAGATTGTTTGCCAGTAGCCTTGAATAAATATGGCATACCCTCGGTAATGTTCAAGTCGCTGACTTTCTCAAAAACAAGGTTGTTGTCATTGACAGTGCCAATCTTAGTCAATCTACCATGGTCTTGTTGTTCACCATCACATTTTGGTGCAGCCAAGGCAGTAAGATCGCAGCCGAAGGCTGTCTTAAACTCCTCTTTTGTCAAGTCGAAAGGGAAGCAAAGTGTCCCCCAAGTATCAGTAGAGTTTACCAACTTGGTGCGATGAACATATACATCTACTTCGTCATCGAAGGCGCCTGCGTTTACCAAGTCATCAATACGCTTCTCGTCATCGTTCTCATCAAGATAAATCTTGTTGATTTGGAAGAAGTTGTCTTGAAGAATTACGAGCTTAGATTCTGTATTGTTACGTTTGATAAGAATTCCTTCAAATTCTCCTGTAGTTCCAACATAGTTGTCTATGTTTACATCAATCTGCGAGCTATTGAAATAAATTCGATTAGCTTTGTTGTCATTATCATATTTCGCATTCTCGTCGAGAACAAGATAGTACTCTCCATTTGATTGCTTGCGGATAATTCCTGAAATTTTAACGATTGAGTTTAAATAAACTCCATACGATGTTCGTTGAATATCACCATATTCTGCATTTGAATTTAATGCAATCGTATTGACATCAGAGATTTCTGTATATGGATATGTAGCAGGTACATCACCATTACCTTCACCAGTTTTGTCAAAATTAAAATTTGCTGTATATTTTATGCCCTTAATGGTTAAGTTGGATTTAAACTCAGTCAGTGAAGGAATACCTTTTTCTCCTTCAGCATAAGTTCCTAGGAATGTACCTGTTATTTTTGTTCCAATCTTCAAGTTATCTTTGGTAGGATTGATAATATCGTTATTCGTTATCCACAAACCGCGGTTAGAATTGTCGATTATAAAGAACGAATTGATAAATTTCTTATCGTCAATATTTGAATCAGCCTTTTTCATAACAGCTATTACTGTAGCAGGATTCTGCTCGTTGAATATTAAGGCGCATTGGGTGTTTTTAATTACATCGTTTCTTGTATTCTTGTTCCAAACAACATCGTCGCTAGGTTGTGTGGCGTGGCGAATATCAGCAATGTTATAGAAGACTTTATCTGTAGAAGTGGCATTACTAGAGACATTGACATCCGCTACGCAAATCGCTGCATTGTATTTGTCATTTCCTGCGAAAATGACGTTAATGCTAGCTGTACCAGCAGCCTTTGGAGTTACTGTTCCATCGCTACCAACTGTAACAATACCTTCTGGATATACGGTAAAGCTATATGTCAATCCGCTGATGGTATTTCCATAGGCATCTTTAGCAATAATATTGAGGTTTTTCGCAGTTGGATTAGCCATATCGAGTTTGATAGAACTTGCAGACAAGGTGATGTCTGTCTTTGTATTCGCATCCTTATTGTAAGTGTAAGTTACAGTTGTAACTGCACTCTTGTAAGTTTGACCATTTACATCTTTAGTCGCATACGCAGAGATATAGCGGTTACCAGTCTTGTTGATAATGTCGGTAATGGTAGCCTTGTTAGAATTCTCTGTCTTTACACCCTGGTTCTTGTCGATGTCTTCAACAGTTGTGTAAAGCTTGCTGGTGCTTTTAACATACACGATGGAACAACCCTCATCAGCAGTGATGACTGGCATGATGGTTCCATTATACTCACAACTTCCAGGGGTAATGGTTGGGGCTTTGACCGTAACGGTCGTATTGCCTAGTGCCCAAGTCTGCACGAATCCCATCACTATCATACATACGATAGCGAATAGTCTTGTAGATGTAAATCTTTTCATCTTTTTACTTGTTTAAGAGTTTATATATACGTTTTATTTTTCCTTTTACTTATTATTGTTAAATCTGCTGCCACTGAAATGGCTACATATTTTACGGCTGCAAAATTACTAATAATTGATAAAAACACGTAAAATCTTGCATATAATTTGCAAAAAACAACGAAAACGTTTGCGAACACAGTGCTTGACAAGTGATGAAATGGGAGGTTTGCTGACCCAATGTTTATAAAATCTTAAAAGATGAGGCTATATGGTGGTAGGTTGGAGATTTTGCTATATCTTTGCAACCAATATCAACAGAAACCTATTTTGTATGTAGGCTCATGGAGCGAAAGAAAGAACAAACAAACTGAAATACGACTTAAAAACAAACTACTGATTCAAGATGAAAACAAACTCTTTGTGGAAGACATCCCTCATCGGGGTGTGTCTGCTTGCCTCATGGCAGGCTGATGCCAAGGACTACTACTTGGCGCCAGGCGGTACCGGCAACGGTATGGCAATCGACAAACCTTTCGGCGACCCTATCAAGGCATTCGCCGCTCTGAAGGCTGGTGACGTGTTGTATGTGAGAGGTGGAACCTATCATCTCTCAAAGACCATCAACGTCACGCAAACGGGTACTGCCGATAATCGTATCTGTGTCTTCGCCTATCCTGGCGATACCGAGCGACCTGTCTTCGATTTCTCTGGTCAACCTCGCTCCAATAAGACTGAGGCTTCCACCTATCGTGGCATCATGCACAAGATAGGTGCCAACTACTGGCATTATCGTGGGCTCGACATCTGCAACTCCGCCGACAATGGCATGAAGCTCGAAGGCTCCTACTGCGTGGTGGAACTCTGCCGCTTCTATGGCAATGGGGACACCGGTTTGCAGCAGGGATTCGGAAAGGATGGTAATGGCAACAACACCCGTAACCAAGAATATAAATATGGTAGATACAACATCGTCGTCAACTGTGATGCCTATGACAACTACGACCCATGGACGAATGGTGGCAATGCCGATGGATTTGCCATCAAGCTCTTCCCTGGTCCGGGCAATGAGTTTCATGGATGCCGCTCTTGGCATAACTCCGATGATGGCTGGGACTTGTATTACACAGCTTTCCCTATCGTCGTAGATAACTGTTGGGTGCTCAACAATGGTTTTGACAAGGGCAATGGCAATGGTTTCAAGATGGGAGGATGCAAGCAGGGAGGCACTTCCGTAGGTGCTCATGTGTTCAAGAACTGCATCGCCGCCTTCCATCCGAAGAAGGGATTCGACCAGAACCATCACCGTGAAGGCTCTTACCTCATCAATGACCTCTCCTTTGGCAATGGTATCAATTATGGGTATAATATGGAAGCTCCCGACTATGGCAATTGGGTGCTGCGCAACTGTGTGGGATTTGCGTATGGTTCGCAGAAAATGGAACGTAACTCAGCCTTCACAGAAAAGCCTGACATCGACTTCTGTACTTGGACAACGCTCGATAATACCAATCCTTTGGGTGAGAAGGCTAGCACATCTGGCACTACCTACTCAAAGATAGTCAATGACTATAGTTCTGAGTATGAGGACTTAAGCTATGAGACTGCCATCGGGCCTCGTCAGGCAAACGGCGAGTTGCCACTGAAGTTCGGCAGACTGAAAGCTGGCAGCAAGTTGATAGATGCAGGTACACCAATCACCGACTTCAAGACGGTGGATGCGCACAAGAATCATTACAACTATTCCGACAATGCCCCAGACAACTGGTCTGTCACGCTCAATATCCCTTACGTGGGCAAAAGTGCCGACTATGGTCCATACGAGTATGGTGGCGATGACAATGCCTATACCCTCGTGATGCCTAAGAACGATGGCACCTTGGAGGATGAGGCTGTGGATGATACCGATGATGGCAAGTACTATCAGGTGGAGACCGTGGTCAACGACTATCTCTTCCAGGACGAGGTGATAGCTGACAACGTGAAGAAATATATCACGGGTGGCAATGCTGAGGGTGTGAAGCCTAGATATTACGGCAAGCCTTTCAGTGGAAAGGGTAGTGTGGAGTATGTTGATGAGAATACGACTCCTGGCAAGAAATACGGAAGTGCCTCATACGGTGCTTATTATCTGCCAAAGACTACCAATGTGGAGTTCACCCTGTCTTCTCTGGCTCAGATGCAGTCGAATATCTATTGCACGGGTGGCAGAACGCTCAAGATAGACTGGAAGTATGTGGATGGCTCTGGTAATGGTACTGCATCAGTTAATCTCAGCGAAGGTGTAGCATTGGTTGACATCGCTTCCAAGATAGGCAAGGTAGAGAAGAAGCCTATCATCGTGACCTTGACCAATGTGGAGAAGGGCGATATGTATCTCACCGACCTCACCCTCGGTGTATATCAAGAGATAGACGAGGATGGCAATGTCGTCAATGGCATCTGTGATGTGAAGAACGATGAGGGTGCTTCTGCTAAGAAGTATCAGATGTATCAGACTAGCAATGGCTTGATCGTGTATGGCGAGATAGCTCAGTTGCAGGTATATGGTATGGATGGACAGAAGGTTGCGGAAAGCAAAGGCTCCCAGTTTGTCAACCTGTCTGGCATCAGCAATGGCGTATATGTCGTGAAGATTATCGCCAAGGATGGCAGTCGAGCTGCCCAGAAGTTCTTGAAAAAATAAGGGAAGAAGCTAGAAAAAGCTGTCGATGCTTTTTCGATGGATAATAATAATAGGCGTACGTTCGTAATGGCACGGATGTACGCCTGTTTTTTTACGCTCCTAGTCGTATCGGCTTACACTCCTAGTCGCATCGGCTTACACTCCTAGTCGCATCGGCTTACGTTCCTAGTCGTATCGCCCTATGCCCTGCACGGCGTAAGCTCACACTCTGCACGGCAAATTCCAACATTTCTTAGTTAAATCTTTGGCGATTTGGCATTTTCTTTGTAACTTCGCAGCGGATTATAAAATAGGTAACTATGGAAGAGATTAGAAAATACCCTGTGGGAATACAGACATTCTCTGAGGTTAGGGAGAGAAACTACGTATATATAGATAAGACAAAGTATATTGTCGAGTTCTTGGAGCAAGGCTCCAAATATGTTTTTCTGAGTCGTCCAAGACGATTCGGTAAGTCTCTCTTTGTCTCTACTCTCCACGCTTACTATGAGGGAAAGAAGGAACTCTTCGATGGCTTGGCTCTAGGTGATTATGAGAAAAACTGGATCAAGCATCCTGTTTTGCATTTCGATATGAGCACTGCCAAGCACATGGATGTCAAGGGCTTGTTGAGTGAGTTGGATTTCAAACTTACAGAGTATGAACGCATCTATGGGTGCGACGAAAAGGCTGAAAATCCTAATCAACGTTTGCTGAGTTTGGTAAAGCGTGCATATGAGCAGACTGGACAGAAGGTGGTTCTTCTGATAGATGAGTATGATGCCCCTTTGCTGGATGTGGTACACGAAAAGGAAAACTTGAAGCCTCTTCGCCAGACCATGCAGAACTTTTATAGTCCAATAAAATATCTTGATCCTTGGTTGGAGTTCACCTTTATCACTGGTATCACCAAGTTTTCGCAACTGAGTATCTTCAGCGAGATTAACAACTTGGACAACATCAGCATGTTCGACCAATACTCTGCTATCTGTGGTATCAGCAAGACGGAGCTTCTGACTCAGATGAAGCCTGATGTGGAGATTCTAGCCAAGGCTTTGGGAAAAACATTCGATGAAACCGTTGAGGAATTGAAGAACTTCTATGATGGTTATCATTTCAGTGAGAATTCAGAGGATGTGTTTAATCCATTCAGTTTGGTCAAGGCTTTGAGAAGTCAGAAGATAGCAGCCTATTGGTTCAGTTCTGGTACGCCAAGCTATCTCATCAAGACACTCCAAAAGTATCATGTGGGAATCTTGGACATAGAGAAAAAGCGTGCCTCTGTGGATGATTTCGATGTCTCTCCTGAGCAGATGACGTCTGCTATACCTCTGTTGTATCAGAGTGGTTATCTGACTATCAAGAAATACAATCCGATCATGCAGAGCTTCCAGTTGGATTATCCGAACAAGGAGGTGCGTCTCGGTATGGTGAAGTCTTTGGCACCTAACTACTTGTCGCCAATACAAGAGAATAATAATGGATTTGTCTTCGACTTCTTGGAACAACTGTATGATGGTACGATGGATGGAGCCTTGCAGAAGATGCAAGCTTATCTTGCTAGTATTTCAAATCGTTTGTCCAATAAGAATGAGAAAGATTTCCAGACCGTATTTTATCTTATCTTCAATCTCTTGGGGGCTTATATCAAGGTGGAAGAAGATAGTGCCATCGGTAGGGCAGATGTTGTTCTTCACATGCCCGATACGGTTTATGTGATGGAGTTGAAATACGACAAAACGGCTGATGAGGCTTTGCAGCAGATAGATGACAAAGGCTATCTGATACCTTATTCGGCAGATGGAAAGCGACTTGTGAAGGTAGGTGTCAATTATGACAGCGACAAGCGAACCATTGGAGAGTGGAAAATAGTGGTAGGCTAATTTCTGTTTCATCCCTTGCTTTGCATCTGCTCGGCAAATTCCTTCGGGAAGATGCCGAATTCCTTCTTGAAGCACTTCGAGAAGTATTTCGGGGTGTTGAAGCCGACCCTTACAGCCAAGTCGTTGATGAGGATGTCGGGATTGCCCTCCAGGATGCGCTTCGCCTCCTTCATGCGGATGGAGGTGATGAACGCCACGATGGTCTGACCCGTAGTCGCCTTCACCTTATTATATAAAGTAGAGCTACCCATTGCCATGTCGTTGGCAAACTCGTCACGGCCATATTCCGAATTGCTGATGTTCTTGATTACTAGTTCCGTGGCACGCATCACGAAGGCCTGGTCTGGGTTGCTGAGGTGCGACTTCTCCTGGCTGTCACCCTCTTGGATACCTTTTCTCATGCCGCCTTTGACAAAGGCTGACTGGGCTGCCAAAGCCACCTCGCTCTCCACCTTCTCTATCACCTTCTTGCGGTTGGCAAGGATGGCATTGATGCGAACCTCCAACTCCTCAAACTTGAATGGCTTGGTGATATATCCGTCGGCACCGATGCTGTAAGCCTCCGTCTTGTCCTCCTCCTTGTTCTTGGCAGTGAGGAGGATGACAGGCAATTGCCAGAAGCTCTTGTCTTCCTTGATGCGCTTGGTCAGCTCGATACCATCCATCACAGGCATCATCACGTCGCTCACCACGAGGTCGAGTTTCTCCTTCATGATGATGTTCATCGCCTGCTTGCCGTTCTTGGCGGTGAGCACATGGTAGTTCTTGCTGAGCACTTGGAGCATGAGCGCCAACAGCTCCTCGTTGTCTTCCACCACGAGAATCTTGCTCACGTTCTTGCGGATGAAGATAGAGGTGTGGATAGGATTCAGCTTGTGCTCATCCTTCCCTTCCTCCTTGGCTTGCTGGATGGTAAGGTTGTCGGTCTTGCGGCTGCTGCCCGAAGTGTCGATCTCCGTATCGTGGTAGTTGCTCTTGTGATAAGGCAGGTTGACCGTGAAGGTGGTTCCCTTGCCCTCCGTGCTCTCGCAGAGGATGTCGCCATGGTGCAGTTTCACCAGGTCGTGGGTCAACGATAGTCCGATGCCAGTGCCCGGCATGTTCTGCTGACGGTAATCGCCATCGAAGAAACGGGTGTAGAGATGCTTCAACTTCTTCTTCGACATGCCGATTCCATGGTCTTGGATGGAAATTGATGCCACCTCCTTGTTAAGCGACAGCGAGACTGCAATTTGCCCCCCCGTATTGTTGTACTTGATGGCGTTTGACAAGAGATTATAGAGAATCTTGTCCAACTTATCCGCATCAAACCATGCGCTGCAATCGCCCTTAGGATAGTTTTCTGTGATGGTAATCTTCTGATGCTCAGCCATCGGACGGATACCCTCGCAAGCATTCTTGACGAACAAGCCGATGTCGCCACGGCTCACGAGTAACTTCAACTGTCCTGCCTGCGACTTTCTCACTTCGAGTATCTCTCGTAGGAGTCGGGTAGTGCGGTTGATATTGCTGTCCATCACGTAGAAGTCCTCCTCATATTGCGGAGCCATGCTCTTGAGCTTGTAGATGGTAGCCGAGATGACCGTGAGAGGGGTGAGCAACTCGTGGGTGATATTGGTGAGTATCACGCCCATCTGCAGGCTGTTGCGGGTCTTCAGACGATCTTTGTACCAGCGCAAGGCGGCAAACAGTCCCATGATGAGCATCAGGATATAGATCATGCCTGCCCATCGTGAGGCATACCAAGGCGGCAAAACCTTGATGGTGATGGTGTATGGCAACTCCTGCCACTGACCATAACTGTCGGTGGCTTTCACGTGCAAGCGATAGGTGCCCGAACTCAAGTTCTGGAAGGTAGCACGATGTTGTTCGCCATTGCAATACTGCCAGTCGTCGTCATAGCCATCTAGTCGATAGGCATATATGTTCTTCTTGGCATTGCCGTAGGTGAGGAGTGCAAACTCTATGTCAAACTTCTTCACGCTTGATGGAATCTCGATGCGCTGGGTGTAGGATGGTGTCTCAGGTGAGATGTCCTCACGCAGGGTGGAGTCGAGCTTGGCGTATGGCTCATCATCGATCAAGAGGTCGGTGATGACCAGTTTGGCATTCTTGTGATGTCTTTTCCCCATGTTGGGCGTAGGAACGAAGGCGAAGAAGCCCGTCTTGCTTCCGAAGAAGAGTTCCTTGCCCCATCGACAACTCACGTTGGGCGAGAAGAGCAAGTTGCCCAGTCCATCCTCTTGGGTATAATAGGTGATGTTCTGAGGTTGATTCCCATCCTTGCCCCATACGATGTTGGCTAGCGACTTGTCGGTGGTCAGCCAGAGGTTGCCGTAGCTGTCTTCTTCCATCGCCATCACACGGTCGCCCGAAAGATGGTAAGCCCTGTTCTTCGACTCAAATCGGTCTTCCACCTTATTATATATAAAGAGACCTCCGCTGTTGGAGGTAGCCCAAAGTCGTCCCTTGCTGTCTTCCGTGCAACAGTTGGCATCGTTGACGTCGATATTTTTCTGTTTCAAGCTGTACTGCTTGTATCGGAGCGACTTGATGTTACGAGGATTTCCGGATATGCAGATGATGCCCTCGTTGTCGGTCGCCACCCAGATGCGCCCTTGTCTATCTTGGCTGATATGCCGGATGTCGCAGCTCGTGAAGTCAGTCTTTCCCTCTCGCATGGTGAGGGCGTAGCCTCTGTTGTCAGGCTCCACCACGCTCATGCCATTGCGTGAGCCGATCCATATCGTCTTATCACGCGATTCGAAGAGGGTGTTGACGAAATTGTCATGGATGTAGGGAGCGGTGCGGGTATCCACTTCCCTGGCATTGCCGTCTTTTGGCTTCACGATGATGCCATAGTTGTTGACGGCAAACCATAGCTCGCCGTTACTTCTCTCCATGATGCTGGAGATGCTGGTGGTAAGGGTTCGGTTGTTGAGCGACCCGAAGCCAGGAATGCTCTTATTATATAAGGTGATGCCCGTCTTCCTGTTGTAGAGGGCAATGCCGTATGGGTTTAAGCCCAACCAAACGTGCTCGCCATCGGTGGTGAGCATCGAATAGATATAGTTGATCGGGAATCCCGCCTTTTTGGCGTCGAGATGGCAGAGCTCGAAAGGCGAAGGCGTGGTGTTGACTTGCACAATGCCATTGTTCTGTGTGCAGAGCCAAATGTTGCCATTGCCGTCGCTGGCGATGTCATTGTTGAAGTTGAGTGCGTTGTCGCCTATCATGGTGTGCATCTGCCACCCTTTGTCCAACTGGTTCTCATAGATATAGCAGACACCCTCCCTGGTGCATGCCCAGAGGGTATGGGTGACGGGGTCTTCCGTAATCTTGTAGAAGATGTCGAAGTGGTTGGTATTGTATGGATACTTGTAGATTTTCGGATTTCTGACATCGCCAGGGTTGTCGAGTCGTACGATACCATAGCCCCAGGTGCCCACCCAGAGACGTTGCTTGCTATCGAAAAAGAGGGAGTAGGCGGAGTTCATGTCGTTGAGCATGGGATAGCGCAGGAAGGTGTGCGAGCTACGATGTAGGCGCAGCAAGCCCGACGACCAGGTGCCGATGAGCAGGTCGCCATTCTTGTCTTCCACGATAGCCTTCACGCTGTAGCCTCCCATTTTCGTTTTCTTGCCATTGGAGTCAACGAGCCATGTGTTCTTATTATTATAGGTATAGAAAGACTCATCCTTGGGATTGAAATAAGACAATCCACCATCGGTGCCAATCCATACCGTACCATCCTTGGAGGTGAAAAGGGTATAGATGATACGTTGATTTTCGGATGGAAGGAGAAAGGTCTTGAAGGAGCCTGTGCGCCTGTTCATCCTGACGAGACCATTGCGGGTGCCGAGCCAGAGATTGTTGTCGTGGTCTTCTGTGATGGATCGCACGATGTTGTTGGGCAGGATGCCTGGAGAATAGATGTCCGACTTGTAGGTCTTCACAGTATATCCATCATACGACTTGACACCAGAGTTGGTGCCCACCCACAGCATGCCTTCCTTGTCGAAAAACATGCAGTTGTTTTCCTCGTTCGCAGAGAGTGTAAACGACACCAAATTGCGGAAAGGAAATACTTGCGCCTGTGAAGGCAAGCCAAAAAGTATGAATAGTAATAAAATGTATATCTGTCTCATTTATGTTGTTATGCTTGTTTACTCGGCTACAAAGTTACATACTTTTTTCCATATAAATCACGTTTCTTGGCTATTTTTAGCATTTTGTTCCATCATTCTAGCGATTTGTTCCCTTGTTTTTGGCTAAAAAACGCCAATTTTGCACGTAATTAATACAAAAACCGATAAAAGGGCTTTGTAAATTGAACTTGAAAAGAATATAAATCTAAAATAAAACTAGCTAACAATATTTAAAATGAGTAATCGCTTTATCAAACAATCGCAGTGTGCGATAGTCGGTATTTTTGCTACAGCCGCTTTGATGGGGTTGGGAGCTTGTTCGGATGATTACGACCTTGACGAGAAGGGCAACAATCCAAGTTGGTTAGGAAAGAGCATCTACGAGGAATTGGAAAATCCTAAGGGTGCGCTCACTGGTACTTTCCACACTTACTTGAAGTTGATTGACGATCTCGGTTACAAGGAGGTCATGTCGAAGACGGGTTCCAAAACCGTATTTGTAGCCAACGATTCTGCTTACAATGAATTCTTCAAAAACAATTCTTGGGGCGTTTCTTCTTACGACCAGTTGACTGAGTCTATGAAGAAGCAACTATTCTATGCTTCCATGTTGGATAATGCCATCTTGACCGAGGCATTGTCAAACGTAGATGATGGTCAAGGTGGCCTCTCCAGAGGTGTGGCTTTGAAGCATCAGACCGCAGCCAACGCTACAGATACCATCTATCATGTATGGATGAGTAATCTGCCAAAAAACAATTCTTATTGGGAGAAGTATCGTGAACATGGCATCGATGTTGTCATGGACAATACTCGTCCTATGCTCGTACACTTCACTCAAGAGCAGATGCTGAACAACAGCATCAATGCCAATGATTTCCAAATCATCACTGGCAAGCCTTATGAGGAGAGAGCTACCTTTATATTTAAGAATAAGGTGATCGCACAAGATGTAACCTGCTTGAATGGTTACATCAACCAGATGGATGGTGTCATCTTGCCACCGGGCAACCTGGCAAAGGTAATCCGTGAAGGTAGCGACACCAAGTGGTTCAGCCGTATGATGGATCGCTTCAGCGCTCCTTATTATGATGCTGTCACCACCTTGAACTACAACGATAATGCTGTGCTCAATGGTCGTCCTGTCATCGACTCCATCTTCCAGTGGCGTTATTTCAGCGAGCGTTCTCAGAGTGCTCTGCCATTGCTCAGAGACCCTAAGGGCGTGACCGTAGCTAACGACAAACTCTTGCGCTTCGACCCAGGATGGAACCAGTATTATAGTGCATTCGGTGTCAACCTCGCAGATATGGGTTCTATGTTTGTGCCTACCGACAAGGCTGTGCAGGACTATTTCTTGAATCCTTCTTCAGGTGGTTACAACATCATCAGCTTGTATGCCAAGAAGCCAAACACCTTGGAGAACTTGGGAGAGAACATCGACAGTATCCCAAACAACATCATCTCTTCGTTCGTCAACAATATGATGAACACCTCCTTCGTACAGTCAGTACCAAGCAAGTTTGGTACCATCTTGGATGAGGCGAGTGACCCAATCGGTATTACAGCTTCCGACATTGTGAATGCAGCCGATGGTTCTAAGGATGTACGTGTAGCCAACAATGGTGTCATCTATATGTTGGATAGAGTAGTGCCTCCTATTACATATAATATTGTATCTACTCCAGCTTCTTTGCGTGGTGCAATGGATTTGAGTGTAATCAACTGGGCTATCCAGAGTAAGCGAGCAAGCAGTTCTGATAAAGATAACTTGGACATCAACTTCTTCGCTTATCTTCGTGCAAGTACAGCCAACTACGCTTTGTTCTTGCCAAACAACAAGGCTTTTGATGCTTATTATCTAGACCCAGTGTCTTTGGGTAAAAATAATGGTAGTGGTAATGGACGTGCTAGATTGTATCATTTCTACAAGAAAGCAGGTGACAATAATATAAGTGCATCTTATTTTAATTATACGATTGCTACAGGCGCAGTATCAAAAGACTCAACAAGAGTTACGAGATTAAGTGATATACATGATAGATTGATTGATATATTAAACTATCATACAGTATCGCTGAATGCAGGTGAGAGTCTAGGCTCTAATAAATATTACAAGACAAAGCATGGTGGCGAGATCCGTATTACTGGAACCGCAGGCTTGGATGATGAAGTAATGAGTGGAGCCCAAATTAATGGTTTGGGTACATCTGTAGATGGAAAAATGCCTGCTGCTAAGATTACAGAAACACCTTCTGTGTATAGTAATGGTAAGAGCTACATCATTGATCATTTGATTCAAGCTCCAGTCATCAGTGTCAATGGTTGTTTGGAAGGACATAGTCAGTTCTCTGATTTTGTCAACTTGTGTATGCTTCCAAATAATATCAATGAAATATTTAAGTGGTTGGATATTACAAATGTAAGAGATCAGAATCAGTTTAGAGTATTTACTGATGATGTAAATGATTGCATCGACTACAATATTTCGTTCTTCAATAGTTACAACTATACTGTATATGCACCAAATAATGATGCTATGCGTGCAGCCCATAAAGAGAAAGGACTTCCTTCTTGGGATGATTTGACACAGTTGATGGAAGACAATCAACACGTAGATGCAGAGACTGCAGCTGCTGCCAAGGCAAAGGGACTTGCTATGTTGGAGGCAATCAGAAACTTTGTGCGCTATCATTTCCAGGATTATTCCATCTATGCTGACAATAAATTGGATTACGGAGATGCACCTACCGAGAATGGCGGAAGAGTATATCAGACCTCTTGCAACATTAATGGTGTCTATCAGAAACTGAATGTCTCTGGTGGTAACAATGTAATGACTGTCAAAGACAACGCTGATAATGCAGTGCATATCAATGCGGCGAGCACAGGCAAGGTGACCAACTTTATGACACGTGACTATGTGTTTAGTGGAAGTAGGAATACTGGTAAGATTGAAACCTCATCATTTGCTGTAGTGCATGAAATCGGCACACCTCTTTGCTATGACAAGAGTGGTCGCTATGACGCAGCTTGGAAAAGCAACTCTCCTGCTGACAAGCAGCGCCTCGCCCAACATCGTGCTGCCGTCTTGAAGGCGCAGAGCAAGGGTGTTCAGTATTATAAATAATGTATTATCTAGTATGTAACAATGATGAATAATTTACGAACATACATAACGGTGGGAACTCTGTGCAGTGCTTTGACGGTGGCTGCGCAAGAACAGCGTATTTCCGGTGTCGTCAACGATGATATGGGACCAGTCATTGGCTGTAACGTAGTCGAGAAGGATGCCAACAACCGAAACGTGAATGCTACCATTACCGATATCAATGGTAACTTCAACATGACCATCAAGAACCCAAAGAATAAGCTTGTCGTTACCTTCGTAGGTTGCAAGCCTTATTCTACCGTCATCGGCTCTCGTACCTCTTTTAATATCACCTTGAAGAGCGAGACAACTCTGAAAGAGGTGACCGTTGTAGCGAAGTCTCGCTTCCGTGGCAATGGCTTGAGCATTCCTAAGAATGAGGTTTCTGTAGCTACACAGACCATGAACATGATCAATGTGGAAGGTCTTTCTTTTACTAGTGCAGATGAGGCTTTGCAAGGTCAGATTGCAGGTCTTGACATCGTTGCCAACTCTGGTAACTTGGGTGCTGGTACTACGATGCGTATGCGTGGTGTCACCACCATCAATGGTTCTTCTGAGCCTTTGATCGTTGTCGATGGCAACATTATGGATGTGCCTGATGCCAAGGATGTCGATTTCTCTACCGCAACAGAGGAAACCTATAGTTCCTTGCTTTCCATCAACGTGAATGATATCGAGAGCATCGATGTCATGAAGGATGCCGCTGCTACCGCTATCTGGGGTTCTCGTGGTGCCAATGGTGTCATCAGCATCAAGACCAAGCGTGGTTCTCGTGGTAAGATTAGAGTCGATTACTCTTACTCTCTCCAGGGTACATGGCAGCCAAGTGGTTACAACCTCTTGACGGGTGATGAATATACCATGTTGATGAAGGAGGAACTCTACAACCCTACACAGAATCCTTCTGCTACAACCAATATCAACGAGTTGAACTACAACAAGAGTTGGGCTGAGTACAATAACTGGAACGATAATACCGACTGGGTGAAGGCTGTGACCAAGACAGGTTGGAACCAAAGCCATTACTTGACCATCAATGGTGGAGGTGAAAAGGCTTCCTTCCGTGTGTCTGCTGGTTATGACCACCAGACAGGTACCATCATCAAGCAGATGCTCGACCGTTTCTCCACTCGTTTGGCATTGGACTACTATGTGAGCGACCGTATCAAGTTCTCTACCACCTTCCCTCTGACTTATACCAAGAACCAGCGTAACTATGGTAACAACATCTTGGGTAAGGCATTGGCTATGGCTCCTAACATGAGTATCTATCGTGAGGATGCCAATGGTGTGGATGGCAATGAGTATTATATCATGCTTCCACAGGGAAATTCCACAAAGCCTGGTTACTCTTCTGAGGAGTTGAAGTCAGTACGTGACTTGGGCAACCCTGTTGCTATCGCCAACTTGGCTTGGGATAACGAGAGTACCTATCGTATCACACCAGAGTTCAAACTCAACTATTATCTCTTGGGAACAGACGACCGCAAGACAAAGCTCGACTATGAAGGCTTGGTTTATCTCGATGTCTATTCCAAGAGTAACCCAGTATATTATCCTGGTACATTGAATACCAACGGATGGCAAGATGACAATTACAACATCTATACGATGTATGATTATAACTCATTGGCATTCACCACACGCCATCAGTTGATCTTTACTCCAAAGTTCAAGACTGACGATCTCTACCTGACTATGTTGGGTAGATGGGAGATGACCAGTGGTAACAGTTATGACCAGAAGGTAGTGGAGAAGAACCTTCCTAAGGGTGTCAACTCATCTACCGTAGATGGACAGCTTCGTGAGATGTACACCAGCAATGGTCAGTGGCGCAGCATGTCTGCCATCTATTCTGCTCACTTGTCTTACAAGACTCGTTACTCAGTTGATTTCACTGTACGTGCCGATGGTACCACCAAGTTTGGTGACAAGAATAAGTGGGGTTACTTCCCAGGTGTATCTGCTCGATGGAACATCAGCGATGAGCCTTGGATGAAGTGGTCTCGCAAGGTACTCTCTATGTTGTCTTTCCGTCCATCTTGGGGTGTCAATGGTCGTCAGCCAGACCGTGAGTACTTGCAGTATTCTAAGTATGCTTCTGGTAATGTATATGGTAATGGTACCAACAACTTGCCTGTCACTGTAGTGGATGGCTTGCAGTTGAGCAACTTGAAGTGGGAGCGTACCTCTTCATGGAACTTGGGTGCCAACCTTGGACTCTTCAATGACATGATTGAGGCAGACTTCAACTATTATTATAAGAAAACCAGCGACTTGTTGAACAAAAATGTAAGCATCTCTTCTCAGACAGGTTTCACCTCTGTGGTTTGGAGCAACATTGGTGCGATGCAGAACCACGGATGGGAGTTGAACATCCAGGGCAACAAGATTATCAAGGCAGGTAAGTTCTCTATGGACGCCAGCTTCAATATCTCCCAGAACTTCAATAAGATTACTGAGATGGACCAGACGGTCTTGGACGGTATCAATGAGGACTGGACAGCCGATAGCCGTGGTAAGTACTTCAAGCGTGTACAGATAGGTAACGCCTTGGGTTCAATCTTCGGATTGCGCAACAAGGGTGTTTATCAATACACCTACGATTACTTGACCAACTTGCGTCGTCAAGGTTTCGCCATGGATGGTGACAAGCGAATCCCTATCAACAACAATGAGGATCTTGTCAACTATATTAATAATGTGTTCTTGCCATCTGGTAAGACTGCACCTATTGCCCTCAACAAGGAAGGTAAGGTGATCACAGGTTACGATGGTACTCCATTGCGTATGACTTACAACTCTAACAATGGTAGTCAGACTTACAAATTCGATGGTGGTGATACGATGTACGAGGATGTCAACCATGATGGTACCATCAACGCATTGGATATGGTATATTTGGGCAACTCCAACCCTAAGTTCTCTGGTGGTTTCGGATTCACCTTCCGTTACTCCAACTGGTCATTGCGTACCAACTTCGTATATCGTACAGGTTTCAAGGTCATCAATGCAGCCCGTATGGGTTTGGAGAAGATGTATGATACCACTAACCAGAGTTCTGCTGTAAACTGGCGTTGGCGTAAGAACGGTGATGTGACTGAGATACCACGTGCTCTCTACAATGCAGGTTACAACTGGTTGGGTAGCGACAGATACGTAGAGGATGCATCATTCCTCCGCTTCAGTTATGTCAGCTTGACCTACAATGTACCTAAGAAGATACTTTCTCGCATCGGTTTGGAGCGTTTACGTTTCGACTTGAATGCCCAGAACATCTTGGTGTTCAGTAACTATAGTGGTACAGACCCAGAGCATGCCACAAGTGGTTGGAACTTTGCGTGGGATGGTTCTCAGACACCACGTAGCAAGTCCATTACATTGCGTGTGAACATTGGAATTTAATTCTTTAACGAGTGACTAACAATGAAAAGTAAAATAAATAAGATCATAAGAAGCGCAGCTATCGCAACAGTTGGTGTGTTGTCGCTTTGCTCATGCAATGATTTCCTGACCATCACCCCTTCCGACAAGACGGTGTTGAAGGATTACTGGAAGACAAAGGATGATGTCGATCAGATGGTGAATGGTGCTTACTACAAGATGTTGAGTGGTAGTATCATCGAGCGTTTCATCATGTGGGGTGACTATCGCTCTGATGAGTTGCAGAAGTATCAGTCTATTAATAACTCTACATTGGACAACATCTCCAATCTCGACCTCTATCCAAGTAGCGGTTACAACTCTTGGGCTGCATTCTATAATGTCATCAACACCTGTAACTTGGTGATGAAGCATGCTCCAGCAGTTATTGAGATTGACCCTAACTTCACCGAGGGTGATATGCAGACGGTACGTGCCCAGATGCTGGCTTTGCGTGCGCTTTGCCACTTCTACTTGGTTCGTTCCTTCCGTGACATACCTTATGTGACACAGGGATATGAGAATACCGATGAATTGACCTTGGATGGTCAGTTGCCACCAGACTCTACCTTGCAAAGATGTATTAACGACTTGGAGGAGGCTGAGACTGGTTGCTATCAGTATGGCGTCTTCGGTGAGGGCGACTGGCGGAACTATGGTTTGTTCAGCAAGGACGCTGTCAATGCCACACTTGCAGACATCTACTTGTGGCGTGCTTCCATGTGGAGCGGCACCGACAAGAGCAAGAGCGAAGAGTATTATCAGAAATGTATCGAATGTGTAGATAAGGTGTTGGCTTCTCATCAGGCATACTATAAGAAGTACCATCCACGTGTCCAGATTTCAGAAAGCAATCCTTACTCTTTGTATGATGGCCGTCAAGCTTTCTACAATATCTTTGGCAAGGGTAACTCAGAGGAGAGCATCTTGGAGTTGCAGTTCAATGGAACCAATAACTCGAATGATCAAGTACGTACCTATTATTATAAGGAGAAGAACGGTGCTAGCCACGGTTTGCTCGTAGGTACCTCTTTGGTAGGTATGGCTTTGAGTGATAACCCTACTCCTGCGGCATCCAGTGCATCTGTCAGTAGTTACTACCAGTCAAAGAACGACTATCGTTACTATGACAACAGTTATGGTGTAAACGCCGGCAATGCCACAGCTTTCGAGGTTCGTAAGATGGTGGATCTGTCGTCTATGTCAATTATCCCATCAGATGGTAAGGGGTATTCTTATAACCCTACACGTACTTTCGACAACTATCGTCAGAATTGGATTGTGTATCGTATTACCGACCTCTTGTTGATGAAGGCTGAGGCTCAGGTGCAGCTCTCGGGTGGCAATGATACCAAGCTACAGCAGGCTTGCAACATCGTGCGTATGGTGAACTCTCGTTCCATCATGGGTGCTACAGGTGACAACAAGGCTGATACCTTGGTCTATAAGTCCAACTACGATTCTCAGAAGAAGATGGAACTCTTGTGCTTGCAGGAGCGTGGTCGTGAACTTTGCTATGAGGGTAAGCGCTGGTACGACTTGGTACGTTACAGTTATCGTCACATGAAGGGCGTTGACCCTACCAAGACCTTGTATGAGCTTGACCCTAACGGCAGTCTTTTGCCATCCTTGAAGGAGAGCGACAACGACTTGACGACCATTCTTGCTACAAGATACCTTTCCAATATCTTCAAGTTGAGCAATGAGGGTCATCTCTATTGGCCAATCCTTCATTCGGAGACCAAGAACAATCCTTTGATTCATCAGAATCCAGTATGGGTAGAGACCAAGACCTCTGACCGAACTGAAGAAAAGTAGAGAACAAAGAACATATAAATATAATATGTATAGCTTTATGACAACAATCATGAATAAGATAGGTCGCATGATGATGGGCGGAGCACTAGGTGCGATGGCCTTGGTGTCTTGCTCGGAGAAGATCGACGAGAGCAATCTTTACACCTTCACAGGTCAAACCATCATCGATTACTTGCGTAGCAACGACCAACTGTCAGAGTTTGTGCAGATCTCTGATGCCGCTGGTATGTCAGACCGCTTGTCGGCATACGGCACCTATACTTGCTTTGCACCTACCAATGAGGCGGTGGATCACTACCTCGACTCTCTTTATAATGACAAGAGTCGTAACGACCACAACAAGCTCGTTGCCGATGAGAGCCTTCCTTTGGTAGAACGCCTTTTGCAGTCGGAGAAGAAAGACTCCCTCTGCAAAGACATCGTGGAATCACAGGTTACCGGTAATAAGAAGACCAGTAACGACCTCTATGCAGGTACCGACGTGACCATGATGCTCGGCAATACCCAGACTCCTAAGCGTGTGGATAACGACATCTATATGGATGGTGTTTCCAAACTCACTGAGAGAGACTTGGAAATGGAGAATGGTATCGTACATGTCATCGACCGCCTCTTCTATCGTTCCAGCACCTTGCTGACTGATGAGATGGAGGGTATGGGTACTTACTCTATCTGGCTCCAGGCTTTGAGAGTGACTGGTTTGGACAAGCTCTTGACTGAGACGGAGCGTACCACAGGTATCGACTGGTTGACCATCGAGACTACTTCTGGTATGGACTACCCTAAGGCTTGTAAGGTCGGTTTCACTATCTTTGCAGAGCCTGATGCTGTATTGAAGAACAATGGTATCAACAGTGTGCAAGACTTGGCAAATTATGCTAATTCTGCTTACGCAAATTGTGCTGATTGGTATAGCTATGTGAAGGATGAAGGTATCAACGTAAGCACCGGTTCAGACTACACCAACCAATGGAATGCCTTGAATATGTTCTTGCGCTATCACATCATCAACTATATTGTATCATCAGATAAGTTGGTTTATTCATTCAATGAGTTGGCAGACTTGGATGTCTATGAGTACTATCGCACCTTGTTGCCAAATACGATGTTCAAGGTGACAGGTGTTAAGAATCATGGTACACTTGATGGTTTGTATATCAACCGTCAGTTGGCTAATCCGTCTATGACAGAGACTCCAGGTAATACTAACCTCAATTCTTCTGCTTACCTCAATCCTAACATGGTGGTGGATCAAGGTAATAAGATTGGTAATGATGATGTGCCATCCCGTCAGGCAGTGAATGGTTATATCCATCCAATCAATAATATGCTCGTCTATAATACCAACGTTCCAAACAATGTGCTGAATGAGCGTATGAGATTCGACTTCATGTCTTTGTTGGATGAGAGTATGTCAAATCGTTTCAGAGGTTACACGGGTGAGGATTTGAAATCTACTTTCGGTCGCTCAGAGGCGATCAGAAACGTACGCTTCCCTAGTGGATATTTCAAGAACATGGTGGTTTACAACGGCAATGCTTCCAATGTAACTTACTTGACCAAGGATCATGCCAATGGCTATAATGGCTATGATTGTTGGAATGACTATCAGGGTGATGAGTTGTTCTGCTCTAAGTCTGCGTTCGACTTCGCCATCAAGTTGCCTCCAGTTCCAAAGGATGGTACCTACGAGCTGCGTTTCGGTTATACCGCCAATGGTAAGCGTACCATCATCCAGTTCTACCTCGGTAACTCTTCCGATCGTGCAGGTATGATGCCAGTGGATATTCCTTTGGATCAGAACGTGGATCCATCCAGTGCTACGGTAGGTTGGACAGACCCTGAGACTGATGATGACATGACGGGTGTAGCTGTTGATAAGGCTATGCACAACCGTGGTTGGATGCGTGGTCCTCACTACTTCACTCACTTCAAGAATGGTACTGGTAAGTCTGCTCGCTTCTTCTCTTCAGATAAGTCACAGCGACACATCCGTCGTATCGTAACCAAGGCCAACTTTACACAAGGTCAGGAATACTGGTTGCGTTGCAAGACTGCTAAGCCTGAAGATGTCAGTGCTGAGTTTCAGTTGGACTACATCGAGTTGGTTCCAGTGAATGTCTATAACAACTCAGTCTATAGTGAAGACGTGTTCTAATTGATTAGTCATAACAAAGTAAACGATTCAGATATGAAATTAAGGTATATGATATTGACAGCTGCTGTAGCCTTGGCTTGCCAAGGTTGCAGTGACTGGGACGATCATTATGACAATGGTGGTGCAGATGGCTCTGTGACATCCAATATGTCTTTGTGGGAAGAAATCAGCAGCCGTGAGGATATGAGTCAGTTCGCCCAACTCCTCAAGAGAGTAGGGTATGACCAGCTTTTGTCTTCAGGTCAGAGCTATACAGTTTGGGCTCCTACCAATGATGCGCTCGACTTTGATAAGTATGAAGCGATGAGCGATAGTCTCTTGAAGGCAGAACTCCTCAACAACCATATTGCACGTGGTTACCATCGTGCAGTGGGTGCTGTCGATGAGCGTGTCTATTTGTTGAACAAGAAGGTCATGGACTTCGAGGGCGATGGCAGCTACAACATTGGTGGTATTCCTGTGGAGACTTCCAACGTGGTAGGCAAGAATGGTGTGATGCATGTGATGAACCAGTTGATCGACTTCCGTCCTAACTTCTATGACTATTTCTCTCGTAGTGGCGCGGATGGTTACGCTACTACCGTACTCGACTCTATCTTCAAGAGTAACCAGCATCGTGAGATGGACTTGGACAATAGTGTGAAAGGTCCGATGAAGGATGGTATGATTACTTACTTGGATACTGTCTATGTCGATAAGAACTACTTGTATGATGAGTTGAACATACAGTTGGCTACAGAGGATAGTTCTTATACGATGATTCTTCCTACCGACCACGCTTGGGAGGTAGCCAAGAAGAAGATGAGTGCGTATTATACCTATCCTACACAGATAGCTCCATTTACTTATAACTTCGATAAGGATGGTAATGCTAAATATGTCGTGGAAAGTCAGAAGAAGATTGCTGCTGATAGTTTGACCAATGCGAATGGAGAGAACAGAATGCTGGGTAAATTGACTTTCAGCAATACGACTAATCCTTGTCTTCGTGATGGTGGTCTTCCAACATCAGCGCTCGACTCTATCCGTAGTACAAGAAGTAATTATTTTTGCAATACTTTGGATTATAGAGGTATGGCTTTCAATGGCTCTGATGCTTCCGACTTGTTTGTGGGTGCTAACAAGAGAGTCCTCTCCAATGGTGTGGCATGGGTGACAGACAGTTTGCGCTTCAAGCCTTGGCAATATGCAGCACCATTGATTTGCTTGCGTGCAACCAGTGGTAACTATCAGGCAGCTAATGACAATGTGGCTCGTACACAGACAGTACGACTCAGCTCTGATGATCGCAATCCGTTAGTAGAAGGTTCACTCCATACTTCTTCATATTATAAGGTATCAGGTACTCAGAACTTGCGTCCTACACTTTACTTCTATATTCCAAATGTAGTAAAGACCAAGTATGCTGTTTATCTCACCATGGTTCCTGAGAATATTGATGATGAGACAAAGACTCCATCGGCTCAGACAATGCAGATAGGTAGTTTCCGCCATACACTAAGAGGAGCTGCTCCAGGTAGCAATGGTCGTTTGCCTAAACCGGCCAACCTGATAGGTAAGACGGGTGTGAAATTTGATTATGGAACACAGAAAAGTGCTCGTGTGATGACGAAGTATATGGGACAGTTTACACCTAACTTCTGTTATACAGGTTTGCCAAACGGCATCACTGCTTATCCTATGTTTGCGGTATCTGCCACTTCTCAGACTGCTATTCCAACTACCACTCGCCAAATTACTTTGGGCGTAGCCAATATTATCTTGGTGCCTATGGATGCAGTGAATTATTATATGGAAAAGGGTGCTATTACTGACTATACGGATGAAATGCCTGAATTGTTCTGGCATCTCAACATGGTTACCTATTAATTATAACGAACTCAATATTTGAAGACAATGATAAATTTCAGAATATTGGCAATGATGGGATTGATGGTTGCCGCTGCGCAAGTCAAAGCCCAAGCTACGGATGCCGCTGAAGGAGAACGCAAGGCTCCTGTTGCAAAGCAACAACCTAGTTACCCTATGATTGAGGTGTCTGGTACAGTGCTCGATGCTGCTACTGGCAAACCATTGAGTGGTGTGCAGGTACAGGCTTTGGGTAATGAACGTTATGCTGCTATGACCAACGAACAGGGTACATTCACCATCAAGGTGCCTAATTTCACTACTTCACTTTTCATGCACACCTCACAGTATGCTAGCGTGCAGGTGGCTATCGGCAATGACCACAAGGTCAAGGTGAAAATGTTGAGCGATAAGTTCAATGAAATGTACAAGGGTGACACACCGATGGGTAACGCAGCCAACTTGAAGGCTAATGTTACCACCCAGATGAGTGTGGAAGACCTGATAGCAGACCAGTTGGGTGCTGATGTTCGTACCGTGAAGCGTTCTGGTACTCCAGGTATCGGTTCCGCCATGTTCATTAGAGGTCTGAACTCATTGAACGCCAATGCGCAGCCATTGATCGTTATCGATGGTGTGCCCCAAAGTATGCAATATAATGCCACCACCTTGCAGACGGGTGGTTACAATAATATCTTGTTGAACTTGAACCCTGCCGACATCGAGAACGTAACCGTGCTCAAGAATGGTACAGCTCTCTATGGTGCCAAGGGTGCTAATGGTGTCATTGTTATCTCTACGCGTCGTGGTCACAGCCTTGCTACTCGTATCGAGGCGAATGTAGGTGTTGGTGTTAACCTTGTACCTCGTTTGCCAAAGGTAATGGATGCCAACCAGTATATGAGCTATGCTACTGAGATGTTGGGTACTTATCCAGAGATTGGTAACATCATGACCAACAAGACATTCAATTTCTTGACGAATGATCCTAACAACTATTATTACCATACTTATCACAACAATACTGACTGGAGCAAGGAAGTATATGAGTCTGCGCTCTCTCAGAACTATAGCATCAATGTGCAAGGTGGTGATAATGTAGGTATGTACAACTTGTCATTGGGTTATACCGATGGTCAGAGCACGGTGAAGAAGAACGGTTTCAGTCGTTTGAATGTACGTTTCAATAGTGACTTCAAGATTACCAAGGGCTTCACTACTCAGTTTGACATTGACTACGTGAAAATCTCACGTGACATCTTCGATGATGGCACACCTAGTGATTTCTCACAGGGAACGGTGACCGCTCCAACCTTGTTGGCACTCATCAAGTCTCCATTCCTCAGCCCATATGTATATAGCAATACTTTGGGTCGTTTCTCTTCGACTTTGTCTGAGGCAGATGACTTCTTGTCACCACTCGGTCAGAACTTCTCTTTGGCTAACCCAACAGCCTTGTTGAAGAATGGTGAAGGCAACAACAAGAACCGTATGGAGAACTCTATGTTCCATGTCAGATTGGCTCCTAAGTTCAAGTTGATGGATGGTTTCTATCTCTCTGAGAACATCAATTATACCTTGAACCGTAACTCACAGCGTTACTATCGTCCAAAGGGTGGTGTGCCAACTTACTACGTAGCTGGTTTGGGTCAGGTACAGACGATGTCTGCTTCCATCTTCGCCAAGGAGGAAACCTTGATGAGTGATACTCGTTTGGATTTCTCTCGCATCTTTGGTGCTCATCAGTTGAAGGTGATGGGTGGTTTCCGCTACCTCTCTTATAATTATGAGATGAACAATCCATCTGGTCAGTATCAGACAGCAGGTAACGATAAGATTCCTAATGTATCCAACTCGATGGACTTCAAGGATGCTACCGGTGACGATTACAAGAATGCAAGTCTTACTTGGTATGCACAGGCAGACTACAACTATCGCAACCGTTACTTCTTGCAGCTAGCTGCCTCTTTGGAGAGCAGCAGTGCCTTTGGTGACAAGGCGACAAGCCTTCGCATGGGTGGCGTAAGCTGGGGCTTCTTCCCAAGTGTACAGGCAGGATGGGTGATGACCAATGAAAGTTGGTTCACTAAGAATGCAGGCATTAACTACTTGCGTTTGAACGCAGGTTATGAGATCAGTGGTAATGATGACATCAATGGCAATGCAGCCCGCACCTCTTTCGAGGTATTGAAGTTCCTCCACAACTCTATTCCTGCCGTACAGCTCGACAATATCGGTAACGAGAATGTGACATTCGAGAAGACCCATCGTTTCAATGTAGGCTTTGATAGCAAGTGGTTGGATAACCGTTTGTGCCTCAGTGCAAATTACTTCTTCAACCATACTACCGACTTGCTTACCATCAAGAACTTTACTACTCCTGTGGCAGGCGTGAAGAGCTATTGGAGCAACGCAGGTTCACTCGACAACAAGGGTTTCGAGGTACAGGTAAGTGGCAAGCCAGTGGTCAATCGCAACTTCACCTTGGAGTTGGGTGCTAGCGTAGGTCACTACAAGAATACCATCAAGAGTCTTCCTAATGAGACCTACCTCGCTGTGGATGGTAACGAGAAGGGTGGTTTGGGTTATACCTCTTCTATCTATGGTACCGACAATGTGGCTACAATCGTAGGTCAGAGTGCAGGTGTCTTCTATGGTTACAAGACCCTCGGTGTATTTGCATCTGATGCAGAGGCGAAGGCTGCTGGTAAGGATGGCTATCTCTATCAGGTAGATAAGACAGGTGCTCGTCAGGAGTTCAAGGCTGGTGATGTTCACTTCGCTGATCTCAATGATGATGGCATCATCTCTGATGCAGATAAGACCATCATCGGTAATCCTAACCCAGATGTATATGGTAATATGTTTGCACGTGCTACATGGGGTAACTTCACACTCTCAGCTGTGTTCTCTTATTCCTTGGGTAATGACATCTTCAACTACCAGCGTAGTGTCTTGGAGGGTGGTAAGAACTTCTACAACCAGACTACTGCTATGGTCAATCGTTGGAGAAATGAAGGTCAGGTAACGAATGTTCCTCGCATCTCTTACAATGATGAGATAGGCAACTCACGTTTCAGTGACCGTTGGATAGAGGATGGCAGTTATTTGCGTCTTCGTTCTTTGAACCTCAACTACAAGGTGCCTGTCAACTTCTCTTGGCTTCAGGGACTCCAGGTTTGGGTAGAGGCAAGCAACCTCTTCACCATCACCAAGTATCTGGGTGGCGATCCTGAGATGTCGGCAGCCAATGCAGTGCTCTACCAGGGCATCGACACCGGTTGTGTAGCACCAGGACGTGCATTCACTGTAGGTTTGAAAATCAATTTGTAATATAACAATCAGAAGCATAAAATCATGAAGAAAGTAATATATTTCATTGCGGCAGCCTTGATGGTTGTATCATTCGTTTCGTGCAGTGATATGCTTGACAGTAAGTCTGACAGATATGTTTATGATCCTGCTTTGGACCAGAAGGTGGATTCCATGTTCTACATCAATGGTATCTTGAAGGGTGTCCAGCAGGCAATCGACCAGACTGTTTTGACCAACGAGTTGCGTGGCGACTTGCTCTCCACTTCTGCCAGTGCCTCTACCGACTTGCGCAGATTGGCAGCTTTCGACTATGCCGATGGCAACCAGTATGACTCCGCATACGTGTATTATCGCATCATCAACAACTGCAACTACTATGTAGCACACCGTGACACCACTTTGGCAACAGGTTCTACCCAAGTAGCTATGAAGGAGTATGCTGAGGCAAAGGCAATCCGTGCATGGGCTTATATGCAGTTGGCTCGTACATACGGTTCTGTACCATTCTATACCACTCCACTTACCAATATCGCTAGTGTGGAGGAGGCTGCCAAATTTGAACGCAAGGATATGAAGGGTATCTGCGATGCCTTGGCACCAGACTTGGAGCAGTATGTGAATCTTCCTGTTCCTAACTGGGGTAACTTTGATGCAGGTACCACGGATGCAGGTACCCCTAAGACAGTTGCCACTTCCAAGATGATGTTCCCAGTACGTTTGGTACTTGGCGACTTGTATTTGGAGACAGGTCAGTATGCCAAGGCAGCTGAGCACTACTTCCAGTACTTGAAGAAGGCGCAGGCTGTTTGCGGCAATTATGTGGCACACTTGAACAATTATCCTGACTATTTGAATCTGTCGTCAGATGTAATAAATGCTGATACTTATGCCAACCCTTACTATAATAGTTGGTCATCAATCTTCTCATTTGACAATGAAACTCAGACATACGTAGCGATGGCAACCAATAAATTGCGTGGTCAGATTACTCAACTGCCAGGTTTGTTTGGTTATAACTACTATTCTGCTTCAGATGGCTATACCTATAATGAGAAGATGTCATTGCAACCTTCTTCTGCATTCTTGGATTTGTCCAACAACCAGACCTATTATTATCAGACCACCAATGGTCAGACCACTACAGTAGGTTCACAGGTAATTGGCGATATGCGTTATCACGCCATCAAAAATAAGATACCATCAGTAGAGACAACTGCTGCTGAGCCTGTTTATGTCAACATGAAGTATCAGAATGCCAATATTCAGATTTATCGTACAGCTGGTATCTACTTGAAGTTGGCAGAGGCAGTCAACCGTATGGGACATCCTGATGTAGCATTCGCTGTGCTCAAGGATGGTTGGAACAGCACCTTGGAGAAGGATACTACCTATATGACAGCTGAGGGTATTCAATTCTTGAAGACCACCGTTCCTTTCTTGACAGATGAGAATGAAGTCATCTTCAACGATGAGGATCATGGCTTGAAATATAGCTTGGGTAACCAAGGCATCCACATGCGTGGTTGTGGTTATACCGCAGGCAATTTGTCTGAGTATAGACTCAGCACAGAGTTGGAGAAGCGATGGAGTGCATTGCGCCAGAAGGGGTACGAAATTCCTACTACCGCTGCTGATACGCTCAAGGCAAAGATAGATGCAGTAGAGGATATGCTTTGTGATGAGATGGCATTGGAATTGGCTTTCGAGGGTTCTCGTTTCGGTGACCTTTGCCGTATTGCTCGCCACAAGAACAATGAAAATCCATATACAGCCAACTTCGGTTCGCTGTGGCTTAGAGATAAGTTGGCATTCAAGAAGCCAGCGTTGGATCTCTCAGATCCTAACAATTGGTTTATGCCATTTAAATAACAACTAAACAATAATTTAAAACAACTTTTAATCAATTAACAATGAACAAACATTTACTTTATTCAGCCATGTTGGTAGCTGCAGTCAGTGCCAACGAGGCGAAGGCGCAGGTTACTGCACCAGATGCTCCTGTTCCAGTTCAATTGAACTTGGATGGCAAGGACACCGTGTATGTTTATAACGTTGCAGCTCAGAAGTGGCTGAACGCAGGTAATGCCTGGAAAACACAGACCAGTTTGTGTGATAAGGGTATGAAAGTCATAATTGTACCTAACAAGACCAGTGGTACACCTAATGGCACTTATTCCTTGTATAATAATTCTGCTGGTAATTGGACGAGAAGAGTGTTCTACAATGGAAAGGACGATAATGGTGGCACTTCTTATGTAGATTATGGTAGTCAAGATATCAATAGATGTAACTGGGAGATTTATCTTAATAATGAGAAGAAAACTTTCGAACTTCAGGCTGATACTATAAAATTTCAGGCTGAGACTACTTACACTCGTGCAGGATGGAATAAAAACGATCCTAAGAAGATCAATGAGTCTGGAGAAAAGGATGCTACTGACGAGATCTTCCGTCCAATTTTGGATATGAAGTCTGCGAATAAGGCTGATTACGGTGTTGAGTGGATGGCAGTTTCACAAGAGGGATATGATTGCTACTTGTATCGTAAAGATGAGATGATGGACATTATCAACAAGGCTATTGAGGCAGGTATCAATGTTGGCAATGCTGTCACGGTCTATAATGACGAAAATTCAACATTGGCTCAGTTGAAAGAGGCTGCTCAGTATGTGAAAGATATGACTCGTAACAAGGCTATGGAAGGTGCTTCTTCTAGCAATGTAATTGATATCACAGAGTACATTCCTAACGCAGATTGTAACAGCGCAACTGGATGGGACATCGTCTGCCCAGATGCAGACAATGATGGTAATGTGGGTTCTGGAGGTCATGGCTTTACTTGGCGTCATGGAAGTGGTACTTATATTGTTGATGAAGATTCGCATGAATGTACAAGTTTCATTGAGCGTTGGGTTCATAAAAATTCAAAATATGGTAGTACCAACGATGAAGAAACTGACACGAATAATGGTCACTTGAGCAATAGTTCTGTTTCTCAGACTTTAAAGAACTTGCCAAAGGGTGGTTACAAGATTACAGCTTATGTCAACGCTTGTCAACAGGGTAAGCAAGAAGCTGACGCATCTTATCGTGTAGATGGTGTATATCTCTATGCGATAGCTGGTGGTAAGGAAAAGAGAGTCAAAGTCGCAACAGGGTTTGATTCCGATAACAAAAAATCGTTGCCTCAGAAAGTCTCTCTCTCAGTTATAGTTGATGGCAACACAGACTTGTCTGAGATGACCTTCGGTATGAAGACAGAAAATACCACAGCTAACTGGGTGTTCTTGGACGATGTAACCGTTCAGTACTTCGGGGCTGATGCTATGGTAATGGCTGTACAGGCTGCTCAAGAAGAGGTCGGAAATGTTGTAGATAAAGTAAGTGAATACCAATGTAATGAAGAATATAGGAATGCTGTCTTTGCAATTCAGGAAGAAGTCAATGCGTTGGATGCAAGTTCTACTACTCAGGATGCAATTGATGATTTGATGACTCAGTTCCGTGCTGCAGTTGCAGACGCAGATGAGAATGTCGCTTTGTATGAGAAATTGTTAAGTTTGAATGATGAACTTGACATCCTGACAACCAATAGCGAGAAAAAGTATGATACCAAAGAGTTGCAGGCTGCATACAACGATTGTGGAAATGGCGAACCTTATAGCCTGCTTAAGGATGACTATTCTTTGAAGACCAAAGAGTTGAGAGAGTACATCGAGAAGTTGCAGACATTGATGGTATCTACTCGCAAGTCTGCTGTCAAGGTTGATGCTGATTGTACTGCTGATTTGCTGAAGAACCCTTCTTTCGAAACAACTACGGGATGGAATAATACTGGTGTAAGTATCAATACAACTCACACGAATGCAGAGGCTTACCAGGGCACTTTCAATCTCTATCAGGACTTGACAGATATTCCTGAGGGTGTATATGAAATCACCGTACAAGCTATGCAGCGTGTTGACAACAATGATAATGCATCTAAGTTGTATCCTAAAGATGTAGATGAGATGACAGCTTATCTCTATGGTAACGATATCACTGCTAAGTTCGCTTCACCATATTCTTATGGTATGGCTGAGCAGAAGGTAACTTCTGGCAATGCAGACTATGCTTTCAATGGCAAGTATATCCCTAACTCTATGGAGGGTTTTGCTGCAGCATGCGGTGAGAGTAACGAAGCTTACTTGACCAAGGTTTATGCACTTGTTACTGATGGTACTCTCCGTGTTGGTGTTAAGGAAGAGGCTAGACCTGCTGGTCATAGTAGTGACTGGGCTATCTTTGACAATTTCAAGATTACCTATAGAGGTACTAGCGAGACAGCTCTTCAGCAGTGTGTAACTCCTTTGAAAGAGCAAGCTAATGCGTTGTTGGCAGGCAAAATGTATGAGGCAAGCAAGACTTCTTTGCAGAACGCTGTTAATGCAGTGAATACAACTCTCAATATGGACAACATCAAGGCTTTGGCTTTGGAAATCCAGAAAGCTCAGGCTGCTATTGACGCTTACAAACCATTGGCTACAGCCATTGAGGGCGTGAAGACTCGTTACGTGAACAATGAGAAAACTGCTACTACTTCTGCTGAGGCTAAGGATATCTATAATGCTAGCTTGAAGGTGGCAGAGGATGCTTATAACAATGGTACTGTAGCCGAAGATAATATTGAGGCTGCCATCAAGGACTTGAACAAGGGTTATACTCAGTACTTCATCTATGATGTGGTTGCTGCCGCTGAGAATGGTGCTAGTGTTGATATCAGTAAGGTCATCAACAACTATGACTTCGCTACCATGGATAAGACGGGTTGGACTATCAAGGTAACTCAGAATGCAGCTGGCGGTTTCCAAAAGGACAAGAATATTAAGGCAGTTGAGTTCTATGACAATAAGGGCTTTGACCTCTATCAAGAATTGGTAGGTATGCCAGCTGGTACTTATAAGTTGTCTGCTCGTGCTTACTATCGCCTGAAAGGCAGTGGTAATATTGATGATGCCATCAATGCATTTGTATATTACGCTAACTCTAAGGATGCTGATGCAGAGCCAGTGGCTAAGTCCGATGTTAAGTCAATCTATGTAGGTGCCATCACTGCTGATGACTTGGGTAAGCTTGAGCTTACTTCTACAGATGGTATGAGTCCATATAATGGTTCATATTATGTACCAAACAATATGACTACTGGTCAGAGATTCCTTATATCTGATGAAATCGGTCCTAAGTATGACTCAGAGGAAATCACCTTCGACTATAATGGTACTAGTCCATTCTATATTGGTGTAGCTAATACTAACAAGAAGCAAGGCGGCGATTGGACATTTGTTAAGTCATTCAAGTTGTCTTACGTGAAGGGTACCACAGGCATTGAGAATATCAATGGCGAGAAGGCTGGTGATGTAGTATCTACTAAGATCTACGACATCAATGGTGTTCAGTACAACAGCTTGAAGCCTGGTGTCAACATCGTGAAGTCTGTCATGAGCGATGGTTCTGTAAAGGTTAGAAAGGTAGTTGTCAAGTAATTCTAAGTCTTTATAGACCTAGCATCTTAATAGGTAGGCGGTAAACAGAGAGTGGTTAACTGTCTGTTACCGCCTATTTTCCTTTTCCTAAACCTCTATTAATACGACGAGTGAATATGATTAACTTATACATCAGAAAGAATTTACTTTTTAGCTCTCTTCTTTGCGCCTCTCTTTCTGCAAATGCACAGGTGTCGATGACGCTGGATGCCCAAAAACGTGCTGCAATGATCAGTGATTACCAATATGGTCTTTTCTTCGAGGAAATCAACCATGCTGGTGACGGAGGTCTTTATGCCGAATTGATCCGTAATCGTTCGTTCGAGGATAATTCGATCTCTCCTGAGTACTGGTCTGCAGTGAAAGGCAATTCGCAAAATGTATCGCTTTCCTTGAATAAAAGCGACTTGCTCAACAAGGCTCAGAATACCAGTCTTCGAATGACGGTAACTGGTGCTAGTGAAACCCGAAAGGCAGGTGTTTGCAACACTGGTTTCTGGGGAATGAAATTCACAACAGGTTCTACCTATCATCTCACACTGTGGGTGAAAGGAGCGGAGAACTTGAATGGCAAAATATATGGTCAACTCCAAAAGGCAGATGGAAGTGCAGCTTCTGAGGAAGTGCTACTCCAAGGGACCTTGAAAACAAATACTTGGGTGAAACTGACCGCAGAAATCAAGGCTACCGCTGATTGCGCGGATGGTCGTTTCGCTCTCTTGATGTCAAGTAATGGTACGGTCTATGTAGATATGGTATCGCTGATGCCTGATACATGGAAGGGACGCTCCAATGGTTTGCGCCCTGACTTGGCTCAACTTCTATATGAAATTAAACCTACCTTCCTTCGCTTCCCTGGTGGATGCTATGTGGAAGGTCAAGATAATTACGATAATGCCTTCCAGTGGAAGAAAACCATCGGTCCTATAGAGCAGCGCCCAGGACACTGGAACAATAACTGGAAGTATCGTTCTTCGGATGGCTTGGGATATGATGAGTATCTCCAACTCTGCGAGGACTTGGGCGCAGCCCCAATGTTTGTGGTCAATGTAGGTTTGGGACATGGTTTTACCATTCCTTTTGAACAAGTGGATACCTTGGTTCAGAATACCTTGGATGCCATTGAGTATGCCAATGGAGACGAGACCACCGAGTGGGGACGTAAGCGTATCGCCAATGGTCATCCTCAACCATACGGATTGAAATTCATTGAGGTGGGCAACGAGAACGGACAACCAGAGGCTCGTGCTGAGTATAGCCGTCGTTACGCTAAGTTCTACGATGCCATCCATGCCAAGTATCCAGGGTTGACCATCATTGGCAACGTGGAGGCATGGGGAACGGATAATCCTAGATGGGTGCTCGATAGTCCTGTGGATTTGGTGGATGAGCACTATTATCGCTCACATTCTTGGATGCGTGACAACTACAACAAGTACGATCGTTATAATCGTACCATCGGTGTCTATAATGGTGAATATGCAGCCAATGCCAGTGGAACCTACGGCAAGTATGGTAATATGAACAGTGCCTTGGGTGAAGCCATCTATATGTTGGGTATGGAGAAAAACTCTGATGTCTGCAAGTTGGCTAGCTTTGCGCCAATATTCACGCATGAGCAAGACCCTTGCTGGGCATACGATATGATTCACTTCAATGCTGCCAAGAACTTCTGCACTCCTTCTTATTATGTGCAGAAACTCCTCGGTAATAACCTCGGTAAGCAAAACCTCCGTTGGACGGAAACGGGCAATGCTGTGGCTACAGGGAGCAAGCAAGTGGGCGTAGGCTCCTGGGCAACTCAAGTGGAGTATGATGATGCAGCTGTGATGGATGGTGAGGGTACGACACTTTTATTAGACAACTTTGCCGAGACTTCGGGTCAGTGGACAGCAGGTACAGGCAATTGGTCTGTATCTGATGGCGTGGTTTCTCAAAAGGGCAGTGCCGAGAATTGTACCTATATGAACAAGACCGTCATCAATGCTACCCATTATATATATAAGGTGTCTGCTCGTAAGACAGGCGGCAATGAAGGTTTCTTGGTGGTATTCAATTATAAAGATGCCAATAACTACTGTTGGTGGAACCTAGGTGGTTGGAACAATGCCAAGCATGGTGTGGAGATGTGTGTCAATGGAAGCAAAACTACGATGGCTTCTGCTAGTGGCTCCATCGAAACAGGTAAATGGTATAACATCGAGATAGAGGTGGATGGCAATCAAGTGACTTGCCGATTGGATGGAAACACTATCCATGAGTTCACCTTGCCATCGCAGCAACTCTTGTATCAGTCAGCTCAGATTGATGATGAGAAGGGTATTCTTTATCTCAAGGTGGTCAATCCTAATGCTACAGATGCCACCCTTCAACTCCATCTCCAGCACATGAAGGCAGAGAGTGGTACGGTCGTTCGCTTGGCTTCTGCCAATGGCACGGACGAGAATACGATGGATGCACCATTACAGGTAATTCCATCTGCAGAGGAGGAACTCAATGATTTCAACCAACTCTCTGTTCCTGCTTACTCATTGAATGTATTTAAGTTGAAGGTGAGTGATGTGGCTGCCGAAGTTAAGGATGGTGTGTTGGATGAAGATGCTGATAAGTATGGTTATCTCTATGCTCACATGCACTCTTCCAATGAGACGACTTGCTATGCGCTGAGCCAATATGGTAATAGTTTCAATGACCTCTTCAATAGTGGTGAGGTATTTGATACCAAGAAATATACTTCAACCGGTGGAATGCGAGATGCTTATGTAACTCGTATGGAGAATGGCAAGTTTATGTTGGCTGGTACTGATATGGCTTCTCGATATGGATGGACGAGCAATCACATCATGGTCTTGATGTTGAGCAATGACTTGGTGCATTGGGACAAGAGCATCTCCATCGACTTGGAGAGTGAGGAGAATATGAAAGCGTTGGGATTGACCAATGTGGAAGACATGAAGGCAGCTTGGGCTCCTGAGGTCATCTACGACCCAGTGACACGTAAATATGTGGTCTATTATTCAGTAGGTTTCCCAGACCGTCATCGCATCTACTATTCTCTGGTCAATGAGGATTTGAGTGGTTTCACAACTCCAAAGCTCTACTTCGACCCAGGTTATGACATCATCGATGCAGACATCGCTTACAACAAGTTGGATGATCAGTATGTGATGATTTACAAGACTGAGAGTGGAGCGCACCATCTCAGACAGGCGACTGCTAAAACGTTGGTGCCTTCTGGTGACAAGACCACAGGGGTATGCCAATGGGAGATAGACCCTAACTTTGACTTCAGTGATAATGGTCAGGCAGTGGAGGCTCCAAGCTTGTTCCGTCCTATCGGTAGCAAGACCTGGAAGTTGGCTTATATGAACTATGGTGGCGGTGGCTATCGTATGGTAACACTGGATGAGCATTGCAAGAATCCACGGGACAAGGAGAATATCCAGGGGAATGTGAAGGCGCAGCATGGCTCTTTCTTGACGTTGACCGAACGTGAGTACAATCATCTGTTGACATGGGAAAATGTAGTGAATCTCTTGAATGAAGCCAAGAAGTTGCAGAGTGCCATGAGCGTGCCAGCTCTGGATGAAGCCATCCGTAAGGGTGAGGAAACTTTGGCGACCTCAGGTACTTTTGATGAAGAGGTAGAGGCGATGCAGTCTGCTGAACAGGCATTGCAGACAGCCTTGGCAGATTATGAGGAAACCTTACGTCAAATGGCAGCAGAAGGTAAGGTATCGGATATGACCTTCTTACTCCAGAACCCAGACTTTGCCAATGGTGGAGAAGGATGGGGCGGTACTTCCTTTACGGCTGCATCGAATGGAGTGGCAGAGCACTACAACAAGACGTTCGACTTCTACCAAAAGTTGACGCATCTGCCAAATGGGCGTTATCGCGTAGAGGTACAGAGCTTTTATCGTGCAGGTAGTAGCAAAGTGGCTTCTGCTGCTCATCAGGCGGGCACAGAACAAATCAATGCTCACTTGTATGCCAATGGAGAGGAACAGTCAGTTTGCTCTCTGTATGGCAACGACCAGTTTACCTTGTCACCTTATACCTATCCTGACAATGTGACCCAAGCCAACCAGGCTTTCAACACGAAGGATTTGTATCATTGTTCTTTGGAATGTGAGGTGACGGATGGAACTTTGACATTGGGTATCAAGAGTAGTAATCATATTAATGCAGATTGGTGCTGCTTTGATAACTTCAAGTTGACCTATCTTGATGCAGCTACTGGCATCAAGGGAGTTGAGGCTGACAAGGCGCAAGCCCAGAAAGCCATCTATGGATTGGATGGCACTCGTCTTCGCATGGTTCCCAAGGGTAAAGTCTATGTGACTAAAGGAAGAAAACAAATAACTAAGAAATAAAAAGACGTAAAACCTATGAATGGATATAAAAAGTATTTGATGGCATTGGTGCTGGCTTGTGGAATCAGCACCGCCATGCCAGTTTTTGCAGCAGATGCGTCGGTGGTGACCAACAAGGTGTGGTTGAGCGGTGCTACCCATATCTTTGGTAGAATGACGGTCTCTGGTATTACATCTGGAATCAAGAGCCAAGGCTTTTGCTATTCTGAGACGAATGAGCGTCCTACCGTTGATGACCAAACCTGTACTGCTTATTTGTCAAACAATGGCAATATCTATCGCATTTCTGACTTAACTCCATCCACGGTGTATTACATCCGTGCGTATGTGCAGAAGATCAACGGCGATGTGATTTATGGCGACCCTATTAAGGCAATCACCCGTCCAAAGGGTGGCGTGAATTATGGTATTCGTGATGGCTTCCCTGCCGATGCCTTGGCTCGTATTCAGAGTGCATCCAAGCAGGCAATTGATTTATGGAATGAATATACGGGTATCAAGGGACTCTATGTCAACATCGGCTATGGCGCAAATACTCCTACCGCAGACTGTAGCTATGGTGGATGGATGCGTGTCGGTCCTAATGCGTCTTATCAGAAGACGGGTACCTTGCTCCATGAGATGCTTCATGCCATTGGTGTCGGAACCCATGCCACTTGGTATGGTCCTTCATTCTTGCGTGCCAATAGCACAAGAGGCTATTGGTTGGGTACTCGAACTACCCGTGCTTTGCGTTTTTGGGATAATAATCCTACGGAGCAGTTGAATGGTGATGGAACCCACATGTGGCCATACGGAATCAATGGAGCACATGAGGATGCGGGTACTGAAGTTCTTTATATTGGTAACTCCGTCTTGGCTGAGGCTTTAGGTGAGGATGGATTGCCAACAACGAATAGCCAGTTTGCAATTCCTGCATACGTCTTTGAACAGGACGATAATACCAAGTATTATATCAAGAATGAGAGCTATGGATTAGGTTCCAAGTTCCTCAGCGTCACTAGTGATGGCAATTTGAGTTGGGAAGAGATGCCATCTGACGAGGCTTTGACTAACGACAATGCTGCTTGGTATGTAGTCTTTGATCCTGTTACTTGCTATTATTCTTTGAAGAATGCGGCAACAGGACGTTACATGACTTATTACTCTAAAGGAACCAATGGCATCAGAACTAAGGATGTGGATGTACCTACGGCTTTCGAAAAATTCCACTTTTTGCCTTCACCAGTGGAGGTAGCTACCATCAATGGTGAGTCGAGAAGTGCTTTTTGGATTGCGTTTGTGAGCAGCAATACGGCTAATTGCCTTACTGCTCAAAATAATAAGACCCAATTGTCGGTAGAAAACTTGTCTTTTGCTCAGAACGCTGGTGCGCAACGTTGGTTGCTGCTCAATTCACAAGAGGTATCGGTGTTAGGTGAGAGCTTCCGTCCAGCTTTGGATAAGTTCAATGAAAAGATGGTAAAATGGGAGGCTTTGCTTCAAGTGCCTCATTCGGAATTAACCGAAGGTGCTGATGTAGAATATAAGGCTTCCTTGGAAGAATTGGCTAGCAAAACACAAGGTTTGTCTGCGGATGAGTTGGAGGCTTTAGCTACTGATGCAGAGAATGCTGCTCGTACATTCTTGTCAAAAGTACAAGCAACTGATCCTTATCAACCTTTCGACATCACCTTCTTTGTGAAGAATCCAACATTGGCTTCTTCAGATGGCTGGACTGCCAATAACTCAACTGAGTTGCCTACAATCAACTATTCTTGTGGTGAGTTTTATGAGAAGAATTTGGATGTTTCTCAGAAACTGTCAAGTATGCCAAAAGGTACGTATGAAATGAAGGTGCAAGGTTTCCAACGCCCAGGTTCTATAAGCGTGGTAGCTAGCGATTATGCTAATGGTAAGAATGAGGTAAACCCATATATATACTTGAGTAGTATTCAGTACAAAAAAGTTATCTGCAATATTATGCAAGGGGTACAAGACCAAAAGATGAGCATAGGAAAGGAGTCAATAGTGGGAAATCAATACGTTCCTAACGATATGCAGTCTGCTAGTGCATATTTTGCCAAAGGTCTTTATGAGAATACTCTTCAGTTCTATCAATCTACCAAGCGTGCTTTGAAAATAGGATTGAAAGGAACTAATTCTGCATCTAGCAATTGGACGATCTTTGCTAATATGCGTCTCTATTATTATGGTTTGAAAGTTCCTACGACTGGCATCCATGAGATAAAGTCGGAAGAGCCTATTCGCCAGCAAGGAGTTTACACCTTGAGTGGTCTGCAGGTTCGTAAGAATTCAGACAACCTTGTAGGTTTGCCAAGTGGCATATACATTGTCGATGGCAAGAAGGTGGTTGTGAAATAATGAACTGGAATTATCTAATGTTTAATTAAATCTATATTAAGTTATGAAATTAAGAAGCTTCATACTTTCCGTACTGTTGGGTATGTCAGCATTTATCTTTGCCGACAATGAATCCCGGACGGTTAAACAGGTGACTTCTCCTGTTACCTTGAGTGGAAGTGTTGATTATCACATTTCTTCTGCTACTCCGTTTGCAACAACGGGTAGCATTGATATTACCAATCCAGAGAAGGCGGTTGTCATCTTTGATGCCCTTCTTCCAAGTAAGGCAAAGAACTATATCGGTTCGGTTACTATTAATGGTGAGAAAGCTATGAGTGGCACTAACTGTCAGTTGCGTGTTTTCCGAGCTGGCTGTATGTTGTTGCCTTATCCGGAAAAGCAAGTACTGTCTGTTTATACGGAGGCAAACTATGGTGGTTCAATGAAGAACAGCTATAATGTAAATACCATCTATAGTTTAGCTAATGATAAGGAATTCAATAACCAAATCCGCAGTTTCAAGTTGAAGCGTGGCTATATGGTTTGTTTCTCAAATCAGCCAAGCGGACAGGGTTACAGCCGTGTATTCATTGCTGACAAGGCAGACTTAGAGATAGCCTCTTTGCCAAAGGTTTTGAATGGTAGAATTTCCTATATCCGTATCAGTAAGTGGAACAATGTCATCAAGCGTGGTTGGGCTGGTTACTGGAATGATGCTGTACAGGAAATGTTGAACACAGGTTGGGCATACAACTGGGATGCCAGCACGCATAGTGATTGGACGGATCGTGAGTATATTTCTCAGCGCCACCATATCGGATGGCCTGGTATAGCCGATGTGGGTAAAGTAGGTAGTGCCAATATTTTGGGACATAACGAACCAGATAATAAAGCTGATGGTAGGGAACATCCTGCTACTGTAGATGAAGTCTTGGCAGAATGGCCTCAATTAATGGCTGAAGGTCGCCGTTTGGGCTCGCCTGCGGTTTCAGGTGACTATAATTGGCTTTATCGGTTCATTGACTCTATTGACGCACGTGGATGGCGTTGTGACTTTATTGCTGTACATGCTTATTGGTATAGTGACGTAAATAGCTGGAAAGGTCAATTGGAGAATATCAGCCGTCGATGTGGTGGTCGCCCTATTTGGATTACCGAGATGAACTATGGTGCCAACTGGACAGGATGGCCTGGCAGTAACACATCGGCTTCGGATGCCAATTATGCCATCGAGAAACAGCACATGGGACCTATCCTTGACTACTTGAACGATGCTTCATATATTGAGCGATATGCGTTCTATAATAATGTGCAGGAGTGTCGGTATGCCGTTGCCAATAACAAACTGACTCCAATAGGTGAGTATTACGCCAACTTACGCCCAGCTATGGCTTATAATTCAGCTAAGGAATACATACCAAAAAATCCACGAACGGAAGCACCAACTGGCTTGACCGCAGTGTTTACACCAAGAAGTTACACTTGTACGCTTTCTTGGAAAAACCCTAATGGCGATTTGCTGGACCATATGTATGTAGAGCGAAAAAAAGGACTCAAAGGCGAATGGGAGCGTTTGAATGAAATTACGATTGAAGATAGTCCTACCAAAACCTATAGTTATAAGGAAAAAGTAGCAGAAGCTGGTAATTATTATTATCGTATTCATGGTGTTGACTATAATGGCAAAAATTTGTATTCTTCAGAAGTACTCAATGCTGTGAGTGGTGCAGAAGGTACTGAGGAAATACAATGGGGCAAAATTGTAGCAGACAATGATGCCGATACCTATAATTTCTTCCAAACAGGTTTTGACGATATGCCGGCAGTAGTCTTTGGAGGTGTAACAAATAATAATCTTAATACAAAATCTGTAAATGCGTTGAATGCAATAGTTAAGGTAAATTCGAAGTTCTCTTTCTTTACTTCTCACTATTTCCCATGGAATGGTGCTTCTGCTGATGTGAATGATTATAGTCAAGGTACTGAACAGGCGTTTTACTTAGCTGTAAAAGCAGGTAATGGTATGTTGGAAAACCTTCATTATGAGGCAGGAAATATGAAAAATGGAACTTCTTACTTGTATTTGAAAGGTGACACTATAGAATACAAGTTTAAAGAACCTTTTTCGACTGTGCCAGTGGTGTTTGTTACTCCTATATCCACCAATAAAACTTTCCCCTGTGAAGCTCGTGTCTGGGATGTGACTAAAGAGGGATTTAAGGTCGTGTTGACAAGGCAGAAAGGCAATGAGTCACAAACAATGGTTCAACGTCTTGCAACTTATTTGGCAATAGAAAAGGGTGTGGCACACATTGACGATAAGATAGTTTTGGTCAATGATACACAGATGGACTTTAAAAGTAATGCTGCTAAATCGATTAATTATGGTGGATGGAGTTTGGATAATCCACATTTCATATGCCAATTACAGACATTTAATCGGAAGGTGACATCACTACTTCGATTGGGTTCGACAGGACCGATTGAAAAAGTGTGTCCGATTCGCTTCTTTCCTGATACGTCAGATCCAGACGGAACCATTAATTACAAGAACCCATTCAAGGAAACTGTCGGCTGGATTTGTATCGGTACAGACAAAACCACAGGTATTCAGACACCAGAGACCTCTGTTGCTTCCGACAAGTTGGATATTCAAGTAACCAATGGTCTGTTGGTGGTACGAGATGCTTCCGCTTCTTGGGCTAAGGTCTTCACGTTGGGTGGAAGCTTGGTAGCGCAAGGCGGTGTTAAGTCGGGCGAGGCTACTTTCTCCTTGGCATCATTGCCAGAAGGAGTGATGGTAGTCAAGACCAGCACTGGCAAAGCGATGAAGTTTGTCGTAAGACGATAAGAAAATATTAAAAGAGGCAAAAGAGGCGTGATTTAGGTCTGTTTTGCCTCTTTTTCACGATTTATACTCTTTATTAGTCGATTTTTGACCCCTTAAATGGGGATTTGTCCTTAAATTTGCACTCAACAAAACCAAAGAAGGTTATAGAAACCTAAAGGAATGATTAACGAAACAATAAGAAATAATAACTTTTATAAAGTCATGAATCAACTATTCACATTACTTTTGTTGTGGATGTTTGCCTGCCTGCCGATGATGGCGCAAGCTCCGATGGACGGAGGGGTCTGGAATGATAACACAGGCAAGCACATCAATGCGCATGGCGGCAACATCTTCAACTACAAAGGTACCTATTATTGGTACGGAGAGAGTAGATCGGAGGATGGCAAACCTTATAGCTCACTCGGCGTAAGTTGCTTCACCTCCAAGAATCTCAAGGACTGGACTAACCACGGACTCGTGCTCCCTGTCTCACAGGAAGCAGGAAGCGACATCGAGGGCGGTTGCATCATCGAGCGACCTAAGGTGCTCTATAATGAGAAAACCAGGAAGTTCGTGATGTGGTTCCACCTCGAACTGAAAGGGCAAGGATATGGCGCCGCTCGTTATGGTGTGGCTGTCAGCGACACTCCTTTCGGACCTTTCAAGTTCGTGCGTTCGGGTAGAGTGAATGCTGGCATCTATCCTGTAGGATTTGCCAAGCCTGACACCACCGACCTTCGTCATCAACTCCTCTTCCCTGAGATGAAGCAGTGGTGGACACCACAGTGGCGTACGCAGATAGAGCGAGGTATGTTCTGGATGCGTGACTTCGCTGGTGGACAGATGGCACGAGACATGACCATCTTCGTCGATGATGACGGAAAGGCATATCATATCTACTCTTCTGAGGATAACTTAACGCTCCAAATCGCACAACTCACTGATGATTACATGACACACAATGGCAGTTATGTACGAGTGGCTGCCGGTGGACAGAACGAAGCTCCAACGATCTTCAAGGCGGAAGACACTTACTGGATGATTACAAGCGGATGTACGGGTTGGGCTCCTAATGCGGCTCGCATGTTCAGGGCTAAGAATATCTATGGTCCTTGGGAGCAACTCCCTAATCCGTGCCGTGGTGGGGGAGCCGACAAGACTTTCGGTGCGCAGGGTACCTATATATATAAGGTGGAGACAGCCGCGCAAAAGAAGATGTTCCATGGTGCCGACTATGTGTTCATGGCAGACATCTGGAATCCAAAGCATTTGAGCGACAGCCGACATTTGTGGATACCTATCTCTTGGGAGAACGGTATGCCAATACTGAAAAAACAATAAAAATACCGGTCGCTCTGCTTGTTTCTGAAGAAAATCACCTATCTTTGTGGAGATTACCTGCATTGGGTACATCTCTGCGCTTAATAGAATAACAATAACTAAACAAACAATAGCAAATTACAACTTATCTATGAATAATATATATAAAACTATCGTGATGACCGTCCTTTTGGCGTTGGTTCCTTTCGTTGGGATGAGTGCCAAGAAGAAGGTACAACAGCAGAGCGACCGTGAATATTGGTGCGCCTTGGCTTACAAGATGGCTCAACCCGTGTTGGAAAACATGGCGAAGGGCGAGTTGCAAAAGAACATGCAGACGGAGTTCAGTCCTAGCTTCGACAACCGCAACAAGAAGGTGCTCTACATGGAGTGCTTCGGAAGATTGATGGCTGGCGTGGCTCCTTGGCTTACCTTGCCGGATGACAATACTGCTGAGGGCAAGCAGCGCAAGCAACTGCGTGAGTGGGCTTTGGCTTCCTACAAGAACGCCGTTGACCCTCAGAACCCAGACTATCTCTGTTGGGGTATCGGTGGACAGAACTTGGTGGATGCCGCTTACATCGCCGAGAGTTTCCTCCGTGCTTACGACACCTTGTGGATACCATTGGATGACGTGACCAAGCAACGCTACCTGAAGGAGTTTGCCAAGCTTCGTCATATCGACCCTCCATATACCAACTGGTTGCTTTTCTCTTCCACCATCGAGAGTTTCATGGCGAAGGCTGGTGGCGACTACGACCAATATCGTGTCAACTCAGCTTGTCGCAAGATGGAGGAATGGTATGTGGGTGATGGCTGGTATTCAGATGGCCCTGTCTTTGCCTTCGACTACTATAGCAGTTATGTGTTCCATCCTATGTACTTGGAGACCTTGCAGGCGATGGTAGATGCCAAGGCTAACACTCGTCTCGACTACAAGAAGTATTACGACCGTGAGTTGAAGCGTTGCCAGAAGTATAGCCTCATCTTGGAGCGTTTCATCTCTCCAGAAGGTACTTTCCCTGCTTTCGGACGAAGCATCCCTTATCGTATGGCTACTATGCAACCACTCGCATTGATGGCTTGGTACCAGAAGTTGCCTAGCGACTTGAGCAATGGTCAAGTGCGTGCTGCCTTAACTAAGGTGCTCCATCGTATGTTCGACCAGGAGAACAACTTCAATGAGAAGGGCTATCTCTCCATCGGTTTCTGTGGAACCAACCAAAAGAACGTGGCAGACTGGTACACCAACAATGGTTCGCTCTATATGACCACACTTGCTTTCATGCCTCTCGGCTTGCCTGCCGACCATCCTTTCTGGACCGACGCAGCCCAGCCTTGGACTCAGGTGAAGGCATGGAACAACCAAGCTTTCCCTAAGGATCACCAGTGGAAAGATGATATCACAACCAAGGACAAGTGGTGATATTTAAATGACAAATGATAAATTATAAATGATAAATGGGGCATATGCCTTATGACGATATGAAAAAGATATTTTTGATGTTCGCTGTCGCTTCGCTTGCTCTTCAAGCTAATGCTACAGCTCCTGTATATACTTCTATTGCTTCTGCACAGAAGACTGTGAAGGCAGCCAAGCTAACCAAGGCAAAGAAGGAAGTGAAGGCTTCCAAGGCTTGGAACCACGAACAAATCGTGGAGATGATACAGAAGGTGAACAACTACTGGCAGACCAACAACAAGCCTGAGGTTCGCTCCTTCTGGGACAACGCAGCTTACCATACCGGCAATATGGAGGTATGGAAGATGCTCAAAGACCCAAAGATGCTCGACTATACCATCCGATGGGCTGAGCACAACGACTGGTCGGGTGCTACCGAGGCAAACCCTGCCAAATGGAAGTACAAACCATACGGCGAAGGCAAGGACCATGTGCTCTTCGGCGACTGGCAGATCTGTTTCCAGACCTACATCGACCTCTACAACATCGAGGCAGCCAAGGGCAATGCCGCAGC
>ENA-OWPL01000197-OWPL01000197.1-human-gut-metagenome-genome-assembly--contig:-NODE-197-length-46394-cov-61.601502_pt1 | contig 46394 bp, 26 predicted proteins | sample MGYA00248263_ERZ651844 | MGnify/ENA primary metagenome ERZ651844 (study PRJEB26924, sample SAMEA4378256) | human gut metagenome | biome: human gut; feature: human-associated habitat; material: faeces...
TGATAGAGTTCTCCATGCCAAGGATATTGTCAACGGCATCATAACTATACGCATTCGACATCACCTTGCCGCCCTTGCCCTGCAATTCCATCCGCTCCAAGCGGTCACGCACCTTGTCGTAGCTGTAGGTGGTCTCCATGCCGTTGCCAAGTTTCGAATATACGGTATGTCCTTCCTTGTCATAGCCTAGCTTCTCAACGATTGTCGATTCCCTGCCAAGCTTCGTGCTGGTCAAGCTCTCCACCTGTCCTGCGGCATCATAGTGATAGGTCACCACCTCGCCATCAGGGTAGGTCATCGTACGAACACGATTCCAACTGTCGTAGGTCGCACCATATATATAGGTACGCACGTCGGCGAGACTCGCCATCACAGTGCGCACGGTCTTCGTCACCTCTCCCATCCTGCCATAGCTGTAGGCCTCGCCACCGGAGGCATCCTCCACAAGGGCTATCCTGCCAGCACGGTTGAATGGGGCACCAGCCTTTCCATAAGTGTAGGTCACCCTGTTGAAAAGGTTCTCGGGGTAGAGAACCTCGCTCAATCTCTCGAAGTCGTAGGTGTAGGTGATGGGAGCCTTTGAGGAAATCGTCCTCTCCAACTCGGCGGTCAGCTTGGTCAGCATATTGCCGGCGGCATCATAGGTATATTCCACCTTGCCCGCATCTGGATGAACGACGGACAGTTTCCGTCCCAGCTCATCATAGGCATAAGTGGTGTGTGCCCCATTAGGATGGGTCACGTCCAGAAGCTGTCCCAGAGCGTCATATGCCTTTTTCACCGTTACATCCACACCATCGGCATGACGGACGGTCTCACGTTCCCTGCCCAATGCGTCAGAGTATTTCTCAGAGGTTCTGCCAAGAGCGTCCGTGTAGGTTGCCGTAAGCATAGGCTCACTGCCATGGTTGCCGATGGCATACGCAGTTTGGGTCCTTGCGCCATCAGCCAGAGTGACAAGCACCTCTCGGTCTCGCTCATCGTGCTCGGTGGTCATCTCCAGGTCGCCCACCGAGTGGATGTACCTGCCCATATCTCCGACTGGCTCCGTTGTCGGGTAATACGTCGCCACCTTCCTACCGAAGGCATCCTCCACCTCACGACCAGACACGATGGACACCTTCTCGCCAGTGGTTCCGTTCCAGACCACACCAGTACGCTTGGTTTGCACCACGTCCATCAGTGAGTCGGCGAATGTATAGGTGTCGATGTAGCCTTTCCCCATGTCGTGGATGGTATGCGCCATCCTGCCACGAGGATTGTACTCGAACTTGATGGTGAATGGTCTGCCTGACTCTATCTCGTAAGGCGCACGGACGGTGGCCCGCCTGCCCACAACGTCATACGTGTATTCCATGCGCTGTCCATTGATATCAGTGGTGGAGGTTGGCAAGTTCCACAACGGATCATAAGATGTTGAAGAGCTATAGCCATAGGCATCGCTCACTCCTGTCACAAGGGAGTGATGCCTCTCATCGTAGGCATAGGCATGGAACATGCGTTGTCCCCGATGGTTGGCAGGCTTGGTTAACCTGGTGATGTTGCCGTAGGCATCATACTCCATGTCATAGACTGAAGCACCATCACCATTGCGTAGCGTCAGCCTCGTCATGTCACCATAGGAGTTGACCTCGCTGGTTCGCTCACGCAACACCTTTCCACCGCTTGACAATGCCATGTGACTTGGCTCGCCGACGATGTATTTGTCGGCAAGCTCATGATAATCCACGATTGCCTCCAACTCATGCCCAATGGCGGTCTGCCTGTAGAAGGTGAGATTGCCATAGCCATCGTAGTCATTCTCCACGTTCGTGCCCATGCTCACACCAGTCCCAGGGTCATACTCCATGTCCTCAACCTTGACCAATGCTGGGAACTTCGACTCACTGGACTGCTGGTCACGCAAGTCATAGGAATACGATGTGCCATGCAACTTGTTGGCATCCGCATCATACAAGGTCTCCGAAGTGAGAAGCGAGTGGGTATGATAGTCCCTCACCCCATCGTACACACGCACAGTTCTGCGGTATGGTCTATCACCATCAAGCGTGTTGATCTCAGTTGTCACCACCTCTTGGAAGCCTAGGAACTCACGCTCCTTGCGATCCTGATAACCACCATGGTAGTCAAATTCCGTCCTTGTCCTGGTGGCTCCGCACTCTGCATATCCACCAACGGTCTCCACCGCTGACACCACCCATCTTCTGCCAGGCAAGTCATGGCTTGGTTCCGTCTGGGCGTACTCGACGAGATGCCTTCCCCCGAACGGGAGGGTCACAGACTTGAGCAAGTTGGTTCTGCCAGTGAGGTTGCGGTAAACAAGCAGGCGATTCTCGCCACTGGCACACACAAGGTCCGGAAGGCCATCGCCGTCCATGTCGATGAGAGATGCCGTCGTGCGGCTGACGCTCTCGCTGTGCGAGGCCTGGACACTTGGGGTAATGTTGATGCGGAACCCAAACGGAAGTGGGATGCGGATGGTATAGGCCACGCTGCCATAAAAGGCGAGGGAGGAACCAACGCTGGCGGACATGGCAGTGCGACCGCCCATGTCCCATTTTTCCATGAAGCCATCACCACGATTGAGGGTGACCGAGAGACTTCCATCGGCCTCCTGGCTCACGTAGTCGGGAAGACCATCGCCATTGACGTCGGCGAGCATGCCCCTTCCCATGGTGAGGCTCTGCGTGTCGTTCATGCCACTCGAGATGCTGAACATGCCCAACACCGGAATGCATACGCCGTTGCCACCACCCAGGTTGCTGCTCACGCTGCGGTCTGTGCCTGGAAGTTCCGACGCCATAGCATCAGTGTACGAGTAGCCGAGTCCATAACGCACCATGCCGTCCGAGGACACCATGTCGGGAAGACCGTCACCATTGAGGTCGCTCCAATCCCTCGCCGTCACGGTCTCGCCGCTGGAGAAGTTGCCACTGGCACTGCACGAGCCGTTCTCTGAGACCTTGCCGGCATTGCCTGCCGACTCGGCATCGGACGGATAAGCGGTGGACTGGGAGGACGACTCTGCCTCCTTCGATGTCTTGGGAAACTGGAAGTACTGTCCGATGGAGTATGCCTTGGCATCGAAGCTGGCTCCGATGTCAAGTCCCGTGTTACTAGACTTTCCCCTGGAGAGCGCACCCTCCACGGCATAGTCCATGGCATCACCCAACCTGCCGGTCTGGCAGGTCAGCTGCGCCCGTATCTTTCCATCATGGTCGTTCACCCAATCAGGGTAGCCGTCACCATTGATATCCTGTAGCGACACCTTGGTATAGGAATCCTGGGTGGACTCGCTCCTGTTCACGCCGATGCTGACACCTGCAGATGCTCCCAGACTGTATGACTTGCTCCTTCCCTTGGTCAACGTGCGCTGCACGGGGGCCGCCAACCCCTCACCACCAGTGGCATAGTCCACGGAGTCGATGACGATGTCATCCTCACCAAGGCGGGATGGGCGCATCACCGCACCAGTTACATACACGCTGTCTGTCGCACTCACATAGCGTTGGGAGGATGACTGGTACGCCATGGTGAAGAAACGCTGCTCCGTGATGTCGATGGCGTTCGCCTCCACGGCATCCTCATCCAACTTTCCATCATGGAGGTAGGCGTTGGTGTCCGCCGTCCTCATGTCGGCGACACGGATGGAAGCGCCGTCATTTCCGTTCCAGGCGAACTGCCCCCAGCCATGGTAAAGAGTTCCATAGTCGAAACGGTTGTATGAGGAGAATACACAAGCCGGCAAGCTAGACACGGTGACGACCTTGCTTCCCATGTTGTGACCAATGCCCATCGAGTCTGTCACATAAATGGTGGAGTCCATGCACAGCTCGACTCCAGCCTCCGATACAGAGGCCAGTTCATTGGCGATGGAGAACGTAACCTGTACCTCCTTTCCTGACAACTTTCCACGCATGGAGGACACGTCAAGCACGATACTGTCACCATGGAGGGCGTTGTCACTTCCGATGGCGAGTGTCCGAGCATAGAGGAACGTGCCGTCAGCGGTCTTCAGAGAGAGGTGTACGTCCGCCGAATCCCTGTCCTCCCCGGACTCACGGCTCACCGACAGGTGGGGAACGAGGATGAGGCGACTGCCCCATGCCGTGTCCGCCGGTAGGCTCACCAGTGTGGAAGCCGCCATACGGATGGGCTTGGAGTAGATTATTCGCTGTGGGGCTATTTCGAAGCGCATCGTGTCCATCCTGAGGACAGGATTCCAGCTGACAGCGTGCCAGTCAACAGGACTGTTTGCCCTGGCGATGAAATCAAGGGTGGCACTGTCGGAAACTACGGACTGGCACTCGCCACGGAAGACACCGGACACGATTGAGTCGGCTGGCAGCAGGAGGCTGTCAACCAAGACCTGTACTCCGGTCTTATCAGTACGCACGACCGAGAGCATGATGTCATCGCTAGTCCTTCCCTTGGCGTACGCTCCCTCAAATGACACCTTGCCGTCAATTGAAAGGGGTGCCGTAGAGGCCTCGCCCATCAGTGCGTCAGCCTCACTGTCATAGTCGGTCAAGACCTCGCCTGCATAGGTCGGGACAGGCAGGGACACATAACGAACGTGCGGATGCCAGTCGATTGCATCGCCTGCGCCTGAATATATCGCCCCACACCTGAACAACAAGAAGTCCCCAGGCTTAACTTCCAAGTCCATAGCAGGTATTCGGAGAGTACCGCCCATAAACCTGTCATTTTTCCATATCACCCTGTCGCCATGCTGCACGGAAAGAGACACGCCATCCCCCTCGGAAGATGGCTTGAGTACATCGCCTGTGACGGTTACCGTTCCTTCGAACGGCGCACGCCAGAGACGGACGGCATCATGGAGTGGATATTGCCGCTCCAGGCTGTCACGAAGAACCTTGTAGTCAACCAGGAAGGTGGAGTCCATGGCACAGTCACCACCCACGATGGGGTTGTCCGTTCCCGAGCTGGATGGACTGAAGAATACGGACTTACCGTCACTGTGATTGAAATAGACGGTTCCGTTCACCGCCACGTCCACGAGTCCGTCCGAGTTGAAGTCATGCAAATAGACCTGGGTCTTACTCTCCTCGGTGGTCTTCCCGACAGCGTAGCCGGAGCTTGCGATGCCAAAACCGACGGCGACATTGGCATCAAGGGTGTTGCTCGACGTGCTTCCCTTGGAGAATGAGTTCACTCCCTCCACCAGATGAGCCTCACCAAAGGTTGGATGCTTGCCGTCGGCATTGAGGTTCAGGCGGTAGTGAAGCTTACCATCGGAACCTTTCCACAGCTTGTCGGGGAGTCCGTCTCCATTGAGGTCAACCAAGGCCGCCTTGCCCTCGTTGGCACCCTTGCTGTGGGAGTAGGACGCACCTGCGTTGACGGATGCAGGACCCCAGCCAGCTCCCACCATGACACCGCCACCCACCGTGGTGCCCTTGGCCGTGCCTGCGCCCAGGAGTGAAATGGTTCCGTCAAGAAGTCCCACGTTTTGGGAGAACGCCCTTCCATAGTTGTCACTCTCAGAAGTATATGTCACTGGCTCTGTGGTGAACAAACCGTCCACCACGTCATCGTAGTAGTCCATGGAATGGGTTGCGACCACATCGCCATGGCTGTCAAGCTGGTCAATGGACGCTAGGAGCGTCTTGCCGAACGCCCCCTCCTTGTAATGTAGCTCATAAGCTCGCAGGAGGTTGCCGTCGTTTCTCACGCTCACCCTGCGCAATAGCGCCGCGTCCTCTTGCAACACGCCGAGGCGACCACTGCTTACGGCATCGTGTCTTGCATCCTGCTCCATGGCGAACTCCACGCTGTAAAGTCCCTCCTCATCACCGAAGCCTGTATAGGTGTATCGGTCGGGATAGAGGTTGCCGCCGTGCTTCGTGTAACGCAGCGAGGCAAAGTTGCCGTGGGCGTCGGTAATCCTCGTCAGCACCCACTTGATTCTGTTGCCGTGGGTGTCGGTGAGCGTACTGGCGTCGTCCACCTTACCGTCCTTTCCACCATAGGCATAGGTCGTACCGTCCTTGTCGGTCACCTCCCACCAATAGTCGGCAGGTGTCGAGCCATGGCGAACTATCCTGTTGAAGTTTCCCTCAACCATAGGTTGGAAATGTCTTTCAGCCATACGGGAGCGCTTAGTCGCCGAGCGATATGCCCGATCGCCAAGCCGCTCGCCCATGAGCAGGTAAGACTCGCTCTCCACCTCTGAATCGAAGCGAGGGACACCCCATCGTGTCTCCACGTCCACGCTCCTGACGGGAAGGCTCCAGCCATAGCCCACCATGCCACTGCCTCCCTGGTTGGAATAAGACAAGCCTACGTTGACGGATATTCCACCTCTTCCACTGGGAAGCTCGAAGGGGTATTCCATGGAAGCCGTGCCCTGCTGGTTGGCGATGGGTGCCTCCATTTGCTGAATGCCGGCTCCTGGGTCGGCAGCCTTGAGGTTGCTGATGCCGGTCGGCACATAGCTTGAGGTCTCAGGACTCTCGGGGACCTTGAGGATGCCGTTGACCACGTCCGTGAAGTGGGTGGTCTCTGCCATGGCGACAGCCCTCTTCCTGTCCGTTCCCCTGCCTCGGAGCAACGTCCAGCGGCGGCTCATGCCATCATAATAATAGGTGTGTATGTCTGCGGCGGTATAGCCGCTCGGTATCAATGTGCTGTCATAGGGAACGGTGAGAGTCGCTGGGCAATGGACGAAATGGTTGCCATGCGGCAAAAAACGGTAGCCGACCACCGTGTCCGCATCCTCACCGCCGGTAACGTTGACCAGCCCGGTCGGCAGGGGAGGAATCTCACCCCTGCGCAAGGGCGTTATGCTGAGCGTCCTGCCATGTGTCATCGCCCCACGTGGGACGGCAAGCTGCGCCCTGCCAACTCTCAGCGTGTCGCTGTCCGAGCAGGAGAAGAACTTGGACACCATGCGCCTTGCCATGTCTGCATGCGCAACGCTGGGAGGAGTATTCCTGTCTTTCGTGTCTTGTCGTAAAGTTTCCATGACCGTCACATGTGCGGTATCCAACTTATGTGCAGTCTTATGTAACCTCATTGTGGGTAAGGAATCCTTGCCGAGGCACATGGACCGTACCACGCTTCGGCTCTTTCTGCCACCACATGAGCTGATTATGGCGGCGACCAACACAATAGTCACCAGACCATAGACATTATTTTTCATTTTCCTAGACTTTTCTTTCATCTGAGCTTATCTACGTATGAGTTTTATTGTTTTCGAATGGTTGCCCGCCTGCATCCGGAGCAGATACGTGCCTGGGGATGGGAGGTAGGCGGTGGTGTGAAAATACGTACCTGCGCCAAACTCCGACTTGCCGACTTCCTCGCCGGCTGCGGTGTAGAGGATGGTTGTGAGCGGAAATTCGGCGGCTGTCTCCAGCCTGACGTGCACGTATCCGTCCACCGTTGGGTTGGGTGTCACTTCCGTGGCAAGGAAAAAAACATAGTGGAGGGATCGGGCGTTGCGAAGGTCGTCGGGCAGTTCCATATTGCCCGACGCACTCACCTGGAACTCATGTCCGTACTCGTTTCCGAGCTTGTCCGTGGTGAGGAGGCTATACCGTCCCTCGACCAGTCCACCTATGCTGCGCAAGGTGTCGGAGGACGACTGGTCGTACATTGCCTGCCCCTCACGCTCAAGGCACATTCTGTATGGAGGTACACCACCCGAAACGAGTATGGTGGCTGTGCCCATGCTCTCACTGTCACGAGAAGGTTGGTCCACGCTGAGCGTGGTGAACATCTCCCCAGCCACACGGAACGTGAAACAGTGAAGGCTCCCTGCGTCAATGCCATGGAAGACAACGCTGTCTTCTTCATTCATCTCGCCCCTCACATACCTGACGGCATCTGCCCGAAAATTGCCAGTCTCCGATGGGTCGATGGCGAGGTAGATGTCCTCGCCTTGCTCCATTCCAGTCTGCCGGAGTCGGTCTATACCAAGGGACATCCGTATGGGCGTGCCAGCCATGGAACTGGACTCGGACACCCACTTCCGCAAGACCCACTTTCCATGTGCCTTGCTGTCGGCGAGTTCGGCAGGCAATCCGTCATCGCCCCAGAGGAGGCTCTGCCCGTCTGCAAGCGTCCGAGTGGCCACTTGAAGGGGACACATCTCCTCCGAACTTGCGCCATGGAGCAATTTCAGCCCCGAGGCTGCGTCATGGGCGATACCTGCCACATGATGGCGGAACGCCTTGTTGCGATTCCCATCCCAGATGATTTTCCCATGGCTATCAAGGTAATTGCCGCCGAGGGTGATTCCATAACGCAGGGCAAGGTGGCTCTCCACCCTCTGCCTCTCCTGCATGGAGAGGGCGCGGGCATATGCCAGGTGCTCCTGTGGATGCCCTGTCGATGACATTGGCTTGCCGCCCATGCGAAGGGTTCCTCCCATGGCGGAAGAGGTGGTGTAGGCGCAGACCTTGCCGTCGATGACGCTCACGACGCTGAGCGGCTTATTGGATTGCGTACGCAGGAGGCATGGTCCATGCTGCCAGACGGCAGGCATTCCCACGCCACCCGGTGTCTGTGCGTGCAAACTTGGCGAAAAGGCCATGCTCAATGCACAGAAAACAATGTTTTGTATTTGTCTCATCTTGTTGTTTCCTCCGATTTCTTTCTTTTTCCGATTGTAAACTCGTAGCCTATGGTCAGGGTTACATACTGGGCGGTATTGGCAGGGTTGTGATACCCATAGTCGTTGTCCCTGGTTTTCAAGAGGTCTCCAATCCCGAAGCCATACTCCAAGGCAAGCCCAAGACCCATGCCGGGGCTATGATAACCAAGCCTTGCAAAAGGAAGCGTAAGAACCTTGCCCCTCAGACTACCACGCAAGTGTTCCTGGGTCAGCTGTGCCTGTTGACGATGAACCTCGCCTTGGCGGTCATCACCAAAGTCAACTCCATTGCCGCCGAGCGAGATGCCAAGCCCCACACCTGCGCCCATGTACAGCCCAGGGAGGACGTACATGCGTAGCCCAACGCGTGGAATGAGATAGCCGTAGTGAAAATCAGTTGTCTCATGGATGCCATCGTCCCACTTGTACTCCGACAGTCTGCCACCAAGGCGCACATAGGAGACACCCAATTCCGCCCCAAGCCTCCGATGCTGCCAGATGCAATGAAGACCTATGGTCGGTGTCACCATGCCTCGCTCATCCATGGAGAATCGGGGACGTATGTCGAAGCCCTCCACGATGCCACCAAGGTGTGACACGGAGGCATAGCCCAAGCCTGCGTATATCCCAATGCGGAAAACATGACCATGGGGGAAATGTGAGTGATGAATTGCTGCAACGCTTGCTTGTCCATCCTGTACTGTTGCGACATTATGTGTTGTCTTCTGCGAGTCCTCGCTGGGCTGCGTCTCTTTCATATGGGTGGATGGAATGGGGGTTGTGAGCTGGGCACTGTCACTCGGTTCCAACTGGGATTCCATTTGGGGTTTGACCACATGTGAGTTTCCGTAATGCCTACGACAATTTGGAGACTGTTGCTTTCCAGCAATGTGGGAAAGCGTATCTTCATTAGACTGGGCAAAGACATCTTGTTTCTTTTCGGTGTGAACTGGCATAGTCACCTTTTCCATAGTGGTCACGTCATTTGAAGGAAAGTCACTGTCATCAGAGCATTTAAAAAGTCCGATGATAGCCACCAACATTGCCAGTAACGCTGCGACAGATATGCTTATGCGTTTTTTTTCTTTGTCATTCATGTTCTGGAGTTTTTTAGAGGTTAAAAAGGTATGATGCTGTTAACTCCAAGTTGTGGCTATGGACGTTCTTCTCCGCCCAACCGAAGTCATTGGTCTCGGTCTTGACAGTGGATTGCAATCCATAAAAGTAGCGAAAGTCCACGGACCAATGGCTGCCAATCTCATAGCCGACACCACCCCCGACGGAGATGTCCATCCTGCCGCTCAGTTTCTCCCTCATCAATCTCTCAGTCTCACCAACCGATGGATATCCATATTGCGAGAAACGCTCTTCCTCCTGGTTGCTGGCGTAGGAGACTCCCCTCTCATTCAATACAGCTCCTATCCTTCCACCTACGGAAACGTTGAGTCCTTTCTTCCATGGGTAAGCCTTCAGCATGGCGAAGAGTCCAAGGTGGCTGTAGCGTGGGGTTACTGTATAATGGAGGCTTTGGTTGTCATCGTACGTAAGTTTGCCGGATCTCTGCCAGAAGGCAAGGCCTCCCTCCACACCAATGACATCGCCAAGATGGTGGTACTGCATGAGGACAGCAAGGCTAGGAATGGCTTGCCAACTGTCCTTGAATGAGTAATTGGAATAATAGTCCTCAGGGACGAGGATATCACCCATCTTGGGAGACATTGATATGCCAACACCGAGACGGACACCAAGTTTTATAGCTGATTCCTGGGCTTGTGCTGCCGTAAAAGGTAACAGTAATGTGATTAGAAAAGATAAACTACATTTCATATTGGTTACTTTTTATGTTAAAACGATTGCAAAATTACGAAGAACATCCCAAACCACCAACTTTTTGAGAGAGTTTTTGACTAATACGACCGAAAATGGATATTCATAATATTTATATGCAAGAATAAAGAGTATCATAAAAAAGAGGGTGCGCCACTTGACGCACCCTCTTTTTTTATAATACTTGAATCATTCTTTCTACCTAGAATTCCAACACCATCGTCTGGCGTGGGCGAAGCTTTACATTCTTATTGATAAGAACGGTGCGACCATTTGTCACATCCGTAGCCTTGTCGTGTGAACCGATAATCTCGGCATAGCGAGATACATTCAGCTCGTTTGCCTCGTTCTTGCCATTGATAATGGTCATCACGCTCTTGCCTTGGTATTGGCGAGCGATGACATACACACCCTTCTGAGGACAGAACTGGGTTTGCTTACCTTTGGTTATCACCTCGTTGCCCTGACGCCAATGGAGCAAGCGACTAAGCCAATCGAACATTTGGTTCTCGGCTTGCGTACGTCCCTCTGCCGTAAAGACATTGTGCTTGTCGCCAGCCCATCCACCAGGGAAATCCCTGCGCACATTGCCATCGGTTACGCTCTTGGTGCCGTTCATCAACACCTCTGTACCATAATAGAGTTGAGGGGTACGGTTGATGGTGAGCAAGAGGGCGAGCGCCTGCTTCAATGCCAAGGTATCCTTGCCCTCACCCAAGAAGCGATCGGTATCATGATTCTCCACGAATGCCATCACACTCTTAGGATTTGGATAGAGATAATCATAGCAGAGCACGTTGTAGATGCGGTTCATACCATTCCACCAGTCATCAGTCTCCTCATGCTTGGCACTATTGATGCGGTCGAAGAAGGCGAAGTCCATTACGGTCTTCAGATAGCTGTTCTTTTTGGAGAGTTTGCTGTCTTTCTGCCAAGCTGCAGTATAGGCAGGTTCGGTTACCCAAGTCTCACCTACTGTATTGAAGTGAGGATATTCGTTGTCCAAGGTCTTCATCCAAAGCGCCATTCCATCTCGGTCAGCGTATGGATAAGTATCCATGCGAATACCATCGATTCCAACGGTCTCTATCCACCACTCGCTGTTTTGAATCAGGTATTTCATCACATGAGGGTTTCTTTGATTCAAATCTGGCATTGAAGGCACAAACCAGCCATCAACGGTCTCATGGAGATCCACCTTGCTGGCGTATGGATCCAAGACTGGAGTCAACTTATAGCTGGTTTGGAGATACATATCATTGACCGTGCGGCTGCCATCCATCGTACCAATCTTCTTCTGATGCTCAGGAGTCTGATACTCTGGCATCAACCACTCTGGACAGTTAAACCAATCCTTCGAAGGCATATCCGCTACCCAAGGATGCTCGAAACCGCAATGGTTGAAAATCATGTCCATCACCACCTTCAAGCCCTTCTGGTGTGCCTCGTCTATCAACTTCTTATACTCAGCATTGGTACCGAAACGAGAATCCACCTTGTAATAATTGGTAGTGGCATAACCATGATAAGTGCTATTCTTGCCATCGTTAGGGCTATCATTCTCCAATACTGGTGTAAACCATAAGGCGGTGACACCCAACTGATTAAAATAGTCAAGATGCTGACGGATTCCCTCCAAGTCACCTCCATGGCGAAGGCTAGGAGCCGTGCGGTCACAAGTCTTGTCACGCATCGTCTTGAAGGCATCATTCTTAGAATTGCCATTGGCGAAGCGGTCAGGCATCAACATATAGAGTACGTCCTCATTGGAGAACCCGATGCGCTTGTCACCAGGCATCTCACGATTCTTCAAGAGATACTTTACCTTCTTGTTCTGCTTGCCTTGCTTGAAATTCAAGGTCATTTCACCAGCCTTGGCACCATCAAGATTAAGATATACCAAGAGATAGTTAGGCGAATCCAATCTTGCGATAGAATCGATGCGAACACCAGGGTATTGAATATCCACATCGGCATTCTTGATGTCCTTTCCATACACCATCAACTGGAGTGAGGCATCCTTCATGCCCACATACCAATCGGTAGGTTCAATGCGATCCACATGGACCGCTGCATTCATACTTACAGTTGTACTCATAAGCATCATGAATGATAAAAGTTTCTTCTTCATCATATAATCTTTATTATATAGTTTACAAATACATAGGCAAATAGCTCAATCTACTTCTGAAAGAGAATCAGAGCCGACTGACCATCGACCAATACTTCCTTGCCCGATACTTCTCCCAATCCTGCTTCATCGATAGCTCCATTGCAGCACGCGATGGTGTAATTACCCTCTGGTATCGCCATCTCCTTCGCCTCCTTGTTGAAGTTGTAGATGACGACGATGGTCTTCCAAGCATCTATCCCCTGCAAGTCCTTGAGCAAGAAACCAACGAGGCAATCTTGCTTCACGTTCTTACTATTCACCGCTGGCAAGAACTCCAAATGCTGACGCACCTTATCGCCTGTTGCTAGGCGGAAGGCAGGGTGATTCTTACGCAACTGAATCAAATTCTTGTAATAAGCGAAGAATTGTGGATAACGCTGTAAGTTATTCCAGTCCAGATGGTTGATGCTATCTGGAGAGTTGTAACTATTGTGTACACCCTTCTTGTCACGAAGCATTTCCTCACCACTCAGGATGAAAGGCACACCTTGCGAAGTGAAGACGGCAGTCTGTGCAAGTTGGTCGATACGAATCAACTCTGCTGTGCGCTCCTTCTCTGGGATATTCTTGTCGGTGAGCGATGGAATACTGGCTTTCAAGCGATCGACCAAGCACATGTCGTCATGGCAACTCACGTAGCTGATTTGCTCCGTAGGATTGTTGGTCCATGGCTTCTTGTCATAGTTGACCTTTGTCATATCCACCTGTGGATGAGCGATACCGCCCACGATGCCGAACTTCAAGCTCTCTTCCTCGCCAGGGATTCCAGCCAAGAGAGCACCCTTATGATCATCGGAGAAAGGACCACGGAGAGCATCACGCATATCATCACTGAAGGCACCTATCCCATTGAGTTGCTGCGTATTAGCCTTCATAGCCAATTTATCCACTGGATAAGCACAAGAGCCTGCGCTCCATCCCTCACCATAGATATAGATAGAAGGATCAATCTTGTTGACCTCGGCACGAATCTGCTGCATCGTCTCGATGTCATGCACGCCCATCAAGTCGAAGCGGAAGCCATCGATATGGTACTCATCAATCCAATACTTCACGCTTTCCAACATGAATTCACGCATCAATGGTTTCTCGGAAGCCGTCTCATTGCCGCATCCCGAACCATCGGAATACTTGCCGTCAGCCGTCTTGCGATAGTACATATCAGGGTAAGTCAACTGGAAGTTGCTGTGGTCGATGTCGAAAGTATGGTTATATACCACGTCGAGGATAACACGGATGCCCGCCTTGTGAAGAGCCTGCACCATCTGCTTAAACTCCTTGATACGAGTTACGGGGTTGTAAGGGTCGGTGGAGTAACTGCCCTCTGGCACATTGTAGTTCTTTGGGTCGTAGCCCCAGTTGTACTGAGGAGTGTCCAATTTGGTTTCATCTACCGAAGCATAGTCGAAAGATGGAAGAATATGAACGGCATTGACACCGAGATTCTTCAAGTGCTCTATCGCTTTTGGCTCCGTCAAAGCCAAGAACTTGCCCTTGTTTTTCAAGCCAGAAGAGACATCGATGGAGAAGTCACGCCAGTGCATCTCGTAGATGACGAGGTCGGCAGGTGACTGAATCACAGGGCGTTGGTCGTTTTCCCATCCTTGCGGATTGGTTTCTGCCATATCCACGATGGCACCACGCATTCCATTCACTCCCACCGCCTTGGCGAAGACACCCGGTGTCTCCCCCTTGCCGATGTCGAAGGTATAAAACTTGCCTTTCAAATCCCCCTTGACAGTAGTTTCCCAGCGATTTTCGCCAGTCGCTTTCATCTTGATGGTCTTAATCGCCTTTCCGCCCTGCCCATCTTCATAAATATGTATCTTAACCGGGTTTTTCTTGTCTATTTGAGTCGTTGCACCCGTCATTCCATCTAGATTGACAGTTGTCGGTGCATTCAATTTGAAAAGAGTTTTTACCTTCGAATAAATCATTTCTCCGAAGGTATCTTGAGCCATAAGCAGTTGAGGAATAGCTGATAGCATAAGAGATAAAGAGATAGTTTTGATTACTTCCATATGAAATTAGTTTCTACTAATAGCTGCATTTGTAAAGAAAAAGCAGAATTAAGTACGCTCATTTTGAGCGTATTTAATTCCGTATTGCCCATCGCCCGGAAATACGCAAACGTCAGAATGCGTAAATCATAGGCGAAGGCTTGAGCGTGTATTAAGTTATATATATTATTGTCAAACAACTCTACTTGGCAAGCAAAGAGATGGCGAAACCACCACCACGTGCTTCCTTGATCTTCAAGACATCACCCTTCTTCACGGTCTTGTGAACAATCTGGTATGCCTTTGGATTCTTCTCATAATCAGCATTGGCTGCATCCTGGTAGATAGCACAGTTGTACTTCTTGCCCTTGTCGAGGAAGTCGAGCTTCACCACGGCTGTACGAGCAGTGGCATCAGTCTTACCACCTACAAACCAGTTGTCGGTGCCCTTTGCCTTACGAGCTACTGTGATATACTTGGCTGGCTCAGCCTCCAAATACTTGGAGTCATCCCAGTCGCAAGCTACGTCACGGATGAACTGGAAGGCATCGTCATACTTCTCATAATGCTCAGGAAGGTCGGCTGCCATCTGCAAAGGACTATACATCACGAGATACAAAGAGAGCTGGCCACAGAGGGTGGAATGAACGAAACTCTTGTTATCGCTCCAAGTAGAGAGCTGAGTCTCGAAGATACCAGGAGTATAATCCATAGGACCACCCTGCAAACGGGTGAATGGCAACATCACTGTATGATAAGGAACAGAACCGCCAAATGCCTCATACTCAGTACCTCTAGCACTTTCATTGCCTACCAAGTTAGGCCATGTACGGCAGATACCAGTAGGACGAGTTGCCTCATGGGCATTCACCATGATGTGATGCTTGGCAGCCTGCTCTACCACACGCTGATAGTGATTGTTCATCAACTGGCTGTAGTGATACTCGCCACGTGGGATGATGTCGCCTACATAACCGGTCTTCACTGCATCATAACCATACTTGTTCATCAAGTTGAAGGCATCCTCCAAGTGGCGCTCGTAGTTGAGGGCAGAAGCAGAGGTCTCGTGGTGCATCATCAACTTGACACCCTTGGAGTGTGCATAGTCGTTGAGCATCTTGATGTCGAAGTCAGGATATGGAGTCACGAAGTCGAAGACATCGAGCTTCTGATGACCGAACCAGTCCTCCCAACCTTCATTCCAACCTTCCACCAACACTTCCTGAAGTCCGTTCTTGGCAGCAAAGTCGATGTAGCGTTTCACCTCCTCATTGGTAGCACCATGCGTACCATTAGGTTTACACTTGCTGTAATCGGTGACACCGAGACGAACTGATGGAAGGTCATTGGTATAGCTCCATGTCTTGGTACCTACAATCATGTTCCACCATACACCACAGTACTTGGTAGGGTGAATCCAAGAAGTATCCTTGATCTTGCAAGGTTCGTTGAGGTTCAAAGTCAACTTGCAAGAGAGCATATCACGAGCGTCATCGCTTACCAATACGGTACGCCAAGGGGTATTGAATGGAGTCTGGATGAATCCCTTCTTGCCCACTGCATCAGGTGTCAACCAAGACTCGAACACCAAGTTCTTGTCGTCGAGGTTGAGGTGCATGGTAGGATAATCCAAGCAAGCTGCCTCGTGGATATTGATATACAAGCCGTCCTGGGTCTTCAACTGAAGAGAGGTCTGTACACCGGTATCAGAGAATACGGTGGTAGAAGAATTGCTCTTGTATTTCTCGTGATTGGCAGAGATCACAGAGCGAATACCTGTCAATGGAGTGATGTTATACTCATACTCTTGGGTATCGTAATCGCCAGGAATCCAATAAGCGGTATGGTCGCCCGTCATGGCGAACTGAGTATGTTCTTCCTTGATAACGAAGTAGTTGAGCGATTCTTGCTGAGGGAACTCATAGCGCAAGCCCATACCATAGTCATAGACACGGAAACGGATAGTGATGTTGCGCTTGGAAGAAGCCTGGTTCAAGTTGACCTCCATCTCATGGTAGTTGTTGCGGATGGTGGCAGTCTCTCCCCATACAGGTTTCCAAGTCTCATCAAAGGTGGAAGTTTTGCTACCGGTCTCGGTGAAGCCCTCCATCAAGTCAGTCTCCTCCATGCCTTTGCTGGCATGCTTGTCCTTTGCCAACTCCAAACCGAGATGGGATGGCTTGATGACTGTCTTTCCCTTGTAGGACATCTCGTAAGTAGGCTGTCCCTTGTCGCTCAAGGAGAATGTCAAGCAGACATTGCCATTAGGCGACTTCACTGTTTGGGCAGCTGCCAACATAGGGAGCAACAGACCCATCAACAAAACGCTGAATTTCTTCATATTTCTAGTTGTTATTAGCTATAATACTTGAGTTGTTTATTCCAATGCAAAATTACGAAAATCTTGGTTGTGTCACAAGTCTAAGAATACGATAAACGAGAAAACGTTGTGCAAACGTTTGCACTTACACTTTTACCAAAGCGTGGTAACAAAAATACCAGACTAAGGTAGCAATGCTATCTCAGCCTGGTATCATAATTATCTCATTAGTTTCTTCCTGCTTGTGAAATCAACTCCGTCACCTTGTTCATATAAGAGGCATCCTTCGCCAAGTCCTCGATATTGAGGTGCATGCGATAACGCCAGTAATGCTTAGGGTTGGCTGGGATGTTGATGCGCTCGGCATTGGCATCCGCCAAACGGAGATTCTCGTCGATGGCAAACCAATCCTGGATGCTCAAGATGCAGAGCATGGATGGAGAGGTGAGATGACGAGAGATGATGTCCTTGGCAAGCCAACCTGGGAGCGGATGAGGAGCAGGACCCTGACGATAGAGCATCGTGTTGTAATACTCCTGGGTACGCTGGATATTCTCATCCCACCACTGACGAAGCGTTGGCATATCATGGCTGGAGATGGTGCAAACCGAGCGGTATGGGTTGCGGCTCAAATGGCCAAACTTCACGCTAGGATCCTTTGGCATACTCTGCAACTCAAGGCTCAATATCTTCAACTCATTCATCACCCAAGGCACACAGTCTGGCACCATACCAAGGTCTTCGGCACATACCAACATACGGGTAGCCTGCACCAACTTAGGCAACTTCTTCATCGCCTCACCGTACCAATATTGGTTGTTGCGACGATAGAAGTAGTCGTTGTAAAGGCGGTTGAACGCAGCCTTGTCATTATCATAGAGCGACTCGAAGATGAAGTCGAACTGTGCGGAGATACGTGGGTGGAACAAGCCTGGGTTGCGATGGTCACGAACGAAGAGCACATCGCTGATCAAGGCATAGAGACCATCACGAAGCCAAATCTCCTTTTTGTCGGTAACGCCCTCGAAGAGAGCCTCTACCTTCTTCTGCGTGTTCACCTCTGGCTTCATCTGATAACGCTCATCGTCCAAGCGATCGAGATACTTCTCCTTCACCTCGTCGGCACGCTCATGGAATACACGATTCAATACCCAGTCGGTGATGAATGGACGAGTGAAACGATCCTCCTGGAAGTTCAAGCCGTAAGACTGGATTTCCTGTGAGGTCATGCCCAAGGCTGGCGCAAACTGTCCGAGCAAGCCATGTACGCTATCCACTGGAATCTCCCAAATGCGGAAGAAGCCCAACACGTGGTCGATGCGATAGGCATCAAAGAACTTCGACATGTTCTGGAAGCGACGTACCCACCACTGACAGTCGTCTTTCAACATCTCATGCCAGTTGTAAGTAGGGAATCCCCAGTTCTGACCATTCACAGAGAAGTCATCAGGTGGCGCACCTGCCTGACCATTGAGGTTGAAGTACTTAGGCTCCATCCAAACGTCACAACTATAACGGTTGACACCAATAGGAATATCACCCTTCAAGATGACACCTTTATCCTTGGCATGCTCGTGAGCCTCCTGCATCTGCTGGTTCAGGATGAACTGCAAGAAGTAGAAGAACTCCACATCCTTGTATGCCTTGTTCTTAGGGTCGGACAAAGCCTTGCGCTCAGCCTCATCCCAAGTATTGTGGTCAGCCCACTTAGAGAAATCAGCCGTGCCATTCTTGTCGCGCAAGTAAGAATACTGAGCGTAAGGCACAAGCCATTGTTCTGTCTCCTGGAAGAACGCCTTGAACTCGGCACTCTTCATCATCTTTTCACCTTCCTGATTGAAGATTTGGTGCAAATAGTTGATTTTGAAATCGTTTACCTTCTCATAATCGATTTGAGGGAGAGCATTCAACTCCTCTCTCGTCTTCTCTGCCTCGGCACGCTTCTTGGCATCCTTCAGCTCTGGCAACGCATGGAGGTCGGCATACTGAGGATGGATGGCGAAGATGCTGATGCAGCTATATGGATAAGAATCTGTCCAAGTATGGGTGATGGTAGTGTCGTTGATAGGCAGAAGTTGCAAAACCTTCTGTCCAGTCTTTGCCACCAAGTCAATCATACTCTTGAGGTCGCCGAAGTCACCGATGCCGGCGCTCTTCTTACTTCTGAGCGAGAAGACAGGCACGAGTGTACCGGCTAGCTTGCGATTCCAACGCTCCAAGAACGACTGGTTCAACTCATAAGAGATGAGCGTACCGCTCTTCATCTCCGGGATTTCGAGGCTACGGTTGTAACCCGTCTCCCAAGTGCTAGTATCTTTCTTATCATTGATTGCCACAAACTTGTATTCCAAGTAGTTGACCGCCAAAGCCTCCACATTGATGTCGGTAACCCACTCGTTGTAATCCTGCTGTACCATAGGGATGGCACGAGCCGTCTCCCAAGCACCCAAGGCTGGGTCGGAGCCAACAATGGCAAGATGCTCACCATCACGAAGTTGAGGAGCACGAACTATCAAGCGAATCGTCTTGGCGAAGGCATTCTTCTTCACCTCAGCAGGTTGCTGGTGGCTAATACAGTCTGTAAACGCACTGCTATAGAGATAAGAATCCTCTGGAATATCGTGCCACTGGTCGTAGAGGGTATAGACACTCGCCCGCTCTGCCGTGCAGTTGAGTTGGTGTTTCACCACCTGCCACTCACTCTTGCAGCAAAATCCATCACGTACCACACTATAATAATAGGTGCAAGTCTTGGATTTAGGGGTTACATCAAGCTCATATACCCATCGCTGACCATCGGAAGTGCACATCTTATGTTGCACCTCCTTTCCGTCTATTGTAATATTGAGGACTAGTTCCTCTCCATAAACGGTCTTATAATCTACATTAAGCTGAAATACCATACGTCTTTCCTAAGGTTAGTTATTATACGTTGGCGAAGTTACTCATTTTTCTACAGATAGAATAACTTTTTGCGCAAAAAAAACCAAAAAGGCAGCGCAATCGGTTGCGCAGCCTTTATATTGTATTACTTATTGCTTAGTCTTGATGATGGAAACCGACAAAGCGCCACAGATGAGCAAGATGCCTGCCACTATCATCATATCACTCTGATGAGAACCTACGAGGCTTAAAACGGCTCCGCCGCAGATGGCTGCCACAATCTGAGGGATGCAGATGGTGCCATTAAACAAGCCGAGATAAGCACCCATGTGACCATATCCCTGCAAGGCATTGGTCACGAAGGTGAATGGCATCGCCAACATGGCTGCCCATCCAGCGCCAATCATCAAGAATGGAATGAACTGGAGATACTTGTCGTGGAAGAAAGGAATCAAGGCGAAACCAATACCACCGATTATCAAGCTCACGGCGTATGCCATCTTGGTATTCTTAAACTGAGGAAGGACAACAGCCCAAAGCACACTGCCCACAGCCTGGACGGCGAAGAGGATGCCCACCCAGTTGCCTGCTTCCTGGAAAGGTTCGGAAGAAGGGTCGGTGGTATTCCAAACGGTCTCGGCGATAGCACCCGTAGAGTAATTCCAAAGATAGAGGAAACCAGCCCAGCAGAAGAACTGCACCAAGCCTACCTTCCAGAAAGTGGAAGGAGCATTGCGCAAGAGCGTAATCCAATCAGCCTTGCCTTCCTCTTCCTTTTCCACTTCACCAGTCATGCCATTATAGGCAGCATATTGCTGAGGATTCCACTCTTTCACCTTCATCGTGGTATAGATGACACAAAGAATCAAGATGGCTGCACCGATATAGAATGACCAGATCACGGAATCAGGCACTACACCCTTGGCAGCATAGTTCTTGATACCCAAGAACGTGAAGAGGAATGGGAAGATATATCCAGCCACAGAACCTGCATTGCAGAGGAAACTCTGAATAGAATAAGCTTTTGCCTTCTGCTTCTCATTGACCATATCGCCGACCAACATCTTGAAAGGCTGCATCGCCATATTGATGCTGGTGTCCAAGAACATCAAGGCTATCAAACCGAAGAGCATCGCACCACTCACGGTCAAGCCCAACGAACCAGCGTTTGGCAACAAGCACATCACCAAGACAGCGACTGTGGCTCCTATAAATAAATAAGGTATGCGACGACCGAAGCGACACCAAGTCTTATCGCTCAGCGTACCGACGATAGGCTGCACCAAGATTCCCATCAATGGAGGGAGAATCCAGAAATAACTCAAGTTGTGTGGGTCTGCACCCAACGTAGCAAAAATTCGGGAGATATTGGCGCTCTGAAGGGCGTAGGCAATCTGTACCCCGAAGAATCCGAAGCTCAAATTCCAAAGCTTCCAGAAACTCAAATCAGGTTTTTGTGTCATTATTTTAATATTTATAATTTATCACTTATACTCTATCTCGTGGTTCCTCTCACCACAAGCCTTGTCCTTACGACTCTTCTTTCCACCTCGTCGCTAGGGATAGAGCCTTCCACTTGTCCGATGAGGATATTGGCAGCTTCCTCGCCTACGGCAATACCTCGCTGTTCCACGGTGGTAAGCATAGGGTCGCAAGCCTTGGCACGATCTCCATTGGTAAAACCACAGACACTGATGTCTTCCGGCACCCGGAAACCCATTCGCTTGGCGGTATAGAGAATACCGATTGCCGTATCATCATTGATGGCAAAGAAAGCATCCGGTCTATCTTCCATCTTAAGAATCTCTGGCGTAATCGCCTCAGCCTGTGCTCGATTATCGCAGATTCTTACATGAGGGGGTAACTCTTTGAGCCCATGTTTCACCAGGGCATCATGATAACCATTGTATCTGTTTTTGGAGATTTCCAAGTTCATCGGCGAACCATAGAAAGCTATCTTCTTACAACCCGTATCAATGAGATGCGTCACTGCCGTATAGGCACCCATATAGTCATCGACCACCACACGAGAGCAATTGACTCCCGTACAGATTCTATCGTAGAAGACCAATGGCACACCATTGTCCATCAACATTTGGAAATGGTCGTATCGCTTGGTGTCCTTGGCTTGCGACACGATGATGCCACACACCTTATTCTTATAGAAGTCATCACAGATGGCTACTTCCTTATCATATCGCTCATTGCTCTGCGCCACCATCACACGATAGCCACGAGCACGTGCCTCTTCCTCGATGCCAGAAAGCACCGACATAAAGTAATAATGGACGAACTCTGGCACAATGACTCCTATCACCTTCATCGTTTGAATCTTGCTATGGCGCAAGGCCTCTCCGATGATGTTGGGATAGAAGTTATGTTCACGAGCATAGGTCTGGATTCGTTCCTTTTGGGCAGCACTGATGCGAGGGCTGTCCTTCAAAGCTCGACTCACCGTGGCGATGCTGACGCCCAGGTCGCGAGCAATATCTTTCATTGTTATAGGTATCTTCTCATTCATTGTCTTTAGTTATGCTGCAAAATTAGAGAATTATCCGTAATCTCGCATCATTTCGTTTGATGTAAATCAAGAAAAGCGTGCGCAAACGTTTGCACACGCTTGAGCAAAAGTACGACAAATTCTCGAAACGACCAAACACCTAAGAAGAGATTATTATTAAAAAACTTGAAAACATTGGGTAGTCTCGATATTTATTGCGTAATTTGCGCAACAGAAAAGGCGACTCCCGGATGTGAGAGTCGCCTTTTTGTAATTATGATAATCAGGTTATGTACTATCTGATTCCACCAGTACCAGTCATAAAGTTGAAATATACCTTTTGACCTTCAGTAACCTTGACACGTGGCTTTTGATCGTCACCATTTCCACGCATCTCTATCTTACCATCTCTAACGATGAACTCTGTTTTCCACCAATCGAAATCACCAACTTTTACACAGAGGCGAAGTCCATCGTCTTCAGCAGCCTCATTAGCAGACAACGCTGGTGTTTCAAAATTTCCCGTTTCAGTAGTTGGAATGCTACATTTAAGGGCACTATCGAAATCCCATTTACCTCCTGCGGCAGTACCAAACACATAAACTTGCGGCTTGGTAAACTCAATCTTTTGGGTATCACCATTTGTCACATGGATGAGATACCAACCAGCATTTGTGATTTTCAGATTGCCACCAGCATCTACAATACCTGCACCAGCTTCATCATTAATCTTCTCAGCACCGATGAATCCGAAATCGCCACCCTCCCAAGCAGCTTGTGGAGCAAACTTGATTTCTTCATTTTCATGCAAATAGATGATTGTCCAGAAGTCAGTATCGCTGCCATTTACAGGGGTAAGTTGTTTCCAATCACTTTGTGTGCTTCCCCAATTATATTCACTACCAGTAAGGAACAAATCGTCATACTTACGGGAAACTGAATATGTCAAGTTATTGGCATCGAAAGTAATTTGCCATTTGTTGACTCCCTTGATGACCATAGCCATCACACCGTTAGGTGCATGGGCAACATCATCACCAGTGTAAACCAACAACCCTTCCGTGGCAGAATTGTCTTTGGTTGGACTACCATACACACTCTTGTTGATTTCATCCCAGTTGCCAGACACGAAGCTACTTGCGCCATAAATACTATAGTAATTACTATCATCTTTTATTGTGTTGACTACAGCTTTATAGATGCCACTGCCCTCGGCAGTCTCTTTCATATAAACAGGTGCAGTAGGTTGCCATCCATTACCATCTTTACTATTTTCTGTGAATTCGCCAAGAAGGTAATAGCCTTGGGGATCTACATTTACAGGTCTTGGGGTAACTGAACCTGTTGTTTCACCAGCCATATCGATTGTTACAGCATCACCATTCGCAAGGATGGCAGAAACGGTACTTTTAACATCAATATTGCGTTTCACGCCAGCTCTTGAGTTATTCTCCGTTTCGACAATATTATCCAAATCTTGCGCCAAGACTCTGATATATCCCTTGGCATAATCTGCATCTACCGTCTGCCCATTGACGGATACCGATTTAACGGCATAATCAGAGATATTGGCACTGGACGAGGTGATTTTTACCAAATTGACATAAGAGTCGTATTGGGTGGTAGCCATGTTGACATCTGCCTCTTCACCAGCACTAAAGGTCACGCCATATTTGGCAGCAGCCTCTTCTGGAGAGTTTGTTTGAGGACTAGCCCAATCATCGTAGTCGCCATTGCAGCTGGCGAGTGTCAAACTCGCCATGACTGCTAGACTATATAATATATTCTTTTTCATCGTTTTTACTTTTTTGAAATGTTATCTTACTTCGGCTGTCTCTTTATCAAAGTTCACATAGAGCTTTTGACCTGGACTGCAAGAAATACTGAGCTGTGAATCGATTTCAGTCCAACTGCTAAGGATTTGACCATCACGCCAGTAAATTTTACCATCCTTGATACTGAACTCAGTTTGCCACCACTGCGCATCAGGAACAGTCACAAAGGCGCGAAGCTCGCCGCTAGTTGTAAATGCTTGAGATTCCCAAATACCAGAAGCATCAGCTGGTGCTGCCAACAAGAAGTCTGGCTGAGCATCAAAGCCCCATTTAGCATCTACAGCTGCACCACAAATTGTAGCTTCAGCCTTCTCGAAATTCAAGGTATATTCCACAACATTCTTAATGTCATTGACAGAAGCTTTGATATAAACAAGATACCAACCTGCATTAGCAACCTTGACATTGTCATTGTCACCAGCAGTAACTCCAGCACTGATATTATCATTGACAGAGCTAAAGCTAGAATAGCCCATAGAATACTCACCACTATTCAAGGCACACTTGAACTCAGCTCCTGCAGGGAAGTAAGCCAAAGTGAAATACTGACCAGACAAGTTAAATGGCTTAGCCATTTTCTTCCAGGAGCTCCAAGAATCCTGAATGGAGGAACCTACGATGAACAGATTCTCAGGAACCTTTGCTTTCTCTACTTTATGTTCAGCCAACACACTAGGCAATTCGATGACATTGGAGAAACTTTCACCAGTGCCAGTGTTGTCTATGATGGCACGCAAGCGAAGATAGATAGGCATTGGTGTTGCATCAGGGAACTTGGTGTCAGGATTAGCTTCCGTGAAGAGTTTTACGATAGAGTCGTTCAACTCATTGGTAGCCACATTCATGTTGGCGGTGGTAAACGAAGAACCTAATTCCTTAAAATTACCCGTTCCGTTCTTAAACTGAGGATCGATGGCTACTTGTACGAAATAACGAGTAACATAAGGCACACCGCCATAGTTTGGTTGGTTACATGTAAGCTGCAAACCTTCTGAACTCGACAAATCGTATGTATTATTAGCTGCATTTGCAGGCACATTCAGCACAAAGCCATCCTTGGCATGGCTAGTGTCCAACGTTGGATTGCTATCAATATCCTTGTCACATGAGGTGAAGCCAAGGGCAATCATTGCCAACAAGGAGAGCAACCAACCTTTATTAAGCATTATCTTTTTCATTGTCATAATCATTAATTATTCAATTAATATTTAGGGTTCTGATGCATATTAGGGTTATTGCTTGTATCCTTCGAAGGAATAGGATAGACATTAAAGTGCTTATCTACAGATGTTCCCTTGGAAACACCACCCTTGAAATCCCAAATGTACTTGTTGCCTGCAAACTTCTCAAATCTGACAAGGTCACTGCGTCGGCGTCCCTCCATATAGAATTCCTTACCCCATTCATTAAGCAACACAGCCAGATTGACAGCAGAGACTGGTGCAGCATGAGCGCGGTTACGCAACTCATTGATGTCTTCCAAGTCTTGTGTGCCATTAAGGCGATACTTGGCTTCCGCACGTGTCAGATAAATCTCTGCAAGGCGGAACAAAGGTATGTCTGTATCAGAGAATTTTCCATCAGAAGGAGTAGCATTATCAGAACGTGAATTTTGCCACTTCACGACAGAGAGACCATTTGTGAAACCAGAGATTTGATCTGTTGTCAATGTTCTGAATCCTCCACCTACACCAGCATACAGTAATGCACGGTCGTCTCCAGCGATTTTGATGATGTTCTTAGTACTACCACCCAAAGCTTCGTCGGCAGCGATGACCTCAGCCTCTGTCATCTTGGTTGGGTCAGAAGCTGCTCCAGCGTTTGCGAATGTTTTGCCCTTAGTATATGCCTCATAGGCCTTTTTATATTCCTTTGTTTCACTAAGCATCTTGGCTAAGTTCTTAGCGTTGTTCTCGATGTCAAGGAAACGAGTTGCAAGAGCCTTACGAGCAAAGTTGCAGCTCCACATGTCGGACGTACCTGCGTATGGCATTCCACTGACACGCATACTATTAATCAAATAAGTAGAACCTGCATAGGCCTCAGTCTTCTTACCATCCTGACGAATAGGGAAGATGATTTCCTTCATCGCCTGCTCGTTGTAGTCATTGTCACCCATGAACAACTGCTCATAGCCAGAATAACCATTCTTTGCTTCACGACAAAGTTCGTATTTACCTGCGTTGTCGACGAGAATCTTGTCGCAATAATCGATAGCCTTTTGGTAGTCCTTAACCTTACCATCGGTATAAACGGCAGAGTTAAGAGCCAAGCGAGCATGGAGCGCGTATGCAGCACCACGATCGGCGCGACCAAAGTTTGCCTTGTTGTTAAAAGCACCTACTTCTGCTAGTTCTGGCTCTATTTCTGTCAATTCCTGGTCAAGCCAGTTATACAAATCGATACCAGCTTTCTCTTCTGGCAAAACTTCTGGGTTATATACCAGTTTGAAAGGTGCCTTACGGAACAAATCGAGGAAATACCAATAGTGCAAAGCACGAAGGAATCTCACCTCAGCTCTATACTTTTTGTAGTCATCACCTTCTCTGGTTTCTGTCTCGGAAAGATATTGGTTGAAAAGAGTGATATCATATGCCAAACGCTGATAAGCCCAGTTGACACGATCGCTAGCTGCTGTCCAAGAGATGTTGGTGAGAGCTGGAATGTCATTGTCATTCTGCCAAGCCCAAATACATTCGTCAGAGCAAAGTTCCTGGAGATTGAAAGTGGTACGGTAAAAACCGGTCTCGCCTTCATCTGCACTGATGTCCGCCTTACCGGCAGGACCAGCTTGTCCCGTAAGTCCCAATGTGGCATATTGCTTTGCCAACAATTCCATATCGTCATAGGTCGTCTTTGACTGCGGATCAATTGAGGATATATTCAATTCATCTGAGCAAGAGGCCAATCCCAAAGAGAATAGACCTACGACCGCCATATTCATAAATATATGTTTCATAATGCTATATTCCTGTTAAGTTTAAATATTAAGACTGAGACCTAGCTGGAAACTCATTGGACGTGGGTATGGATTCTTATCGATACCATCAGCCACCTCTGGATCTAGGCCCTTGTACTTTGTGATAATGAATGGGTTTTGTACAGTGAAGAACACACGTCCTGAACAATGAGGTGTGCGAGTATATTTCACCAATGGTCCGAAAGTATAACCCAATGTGATATTGGAGCACTTCAAGTAGGAAGCATTCTGCACAAAGTAATCACTTCGATAGTTGATGTTACCATACGTACCAAGAGCTGACCAACCTAATTCTACAGCCTCCGGTGTTGAGTTTTTCCAAGCACTGTTGGCGAACAAGCCACTGGCACTAATCTGTGCATTGTTAGACAAGAAGTCATAATATACATAGTTGCCAAGAGAAGCATGGAAGGAAGCACTCAAGTCCCAGTTCTTGTAAAGGAACTTAGTGGTGAGACCCATGATGACATTAGGCGCAGGACTCTTGTAATAGTAGCCATCAGACAAGTCTATCTTGCCATCAGCATTTCTATCAACAAACTGTCCCTCGATAGGTTTTCCATTCTCATCGTAAACTTGCTGGTAAACGAAGAATGAGTTGACTGGTTTGCCTACCTTGTTTCTTTGGATGACCGTGTTGTTACCTCTTGAGATGGTAGAACCTGTATCAACATAATCTGCATAACCTGCAGACAACTCGGTAATCTCGTTATGGTTCCATCCTACGTTATAGGTTACATCCCATGTGAAGTCCTTTGTGACAATAGGCTTTACGTCAAATGCCAACTCCAAGCCATAGTTTTTCAAGGAGCCAATATTTTGAAGCTGCAAGTCGCCAGGTACCGTACCAGCAGGAACAGGAACGGTAGCCAATAGGTCGGTGGTCTCGCGATAATAGCCATCAACATTGAAACCAAAACGTCCGTTCAAGGCTGAAAAATCCAAACCAGCATTATATGATGTGGTCTTTTCCCAAGTCAAGTCCTTGTTATAGTTGCTAGGACGGTTGGTGTAATGGTAGGTATCACCGAAAGGATATTGGGCATAAGAGTTACTACGCACATAGAGAGGCATATAGTAGAAATCATCGATACCATTCTGCTGACCTGTCTTACCCCATCCCAAGCGAAGTTTCAACTCGTCAATCCAAGTGACATTCTTCATGAATGGCTCATTGTTGATTTTCCAAGCCAAGGCAGCTGCAGGGAAGTAGCCCCATTTCTTTCCCTTGCTGAAACGAGAAGAACCATCGGCACGGAATGAAACCGTAAGCAAGTAGCGGTCAAGCAACGTATAGTCCAAACGGCTCAAATAAGAGACTAAGCTGTTATGAGTTGCCCAGGCAGACTCAGAACGCAAGGTTGGACTGTTAGCTACTCCTGTTATCTGATCTGTTCCCTGACCTTCAGAATAACCACTGCGATGGTAGTGGCTTTGCTCTGCGCCAGCCATAATGTCAATGTCATGGGCGCCGAACTTGTGGCCATATTCCAAATAAGCATTGCCTACAATGCTGTACTTTCTGTACTTTGTTATACCATGCCAGCCAAAGTAATTATTAGAAAATGACTCGTTGGCGATGTCGTCTTTTTGGGTGGATTCCGTATGCTGGGCACCAAGACTAGCATGTATGTGCAAGTCTTCGAATCCGTGGATCTTATAGTCCATCTCCACGTTGCCAGAGTAGTCGTTAGATCTTGCACCTATATGCTTCTGATTCAGCAAAGCTACTGGGTTTTGAGGTGCATGGGAGTTTGGAACCTTTGCCCATGTCTTGTCAGCAATAGGACTATCGCCTGGTTTGTCGCCTAAAGTTTGGTAATAGCCGCCAGTATATCTAGCATCTGCCCCTGTGATATATACAGGATGTGTCGGATCCATAGACAATGCACCACCTATGGCACCACTTGCGTCAGCATAACGATCTTCCTCATACATGTATTTGGCTGCAATATTGAAGTTCAAGTGGTCATTGAGGAATGAAGGAGCCAAGTTGGCTGATACATTTCCACGGTGCATCCAGCTAGTCTTTACAATACCATTTGCATCATTGAAGCCTACGCTTACACGGTATGGCATATTTTTGAGACCACCCGTCAGACTAACATTGTGATTTGTAGAAATAGATGTGCGGAAAATCTCGCTTTGCCAGTCTGTATCCGCATTGCCCAAAGAAGAAGCGTCAAGTCCACTAATAGAATTGACCAGTTCCTTATACTCTGCTGCATTGAGGACATCATATTTCTTCTGAATCGTAGAAACGGTTACATCGCCATTATAAGATACCTTGACACCTTGATTCTTGCGACCTTTCTTGGTTGTAATGATGATGACACCATTAGAAGCGCGAGAACCATAGATGGCTGTTGCCGAAGCATCCTTCAATACAGTGAAGCTCTCGATGTCGTTAGGGTTAATCATCGCCAAGATGTTACTCATACCATTGGCGGTGCTATTGTCGATAGGCAGACCATCAATGACATACAAAGGGTCGTTGCTGGCTGAAAGAGAGGCGCCACCACGGATACGAATCTGCGCACCTGCTCCTGGTGTACCACCAGCAGTCTGTACATCAACACCAGCAACCTTGCCTACCAACATGTCTGATGCGTTGTTGGTAATACCTTTAGAAAGCTCATCAGGTTTGATGGCTGTAACCGAACCCGTCAAGTCGTTTTTCTTTGCACGACCATAACCGATGACAACAACCTCATTCAAGGCTTTCTCATCATCTGCCATGGTAATAACCATGTTCTTGGATGCTTGTACGGTCTTAGGGTTCATACCTAGATAGGTAATAGTTAGATTAGTACCAGGAGCTGCATCGACAGAGAAGTTACCATCCATGTCGGTAATGCCCACAGCCTTACCGTTCACTGTAATGGTAGCACCCATGACAGGCTCACCAGAAGCATCTTTCACTTGTCCCTTAATGGCATTTGACTGCGCAAAGGAACTTGCTGTCAGAAGAAGACCACTTGCAAGGGTCAACGCTCTGAGAGGCAATTTAAATTTTACCTGCTTCATCATTTTGCTTGATCTTTAAGTTTATGTTAATAATTATTGATTTTAGCTTAGCTATTTTCCACTCTTATTTGATAGCCTTTTGGCGTTCCAGATAAGTTTTATCTTTCTAGTTAAGTCGTTATTTGCTAGTCAGGTACAACATCCAGTCGGTCGTTTGGTCTCTATTATTAATAAGGTAGGAACGACATTTCGCTGTCATTTCTTCTATCTGTGTGCAAAAGTAACTTCTTTTGCGTTCACTTGTTCCTTTTTTTGAGTTAAAAACGATGTTTCGCATGTGCAAACGTTTGCATAACGTTTGCGTTAGGTACATTTTTAGGTACTTTAATTTAGAGACCTTAAAATAATGCCATTTTAATGGAATTATAATAGTAATAAAACAGTAGTAGATATGGTAAACAAAAAAACAATGACAAGAGCAAAGGAACCCATCAAGATATGGGCAAAGCCTCTCAAAAATGGTAACAAGGCACTCTATCTTAGGAGATACATTGCCCATACCCAAAGCAAAGGGTATGTCTATGAGAAATTGGATGGCTTGTTTCTTATTGATGACAAGAAAGGCAAAGACAAAAGTGCAAAAGAAAGAAACAACCAAGCCTTGCAAGTTGCTTCACTCATGAAATGTGAGCGAATCAAAGAGTACATGAATGAGAAAGTTGGCATCAAGAAAAAAGCGGTTAGGGACATGCCTTTGAAAGACTGGATGCAGACGTATGCAGAAAGAAAAAGTGCGCAAGGGCAAAGCGGAAGCAATGCTGCCACCATCCACAATACGATGCTACACCTTATTATATATAAGGGAGAGACTGTCAAAATGAGCCAGTTGGATAAAACTTTCTGTGAAGGTTTTGTGACTTATCTTGCCAATGCGATGACCATTGGCTTCGAAATACCTAAACGAGGACAGCATCATCAGAAAAAACTTGCCAAGGGAACAGCTCGTCTTTATTTCAATTCGTTTGTTACTGCGTTGAACGAGGCTGTACGTGAAGGAATCATTTCTGAGAATCCCAATCGTCTGTTGAAGAAAGAAGAGAAAAAACTTGTTTGCAAGAACGATAGTAATCGTCCTCATCTCAATATTGAGGAAATCAAGACATTGATACGTACACCTTGCAAGAATGCAGCAGTAAAGAAGGCTTTTCTTTTTGCTTGCTTTTGTGGTTTGAGAGTAAGCGACGTCAAGACACTCAAATGGTCGGATATTAGAAAAGAAACTGATGGCATCTGCATAAGCAAGAAAATGATAAAGACCAAACAAGTGGTAACAATACCATTGTCTGAAAATGCTTTGGCATGGATGCCTAGCAAAGGCGATGCAAAATTGGACGACCTTGTGTTTTGCCTGCCTTCATACTTCACCATCAATTACCAGATAAAACAATGGGCAAAAGAAGCTGGATTGGAGAAGAACATCACTTTCCACGTGGCTCGCCATACATTTGCTACGGCATTACTAACCATGGGAGCAGACTTATACACGACAAGCAAGTTGTTGGGACATCAAAACATCAAGACAACACAAGTGTATGCTGAGGTCGTAAATAAGAAAAAAGTTGAGACGGTCAATTTGCTAGACAAAATTTAGGTACAGAATTAGGTACGTCATCTGCAAAAATATAAATGGATAGGGCATTTTGCACACTTAAAGATCAAGCAAAATGATGAAGCAGGTAAAATTTAAATTGCCTCTCAGAGCGTTGACCCTTGCAAGTGGTCTTCTTCTGACAGCAAGTTCCTTTGCGCAGTCAAATGCCATTAAGGGACAAGTGAAAGATGCTTCTGGTGAGCCTGTCATGGGTGCTACCATTACAGTGAACGGTAAGGCTGTGGGCATTACCGACATGGATGGTAACTTCTCTGTCGATGCAGCTCCTGGTACTAATCTAACCTTTACTTATTTGGGTATGACCCCAAAAACCGTTCAAGCAAGCAAGAACATGATTATCACCCTGATCGATGACTCTAAGTCTTTGAACGAGGTCGTTGTCATCGGTTATGGTGTGGCAAAGAAGAACGACCTCACGGGTTCGGTGACAGCTCTCAAGCCAGATGAGAAGAACCATGGTATCATCACTTCAGCACAGGACATGATCCAAGGTAAGATTGCCGGCGTAAATGTCAACTCATCAACGGGTGCTCCTGGTGATGGTGCACAGATTCGTATCCGTGGTGGTGCTTCTCTTACTGCGAGCAACAACCCATTGATTGTTATCGATGGTATGCCTATGGATAACAATAATACAAAGGGTGTGAACAACCCTCTTTCTCTCGTCAACCCTAACGATATTGAGAGCTTCACTGTTTTGAAGGATGCTTCTGCTACAGCCATCTATGGTTCTCGTGGTTCGAATGGTGTTATCATCATTACAACAAAGAAGGGCCGCAGCGGTCAGAAGCCACAGGTTTCTTACAATGGTACACTTTCAGTAAGCACCATCGCCAAGAAGTTGGATGTAATGAACGCAAACGAATATGTTGACTTTATCAAGAACTATTATGGTGAAGGATCTTCTGCCTACCAAGGCTTAGGCTGGAAGGAATACAACGCAGACGGCACTCCTAACTATGCAGCAGGTACCTACGATACCGACTGGCAGGACGAAATATATCGTGCAGGTGTCAGCCATGAGCATAATGTAAGCCTCTCAGGTGGCATTAGCAAGCAGTCTTGGTCAATGCCTTATCGCATAAGCGTAGGCTACACAAGTCAGGAAGGTATCTTGAAGGGTTCTGACTATAAACGCGTTACAGCAGGCTTCAACCTAAATCCTTCTTTGCTCAACAAGCATCTCAACCTGAATGTCAATGGTAAGTACTCTTACTCAAAGACAAATCCAGGCGGACAGGGTGCAGTTGGCGCAGCTATCACAATGGATCCTACTCGCCCAGTGAAGAGCGGTGATGAACAGTTCAAGAACTGGGGAGGCTATTGGCAGTGGACAAAGGCTACTACATCATATGATTCAACTTACCCATATGACCGTATGTCAGAGCAATCTCCTTCTAACCCTGTTGAGTTGGTTGACCACTACAATTTCTACAAGAGTGCTCACATTCTTTTGGGTAATGTAGAGGCTGACTATAAGATTCATGGTTTTGAAGACCTTCATCTGCACGTCAACTTAGCCGGTGAATATACTACAGGTGGTGAATACGATAACAAGAACCCGAAATCTACCTACGGATTCTACTATGGTGGTAACAGCGAAAACACAGAAAAGAAGTATAACGTCTTAGCTACAGCCTATGCTCAGTACACCAAGGACTTCAACAAGGCGAACCACTTCGACATCATGGCTGGTTACGAGTATAGCCACATGAAATATTGGGGCAACGAATGGAGCAGAACCTTGTATCCTTCTACCAACGAAGGTAAGAACGACAAGGGCGAAGCTCTTGCAGGAACCGTAAAGTCGTACGACACTAAGATATGGAGGGGCCAGACCTATCTAGTAAGCTGGTATGGACGTGCCAACTATTCTTTGCTCGACCGTTATCTCTTTACATTTACTGCTCGTTATGACGGTTCAAGTCGTTTTTCTGACGGAAACCGTTGGGGCTTCTTCCCATCAGCAGCCTTTGCATGGCGTGTTAAAGAAGAAAGTTTCTTGAAGGATGTCAAAGCTATCAGTGACTTGAAACTTCGTCTTGGTTGGGGTAAGACAGGTCAGCAAGACACTGGTAAGGATTACTATACTCTTACTTACAAAAAGAGTACAAGTAATCACTACCTTTATCCTATCGGTGGCATTGAGAACAACCCTGGAACACTCTTTCTCCCATTGGCATACAATGACGATTTGACTTGGGAGACAACCACCACATGGAACGTCGGTATCGATTACGGTATGTTCGACCAGAGACTGGTCCTCAACCTTGATGCGTATTATCGCAAGACAACCGACTTGCTCAGTACTACAACAATCTCTGCAGGTCAGAACTTTGATAATGCACTCTTGATGAATGCCGGTACATTGGAGAATAAGGGCTTTGAAGTTGCCATCACAGGTCGTCCTATCCAGACAAAGGACTGGTTTGTGGAAGTTGGTGTCAACGCTGCCTACAACAAGAACAAGATTACCGAACTTGCTGGCGGTCGTGATATGATAGAGGCTGGTATGCAGGTAGGTGAGAATCAGCCCATCACCTATCATAAGGTAGGACAGCCTGCCAACTCTTTCTTGGTTTACCAGCAAGTATATGACGAGAACGGACGTCCTATCATGGGCTGCTACGTAGATCGCGATGGTAATGGTGAGATTGATGAGAACGACAGATACTTCTATAAGAACATCGTAGCTCCTTGGACTGGAGGTTTCAACTTTAAGGTTTCATACAAGAACTGGGATCTCGGCAGTAACTTCCGTTTCAGCTTAGGCAACTATGTCTATAACGGATATGAACAAAGTAAAGCCAACACCTCAGAACTCTACAATTCAAAGGGATATTATGAGAACGCCACAAAAGATATAACAACCTTAGGCTGGACATCATACAACTATCCTCTTACCGATTACTTTGTACAGAATGCCAGCTTCTTGAAGTGCGACAATATCACATTGGGCTACAACTTCAACAATGTATTGAAGATGGGTAAATACCATGGTATCTCAGGTCGTATCTACGCTTCATGCTCTAACGTATTTACTATCACAAAGTACAAAGGTCTTGAACCAGAACTGACTTCAGGCAAGGACGACAATGTCTATCCACGTTGCCGCACATTCCTGCTCGGTTTGAACCTCAACTTTTAATAATTTAAAATAGATTTCGATATGAAACTCAATAAATTCAAAACAATTGCCCCAGCAGCAGCTCTTTTGCTTTCAGCAAGCTTGAGTTCTTGTATGGCAGATTTGGATAAGGGAAACATTGACCCAAATGTTGAAACGAATCCAAGCACTTTAGGCTTATACAGCAAATGCTATGCGGGTCTTATTATGGAGGGTAATGATGGTAATGCCGATTTCACCATCGACGACAATGGTAAGTCAACCCTACTCCGCAACATTTTCAACTTCAACGAGCTGCCTACCGACGAAGCTATCTGCTGGTGGTCAGACGGTGGTCTTGTGGATATCAGCTACAACAAGTACAACGCAGCTACACCGACTCTGAAGTACCTGTACTATCGTTTGATGTCTAACATTTCGTTTGAGAATAATTTCTTGAGCCTTGAAGCAGCCAAAGAAGAGGACAAGACCAGATATGCAGAGGTACGTGTAATTCGTGCTTACAACTATTTCTTGATGCTTGACTTCTTCGGCGATCCTGCTTTCGTTGAAAAGAGCTCATCAGAGTCACCGTATCAGGCACATACCTACAACTCTAAGTTTGACGCAAACAAGACATACACTCGTGCAGAACTTCTTCAGTTGGGTAGAGAGTTCTTGTTCAACTGGGTAAAAGATGAATTGCTTGCAGCAGAGCCCGACTTGTTGGAGGCAAAGCCTGAAAAAGACAATGACCCAGACTATGGTCGCATTGACAAAGGCACATGCTGGTTGCTCTTGAGCCGTCTATATCTCAATGCAGGTACTTACCTTAACAACGACGGTCAGGACAACCCTTATTGGGACCAGGCACTTGCATATGCTGAGAAGGTCATCAACTCACAATATGCCCTCTTCGATGACAGCAAGATATCTGAAACAGCAAAAGCTAACGGCTACAAGCCATACGACCTGCTCTTTATGGGCGACAACGGATCGAACGGCGCAAGTTGTGAGGCTCTGCTTCCATTGATGCAAGACGGCACTATTACCCAGGGATATGGCGGTTCGCTATTCTATATAGCTGCTCTTTGGAATGATGCAATGAAGAGCGTTACCGGCAAGGATGCCGCTACCACTGAGAACGCTTGGTCGGGTATGCGCGTTCGTCCTTCATTCCTGAAGGTTTTCTTTAACAATCCTTCTGTTGTAGTAAACAAGGAGGCTAAGGATATTCGTGCAATGAATATTGACGACCGTGCAATTTTCTGGGGAAAGGGTAACGATAAGAACGAACGCACCTTGGAACTTGGCGAAAACAAAAGTTTCTTCTCAGGTATTGTGACACCCAAGTGGAACAACAACTACGCTGAAGGTGGTACCCCACACGATAGCAAGTTTGTAGACACAGACTTCTTCCTCTTCCGTGTAGCTGAGGCTTACCTCAATGCAGCAGAGGCAGAGATGCACCTTAATGGTGAGGGTTCGGATAAGGCTAAGGGTTATATTGACAAGCTTCGCGAACGCGCCCACGCTGAAGAGCATTCATCTTACACCCTTAATGACGTGCTCGACGAGCGTGCCCGTGAGCTGTACTGCGAAGGTTTACGTCGTACCGACCTGATTCGTTTCAATCAGTATGGTGGCAACAATGCCACATACAAATGGGAGTTGAAGGGTGGTAGCGACAATGGCTCAAACTTCGACAAAACCAAGAACGTATATCCTCTCCCATCTTCAGAGATTCTTGCCAACAAGAACCTGACACAGATTGACGGATATGGCGATACCGAAAACTAAGATTATAGAATTATAAAAAAAAATGTAATATGAAGAATAAATATATGATGGGTGCTCTGCTTATCAGCATCATCAGCTTATTCGCATCATGTTCGGATGACAACGACTCTAACCCTACGCTGATTCAGCCTACAGAGTTCAAATTGAATACTCCTGAATATGCCAACGGATTTATTGATTTGGAGAAATCCAAGGAGCTTAACTTTACATGGTCACAGCCTAAGTACACAGCCGACAATGCTCCTCTTAACGTAACGTACGAGATACAGGTATCTCCAAAGAACTCGTTCACCGTTTCTGCCGATGAAGCCGCAAACGATGAGAGTGGTGAAAAGGTTGCCGACTACGATATTCTCAGCCCGACAACACAGTATTGCAATGCTACTATCACGGCTGAAGAAATAGACAAGAGTCTGGTGCGTGTCCTTAAATTCAAGGAGAACGAAGTTCCTGCCGAGCAGGAGGTAAGCATCCGTATCAATGCTTATATAGTGGAAGGAAACAAACGTCTCAACCCTATCACATCAAACACTGTCACCTTCAAAGCAAAACCTTACTTTGTTGAATTGAAGGATGCCACACCGATAATGTGGTATCTTGTAGGCAATATGTTCGGTGGCAAGTGGGGCGACAAGAAGGAATCAATTGGTGATCAATCTCTTCCTATGTTCTTGAAGCCTAACTTCCGTTACGACAAGAAGACAGGTACGGGTGAGATTGAATACACCAACTACTTCACTACAGGCACTTACAAAGATAATGGTGATGTTGACGGATCTGGCTTTAAGATTCAGTCAGACTTCGATTGGGCGCACAGTATGAATGCCCAGGCTAACAACGCTGGTACAATTGTGTATCGTGCAACTGAAGGTGAAAGTGGACATTGCGTTGCTCCAACAAACGGTTACTACACAATCACATTGAACACCGCCAAGAATACAGCCACTATGGTGAAATACGAGGGCGATGTAACAGACTACGGCACTATCCAGATTGCTGGTACATTCAACGATTGGACAGACACTCCAATGCTTCCTTACAACACTGAGGGCGTTGAGAACCACGCTTGGTACTATGTTATGGAAGTTCCTGCTGGTGAAACAGCAAGCTTCAAGTTCAAGATTGCTGATGGCAACACATGGGGTAAATCATGGGGATATGGTGCAACTAATGGAGCTATCAACATGTACGGCAAATGTGAATCAGGTGGCAACGACATCGGTTTGGAAGCTGGCAAGTATGTCATCTCATTCAACGACATTACTGGTGCATTCAGCATCGTTAAATTGTAATTCATTTAAAGTATAGACAATTATGATTAAGAAAATATTATTGGGAATGACCCTGCTGATGTCTATGGTATCTTGTACCGAGGACTACACAGACTGGGCGAGCCCACAGACCAATCCTCAAGAGGATGCTGTAGCATTCGGAAATGGTAGCGTAACTCCTGTTGATGTCATCAACTTGGCTGATGTGACAGAAGATAAGGTTCAAGTGGCGAGCATTGTTGCTCCCACTTCCTCCAACGCAGCTTACACTCCAACCATCAAGATCAATCTGGGCGATAAGACCTTCGATATTGATAATGAGGGCAAGATGGCAACTGCCGACTTGGCAACATACATCGCAGAAACGTATGGCAAACGCCCAGTTGAGCGTGACATCGATGCTACGCTTGACGCATGGATTAGCAATGGTTCTACTGTTGTAAAGATGGCAACATCTGAAACATTCCAGGTAAAGGCTATTCCTGTGGCTCCCGTTATCGACGAGGGTTACTACCTCGTAGGCGACATGTTTAAGACTGAAGAAGTTGAGGGTTGGACTATTGAAGCTGCTAAGGCATTCAAGCACAGCGACAAGGATGTATATGACGATCCTATCTTCACACTCACTTTCGAAACAAAAGAGGCTAACCAGTATTGGAAGATTATTCCTAAGAAGAACATTGTTGCTGGTGACCTCTGGGCTGATGGCGTAGTAGGACCAAAGGTAGACGGAAGCGACAGCATGGAAGGTCTGTTGACTAACGTTGGTCCTGGTGCTGGTAAGATTGCAGAGCCTGGCAAGTACAAGCTCACTCTCAACATGATGGACTATTCTTATACCATTGAGCCAGTGAACTACGATCCATTCATCTACTTTATCGGTAGTACAGACGGTTGGGGATCTTCAGACCAGAAGCTTGCCCTTGTAGACGATGAGAAGGGTACATATACTGGTTACATCTATTTAGCCGATCCTAACAATGCCGGCTTTGAGTTTAAGTTCCAGCGCGTAGCAGGAAGCTGGGATAACGCTATCGGTGCAAGTAACTTCGTCACATTCAAAGATGCTGCTATTGATGCCAACAACGGAAACAATCTTGGTGTAAATGCAGGAGAAGGCGTTTACTACATGGATGTAAATCTTTCAGAAGGCACGATTACTGCCACAAAGGTTGAGTCCATGGGTATGGTTGGTCAATTCCAAGGTTGGGATAAGGAAGCCCCAGTTCCCATGACCTGGAATGCTGAGGAGTATTGCTTCGAGGCTACTATGGCAGCAGGCGTAACAGCCGATGGTTGGAAGTTCATTGTAAATAAGGATTGGAAAATTAATCTCGGTGGAAGCATCGACAACTTGGAGCAAGATGGCGCCAACCTTACAGTTGCAGGCAACACAATCAAGTTGTATCCTACAAGAAAGACAAATGACAATATCTTCTGTACAGTAGAATAAGCAACTTCACCATTGTAAACTTATATATTAAAGGCGGTTTCTATTCAGAGACCGCTTTTTTGTATGCCCTTCATTCTTTCCCTCATTTTCCCCAAAAAGTTTCCTCCAGGCTATGTTATTGAGTTGAATAACAGAGAGAAAGATGAACTGATCAAAAATTTTGATCGGCACTACCATTGCCATCATTGATACTTTCACTAAACTTCGCAAGTTGGCAGAAATAGGCGACCTCCGCAAACTTTCCCGTGAGGAACTTGAGTTTTATGACGAGGACATCAAGAATATGCGTGATATATATGCCACCAGAAAGTTTGATGAGAAAAGATTACCAGGCGGCTCTTGCATTCCGAGAGTTGCCTTTTCTGTGCTTTATTCCCCTCTTGCTAGCCATTTAGCAAAGAAGCGGTCGCTGACAAAGTAGCCTTTTGGTGTCTTGTTGACTAATTGCTTGTCCACTAAAGCCTTCAGGGCTGTCTTTACGCTGCTGGTGGCAGGTAGGTGGTGGGTCAAGATGAACTGTTGACTAAGTGGGGAGGAAACCATTTGCTCCTTGGCAATTGCTAACAAGAGTAACTGCTGGTTTTCGGTCAGCCATGCACAATAGTTTTGGTATGCCATGGCTTGCTCCTCTATCAACTCTTGAATCACTTCATCCACTAAGTCCTTATTGATATGCTCATCACGATGTTCGTAAATACCATGTAGGATGGCTTGTACATACCAAGTTACGCTGTCGGCTTGCGAGTAGATATAGGTGAATGTGTCTACATCCACTTCTCGTTTTTGTGACGACAAAAGACGATTGGCAAATGATAGATATCTTGACTCGGCGATACATGGTAGTGACATGACAAGAGAACTTTGGAAAAATGGGCGATTCGCCGATAAGAACATCTCTTCCATCATGTGCTGTTGACTACCAGAGAATACAAAATATACGTTCGGGAGGAATTGGATGTATGAGCGTATCAATGCTTCGACACCATCCTCAGGATAATTCAATATCTGCTGAAACTCATCAATCGCCACGTAGCATCGTTTGCCAGATTGCTTCATATACTCGAAGATTCGCTTCAAGCTCTCACGTCCCTCGCTTGGTTTGATGTCCAAAGAGAAGGTTGGAATACCAGTCAACTCGTCTATGGTTAGTGTAGGTCGCCAACTACTAAAAAACTCCTGGACTTTTCGCAATGCTGCTTGTGAGACAGTATCAAGCTTTCCGATGATTTCCGAAGCCATCAGTTGCACCATTTGCTCCAAGTTCTTGGTGGCAAAAATGTCTAGGTAGAAGCATTTCACATCTGGATATTGATCTTCCAATTGATGGAAAACATGATGTATCAATCCCGTCTTACCCATACGACGAGGTGCGACAAGCGTGATATTTCGCTCGTTGTGGAGCGAAATCATCATCTTCTCGGTTTCTTTCTCACGGTCGCAGAAGTACTCTGCGCCTTTGTATCCATACATCACGAAAGGGTTGTTGATTGTTGCCATAATCTTATTGCGCTTTTTACGTTGCGCAAATTACGCAATAATTATCGAGACTACCAAATGTTTTCAAGTTTTTTAATATTAATTCCTACTTTGACATTTGGTGGTTACGATAAATTGTCGTATATTTGCAAATGAAATGTGGCATTTAATAAAATAAGATATTATGGCAGAACTGAAAGACAGATACATTCGCTTCGACTGGGCTATCAAAAGATTGCTTCGTCAGAAAGCCAATTTCGGAGTGCTGGAAGGATTCCTCACAGTATTCTTGAACGAAGAGATGAAAATCTTGAAAGTTCTAAAATGCACTGAGAACCATAAATATTTTGATTTCCTTGATGTTGCAAACAGAATAGACTTAAAAGTTGAAAACGATAGAGGAGAAACTTTGATTGTAGACATTCATGCATTTAGAAAGTTGCATTATTTTGAAACTTCATATTTTAGATGGGACGAATCTATTTTTAAGCACATCAACCTGGAAAACAGTTATAAGGAGGTGAAGAAGGTCTATTCCATCTGTATCCTTTACTTTGATTTGGGCAAAGGTTCTGACTATATCTATGTGGGGCAGAACAGTTTCGTGGGGCTACATACGAAAGATCAACTTATCATCAGTACCAAGGAGAAGGACAATATCGTAAGAAAATCACCTTCAGAGATTTTCCCAACCTACATTCTCGTTCGTGTCAACGAATTCAACAGTGTGGCCAAATCGCCATTGGAGGAATGGGTTAACTATCTCAAAAATGGGGTAATAGCTGCTGACACCAAGGCACCTGGGCTTCAAGAGGCTCGTGAGAAACTGAAATATTATGAGATGTCAGATACTGAGCGCCACGCATACGATGAGCATCTTAACGCTATCATGATACAAAATGACGTGCTGACAAATGCTAAACTTGAAGGTCGTGCAGAAGGTCGTGCAGAAGGCATAGTGGAGGGAGAAGTAAGAGGAGAGGTCAAGGGTAGGGCTAAAGAGAAGAAAGCTATTGCTCTCAGCTTGCTAGCTCAGAAAGTTTCTGCCGAAATCATAGCACAGGCTACAGGATTGAGTGTTGAAGAAATCAAAAAGTTATAATGACTAGGCGGCTCTCGTTTCCGGGAGTCGCCTTTTTTTCTTTATCATCATCCCTACATTTTTCCCTAAAACCTTGGAAGTTACGAGGAAAAGTCGTATCTTTGCATAAGATAGGCTGCACCTCGGCAAAACATTCAAACAAGCTTGATGTTCTGCTCTCGGTTTGCACTATCTTTACAGAAGAAAAGCTGCACTCGGCAAATTGAAAGCAAGCTTTCTTTGCGCTCGTTTGCATTTTCTTTGTCCCAAAATCCGTATGCCTTCTGTTAGAAGACCAAATTAAAACATTACTCTATGGATAGTTTGATACAATATAACAATGCTGTCAACGCTATAAAGACAGCCATACTTCAAGGACAATATGAAGCAGCCAAAGGTGTGAACCGCATACAACTTGCTTTATATTTTGCCATCGGAAAATATCTTTCACAACATACCCGCAAAGGAGTATGGGGCGAGGGCGCATTAGCAGCCATCAGCGAACAACTTCGTAAGGAACTACCTGGTCTTCGAGGATTCTCGGAAACTCAAATGAAGGATATGAGACGTTTTTATGAAGCATGGAATATGCTTGACAGCAATTCGGCGGTTGCAACCGCCGAATTACAAAATAGTGAAAATCAGATAGATATATTCCATACTTTATCTATTTCTAATATTCCAGATTTTCCTGTTGAGGACTTCTTTAAAGTACCATTCACACACCACTCTGCCATCATTAGTGGACCAAAAGAAACTTCGGCACGCTTTTATTATATTCACCGCACTGTAGAGGAACATCTTTCCGTAAAGAAGCTCCGCCAACTTATAAAGGAGGATGCTTACCATAGCCAAGGACGCATGCCTAACAATTTTACCAGGACCATCAACAATCCTAGGGAAGCTCGACGTGCAGTAGATCAGCAAACTACTCTTATGCAGAATATGCTGTTCGAGACTACAGCAAGCCGATGGGAGTTGCTACCTACAAGACGTTGGATGACATGCCTGAAAGGTTACGCAAGGCTTTGCCTGATATGAAGAAAATGATGGACTTGCTAAAAAACAAGGAAGAATAATATCCCCCTAAACATTTGGAGATTATTAGAAGATTAAAGAATAACATTCAATAGGCGGCTCTCAATTTCGGGAGTCGCCTATTTTCTTTTTCTCCTCCCCCTTTTCAAGTATTTTTTCCCTAAAATTCTGCTAAAATATGCCGAATAGCTAAAAATGAGCGATTTACAAGTGTTTCACCTCAATAGAGGTAATGACTTGGTAATAGTTTTAACTTCTGTATTATACATAAGTTTGCATTACTTGTCAAACAACTCTTTTCGGTGACAAAGGTACAACATTTATGTGGATTGATGAAAATCATATCCATTTTTTAGATTTTATTTTCAGTTGCTGCCATATACGTAACTACTCAACACCCCTTGGATGTGTCAAATCCGCAAAATATTGATGATTTTGGCTATATTTATGCTACAAAATAGGCTATTATGTCAAATGAGTACTTGAAATTCATTTTTAGGGGCTGATTAGTAACAAGAACATCTGAGACCTACAGAGAATGAACCGCCAACCTGTGGGGAGGGATAAATTGAAAAATGCTTCCATACTGCGAATGTACGGAAGCATTTGTATGGGGGAAAAGACAAAAGATTATTGCAGACTCTTGTCAAGGATTTCAAGAAGAATGGTAGGGTCCTCGTGGATTTGCTCAGCAGTGAGTCCTCTCTTTTCCACTTCTTCAGCGACGGCAGGATAGTCCTTGAATTTATCCTTTATCTTTTTCAACAGTTTCTTTTGAGAATATTTTTCTCTTTTGGAATTAATTTTTTTATCCTCAAATAACATCCAATAGTAAACATGCTTGCCGCTATCAACCATATAGTGATATCCCCTACAGCCCAAGTAAACGGTATTATTTGTCCATATACCAGTAAACGACCTGCTGTGGGTGGAACTTTCAAAAGCAAACGGCTGCATATAGCCCGTAACATGTTTACCCTTGTAAATTTCAGTTGCCATAAAAGGGAATGTAGGGTCATCTTCATTAAGAACGAAAGTTCGCTTCTTGCCGTCTTGCATAGCATTGTCCACCACAAGGGATTTAATGTCTACGATTTTGTATTTTACATCCTTACCATTTTGTGTTTCACTGAAATAGATGTTTTTTTTCATGAAGTGGATGTCGTTCTGCAAATAGCCGTTGAGCACAGTACCGTCTTTAAGAGTCAGCACTGCCTTAGGCCATGAAACTTTCTCTTTAGGTTTCTTTGCGTTTGCTATTGTCGCAAACGAGAACACCATTAAAAAGATGATAAAAAGTAACTTTTTCATATGTACGTTTATTTAATGTTTCGATAGATATTTTTAACACTACAAAAATTTGATTACAAAAACTTTGTCATAAATCATAATCAAGGAAGTTATTCCAAAACTTCATCAAGTTTTCTGACTAATATAGTAGGGTCTTTACGAATCTCTTTCATACTTAGACCTTTGAGTATTTCCTTTATCTGAGGATAACCTTTAAAATACATTTTTAGCACAGTCTTTTGACCAATTCCTCCAATGCTATTATCCTTCAAATAATAGGTTCTTGCAAAGTCCTCATTCTTGGCTTTGTAATAAAACATGATAGCCAATCTGTAAATACTTCCCGATTTCACATGGGTAGCTGTGTTTATATAGTGAATATAGGCAGAAATGTTTTTCCCCTCATAAACTGGCTGAAGGAATACCGGATTTTTGTAGAGTTTCGGATTCTCTTTATAAGACATGCTCATTCCCATCTGGGCAACCATCGGAATCCAGTTTTCCCATTCTCCAGCCTTCTTGTTATAGTATTTTATCTCTTTTACATCAGTAGATGCGAAGTCTGCCTTCTCACCATCAGTTTTTTTGATTCTGAACTCATGGTAATTGTCTACATTAAAGGAAAACTTCTTAATGTCACCTTTCACAAAGGTGCCGTTGTTCAAGGTTACTTCTGCATTCTGAGCTTGAACTATTCCACAAAGAAGAATAGCAAGAAACATAAAAATCAACTTTTTCATACGCATGACTATTTAATTTTGTTTCAATTTAAATTAATTGTTTTACTTATAAAGATAGGATGCTTTTCTTTAACTGCCAAAGAAAAAGAATATTATTAACACAATTATATAGATATATAACAAAATTTAGCATATAATGGCAGTAATTGCAGTTGGTATACTCATTTTCTGCGACCATCGGGAGCAAAAATTCTCCACCCTCATGGTGGAGCGAGGAGTTTTGGGGTTCCCGAAACATAACCTCGCTCCCTCCTCTAAGAACAAAAGACGAGATATTTGCCTTTCGGCTTTCCATGCCCAAGGTTGCAGACCTTAATTCTCTCAATTTACGCCAAACATCAAAGCTGCCACATTGAAAGAACAAGGTCACAGACACAAGCTACTTTGTACATGGAGTTTGCAAAGGAAAAGGTGATATTTTCAGTGTGAAACTTGCCAAGTGTTTCAGTTGTGTGTTGTTGATTTCCTTTGTGAACTATGCCGAGTGTGCTGTGTGTCCTCGGTATAGTCTGCATAAATCTAATGCCATGCTAAAACACTGCGGAGGTTCGCCCAAGTGGCTGGAGGCGCAAAGCCTCCAAGGAACGTTGCTGCAACCATTTCGGAGAATAGAGCGGTTGCCAATTAATCCACAAGCACATTTTACAGCGTACCAAGTGAGGGCATGTAAAACGTTGAATTGTTGAAGATAGGTGTTATCTTTATGAGAACCAACCACTTATACCCTCAACAAACTCTCAACAAATAGCTCTACACAACAAATTACTGGGCAAAAAAGAAAGAAAGGAATGGTGTTCATGGTTTTCTCTTTTCAACATTATCTTTCTTTTGTTGAGAGATTTGTTGAGAATATGTTGAGCCGTAAATGCCTGATGTTCAATACTTCTTTCATCATATTCAACAATTCAACAAAAATAAGGGGTGTTTTGTCCGTCATTTTTAGGAACAGAACTCATCCCCCTACAAGTAAGAATGTCATGCTTATGCTTCAGTACTTATTCACGACAGTACGACAGCGCCAAGCCAACAAACAAGCAAGAGGACATTCAACTAAAGGCGGTTGTTCTTCTATTGAGTTGTAGGATAATGACACTACTTTTCTCTTTTGCCCCGTACAATCTCTTGAAGATGGTGGCACGAAACCGAGCGGCCCCGTATGAGTTTATACGGAAGCAAAGGGCAACAATCATCGGAAAGCCATACAACGTTTGCCAAATGCCATTGGAAGTTTCCTGTTTCTGTTGGACTTCCGACACCGTCAATAAACCATCCTTGTATATTGACCTTATCACAGCATGGAGTTTCATGGCGGTGACATGAAGCATATCAACCAATTCACCCTCACTCATCCACAAGTCTTGC
>ENA-OWPL01000207-OWPL01000207.1-human-gut-metagenome-genome-assembly--contig:-NODE-207-length-45302-cov-36.268482_pt1 | contig 45302 bp, 29 predicted proteins | sample MGYA00248263_ERZ651844 | MGnify/ENA primary metagenome ERZ651844 (study PRJEB26924, sample SAMEA4378256) | human gut metagenome | biome: human gut; feature: human-associated habitat; material: faeces...
TCTCCTTGGCATGCTCGATAAACTTGCTCACTACCACTGGGTGGTCCTCGCTCACATTAGCTGCCAACTGGAGGAATCGCTTCAACTCATCCTCGTTAGAGCATACGTTCATCGCAGCACCAGAAAGAACGTAGCTAGGACGAACCAAAACAGGGAAGCCCACACGCTCGATAAACTTGTCGATGTCCTCCATAGAGGTCAAGGCACTCCACTCAGGCTGGTTGATGTGGTTGTTGGTCAACATCTGAGAGAACTTAGCACGGTCCTCTGCGTTATCGATGTCCTTAGCCTTGGTCCCAAGGATTGGCACATTCTGTGCATCGAGCTTCATCGCCAAGTTGTTAGGAATCTGACCACCGGTAGATACGATGACACCGTGAGGCTGTTCCAAGTCGATGATATCCATCACACGCTCGAATGTCAACTCATCGAAGTAGAGACGGTCGCACATATCGTAGTCGGTAGATACGGTCTCAGGGTTATAGTTGATCATCACAGAGCGCCAACCCTCCTTACGGATGGTATTCAATGCCTGCACACCACACCAGTCGAACTCAACGGAAGAACCGATGCGGTAAGCACCAGAACCGAGTACGATGATAGAGCGATGGTCGTTCTCAAAATTGATGTCACTCTTCACGCCTGCGTAAGTAACATAGAGGTAGTTGGTCTGAGCTGGATACTCAGCAGCCAAGGTATCAATCTGCTTTACTACAGGCAAGATGCCATAGTTCTTGCGGAGGCTACGGATGACGAGACCCGCCTTGGTCATATTGCCCATCTCCTGTTCCAAACCTACGGCACGAGCTATCTGGAAATCGGTGAAACCATATACCTTCGCACTGCGGAGCAACTCCTTGTCAAGGGTATTGACATTGCACTTCTTCATCTCCTCATCGATGTCGATGATGTGCTTCAATTTCTCCAAGAACCACTTGTCGATCTTGGTCAAGTCGTGAATTTGATCTACGGTGTAGCCCTTGTGCATTGCCTTGGATATCACGAAGACACGCTTATCTGTAGGCTCCTTCAAGGCAGCATCGATGTCCTCAATCTCCAACTCCTTGTTTTCTACGAAGCCGTGCATGCCCTGGCCAATCATACGAAGACCCTTCTGGACAGCCTCCTCGAAGTTGCGACCGATGGCCATCACCTCGCCGACAGACTTCATGGAAGAACCCAACTCCTTGTCAACACCACGGAACTTACTCAAGTCCCAACGTGGAATCTTACAAACCACGTAGTCGAGGGCTGGCTCGAAGAAAGCAGATGTAGTCTTGGTAACAGAGTTCTTCAACTCGAACAAGCCATAACCCATACCGAGCTTTGCTGCAACGAAAGCCAAAGGATAACCTGTAGCCTTAGAAGCCAAAGCTGAAGATCGGCTCAAACGAGCATTCACCTCGATGACACGATAGTCCTCTGACTTAGGGTCGAAGGCATACTGCACGTTACACTCACCCACGATACCGATATGACGGATAATCTTGATGGCGAGGGCACGAAGCTTATGATATTCAGAGTTGCTCAATGTCTGAGAAGGAGCGATGACGATACTCTCACCGGTATGAATACCCAGTGGGTCGAAGTTCTCCATGTTACATACGGTGATACAGTTGTCGTAACGGTCGCGTACTACCTCGTACTCGATCTCCTTCCAACCCTTCAAACTCTTCTCTACCAATACCTGTGGTGAGAATGAGAATGCCTTCTCTGCGAGTTTGTTGAGTTCCTCCTCGTTGTCAGCGAAACCTGAACCAAGACCACCAAGTGCGTATGCAGCACGGATGATGACAGGATAACCAAGTTCGGCAGCAGCCTTACGAGTCTGCTCGATGTTCTCACAAGCCTCACTCTTGATGGTCTTTACATCAATCTCATCCAACTTCTCTACGAAGAGCTCACGGTCCTCAGTATCCATGATGGCCTGTACAGGAGTACCCAATACCTTCACGTTATATTTCTCCAAGATACCTTGGCGATAGAGTTCCACACCACAGTTGAGGGCGGTCTGACCACCAAAGCTGAGGAGGATTCCGTCTGGCTTCTCCTTCTGAATGACACGCTCAACGAAGTAAGGCTGCACTGGCAAGAAGTAGATCTGATCAGCAACGCCTTCTGATGTTTGTACGGTAGCGATATTAGGGTTGATGAGCACGGTCTCGACACCTTCCTCACGCAATGCCTTCAATGCCTGCGAACCAGAGTAGTCGAACTCACCAGCCTCACCGATTTTCAAGGCTCCAGAACCCAAGAGGAGCACTTTCTTTATATTTTCGTCTTTCATTATAATCTTAATTATTAATTCTTAATCATTAATTACTTCAGGCTCTCCACGAACTTATCGAACATGAACTCTGTATCCACTGGACCTGAGCATGCCTCTGGGTGGAACTGGCTTGAGAACCAAGGGTTGGTCTTGTGACGGATACCCTCATTAGAACCATCATTCATATTAACGAAGAGCTCCTCCCAATCGCTACCAAGCGTCTTGGCATCCACTGCATAACCGTGGTTCTGGGAAGTGATGTAGCAGTTGGTGGTGCCTACCATACGAACTGGCTGGTTATGAGAACGGTGACCATACTTCAACTTGTAGATGGTAGCACCGGCTGCCCTAGAGAGCAACTGGTTACCCATACAGATACCACAGATAGGCTTGCGGCTCTGGCTGATTTGCTTGCGGATGATATTGACAGCATCCTCGCACATATCAGGGTCGCCAGGACCATTGGCAAGGAATAAACCATCAAAGTCCATGTTGGTATAATCGTAATTCCAAGGCACACGGATTACCTCTACACCTCTATTAATCAAGCAACGGATGATGTTCGCCTTCACACCGCAGTCCACGAGAACCACCTTCTTACCAGCACCTTCGTTGTAACGGATGATGTCCTTGCAGCTCACTTGGTCAACGAAGTTCACACCCTCGTAGTTGGCTTCAGGGATATTGTCTGGCTCATCGTCGAAGATGATCTTGCCCATCATCACACCATGCTCACGAAGCACCTTAGTCAACTCACGAGTGTCGATACCAGTTATGCCTGGCACTTTCTCACGCTTCAACCAGTCGGCAAGGCTCTCCACTGCGTTCCAGTGACTATACTGCTCGCTGTAGTCATTGACGATGATAGCCGAAGCATAAATCTTGTCACTCTCCATGAAGGTAGGCAGACCATTCTCCTCGAAAGTGAATGGTGGCACACCATAGTTGCCTACAAGAGGGAATGTAAGTGTCATCAACTGACCGGCATAAGAAGGGTCGGTCAAACTCTCTGGATATCCCATCATGGCCGTGTTGAACACAACCTCGCCCGCCACTGGAGCGTCATATCCAAAAGATTTGCCATGGAACTTAGTTCCATCGCTCAATACTAAGGTTACTTTTTTCATATCTGACATAATTTCTTTTATTCTTGTTTAAAAGTTCTTTTCGTAGTAGTTTACGAATGATTGATTGCAAAGTTTTGTACCTCCTGGAGTTGGATAATGACCCGTGAAGTACCAGTCACCCTTGTGGTTTGGTATTGCCTCACGCAAACCTTCGATGCTTTGGAAGACGAGTTGGATAGGTGTCTCCATGCCCTCTGGGCGAAGCATCTCCACAATTTTCTCATTGATTTCCTCAATGGTGAAAGGCTCATAGATGGCACGCACTGGGTTCATCTGCTCCTCTTTTGGCTTCTCCAATTCAGCCTTGCAAGCTTGGTAGGTCTCTTCGATGATGTTCTCCATCTTACGTTCCTTGAGAAGTTGGATAGCTGCACGGAACACGCAGAATTCCTCCAATCTTGCCATATCGATACCATAATAATCTGGATAGCGAATCTGAGGCGCACTCGATACCACTACTATCTTCTTAGGATGCAAGCGGTCGAGGATGCGGAGGATACTCTCCTTCAAAGTTGTACCACGCACGATACTATCGTCGATGATGACGAGATTGTCAACATGTGGCTCAATACTTCCGTAGGTAACATCATACACATGGCTCGCCAAATCATTTCGGCTGTTGCCCTCCGTGATGAAAGTCCGGAGCTTGATATCCTTCCAAGCTATCTTCTCTGAGCGAACATAATCGCCAAGAATCTCTTGCAACTCCTCCTTGGTAGGAACGTGACCGAGATGAGCTATCTTCTCTATCTTGGTATCATTGAGGTATCTCTTGAAACCATTGAGCATACCATAGTATGCCACCTCTGCGGTATTTGGAATGTAGCTGAACACTGTGTGATCCACATCATAGTCAACAGCCTTCAAGATAGGTTGAGTCAATTGCTCACCCAGTTGCTTACGCTCCTTATAGATGTCCTTGTCAGAGCCACGGCTGAAGTAGATGCGCTCGAACGAGCATGCAGAATCTCCCTTCTGTTCCATGATGCGCTCAATGCTGCACTCACCATTTCTCTTGACCAAGAGTGCTGTACCAGGCATCAATTCCTTGACTTCCTCTGCCTCCAAGTCGAAAGTAGTCTGGAGCACAGGGCGTTCACTGGCAAGCACCACAATCTCATCATTTTTATAATAGAAAGCTGGACGGATGCCCCATGGGTCACGCATAGAAAACATCTCACCTGAACCCGTGATACCACAAACCACATAACCACCATCAAAGTTCTTCATCGTGGTCTTGAGCACATTACTCATCTTCACGTGGTCTTCAATATACTTGGTGATGTCTGTATTTTCCATTTCCATCGCCTTCGCTGCCACGAAGTTGCGCTCCACCTCACGGTCGAGGCGGTGTCCCATAAGCTCCAACATGATATATGTATCACTGTAGATGCGTGGACTTTGACCTTGATTGGTGAGTTCCTTGAAGATTTCATCCACATTGGTCATATTGAAGTTGCCACAGAGACAAAGGTTCTTCGCCTTCCAGTTGTTACGGCGCAAGAATGGATGCACATACTGGATGCCACTCTTGCCTGTGGTACTATATCTCAAATGTCCCATATAAAGTTCGCCAGCAAAAGGTAGTTCCTCCTTGGCAAACTTAGCATCAGCCAACTGTTCTGGTGTCAAGTCCTTGAAGTTGGCGTTAGCTTTTCCGAAGATTTCAGTGACGGCATTCTTGCCCTCAGCACGCTCACGGAACATATATTCATGTCCCGGTTTACCGCCGAGTTTGACACAGGCCATACCAGCTCCCTCCTGTCCACGGTTGTGTTGTTTCTCCATCATCAGATAGAGTTTGTTGAGCGCGTACATCCACGTACCGTACTTCTGCTGGTAATACTCCAGTGGTTTGAGCAATCTGATCATTGCCACGCCACATTCATGCTTCAATGGTTCCATCCCTCTATTATCCTTATTTAGTTAAATTTGAATATTCCTTTTCGGAGACTTCCGCCCCACGTCCCCTTAAATTCTAAAAAAAAGGGAATCGTCAAGAAATGGCGAATCCCTTTAAATATCATTCAACGGTCACAGACTTCGCCAAGTTTCTTGGTTGGTCAACATCTTTTCCTTTACAAACAGCAACATGATAAGCCAACAACTGCAAAGGAATGGTAGCCAATAATGGCTCCAAGCACTCCAATGTTTCAGGGAGTTCTATCACTTCGTCGGCTATCTTGGAAATAGTCTCATCGCCCTTGCTGACAATAGCAATGACACGACCCTTACGGGCTTTGATTTCCTGGATATTCGACAACACCTTCTCATACATAAAGTTGTGAGTGGCTATCACCACCACTGGCATATCGCTATCAATGAGGGCAATAGGTCCATGCTTCATCTCGGCGGCAGGATAACCCTCTGCGTGGATGTAGCTAATTTCCTTCAACTTCAACGCTCCTTCCAAGGCTACGGGATATTGGAATCCTCGACCTAGATAAATGAAGTTGCGTGCGTATGTAAATGTGCGACTCAAGTCGGCTATCTTATTGTTCAACTTCAACACTTCCTTCATCTTAGCAGGAATATGCCAAAGTTGATCTGTTATCTTCTGATACTCCGCATCGGTAATGGTTCCCTTCTCCTTACCAATGGCAAGTGCCAAGAGGATAAGAACGGTAACCTGACCGGTAAACGCCTTGGTGGAAGCGACACCTATCTCAGGACCTACGTGAATATAGGTACCTGTGTCGGTTTCACGAGCGATACTAGAACCGATGGAGTTACATATACCATAAATAAAAGCACCTGCTTCCTTGGCCAATTTGATGGCAGCCAAGGTATCTGCAGTCTCACCACTCTGAGAGATGGCGATGACCACATCGTCCTTTGTCACCACAGGATTGCGGTAACGGAATTCAGAAGCGTACTCTACTTCTACTGGAATACGACAATAGTTTTCTATCATCTGCTTGCCAATGAGACCTGCGTGCCAAGAGGTACCACAAGCCACGATAATGATGCGCTTAGCATTGAGAAGTTGCTGACGATGGTCGGTAATAGAACTCAACACCACCCCCATCTCAGTCTCTTTCTTGCAAGTTGACTCGCTGTCGTCGGTCATCACACGAGTCTCGACGGTACGGCTCACCACACGACCACGCATACAGTTGCGCAAGCACTCAGGCTGTTCGAAGATTTCCTTCAACATGAAGTGAGGGAATCCACCCTTCTCTATCTGTCCCAAGTCGATGTCAACCGTCTGAACCTCAGGATTGAGCTTCACATTCTGTATATTAACCACCTGAAGAGGTTCACCGAGGCGCATCACTGCAATATTGCCATCCTCCAAATAGACCACCTTATCAGTATATTCGATGATAGGACTTGCATCAGAGCCAAGGAAGAACTCTCCATCCTTGCCGATACCCACAACGAGCGGGCTCTGCTTACGAGCGGCAATGATCTGATTAGGATTTCGCTTATCGAGAAGAGCGATGGCATAGGCACCAATCACTTGACGAAGAGCTACTTGAACAGCAGTCAACAAGTCCAAGTCTTTCTTCACCTGAATATATTCAATCAACTGAACGAGTACCTCAGTATCGGTATCACTTTTGAAGGTAACGCCTTTGGAAATCAAGTTTTTCTTGATGTCGGCATAGTTCTCGATGATACCATTATGGATGATTGCAAGATTCTTGGAAGAAGAATAATGAGGATGAGCATTCACTGCAGAAGGTTCACCATGAGTAGCCCAACGAGTATGGGCGATACCTACTGAACCCGTAATATCCTTGTCTGAGCAAAAAGCCTCCAAGTCAGCCACCTTGCCCTTAGCCTTATATACATTCAGGGAGCCATCCTTGCTGATGAGAGCCACACCTGCAGAGTCGTAACCACGATACTCCAAGCGCTTCAAGCCCTTGATAAGAGCTGGATAAGCATCTCCCTTACCTAAATATCCTACAATACCACACATAATTATTATATATAATCAAAAACAGATTACGTTGATAATCAACAAAACTAGCTTACTTTGCAACGCTAACAGCAAGTGTTGCCAAAGAGATAATAGATGATACCAAACCGATCCAGAAAGTAATAGAATTACTCAAACCGGCAGTACCCTTCTTGGCGCCATTTGGCTCGACATAGATAATGTCGTTCTGCTGTAAATAATAATAAGGAGAATTAAAGATATTTGCATCCGTCAAATCCATTCGATGTGACGACTTCATACCAGTAGCATCCTCACGAATCAGCAAAACATTTTTACGTTTACCTTGCAAGCCGAGGTCACCAGCCTGTGCTATCGCCTCCACAACGCTCATCTTCTCATAAGGTACAGTCTTAACACCTGGACTACTAACCTCACCAAGCACTACAACACGGAAACTACCCATACGAACCATCACTAAAGGACGTTCGCTAGCAGCAAGATAAGGGCTAATTTTTGTACGAATCAATTCTTCACACTGCCTACAAGTCAAGCCAAGTACATGTACTTTCCCTACTACAGGGAACTCAATGTCACCATTATTATCCACCAAGTAATTTTGCAGGTTGTTACCTTCTGTACTCATATTACTCATTGAGTTTTTTATGAGATTGAAAGGCTCAGACACTTTCTCGTCTGTTGTCTTGACGATAATGGACAATTGATCCTTTGGCTTGATGGTTGCGTCATACAACATTCTAGACGCAGAAAGATTCAAAGAATCAATATTCTGGAAATAAGCTACTTGCTTGTAGCTTCCACAGCTTCCAAGCATCGTGACAATAGCGAACGCTACTATAGCAAAAGCAATCAGTTTTTTCATCGTTTAAAATTGATTAAAATTTCGCTGCAAAAGTACTGCATTTTTTTCAAAGTAGCAAATTTTTAGCCCAATTATTTATAAAATTGGGCTAAAAACTATTACTTATCTTCTATTCCGTTAGATGGCAAGTTGAATGAGTAACTGTTATCGAAGATCTTCTTCACCTTATTGATCTCTACGAAAGTGGTTCCTCCACCCTCGCCAAAGCTACCACTCAAGTAAGCAATCTTGTCCTCTTCCTGCAAATAGCCTTTCTGTCGAAGCATACGCACGGCAGCGGTAAACATAGCCTTGGTCGAGACTTGATCTTTCTGATAGATTGGGATGATACCATAGCTGAGGTTCAACCAGCGTTGCAACTTTTCCTTGTAGCAGATAGCCAAGACTGGGTTAGGTCCACGGAAAGCCGCCAAGTCACGTGCCGTCTGACCTGTCTCACCGTCAGTGATGATACCAGCCACACCCAACTGCTTAGTTGCCTCGATGGCAGCATGAGCTAAGAAGAGCTTCTGGTCTATCTTGCCGTCTTTCATAGGATCAATATCATTGAGAGGAGACTTATCCTTCTCAGCCTGTTCTGCAATACGAGCCATCGTCTGCACAGCCTCAACAGGATACTTACCGCTAGCCGTCTCGCCACTCAGCATCAACGCATCGGTACGGTAGAAGATTGCATTGGCAATATCTGTCACCTCGGCACGAGTAGGACGAGGATTTTTGATCATGGTATGCAACATCTGAGTAGCCACAATCACTGGCTTCTGAGTCTTGACGCACTTAGAGATGATACGACGCTGAATACCAGGAATCTTCTCAATAGGCACCTCAATACCCAAATCACCACGAGCAATCATAATACCATAAGAAGCATCGATAATCTCGTCAATATTGTCAACACCCTCCTGGTTCTCAATCTTGGAGATAATCTTGATGTCACTATGGTGCTCATCCAAAATATCTTGAACAGACTTCACGTCAGCTGCATTACGAACAAAAGAGTGCGCAATGAAATCAATGTCCAATTCGATAGCAAGCAGAATATTCTTGCGATCTTTTTCTGTCAAGGCTGGCAAATCAATGTGTTCACCTGGTACATTGACACTCTTGTGTGCACCCAGCACACCTTCGTTCTGCACCTCAGCAACAAGCATTGGCCCTTGGTTGTCGATGACTTTCATATCAAGTTCGCCATCATCAAACAACAAATCATCGCCCACCTTGACGTCAGCCGCAATGTCTGGATAGCTCAAATTGACGATATCATGAGAAGACTCCATTTCTGGGCGTCCAAAGATTTTCACCACATCACCTATATTATAATGTATAGGTTCCTTGACATCTGTAGTACGCACCTCAGGACCTTTGGTATCAATCATAATACCAATATGAGGAGACACTGCTCTTACATTTTTTACGATAGTGCGGATTCCTTCTTCGGTAGCATGAGCAGTGTTCATACGAACCACGTTCATACCAGCAAAGAAGAGCTTGCGAATGAAATCCTGATCGCATCTACGATCACTGATGGAAGCGACAATCTTTGTTTGTTTCATACTATTACGTTACCTTATTGAAATTTCTACTCAAATTTGATGCAAAGGTACAAAGAATATTTCAATACACCTATTTATTCCCTATTAATTATAGATTATTAATTATCTAAATGTCCAAATCGGGTGCTTTTTCGGCACCTGCCGCTGCCTCAAATTTTGGCATTACCTGGAAATTGAAGATACCTGCGATGAGGGCATTCGGCATCTTGCGCACAGTCTGATTATAGCTCTGCACGGCATCATTATACTTTCTACGCGCCTCACTGATACGATTCTCCGTACCCTCTTCTTGTACTTGCAAAGACTTGAAGTTCTCACTAGCTTTCAATTCTGGATACTTCTCTGCCACCACCATCAACTTGGAAAAGGCAGAAGCCAACTCACCTTGAGCATCCGAATATTGTTTCAGTTTCTCTGGAGTCAATGTTGAGGCATCTAATTTCACCTGTCCCACTGCGGCACGCGCCTTGGTCACAGCCTCAAAAGTTTCCTTCTCATGCTTGGCATACGCCTTGACAATCTTTGCCAATTGTGGCATCATATCGGCACGACGCTGATACTGTGCCTGCACGTTTGCCAACTCTGTCGTTGCTTGTTCCTGCTTGTCAACCATGCCATTATAGCCGCTAAAAAGCCACAACACCAACACTACCACTACACCTAAAATAATCCATCCAGTCTTTTTCATAACTCAATATAATATTTAAAATTTATTCTTTGATATTTATTATTGTCATTCAGTTTTACCATCCTCCTCCAGAGCCGCCTCCGCCGAAAGAACCACCTCCAAAAGAGCCTCCAGAGAAACCACCGCCACCAGAAGAGAATCCTCCTCCGCCACCTAAGAAGAATGGAGGAAACCAATCATCATCATGCCGACTTCTCCGTCTCTGACCATTGGAGCGATGCTGTCTTTTCTTGATAACGCCACATTCTTCTAATATATACCTTATTAAATAATAGGCAGGAATACCAAAACAAAGAACAAGGAAAAAGATGACAAAAGCCCAATCATCATCCTCCACAGTGCCTTCATCCACATCCATCACCCCTGTGCGTCCACTCTTCACCTTATTATATATAGCACGGCTCGTCTCGACCACAGCCCTTCCCGTTTGGTTGAGTCGCATATTTTTAACGATACAAGCCCTAGCAATGTCATCACAGTCAACATCTGTAAGCTCCCCCTCCAATCCCATACCGGGAGCAATGAAATACTTATGGTCTTCAACCGACACAACAATCACCAATCCCCTTCGAGTACTCTTGTAACCAATACCATATTTGGCTCCTACATCTTGAGACATTCGAAAAGCATCTTGATTCTTGACGTGCCCCACAAGGATGAAAACATTCTGTACCCCACAATCCAAATTAAGTTTCTGAAGATAGAAATTGGCAGAATCCCTCTCCTCTTTCGTAAGATAGCCATCTGGATCAGATACATATTGAGTGGAGTCGCGAAGGTAAGGAATGGGTACATTTTCCGCGCTCCATTCTTGACCAATGGCAAAAATGAAGAGAGGAAATAAGAGTAACCACAAAGACAGAAAAGTTCTTCTTAAAACCATGATTTTTCTAATTTTGGTACAAAAATACATAATAAAAACCTTATATGCAAATACTTAGAGCATTATTTTTGCAAAAAAACGCTTAACTTTTTTGTTATATCGCAAAAAACTCGTATCTTTGCACACCGAATTAAGATTAACAAGTAAAAATATACAAGAATTATGACTAAAGCAGATATCATTAATGAGGTGTCAATTGCTACAGGTTTGCCAAAGAAAGATGTTGGTGTTGTAGTTGAGGCATTTATGGAGCAGGTAAAGAATAGCCTTATAGAGAAGAAAGAGAATGTTTACCTTCGCGGTTTCGGAAGCTTCAACATTAAGCACAGAGCAGCAAAGACCGCACGTAATATCTCCAAGAACACAACTCTTACCATTCCAGCTCACGACTTGCCAAACTTCAAGCCTGCTAAGAGCTTCATCGCAGAGATGAAAGGTGAGAAAGTTGAAGACTAATCCAACTAGTCAAAAGTTCTATATTTAAAAACAGGAGTTTAAGCTCTAGCAAAATAGAGATAACATTTATAATAACAATATTTTAAAATTTTAAAATCATGCCAAACGGAAAGAAAAAGAAGGGCCACAAGATGGCTACTCACAAGCGTAAAAAGAGATTACGTAAGAACAGACATAAGAGCAAATAAGCCATAGCTTATAAGCTCTTAGTCAGTTCGTTACTGAGAGGGGTGTGTCAACTCTTAGGAGTGTTGACATACCCCTTTTTATTAAGGAATTAATGTAAGATAAATGGAAGAACTATGACAAGCGAAGTTGTAATTGATGTCCAACCGAAAGACATATCCATCGCCCTCATGGAAGACAAGCAACTGGTGGAATACCAGAACGAAACTCGTGAGGCATCCTTCTCGGTGGGCAACATCTACATTGCCAAGGTTAAGAAACTGATGCCAGGACTTAACGCATGCTTCGTAGATGTAGGTTATGAGCGCGACGCCTTTCTTCATTATCTTGACTTAGGAAGTCATTTCAATTCCTACCAAAAGTACCTTAAACAAGTACAAAGCGACAGAAAGAAACTTTTCCCATTCTCTAAAGCCGGCAAACAACCTGACCTAGAAAAAGAAGGTAGCATCCAAAATGTGCTGAAAGTGGGACAGGAAGTTCTGGTACAAATCGTAAAAGAACCCATTTCCACCAAGGGACCTCGACTCACTGGAGAAATCTCCTTTGCAGGAAGGTACTTGGTACTTATGCCATTCGGTGAAAAAGTTTCTGTTTCGTCAAAAATTAAAAGTAGTGAGGAACGCTCTCGACTCAAACAGCTCATTCAGAGCATCAAACCTCAAAACTGTGGCGTCATCGTGCGTACAGTGGCTGAAGGCAAAAGAGTGGCTGAGTTAGACGCTGAGCTGAAAGTACTCATCAAGAGATGGGAAGACACCATTCTGAAAGTACAGAAGACTCAAAAAAGACCACAACTTGCATTTGAGGAAACCGGCAGAGCCGTCGCTCTTATACGTGACTTGTTTAACCCATCCTACGAAAACATCTACGTCAATGACGAGGATGTGATGAAAGAGGTCAAAAACTATGTTTCTCTAATAGCCCCTGAAAAGGCGGGCATAGTTAAACTCTACACAGGGAAAGTCCCTATCTTCGACAATTTCAACGTCACCAAGCAGATAAAAGCTGCCTTCGGACGTGTGGTTAACTACCAGCATGGCGCTTATCTCATCATCGAGCATACTGAAGCTTTGCATGTTGTCGATGTCAATAGTGGCAACAGAACTAGGGAAAAAGGTCAGGAAGCCAATGCGCTTGATGTCAACTTAGGCGCAGCTGATGAATTGGCAAGACAGCTGAGACTCCGTGATATGGGAGGCATCATCGTGGTCGATTTCATCGACATGAACTTAGCAGAAGACAGACAATTGCTCTATGAGCGCATGTGCAAAAACATGCAAAAGGATCGTGCCAAGCACAATATCCTACCATTGAGCAAGTTTGGCTTAATGCAGATTACTCGTCAACGTGTTCGTCCGGCAATGGACGTCAACGTGGAAGAGACCTGTCCTACTTGTTTCGGAACAGGAAAGATTAAGTCAAGCATCCTCTTCACCGACCAATTGGAAAGAAAAATAGACAGACTAGTCAACAAGATTGGTGTCAAGAAATTTACTTTGTATGTGAATCCATACGTAGAAGCTTTCATCAACAAGGGCTTTATCTCGTTGAAGCGAAAGTGGCAGTTCAAGTATGGTTTCGGATTCAATGTCATTCCTTCACAGAAATTGGCATTCTTGCAATACGAATTCTACGACAAGGATAACCAATTCCTCGATATGCAGGAAGAGCAAGAGACAAAGTAATCTACTAGAAAAAAGGAGAAAAACAAGTGAATTCTTGCTTTTCTCCTTTTTTATATGAAAAACATTCCCATTAAGCATTCTTAATTTCGATGTCTTCCTTCACATGATTTCGTATCTTGGTAAAGAATATCTTCATGCGGTGGGCATCCTTATGATCAATGATGTCAATAAGTTCCGCCAACTCCTCACGTATCTGGGCTACCTGACCAGAGGTGTATGGATTGAAAAGGATTTCCTGCAAGAGGTAATCATCCTCATTGAGCACACCCTTGGCTATCTGCATATGACGTTTGAAAGTAGTACCCGGCGCATCCTGATGCTTCATCACTGCTGCGAAAGCAAAGGTACTCACAAAAGGAATACTCAAAGAGTAAGCCACCGTTTGGTCATGCTCATCAAAGGTGTATTCGTGCAAACTCAAACCCAACTTTTGGTACAAGTCCTTGAAGAATATCTTGCCCATGTAGTCGCCTTCCTTGATGATAACCGCATTCTCCTCTGAGAGTTGGTTCAAGTTGGCAAAGGTAGGACCAAACATAGGGTGCGTACTGACAAATCGGAATCCACTCTTCTCATAGAATGCCTGCAAACCAGTCTTTACAGAGGCTATATCACTGATGATACAGTCCTTAGAAAGATGAGGCAGAACTTCTTCGAAAGCTGGTAAAGTATATTTCACCGTCACCGCATTGATGACCAACTCCGGACGAAACATCTCTATTTCCTCCATCTTGGTAAAGCGATAGCAGTTGTAGGTAAAGCGCAAACGCTTGGCATCCTTTTCATATACCGCTACCTCATGGTCGAAGCTGAGCAGGTCGATGAAAAAACTTCCCATCTTACCTGCTCCCATAATCAAAATTCTCATCTTACTTCTGATTCAAAATCTCCAACTGCTGACGAACACTCTCCTCATGGATGTGCTCAAAGATTTGTGCTGCGAATTCTGGACTCATGCCACAGAGAGAAGCCTGCGCACCACGCTTGTCAAGAATCTCGTTGTAACGGTTGGTCTGCACGATGGTCATGTTGTGCTCCTTCTTGTAAGTACCAATCTCACGGCATACACGCATACGTTTAGCCAAAAGATCCATCAACTGGTTGTCGAGTTCATCGATCTGTCCACGCAAAGTATGCAAGCCCTCGGTAGAATAATGCTCGTCACGAACTACAAGAAGACTGAGGATATAATCGAGTACCTCTGGTGTAACCTGCTGCTTAGCATCGCTCCACGCATCGTCTGGCTGGCAGTGGCTCTCTACGATAAGGCCATCAAAGCCCAAGTCCATAGCCTGCTGGCAGAGAGGAGCAATCAAGTCGCGACGACCACCAATGTGGCTAGGGTCACAGATGATAGGCAACTGTGGTATGCGGCGATGCAACTCGATAGGAATCTGCCACATAGGGAGGTTGCGGTAAATCTTCTTGTCGAAGCTAGAGAATCCACGGTGGATAGCACCCAAGCGCTTGATACCTGCCTGATTGATGCGCTGGAGGGCACCAATCCACAACTCCAAGTCTGGATTGACTGGATTCTTCACCAACACTGGTACATCCACACCCTTCAAACTGTCAGCCAATGCCTGCATAGCAAAAGGATTTGCAGAAGTACGAGCACCTACCCAAAGAATATCGATACCATACTTCAAGGCGAGTTCCACATGCTCTGGAGTAGCCACCTCGGTAGCAACGAGCATGCCCGTCTCTTCCTTTACCTGTTTCATCCAAGGAAGTGCCTTCTCACCATTACCCTCGAAGCCTCCTGGCTTGGTACGTGGCTTCCAAACACCAGCACGGAACATGTGGCAACCTTTGGCAGCCAACTGCTTAGCGGTAGTCATAACCTGCTCTTCTGTCTCTGCCGAACATGGACCGGCGATGACGCAAGGGCGTTCCTGATCACTTGGGAAATTCAATGGTTCTAATTCTAATTCCATAGTCGTATATTTTTTGTTTTTACTTTTTTACCCTTTTATTTTTTTACTTTTGAAAGACCTTCTTGATTCTTTCGAGTGCCTCCTTCATCTTTTCGTCCTTGGCACAAAGACTGATACGGATGTATCGCTTACCATTGCTGCCAAAGATGAAACCTGGCGTGATAAAGACTCTTGCTTCATACAGTACCTTCTCGGTCAAGTCTTCTACATCGGCATATTTCTCTGGTATCTTGCCCCAAAGGAACATACCCACTTGGTTAGGATCAAACTTGCAATCAAGCACTCGCATGATTTCCTCTGCAATGTCACGGCGGCGGCGATAATTGGTGATGTTGTTCTCCTCATGCCACTCATCGGTATTGTTGAGCATTGCCTCTGCCGCAGCCAACTGGATACCACGGAAACAACCATTATCTATATTGCTCTTCACCTTAAGAATCCAAGAGATGAAAGTCTTATTGCTTGAAATCATAGCCACACGCCAACCTGGCATATTATGACTCTTGCTCAGAGAGTTGAACTCAATGCAACAATCCTTAGCACCTGGCACTTGCATGATACTCATCGGATGCTTGTTGAGGATAAGCGAATAAGGATTGTCATTCACCACTACAATGTTATGGTCTTTGGCAAACTTCACCAGTCGCTCGTAGGTTTCCATACGTGCATTTCCACCAGTCGGCATGTTAGGATAGTTGGTCCACATCAGTTTCACATGACTGAGGTCCATTTTCTCCAAGGCATCAAAGTCTGGTTGCCAATCATTATCCTCACGCAAGTCATAATAGGTAATTTTAGTACCCAATATCTTGTTGATGGCAGTATAGGTAGGATAGCCCGGATTTGGTATGAGTACCTCGTCACCAGGATTGCAGAAAGCCAAGGTGACGTGTAGAATACCTTCCTTGCTACCGATGAGAGGTTGTATCTCTGTAGCCCAGTCTAGGTCAACATCATACCAACGCTTATAAAAGCCAGCCATAGCCTTGCGCAACTCTGGGATACCCACCGTAGGTTGATACCCATGTGCACCAGGTTCATTAGCTACCTCGCAGAGTTTATCGATGGTCTGCTGAGAAGGTGGCATATCTGGACTTCCGATGGCTAGGCTGATGATGTCCATGCCCTCGGCATTCAACTTGGCAACTTCCTTCAACTTGCGGCTGAAGTAGTACTCTTGTATTTCCGTTACTCTATTAGCTGGCTGTATCATTTTCAATCGATAATTTATGATTTACAATTTATAATTTCTCCTCATATTCGCCTAAGACCTTGATTTTCCTGACGAGAGGCGTGATAGCATCAATGCTCTGACGATAGCGTGTCAAATTGTCGAACGTCAAATCCACATAGAAGAGATATTCCCACTCGTGCCCGATGTTAGGCAACGACTGGATCTTCGTCAGGTTGATGTCATAGAAACTCAAGATAGTGAGCACCTTCGAGAGCGATCCCTTGTCGTGCGAAAGACTGAAGACGATGCTCGCCTTGTTGGCTTTCTCTATCGGACGGAGCAATGCCGCTTTCTGGGGATTGCAAACCACAAGAAATCTAGTATAGTTGTGTGGATTGTCGTGTATTCCCCCTTGCAGCACCTTCATGCCATACATTTTAGCTGCATAACTAGAACAGATGGCAGCCCATCCTCTCACCTGATGTTGCGCGATGTAAGCAGCAGATCCGGCAGTATCTTCAGCTTCCACAGCCTTAAGGTCCGGATGATTTGCCAAGAACTTTCCACACTGCATCAGAGCCACAGGATGGGAATGAACCTCTTGGAGCGTACTCCAATCATCCTCGGGCAAACAACAGATACTGTGCTCGATATGGAGTTTATGCTCTCCCACTACGGTAGTGCCACTCTGACGAAGCAATTCGTAATTGTGGAGCAAGCTACCAGCAATGGTATTCTCGATGGCAGTGATTCCGATAACAGTAGGGTCACGCTTGATATTCTCAAACACTTCCTCAAAGGTTGCACAACAAATCAACTCTATCTGCTCACCCTCGAAGTATTCATGCGCAGTAATGTCATGGAATGACCCCAACTCACCTTGTATAGCTATTCTTTTCATTGCCTTTTGGTTTATCTTTATCTCAAAGGACACATAATCAAGAGGTGTCTTACGAAAAACGGTCCTACTCTTTATAGAGCGGGACCGTTTCGATAGATTTCTTAATCTTATATCCTAAGTTGAAATTTACACGCAACTTCCCGCTTTACAATCGCTTGCAAAGTAAAAGCTAAAGTAGTACGCATTAAACTTCATATTCTATTTCTTTTTAGTTAATGATTTATACGCTTGCAAAAGTAGTGTTTTTTTCCGACACCACCAAACAATTTGTTAGTTTTTTCGTAATTTTACTTATATTTTTTCCGAAAAAGCAGGCTTTTCAACCGATTTTTATCATAAAAAACGCATTTTTCTGCGATTTTCCTTTCAAGAAAGCGGATGCGAGTTAATGACAAAGCTCTCTTCCCTCTGCCTGAAACGCACCAGAAAGTTCTTCTACCGCTTCAGGATTTTCACGGAAATATGCCTGCATGTCTTCTTCAGCATGATGTTTATCACCCATGGCATAATACACCCCGCCTCTTTCACGGTAGATTTCTGCCGCGTGAGGATTGAGTTCTAATGCAGAATTATAATAACGAATGGCATCGTCATACTTTTTCTCAGAAAAGGCTTCTCTTCCCAACAATTTGAATGCCTCCACTTTCACATCTTGATGAATATCTATCATATTTATCTTATTTATACATTTAATAATATATACAAAAGTACAGTTTTTCATCGAAACTGCCAAATTTCCGAGCCATTACTTTGTAGTTTTAAATAATATTCATACCTTTGCAGCCGAAAAGAGTCACAGACAACCTCTTTCGTGGGGGAAAGTTGTCCCTTTCAATCATTTATTAATCAAAACTGTAATAAACCAACGACATGAAAAAGTCATTATTAGTTTTCGCCGCATTGATGGTTGGTACTTTTGCCAAAGCTCAAACCAATGCACAAATCCTGTATGATTTCGGTTCTGACCGTAAGTATGTAACCCTTACTCTCGAAATGTTCAAGGCTGACAAATGGGGAAGCACCTACTTCTTCGTTGACCATGACTTCAACTACGACAAAATGGTAGTAGGAAGTAAGAATATCTCACAAGGTGGAACCTACACCGAGATTTCTCGTGCACTCAACTTCTGGCAAAACTCCAAGATGAAGAACTGGAGCTTGCACGTGGAATACAATGGTGGTATCACCAAGAACTATCCTATCAACAACGCATGGCTCTTCGGTGTGGAGTATTTCATGCACGACAAGAGTTTCAAGAACACCTTGACACTCCAGGCACTCTACAAGACTATCCGCAAGACCGACCAGAACGTGCCAATGCAATTGACTGCTGTTTGGGGATGCAAAGACATCTTTGGTGTAAAAGGTCTGAACTTTAGCGGTTTCGCAGATTTCTGGTGGGAGAATCACGTAAGTATGCTTGACAAGCACGGAGACGCAAAGGTTGACGAGAATGGCGAAGTCATCTACAAGAATGAGCACACCGTATTCACCACAGAGCCACAACTTTGGTACAATGTAGGTCAGCACTTCGGATGCGAGAACCTCAGTGTGGGTGGCGAGGTTGAGATCAGCCACAATTTTGGCAGCAATGCCGGATGGATGGTTCGCCCTTGCTTGGGTGTGAAATGGGACTTCTAACATCCCATACTTTTCGAGCATATACTTGATACCAATAAACGACAAAGCCTGCCAGAATCCCTTCTGACAGGCTTTTCACATAATTAGGAATCCCTATAATAGGGAAGAGAGATTATCTTATGGCCGCAGCACTTTCAAGTCGCCTGTCTTGAAAGAACCTACTCCATCTTTTTCTTTGATCAACTGACGAGTAACGCCAGACAACTTGATGTTGCCAACACCTTCAAGAGTAGCCTTTACCGACTGGCAATCCACATGAGCATCTACCTTTCCCACGCCCTCGTTGTCTATATCCAGATGACCACCCTTGAAGAGAGCGATTTGCACATTGCCTACACCTTCATTATCAATATCGACATGATCAGACTGCATATTGTCTATGCGAACATTACCAACACCTTCATTGGTAATCTCTATCTTGTTGGCAAGCAAGTTCTTGACATTTACGTTTCCAACCCCTTCATTGTCTATCTCAAACACATCGGAATTGATGGCGTTGGCATTGAAGCTTCCTACGCCTTCCAGACTCACCTTCACCAAGTCTGGCGATGTTACATACACGCGCAAGCGCTCATTGTTCTTCAACTTACTAATTCCCATGACCCTAGAAGCAAGTCCGATAATCATCTTGTTTTCACGATAGACTACCTTTACATTTTCCATGAGTTGCTTCTTGAATTTTGGATCGCTGATTTTTGAAAAATCCAAGCGAACATCCTGTTGGTCACCATTGGTCTGCGTATAATAGACATCTGCCACAGTCTCAATCTCAATTTCCATAAATGGCTTCACACTCAAGTCTGCTTGAGTAAATTTCAAGTCACCATTGAGAACTGTATTACCACTATTGCCACTGAAAGCACAAGATGTTGACATCATCAACAAGCCAGCAGCCAAAACTGCAGTCTTCATTTTTTTGAGAAATTCCAATCTATCCATTATATTCTTCTTTTATAGTTTGACATGATCAACAAAGACACGTCTTACGTGCTTTATTTTACCCTTTTAGACGAGAGGGGCACAACAAAAGTTGCACCCCTCTACATTATTTTTTCATAAAAATGATGATTTTTCCATTCCTTACGCCTTCAAAGCCTCGCCAAGGATTCTCTTGGCGTTCTCCACCCTATCTGCAGATGGCGGATTAACCTCTTTCAAAGGATAGTCGATACCCAACTTCTCATATTTGTAGATACCCATCGTATGATAAGGCAACACATCGATACGCTGAATATTGTCGAGCATCTTCAGAAAATCCCTCAACTTCACCAGATACTCATCCTTGTCTGTGATACCAGGAATCAGCACATGGCGAATCCATACGGGTTTCTTGATGTCACTCAGATAACGGGCGCAATCGAGGATATTTTGATTGGAATGGCGAGTCAACTTGCGATGCTCCTCATCATCAATATGCTTGATGTCGAGCAAGATCGTATCCGTGACTTGCATCAGTCGCTCAAACTTCTCGAAGAACACACCCTTCTGAGTAAAGAGTTGTGCAGAAGTGTCGAGACAAGTATTGATTCCTCTTTGGTGTGCCTTCTCGAAAAGTTCCAAGAGGAAGTCGATTTGCAGAAGAGCCTCACCACCACTCACCGTGATGCCGCCATTATCGCCCCAATAGCTGCGGAAACGCTCTGCCTTGTCCAACAAGTCGTCAGCATACCACTCCTCTCCCACTCCTGTCTTCCAAGAATCCGGATTGTGACAGAACTGGCAGCGCATCGGACATCCCTGCAGGAAAATCAAGAACCGAATGCCCGGCCCATCCACAGAGCCGAAGCTTTCTATACTATGAATGAATCCTCTTTGCATCTGTTATTGTTTATGAAGATTATAGACACCCCACAAGGCAAAAGAGCCCATAAATAACGCAATTACACCTAAAAATATAAAAATTCCCATATCACTTTATCTTTTTGGATATTAATAAAAACACAAAACCAATCAATGTGAAGAAAAGAACCATCAAGACTCCTAATGTATATAGGATAACTTTATCTAAATCTTCCTTCATGATGTCCACGTTTTGCAGTTAAAGAAACATAAATGCCCACAAACTTCTCTTTTACAGATCAATTTGTGGGCACTCAAATATCATGATTTGAAAAGGAGCTACTTACTCCTTACCTATCATTTAGAGCTTCTCATGAGCCTGACGAGCGATCACATCCAACTGCTGCTCACGGGTCAAGTCGATGAACTTCACGGCATAGCCACTCACACGGATGGTGAAGTTCTGGTACTCTTCCTTCTCTGGGTGCTCCATCGCATCCTTCAATTTCTCTACACCGAATACATTCACGTTCAAGTGATGAGCGCCCTGGTTGAAGTAACCATCCATCACACCTACCAAAGTATTGGCACGCTCCTCGTCATCGTGTCCAAGAGCACCTGGACTGATGGTCTGGGTATTGGAGATACCATCCAACGCATACTCGTAAGGCAACTTAGCCACAGAGTTCAAGGAAGCCAACAAGCCGTTCTTCTCAGCACCGTATGATGGGTTGGCACCTGGAGCCAAAGGAGCGCCAGCAGGACGACCATCAGGCATATTGCTTGTATATTTACCATAGACCACATTGGAAGTGATGGTCAAGATAGAGGTAGTAGGCTCAGAGTCACGATAAGTATGATACTTCTTGATGAGTGACATGAAGGTCTTCAACAACCATACAGCGATCTCGTCTGCACGCTCGTCATCATTACCATAACGTGGGAAGTCACCCTCAGTCTGGAAACTCAATGGGAAACCAGTCTCGTCACGGATGATGTTCACCTTGGCATACTTGATGGCAGAGATAGAGTCAACCACGTGGCTGAAACCTGCGATACCTGTTGCGAAGGTACGACGTACATCTGTATCGATGAGCGCCATCTCCTCTGCCTCATAGAAGTACTTGTCGTGCATGTAGTGGATGAGGTTCAAGGTCTTCACATAGACACTTGCGAGCCAATCCATCATATCCATAAAACGTGGCATGAACTCCTCGTATGTCACAACATCACCCTCGATGGCACGATACTTAGGACCGCACTGCTCACGAGTCTTGGAATCGACACCACCAGAGATAGCGTAGGTCAAGCACTTAGCCAAGTTGGCACGAGCACCGAAGAACTGCATCTCCTTACCTGTCTGTGTAGCTGATACACAGCAGCAGATGCTATAGTCATCGCCCCATACAGGACGCATCACGTCGTCATTCTCATACTGGATAGAACTTGTCTTCACAGAGATCATCGCAGCATAGTGCTTGAAGGTCTTTGGCAAGCGAGAGCTATAGAGCACGGTCAAGTTTGGCTCTGGCGAAGGTCCCATGTTCTCCAAGGTGTGGAGGAAACGGAAGTCATTCTTGGTCACCATAGAACGGCCATCCTGACCCATACCACCTACCTCAAGAGTTGCCCATACAGGGTCGCCAGAGAAGAGCTGGTTGTATGAAGGGATGCGAGCAAACTTCACCATACGGAACTTCATTACCAAGTGGTCGATGAGCTCCTGTGCGTCAGCCTCTGTCAAGGTACCCTCCTTGAAGTCACGCTCGAAGTAGATGTCGAGGAAGGTTGAGATACGACCTACTGACATAGCAGCACCATTCTGGGTCTTCACAGCACCGAGGTAACCAAAGTACAACCACTGAACAGCCTCACGTGCATTCTGAGCTGGCTGTGAAATATCGAAACCATAGCTAGCAGCCATCTCCTTCAAGCCCTTGAGAGCCTTGATCTGCATGGCTACCTCCTCACGAAGACGAATCACCTCGTCAATCATCTCACGGTCGCCCATCTCAGCCAAGTCCTTCTGCTTCTCGGCAATCAAGAAGTCGATACCATAGAGAGCCACACGACGATAGTCACCTACGATACGACCACGACCGTATGTATCAGGAAGACCTGTCAAGATATGGTTGTGGCGCACGTGCTTCATCTCTGGGGTGTAAGCATCGAAGACACCATCATTGTGCGTCTTGCAATAATTGTGGAAGATCTCGTGGAGCTTGGCAGATGGCTCATAGCCGTATGTAGTGCAAGCCTGCTCAGCCATCTTGATACCACCGTATGGCATAAAGGCACGCTTCAATGGCTTGTCTGTCTGAAGACCCACTACCTTCTCCAAGTCCTTGGTGCCTTCGCCGATATAGGCAGCACCGTATGCTGTCAATCCTGAAACCACCTCAGTCTCCATGTCAAGCACGCCACCCTTGGCACGCTCCTGCTTCTGGAGTTCCTTGAGCATACCCCAAAGGGTATCTGTAGCTTGGGTAGGTTCTGCCAAGAACGACTCGTCGCCGTCATAGCTGGTGTAGTTGTTCTGAATGAAGTCACGAAGATTGACCTCAGATTGCCACTTGTTTCCTTTGAAACCTCTCCATTCTGTTCTCATAATCAATTTTCCTTATATTTTAAATAGTTAATAATTATATATAATGTAATACACACTCATGGAAACAAAAAAGCCCAATCACAGATGTGACTGGGTTTTATTTCTTACAATGGCACTTTCCAAGATACGCGCCACCCTGTTTCTTGCCAAGCCCTAAGCCTGTCAAGATAGCCATCCCGATGCCTACTACAGCTCCGATGCCCACAGCGATTGCGATTTTCTTCTTATTTGCCATCCTTTGTTTTTTTTGTTGATTTGATAGTTAGCCTCACCTCATGGAAGAAAGGAAAAATCAGAAGTATGTCTGACTCGATTCTCCAATAGGAACTGGCATAAAAAATGCAGTCCCAAGACTCCTTGAAGGTTTGGGACTGCAAAATTACAAAAATATTTCAATATAAGAGAAAGAAAACTGTTAAATTGTTCACTTTCTCTCGAAAATCCTCATTTATGAGTAGTCAACACGCTTGCAAGTGAAAACTTTTCTCACATTCATACAAGTTTCCATCGCATCATCGCCCACATATTTGTTCTCCAAGAAGATGGTACTCTTCTACTTCTTCACGAAGAACTTGATGCCTTTCACGCTTCCAGGTGCACCCTGCTCAGCACGAGGCAGATACTCGAAGGCTGAGATGGTCATCTCCTTACCCATATCCACGATGCAGAGATGTGGGAAATTGGCTCCCTTCTCCGTCTGCCAATAGGTACTCTCTTGGAGGTCGAACATCTTGTCGAGCGTAGAATTGCCCTTCTCGCTGTCAGCATAATAAGCCACCCAGTTGTTGCGGTCGATGCGATTGCCTTGTGCATCCTGTAGATATACCTCGGCGATGGCTATCTGAGAATCACCACTCTGGCTGCTGTTGCACTCGAAAGCGAAGTAGCGACCTGTCACAGGCTTGTCGAGCTTGATGGTCTGCCAACCATTGCCAGCCTTCAAGTCACCTTGCCATGCAGGTGTCTCAGAGTTCAAATCCATGCGATGACCAGGCTCGTTGTGCTTATTGCTCTTTTCGAGGTTCAACTTATCCAATTCCGGATGGTCTTGACAGAAGGCTGTAGGCATGACATCTGAGCCGACCTTGCCAGCCTCGCCCTTAGGACCAACGACATCGAGTACGATGACCTCATTCTTGCCCTTCTTCAACCAGCATCCTGGCAGATACAAGGTTTGCTGAGGACCGATTTGCCAGAAACGCCCCAAGGCATGACCATTGACATAAACCTGTCCCTTGCCGAAGGCCTCCATATTAATAAAGGTGTCGCCCACCTTATTTATATTAAAGAAGCCACGATAGTAGCCAGCCTTTCTTTCTCCCCAAGGATCAATTTTTATAACGGCATCAGAATGAGCCTTGGCTACGACCTCTTCTAATTCCGCATCCGCCATGCTCTTGCCACTGAGTGCCTTCACTGCATTCTGATAATCATCTGGGATAGCAAGTTGCTCCCATGCAGTTGGCTTCAGAGTGATTTCTCCGTATGGGGATTGCGAAGTGATGGTCACATTACCCACAATACCTTTATAGTCCTTGATGGCACGACCAAAGTTGATGCGTCCCATGCCTTCCACTACGATAGTCAACTTGCCGCCATTTGGCATAGCTGGCAAATCGAGAGACTTCTCATTCTTCACACGGTCTATCTTACCGATGTACTTATTCTCCAAATATACCTGGGCAAAGTCATGGAATTCTCCTGTGAGAGTACTTGGCTTATGTTTGGCAGGGAGAGAAACCACATACACCATCGTTCCCCAACCCATGTCATACTCCTCGAAGGTTTTGGGAGCTTGCTCGACCGTCTTCTTGGTATAACCATAAACAAGTGGCTTATACTCCGTAAACTTAAAGGTAGGCACACTGATGAGCGGCATCGGTGCCTTTGGCACAGCAGGCAACTTCTTGCCATCATTATGCTTTGCCATCATCTCTCGCAACTCGAAATATTTAGGAGTCGTATGACCATACTCATTGATAGGCGCATCATAGTCGTATGACGTAACGTCTGGTTGGAAGCCAGGAGAATTGGCACCAGCCCAATGTCCAAAGCTCGTTCCGCCGTGGGTCATATAGAGGGAGAAGCTGATGCCTTTGCTGAGCATCTCGTCCATTCCTTCCACCATATCCTTGGCAGGACGAGTCTCATGACGAGCACCCCACTTGTCAAACCATCCACTCCAGAACTCAGAGCACATCTTAGGTGCATTCGGACGAACCTCACCGAGACGCTTGAACTGATTGTCGATATTGGCACCCGTACCGAAATTCATGGTCCAAGTCAAGTCATCGAGACCATTGTTGAGGAAGTTGGAAGACCAATCGCACTGGAAGAGTTCCACCTTGTCGAAGCCACTCTCCTTCACGATGTCACGGATGGCGCTCACGTAGGGTTTGTCCTTGCCGTAGGAACCATACTCATTCTCCACCTGTACCATGATGATAGGACCACCATTCTGGATGGTGAGGGAAGCCAACTGCTCGCCCACCTTCTTCTCAAAGATTTTCACTCTCTCCATGAAGTAAGGGTCTTTCTCACGCAATTTGATGTCTTTCTTCTTCAAGAGCCACCAAGGCAGACCGCCCATCTCCCACTCCGCACAAACGTATGGACCAGGACGCACGATGACGTACATGCCGTTCTTCTGACAGAGACGGCAGAACTCAGCCACGTCATTGTTGCCCGTAAAATCGAACTTGCCTTCCTGCTGCTCATGGATATTCCAGAACACATAGAGGCAGACTGTATTCATGCCCAAAGCCTTGCACATCTTGATGCGATGCTCCCAGTAGGCACGAGGGATACGAGGATAATGCAACTCGGCAGCCTTCACCACGAAAGGTTTACCATTCAAGAGGAATGTCTTATCACCTGTGGTAAAAGTTCCACCTTTTTTGGCAGCCATCATCTCGGAAGGAGCGAATGTCAAGAGAGAGGCAAGAGCCAAGGTTTGGATTGTTTTTGATATTATCATAATTATTTTATTTATTAGCAAACAGAATTATGTTCTGCCATATAGATTTGTTTGGTGCAAATTTAGCGAAAAAATATAGAAGAAATGGTTACAAATCGCTCAAAAAGGGGCAGAAAATGACTTTTTTCTTCCTTTTGACCGTAATTTGCAACCATTTCGACTACGTTCTATTATTTTTGTACAAAAGTTGTAACGCTTCTTGGTATCAGTTCCACCCGACCGCTACACTCGCCGACAGGCATGAGACTCTCCTCGGAACAATCGCTCGTGCGATATTGTATCCAGTGGATTTCGCCACCATTTGGCATGTTGTCATTTGCGCCCTCCACGTCAAAACTGACAGGTTTCATATCCTCGGAATAATTGATGGCAACAACCACCCACTTGCCATCCGTATTTCTGTAAGCAGAGCACATCACGCCGTAGGGATTATTATATCCCTCTTCCAACTTACTGCCGTCTGCAGCATTGGTGGAGATGTCATAACGCTGCGCACCCGGACGGATAAAGCGAGAATAGTTACCCAATACCCATAGAAGCTTAGAGTCAACAGCCCATCCGGTTTTCCTACCATCTTGGCTGTAGATACGCAAGAGCCCATCTCGATAGTCACCACCAGCAGCACGCCACCAACTCCAACTTTCAGCATTGGCATACACGAGGTCATGATGGATGATACGTGCCACGTAGAGGGCGGTCTTCATAGAGAAATCATAACCGCCACCACCACCTATTTCCTCATCATTACCCATGATACACGTCTCGGTTTGCCAAAACTTGATACCTTTCTGCCGGCATGCCTCACGCAATTGCATACGTACCTCTCTCATATAAGGAATCGGGGTATTCGTCCAATAACTATGACCGCCTATCAAGGGAAGCACTTGTTTCTGGTTGCCCAGAAAAGTCTTGGTACTGTCTTTGGAAAAGAAGGAATTGATTTCGTAACCTCTCTGCCAATCCGTCTCATGCGTGCCCAATAAGCAACGATAATCACTTGACTCATTGACCAGGATGCGAGTCTGCATTTTATTCTTGATCAAGGCTTTGTTGAGTTCTCTCGCCACATGAGCCACTTCACGATTGGTGGCAGGACTTCCTTCTTGCTTGGGTCCCAACCAGTTCCAATGTCCATCGGGTTCGTTGATAGGACTGACATAATCGATATGGATTCCATCATGTTCCTCTATGCCTTTAAGGGAAGTAGCGATGAAGCGAGCAAAATCATCATAACAATCATCCTTCAAGTTGATGGTACCACCTCGTCCCGTATTGGTAGCCCAACCATTTTGGGTGAAATATACAGGGGCAGAGTTGCAGAAAGCCAAGAGATAAGGCACCTTACGCTGTTTCGCCAACTTGAGAAAACGTCGTTGTCCCTCCTGCTTGTTCCAGTCGTAAGTGCCATCAGCCTTCAGAAAGCATTGAGTACGAGTGCCACGTTGTATCTGCGAAGAATCACCTTGTTCCTCACTGCCCGCCCCCAAGTTGAATCGCCAGATAGACAAGCCGATGCCTTTAGGCTTCCCCTGAGCATCGTTTTCCAAGGAAAAGAGCCAGTCTGCAATTTTCTGTTGCTGCTTCTCTGGCCAAAGTCCCAAGAATTGCATGCTCCACGCATCACTCGCTCCAAAATGCTGGATATGCTGTTCAGGGGAGTTGGCGAGGATTTTGTATCGGACGATTGGTTCCTGGGCAGCCATCAAGCCAAGGCTCGATGATGCCAACAGTGCCCATATTCCTAATTTCAAATGATTGGTGTTCATGATTGATATTTTTTGGGTGAAAGAGAGAAGTTCATGTTTGGTTTGCCAAGGATTTACTTGACAATAAACTTCTTACCATTTTGGATGTAGATGCCTTTTGCCAAATGACCATCTTTTAGGTCTTGTGTCTGTATCATCTGTCCATTGAGATTGTAGATACGATTGTCATTAACCTGGGAATCAAGTGCAATCTGAGCGATGCCACTGGCAATTGGTTCGTCAAAATCAATTACGAAAGTACTAACAGACTTCTTAGGAACAAGGATGCGAGCACCCAAGGTATATGACCCAGCGATATGTTTCAAATTCTCCGTCTCTGAAGTACGATAAAGTTGAATACTCTTGGCTGCACTTTGTCCACTTACATTGAGATTGACACCAGTCGCACTACCCATATTGACATACACAACCACAATGCGCTTACCATCAGGAGAAAGATAAGCAGAGCCCATCAACTTATTAAGACTTTCTGTTTGATTGGTAGCATGATCAATACGCTTATACCCCGGACGAATGAAACGACTATAGTTGCCAAGAACCCAAAGATTGATGTTGTCAGTGATAGTTCCACCATTTTTGATGTCACCATAACTTTCATTGCCAGTGTCACCCTGTGCATTCATTCTGAGAAGATAGAAGCGATTTTTCTGTCCCCATTTTTCTTGTGCAAAGGTAGTCCAATAACTCCAAGAAGCCATGTTGCCATATGTCAAGTCACAATGAATCAACTTAGCCATATAAACAGCAATGTCTGTATATGTGGCAGCATCATAACTTGCAGGGAAACCAGCAGAAGTACTAGGCTCCTTATCAAGCATACTCCACTCAGTCTGATAGACATCAAGTCCATATTCCGCAGCTTTATTTGCCACAGCTTCACGCACATCCTTCAAATCACTGTTATTGCCAAAAGTCCAATAGCTATGTCCTGCTACAGCCTTTTGCAGATGACTGAGATTGCCAATATAAGTAGATGTATTGGCTGGATTGAAGAATGCCTCTATCTGATTGTTGGCTCTTTTCTCTGTGCCGTCCATATAAAGTGCCTTCCACTGGCAAGCCTCTGGCAGAAGTATCTTGGAAGAAAGACCATTCTTGGTGATTGAAGCATCTAGTTCACGAGCCAATTTGGCTATGCTCTCATTGGTCCATGGTGAACCTTCCTGACCATCCGTCCAATCATATTGTGGCTCATTCACTGGATCTATGAGAGTTATCTGATAACCTTCATCCACAAAGTGCTTAGTCGTTGTCGCCAAGAAATCAGCAAAGTCCGTAAAATGATTATCACTCAGATTACAAGTCTGTTCTCCACTATTGGCATAGCCCTTGCCATTCTTGGTAAACTGTACTGGAGCCGAATTGGAGAATAGCAGGAAATGAACCACGCCATACTTCTTGGCTTGCTGCATAAAATATTGTTGTCCGGCACATTTAGTCCAGTCGTATGTTCCTTTGGCATCAAGATAACAATAACCACGACGTGTTTCATCATCGATTCCACTGTTAGCTCCTTGCTCGGCTGAACCAGCGCCCAAGTTGACACGCCACATGGACAAGCCGATACCCTCAGGGTTACCATTGCTGTCAAATTCTTGGCTAAATAGCCATTTGGCTGATTTTTCTTTCTCTGTGCTACTGAAATATTTACCTACAAAATCGGCAGTCCAACAGTCACTAGCACCAAAATCCACAATCGTCTGATATGTTTTATTTGGATTGATGGTGACAGTATAAGTGGATTGTGCCTGAGTCGTGGTTGTTGCCAACACACTAGAAAAAAGGCTTAAAAGTAGTAATTTTCTCATTGTTCCTATAGATTAAAATGTCATGAAATAAAAATATTAGACCCAAATAAAAGGGGCAGGGCTTTATCAGTCCTGCCCCTCTGTCAATCTTCGTCAGCAAGAACGTTCTCGCTAACGTTCATATTCTTGATTACTGATAGCCCTCGTTCTGCTTAATAGAACCATTGGACATGGTAATTTCTGAGTTTGGAATAGCAAAGAGAAGGTCACGAGGTGCCTGGAAGTTGATACCCTTGTTGCTGTTCTCCTGCTGATTGGTTGTCTCGTATGGGTCGGTTGACTCCTCAGTGTTGTATTTCACGAAGGTTCCGTTTGGTCCCATCAAGTGCTCCATCATAGTCTTGCCATCATCCATCTTCCAACGGCGGATGTCATCAAGACGAGTACCCTCAAGAGCCAACTCCAACCTACGCTCTGTGCGGATAGCATCACGCAAATCCTTACCTGTAGAGGTGACATTGCTCAAATGTACACGATTGCGAACCTGATTCAATGCCCATTGTGCCTCGCTGTCCTTATTGAGTGCATTCTCTACCTCTGCGTACATCAACAAAACCTCTGCATAACGTAGCAAACGAATATTCAATGGGTTGTGAGGTGCATCGTATGGACTAGGGCGCTTTGCCACTGGGATGTAGAGTTTCATGTTGCAACGACCCGACTTGTGCTTGCTAGCTGAAATTGGATAAGGATTATCCTCGTTCCAAGTATCATCGCCAGGTACATCTGTCTGACCATCGTGAAGAATGGTATATCTCAGACGAACCTCATCACCTGCATTCTTGAAAGCATTCTCCAAATCGCTGGTAGGAAGACCCCATGACCAACCAGAGTCATCACGAGAGCCAACTACTACAGAGTAGCGCTCACCCAAGTTGTATTGTGTATCGTCGCTTGTCTGAATCTCGAAGAGACTCTCCTCGCCATTGTTGTAGTCAAGATTCCAAACCTTGCTGAAGTCATCCATCAAAGCATACTCTGGAGTGCCACTAGCGTATGAACCTCTGCAAGTAAGTTCCTGCAAGAGAGGCTCAGCCTCTTGATACTTACCTTGATAGAGATAAACCTTTGCCAAGAATCCCTTGGCAGCACCACTGGTTGCACGCCCCATATCAGCATCGCTGTACTCAGCCTTCTTTGGAAGATCAGCGATGGCATCCTTGAAATCCTGCTCTATCTGAGCATATGTCTCCTCGGTAGTAGCACGAGTAATGCCCTGAACCTCTGATGGCATCAACAAAGACAAGGTGAGAGGCACACCACCAAAGTTCTTGACCAAGTCGAAGTAATAGAAACCACGAAGGAACTTAGCCTCAGCTATCAAACGCTTTTGGTATTTCTCATCATTAAAAGTTACCTCTGTTATCTTATTGATGGCGATATTACACTGAGTGATGCCCTTGTAACGATACTGCCAGAAGTTCTGACAAGCATTACCCAAGTCGATGGTGTTACCGGTAAACTGAGCTGCTGGGCGATAATCGCCAGGGTCTTGGGTTGTGTTACCCATCCAAGCATCATCAGTTACCATATTACACATATTGTAGAACTTATAAATCTGCCACCAGTCACGACCATCGAGGAAGTTGTAGCAACCTGTAATCTGCTTAGCACACTCCTCCTCGGTGGTGAAGAAGTTAGCCATGTCTTGCTGACCACGAATTGGCTCGTCCAAGAAATCAGAACAAGAAGTCATGCCCATTGTCAAGGCTGAAGCCAAGGTCAAACCTATGATATATTTTTTCATAATCTTAATCTTTATTTAGATGATGATTCTATTATATATAATAATGTATATGCTCGATTAGAAACCCAAGTTCACGCCGAAGAGGAAGGTACGTGGGTTAGGATAACCAGTGTAATCGATACCTGCCTCAGTTACGCTATTACCCATTGATGCAGTTTCTGGATCTGCACCTGAATAGCTCGTGATGGTGAAGAGGTTCTGAGCAGAGAATGAAAGACGCAAGTTCAACTTGTTGTCAAACCACTTCTTTGGCAATGTATAACCTATCTGGAGCAACTTACAACGGAAATAAGAACCATCTTCTACGAAGAAGTCGCTTACTCGCTTATAGTTCATGTTAGAATCGTTGACAGACAAACGTGGGTATTCAGCACCTGTGTTATCTGTACGCCAAGTCTTGTTGTAAGTACCTGCATATACATTCTGTCCATCGGTACCTGCATAACGGCCCTTGTTCTTGTTGAAGATGTCATTGCCCATCGTGCCATAGAAGTTGGCTGTGAAGTCGATGCCTCTCCACGCTGCATTGAGGTTGAGACCAATCATGAGGTCTGGGAATGGATTACCGATATGAGTCTTATCATTAGAGTCTATCACACCATTATGGTTCAAGTCAACGAAGCGGAGGTCACCAGGCTTAGCATTTGGCTGCAATGCTGCACCATGTTCATTGGTATATGACTTCACTTCGGTCTCGTCCTGGAAGATACCATCTGTCACATAGCCATAGAATTGGCTAAGTGGCTCACCCTCGGCATTACGAACGATATAGTCTCCACTGAAACCACCTGTCCAAATATAGTCACCATTCAATTTCATTGCCTTGTTCTTTACCTGGGAGAGGTTCAAACCTACACCGTATGTGAAGTCACTAACTTGGTCGTTCCAATTGATACCAAGTTCCCAACCAGTAGCCTTCATCTTACCGACATTCTCCCACATCTGACCATTCCACATAGGATAACCCAAGATCAAGAGGTTGTCTTTCTTCATCAACATATCGTGAGAAGTCTTTTGGAAGTAATCGGCTGTCACCTTCAAGCGGCTCTGGAGAAGAGCGAGGTCAAGACCTACGTTCCAGTCCTCTACGGTCTCCCACTTCAAGTTGCTATTGCCGATGCCACTTACTGTGGAACCTACCAAACGGTTGGCAGCAGAACCAAACACATAGTCTGTTGTACCAATAGAACTCAAGTAAGCAGAGTTGTCGATATTTTGGTTACCAACCTTACCCCAACCTGCACGAATCTTGATGTCATCGAATGCCTTCTGGTTCTTCATGAACTCCTCGCCTGTCAAACGCCAAGCAGCAGATACAGATGGGAATGTAGCCCACTTGTTGTCCTTAGAGAACTTAGAAGATCCATCGACACGTACGGCAGCTGTCAAGTAATATTTCTCAGCATAGTTGTACATCACACGACCCAGATATGAAATCAAAGAAGTGAAACTGTCTGTACCAGTTGCAGCAGGATTCTTGGTACCAGAGCTTGGATAACGCAAAGTTGGGTCGTTATTAGGAATGCTCTCAGAGTAAGCCTGTGCCCAGTAATCCTGGAAACGCTCCATGGTATAACCACCCATCACGTTCAAGTTATGCTTCTTGTTGATGGTAGTCATGTAGTTCACCGTGTTGGTCCAGTTCCAATCCACCCAATTCTCCATCTTTCGAGTAGCATTGTTGTTCTGGTTCTGCTCCAAGTTGTCGATGAAGAAATCGACATTAAATTTATCTGTTCTGCGGAAACGAGCATTCAAGCCAAACTGTGACTTGATAGTCAAGCCCTTGATAGGAGTCAAGCTGATATATGGAGTAGCCAACAAGCCATACTCACTGGCGCCAGAATCCATACGAGCCATAGAAGCTACAGGGTTCCACTCCTGGTTGTTGTGAGAACGAGCATAGTTGCTATAAGGGTTGCTGGTCCACTCGCTCTTGTCGAGCATCACTGGAGTAGTAGGATCCATAGACATGATGGCACCCATCAAGCCTGGAGTATCATCCCACTGCTCATAGCGAGGAGTGAAATCCACACCAGCCTTCACAATCTTATTAAAGTTGTACTCGGTAGAGAAACGAGCAGAAAGTTTCTGCCACTGTCCCACCTTATATTGAGAATCTTGCTTGTAGTAACCAATGCTGCCAGAGTAGATCAACTTATCCGTACCTCCAGAGAAAGAGAGGTCGTAGTTCTGCTGTACGGCCACGTCATTGATACACTCTTTCCACCAATCAGTATAGACATCTGTAGTTCCCTTGAATGGAGAAACGTTTCCATCATTGGTATAGCGAGCATCGAATACCTGCTTATACTCCTGAGAGTCAGCCATGTTCTGCTTCTTCAAGGTCTGAAGACCCACAGTAGCAGTCACATTAAACTTAGCATCGCCCTTCTTACCCTTCTTGGTCGTAATCAAGATGACACCATTGGATGCACGAGTACCATAGATGGCAGATGCAGAAGCATCCTTCAACACTTGCATGCTCTCGATGTCGTTTTGGTTGAGGAAGTTGATGTTGGTTCCTACAGGCATACCATCCACTACATAGAGAGGGTCGGAACCATTCACGGTGGTGACACCACGGATGATGACACGAGGAGAAGCACCAGGACCACCGGCACCACTGATTTGTACACCGTTCACCTGACCTTGGAGAGCATTCATCACGTTACCTGTAGAAAGTTTCTCCAACTTATCGCCCTTGATGGCAGAGATAGAACTTGTAAGGTCACCTTTCTTCACCTGACCATAACCGATGACTACCACTTCGTTCAAGTCGTTGGCATCGTCCTTCATCACAAAGTTGATTTGCGAACGACTGCCAATCTTCACCTCTTGATTGGCCATACCTACGTATGACACTTCTAGAGTGGCATTCTTGTCTGCATCGATTGTATATTTACCATCCAAGTCGGTCACAGCACCCTTGGAAGTACCCTTCACCTTAACGTATGCACCAATGATAGGCTCATTGCTGCTATCTACAACAGTACCAGTCACCTTGATGCTCTGAGCGTTGACGGTCAAAGCAATACTGGTAGCCATCGCTGCCATGATATATTTCTTGTTCATAATGAATCTTATCTTAAAAATGAATTATTCTTGAAATTTCAATACTCTTTATTTTGCCTTTACCAAGATAACGGTCAACTCTGAAGATGGAGCTGATGTAAATACAGGGAAAGAGAAGTCGCCATCTCCCTTCACGGTAAGAGTAGTAGTAGAAGTCTGACCCACCACGTCCTCAACGGTTACTTCCAATGGGAAGTTACTCTCATCATTCCAATCTGAGGCTGGAGTATAAGCATAGTCGAGCTTGTACTCATGGAGCAAGCTGTCGCCATAGATTTCCAGCAGGTTGATGGTCTTGTCAAGCAACATTCCCTCGTTCTTTAAGCGAATAGACTTGATACCATCAGCATCCTTGATTGTACCTGTGATATTGAAACTACGTCCTGGCTCAGCATGAATCAGGTCGGTTGTTAATGCAATCGTTGGCGCCTGACCATCCACCGTTGGATAATCATCGTCACTGCTACATGATTGTAGAGTCATACCCCCCCATATTGCTAAGAAAGCAGCAAAAAGAGGCTGTTTTAGATTAAATGAATGTAATGTCATAAGACGTTCGTTTAAGTTATTATTTTTTAAAATTATCATTTGTAAAGTATTCTCTTTCATGAGATTGTCATTTCCTTACTCACTTTCTTATTATACCTTTAATGTATAGACTTAGCAAAACCTACCTATAAGATTTAGGAACGGTTATTTGTCGTTGTTTGTTTTCGGTTGCAAATATACAGTGAAATTATCATTTCTGTAGGTAATTTTTCGTGCAAAGAGACAACATAAATCGTGCAATGCAAGATTTATACCCCCTATTTTGGTGTTTTTCTGCCATTTTTTAGTATCTTTGCGCCCAAAATCAATCTTAAACATGAAAAAAATCATTCATCTACTAACAATTACTTTCGTGTGCTTGTTGTGGCAAATCCTTCCCATCAAGGCACAAAATTACTGCGTCAGTTCCATGGGACTGGGAGAAGGTTTGTCTTGCAACTACGTAGTAAGCATGGCTCAAGACAAAAATGGATTCCTCTGGTTTGCCACCGAGGAAGGACTCAACCGCTTCGATGGCGAGGAGTTCTTTAACTATTATAAGTCAAGAAAAAATACCAATAGCATTTCTAGCAGTGAGTTGAATTGCCTGCTAGACGACCCCAAGAAACCATGGTTATGGATTGGCACCAAGAACGATGGTCTCAATGTCTATGACTATGATACCGACACTTTCAAAACTTTTAAGCACAAAGACGGCGACTCCCACAGCATCGCCACCAATGACATCACAGATTTGTCAGCATCCACAGATGGTAACATCTGGGTTACCACATATTGGAAAGGCGTTGAATATCTCAACACAGAGACGGGCATTTTCACCCATTACAATCATCAAACGGTGAAAGGTATGCCCGACAGCCAACTGTGGTGCGTGGAAGACTTGGGCAATGGAATCATCGCTGTTGGGCATGTACGTGCAGGTTTCACCATCATCGACACCCACAACCACACCGCCCACAATTACCGTCACTCCCCCACCGAGAGCAACTCCATTGCCAGTGATGAGATCAACAGCATATTCAAGGATCGCAACGGCACCATTTGGGTGGGTACGAGCAATGGCATCGACATCTTCGACCAAGTGAACCAAAGTTTTATTCACATCGCACAACAAGAGCTCAATAATCACAGAATCTATGATATCAAGCAGTTTGCCGATGGAAAAATCTGGGCTGCAACAGAAATGAATGGCATCATCGTCTTCGATGCCAACAAGAAACTGTATGGTGCCAGCCAAGACTATCCATACATTACCATCAAGGAGGGAGTGACAGAACACACGCTGACAGGCAACAGCGTGCGAAGCATCTTGCAAGATAAATATAATAATGTATGGGTAGGACTCTATGGAAATGGAATCAATTTCCTCACCACCACCCATCCTCCATTCTCGATACTAGACTATGATTCCAAAGATGTCATTTATCATCTGACAGAAAAGTCGGTCATGGGATTGGCTCGTGACAGAGATGGCAACCTATGGGTAGGCACTGACGGAGACGGCATCAACGTATTTTCTGCCGACATGAAACGAATCGGGCATTATCCACAGGAGGCTGGACGAAATGTATTGGTTGCCACCACCGACTCACAAGGCACACTTTGGTTTGGTTCCTTCAACAAAGGAGCCTTTGTAAAAAAGCCAACAGGAAGTTTTCAGAAATTGGCACTCGACAACACAATAGACATCCGTTGCTTTTATGAAGACAAGAAACAACAGATGTGGATAGGAACGAGTGATGGAATCTATATCGTTGATACTAAGACATTCCAGCAGAAACAGCACTTTGAGGTTGGCAATAAATTCGTGAGAACCATCTGCCAAGACAAACAAGGCAGAATATGGGTAGGCTATTTTGGCAATGGCATCGAAGTTTTTACGCCAAACATGAAGAAAATACAGAGTTTCAACTCTAAGGACAAAGGTTCTCGTACCCTGCCTTCCAACTCCATCAACCAGCTTTACCTCGACTATCGTGGACAGATGTGGGCAGCCAGCAACGAAGGCGCTATCTGTATAGATACTCAGAAAATGACAATCAAGAAAATCTACGATAAAAGCAACGGATTAAACAACGAACATATTCGTGGCATGGTAGAAGACAAGCAGCACAATCTATGGATGAGCACCAATATGGGTATCAGTTGCATGGACAGCAAAGAGCATTTCTACAACTATACCAACAAAGACAACGTACCACAGGCCAACTTCAATGACCAAAGTGTGTTGGTAGCACCCGACGGAACCATCTACATGGGTTCGTCACAAGGACTATGCTACTTCAACCCTGAGTATGTAAGAAAAAAGCTCAAAGCCCCAAAAGTATTCATCACCTCGCTCACAATCATGAGAGGCATTGAGAAAAATGATAGCACCCTCAATCTCATCAACAAACAGCAAGTATCACTCGCCCACTCCGAGAACACCTTCTCCTTGGCATTCAATGTACAGAACTATGCCATTGAGCGATATGTGGAATACAGCTATCTCCTACAGGGCATGCAGAGAGACTGGATAACCACCACAGATGGTCGCATTACTCTGCATGACATTCCTGCTGGCAAATATAAGTTGCAAGTACGTTCCAGACTACACAACCAAGAGTGGTCGGAAGAAATAGCAGAGCTGACGATTACCATTCGCCCTCCATTTTGGCTTTCTTGGGGGGCAAAGCTTATCTATGTCCTCCTGTTCATTGGGGCGACAGTAGCATCCTTGCGCATCTACAAACGCCACTTGCGCCTGGAATACTTGCTCAGGGCTGAGAAAATCAATCATGAACAAGAAGTGAAGTTGAACGAGGAAAGACTCCGCTTCTTTACCAATATCACACATGAGCTACGCACACCGCTCACCTTGATATTAGGACCTTTGGACGACATCTCCCACTCTGGTGAAATCAACAAACATATCAAGCACAAGCTTGCCATCATTCATCAAAGTGCTCAACGATTGAACGAACTGATCACACAAATCTTAGAGTTCAGAAAGACAGAAACGGGCAACCGACAGCTCAAGGTGACCAAGGGAAATATCGTTGATGCCGTACACGAAATCAGCTTGAAGTATGAGGAATTGGCACAAAAGCCAAATGTAGGCTTCCGCTTCGTGGCTCCTGAGAACCCGATCGATACCTATTACGACCAAGATGTAATTAGAACGATTGTAGATAATCTCGTGTCGAACGCCATCAAATACACTGACAAAGGTAACATCGACATCAGTGTGGAACAACGCAGAAGCCAAGACAAGCATCTCATCGACATCACCATCAGCGACACAGGTCATGGCATATCAAAGCATGCCTTACCTCATATTTTCGACAGATATTATCAAGAAAACGGCAAACATCAAGCTTCTGGCACAGGCATAGGTCTTTCACTCGTCAAGAAACTTGTCGCTCTGCATGAGGGCGAAATCAAAGTAGAAAGCAGCCTGGAAGAAGGAACCAGCTTTATCTTCACCATTGATGAAAACAATGTCTATCCTCATGCCATCCATGAGAAGACTGGTCCTGAAAACAATGCTCCATCATTGTCAACAGAACTGACACAAGAAGATACTGATGAAGGAAGCGGAATGAAATTAGAAAAGAATGATGAAGGAAATGACAAGAAGCCACTACTACTTATTGTAGAAGACAACAAGGAAATCTTAAACTACATCGCAGACTCATTTGCGGAAGAATTTGACACCTTGACTGCCAATGATGGTAGAGAGGGATTGGCAACGGCCTTGGACAAAACACCAGACATCATCATCTCCGACATCATGATGCCAAACATGGATGGCAACAAGATGTGTCGTATGCTCAAAAGCGACATACGAACCAGTCATATACCTATCATCCTGCTGACTGCCAAAGATAGTTTGGAGGCAAAGGAAGAAGGCTATGACTCTGGGGCTGACTCCTACATCACAAAGCCATTCACCCATTCGCTGCTGTCTAGTCGCATCAAGAATCTCTTGCTACAACGCAAGCGCAGTCTGCAAGCCATCAACAACTCTCAGACCACAAACCTCAGCGAAAAGAAAGAACTCTTGCGAGAGTCGCTCAACAAACTTGACCAAGAGTTCTTCGATAAGATGAACAAGATTATTGAAGAAAACATCAGCGGTGATGTGGATGTCAACTTGCTGGCCACAAAACTAGCCATGAGCACCAGCACGCTTTACCGCAAGATGAAGTCAATGACAGGCATCTCAACCAACGAGTACATCCGAAAATACAAGATGCAATATGCTGAGCACCTATTGCTGGAAGGCAAATACACCATCAGCGAGATTTCGTTCATGGTGGGCATGAACAGCATCGCTTACTTCCGCAAGTGCTTCAAAGATGAATACGGTCTGATTCCTTCCGAATATCTCAAAAAGTTGAAAAGTGAGAATGAGGGAAATGAATAAATACAATATCATCCCTCTTTCCACTCACTGACCGTCCCTTCCTCCGAAGAGAAGTTGGCACCGATGAGGTGAACGTTACGGCTGTCAGCCTCATACTCCTTAGCATATCCCTTGTCACGTATCTGTTGCAAGGCAGCATCGGCGGAGCCATCAAGTTTGAACTCGAAGATATAAACATCCTTCGGGGTCTCTATCACACAGTCTGCCCTACCCTTGCTTGTCTCCTTCTCATGGAAGACGGTGAAGCAACTCAACATCCTGAGCAAGAGATAGAAAGTATATTGGAAATGACGCTCATACTCTCGTTCCGTTTTCTTGCGGCGCACGGAGTATGGGATGCTCGCCAGGAATGCCGTCATGCCTTCCATAAAAGCCTCCAGCTCGCCACGCTTCAACTTATGCACGGAGTCGATGAGCCACGAGGTGGAGTCTTCCTTGGTCTTCAGATAATTGTTCGCCAATATCGTAAGAAGACCCTCCCTCACCTCATTGTTAGGAATATCGAGAAGATAAGACTCCGTGTCACGTTCATACCCCTTGATGGTGAGATAACCGCTCTGGTATATCATCGGAAGAGGCATCTCCACATCAGCCTTATAATCATCAAACTGTGGGGCTGCATAATATTTACCAATCAACTCATTCAAGTTTTGGTCGAAATGATTAAGCAAGCGAACGAGATACGTTGGTGTACCACTTTTGAACCAGTAACTTCCCAAGTCCATTTGGTCGAAAGCATTCAAAATACTGAAAGGATTAAAGATGTCTGTCATCCTCTTACTGAAATGGTAACCATCATATTTTCGTTTCAGCAACTCCAGCATTCCCTCTACAGAGCACTCATATTCCTCAGCAAACTCCTTGATTGGTTCAAAGAAATATTTCACCAATTCCTTCTGTGTAATGCCACAAATAGCTTCAAATTCACGGTTCAAACTGATGTCCTTTGGCTGGTTGAAGCCACTGAACATACTGATTTGTGAGAACTTGGTGACACCGGTGAGGAAAACAAAGCGTAAGTCGGCATCAGCGCCCTTCAATGTAGCATAGAACGACTTCAAGATATTGCGGTGCTTTTCCTCCAGTGTCATTGTCTTGCCTAGGTGCTCGACATGGAAATCCATATCCAATACATCCAATATTGGCTTGTCATATTCATCGATGAGGACGACGGCTCCCAAGCCTGTCTGTTCATGTGCTGCATGTAGTATCTTTTGGAATCTCTGAGCCAAATCGGGATTGTCATTTACTAATCCGTACAGTTTCTCCCAATCAGACAACTTATCTTTAATGCCTGCCTCTAGGGTTCCATCGTTCAGGTAGTTACCCGTATTGAAATCCAGATGGAACACTGGGTATTGCTTCCACTCTTGCTCTAATGCATCAATGGCAAGTCCCTTAAACAGTTCCTTCCTGCCCTGGAAGTATGCCTCCAAGGTAGAGAGGAGTAGGCTCTTTCCGAATCGTCGAGGACGACCCAGAAAATAGACTTTGCCATTATTTACTAGGCGATACACCAACTCTGTCTTATCTACATAGACAAAACCGCCATTGATGATTTGTTCAAAAGTCTGTATTCCAATAGGATATTTCATGCTAACATTCTCCTTATTATAATATGTTGCTGCAAATTTACGTATTTTATTTCAAATTATTGGTATTTTTTGATAAAATTACGCTAAAAACTGCAGAATAGCTTAAAATGAGCGAATTATGAACTTTCTACCTCAATAGAGGTAATAAAGAACGAGTGCGGTCTGTCGGGCCAGTACATCAAAAACGACAATGGAGATTTCACAGCTCTTAGTGCCCGGCTCAATGTCAGTTTCTAAAGTAAAGAGATAATTAGTAAAAATACATCAAAACATCATAATATACTACAAAATAATATCAGATTCACTTTTAATTCAATATCTTTGCAGAAAATTGAAACATATTGCGATGATATTTACAAGTACACTTATATTGAATAAACCAAGATGTAATGTGCCCCATTACATCTACCATTGCTGTTTTCGAAAATAATATGTTATTTCTACTTCAGACAACATATTATTAACGAATTAAAAATTACATGGGTTTAATCATATTATATTTTTTAGGTGCTCTGTCACTATCCTTTTTATGCTCCGTCCTGGAGGCGGTGCTACTTTCCACTCCTATGTCGTTTATCTCGATGAAGGAGAATCAAGGCAATAAAACTGCCTCGTTGATGAAACAGTACAAAAACAACGTAGATCGTCCTGTGGGTGCCATTCTTTCGCTCAATACCATCGCTCACACCATTGGTTCTGCCGGCGTGGGTGCCGAGTCTATCAAGCTCTTCGGCGAAGAATACTTCGGAATCATCTCAGCCATTCTCACCCTGCTGATTCTGGTGCTTTCAGAAATCATCCCGAAGACCATCGGTGCTTCCTACTGGCGCTCGCTGGCAATGACATCCACCAAGATAATCAGGGTACTCATCTTCATCACCTACCCGCTGGTTTTGCTCTCAGAACTCATCACAAAGGTATTCACCCCTAAGAGCCACCAAGCTTCCATGAGCCGCGAAGAGGTTTCTGCCATGGTAGATGTAGGAACCACAGAAGGCATCTTCCGTGAATCGGAAAGCAAGATCATCAAGAGCTGCATCCGTCTGGCAGGAGTTAAGGCAAAAGAGGTGATGACACCATCCATCGTGGTAGAATCTGCTAATATGCATCTAACCACCAAGGAGTTTTACGAACTGAAGGAGTGGAATTTCTCACGCATTCCTGTATATGATAACAATAAGGACTATATCGTGGGCTACGTTCTGAAGGATGTGGTTCTCAAATCGGTTTCAGACGATGAATTCCAAACCCGATTATCCGAGCTGATGCGCCCGATTCTTTCCTTCAACGAGGATGAATCGCTATATCAGATCTGGGAAAAGATGTTGGAAAAGCGAGAGCACATCTCCATTATCGTAGATGAATACGGATGCCTTCGCGGCGTAGTTTCCATGGAGGATGTGATAGAAACGATGACGGGCGTGGAAATCGTAGATGAAGACGATGTTGCCGTGGATATGCAAGCCTTGGCTAAGGAAAAATCACGCCTGATGATGCAGAAAAAGAAGTAAGAATAAAAAAACTCGTTGGCAAATACCAACGAGTTTTTTTACTTGGCACCTGGCTTCACTTTGAGAGAGAAGTTACCATCAAAGTCTGTAACTGTACCCTGGGTAACTTTCTGTCCCTCGATGATAACAGACTTGTTTTTCATAGAATAAAATCGTTCAAGTATCATTATTATTATCCAAATCTTTGTTTTTTATACATTTCAGCACAAAGTTACATACTTTTTTGCATATATAATAAGGTATAGTGGATTTTTTTGCGTAATTTTGCCGATGAATAAGCTAAATGGCTCTGGAAGCAATAGCACCAGAAGATGAGCCAGGAGGCAAAACCAGAAACAAAACAAAGCATTATGCAGACCAGCAAATACCTATTAGCAACAGAAAGAGACGCCGAATGGGGTCTCACCATCAGCACCGTGGGACGGGAAGAAATCGCCCCGAGAGAAGAATATCCTACCAAGGGTCATGCCGATGGATATTACTTCGATCTCCAGAAGGGAAGAACCCTCGATGAATACCAGCTTCTCTACCAGCCGGAAGGCGAAGGAGTGTTCCGTTCTGCTCATCTTCCGGAAACAAAGATCAAGACTGGAGACATCTTCCTGCTCTTTCCCGGCGAATGGCATACCTACCATCCATTAGGCACCAAGGGATGGAAAAGCTATTGGATCGGATTCAAGGGAAAGAATATGGATGACCGTGTGAAGGCGGGATTCCTGTCCCCTGAAAAGCCGATCTATCATGTGGGCTACAGCAACGAGATCATCAGTCTATATGAAGAGGCTTACAAGACGGCACAGGAGGAGGCTGCATACGCTCAGCAGACTATGGCGGGTATCGTAAACCATCTCATCGGAAAGGTGTATTCCCTGGAGAGAAACATCATCCTGAACAAGGATTCCAAGCATGTGGATATCATCAACAGGGCGCGCCTGCGCATCCGTGAATCTCTTGAGGATACACTCACCATCCAGGAGATAGCCCAGGAACTAGGCATCAGCTACTCTTCGTTCCGCAAGCTCTTCAAGGAGCATACCGGCTTCGCTCCAGCACTCTACCAGCAGACACTGAAACTGCAGAGAGCCAAGGAGCTGCTTTCTACCACCGATGAGAGCATCAAGGAGATTGCCTATCGCCTCAATTTCGAATCACCAGATTATTTCTCAACTAAATTCAAGAGCCAGACTGGCATGAAACCGTCTGATTTCAGAAATACAACCCGATAAAATTTCCACAAAATAACGAGCAGAACTTTCGCAGATGAGAAGTTAGGGGGAAATTCCCCTAACTTCAATTGATTCCCCTACATACGAAACTTGAACAGCGAAAAACTTATTTTTTTGATATTTCATAGAGATTCTTGACCCTCCGCCAAAAAACTAGGCTCTAATATCATTTTCTCTTGTTCCATCTTGCACATTCCCACTATCTTTGCAATCGTAAACAAAAAACAATAGCAAATAACAATAACTTAAAATACACTCTTAAAAAAATGGAACAGAAGAAATACTTCTTTGCCGTAGATCTGGGCGCTACCAGTGGCAGAACCATTCTGGGAAGCTTATCAGATGGCAAATTCGATTTGGAAGAAATGACACGCTTCGACAACCGACTCATCGAAACCGGCAATCACTTCTACTGGGATATCTTTGCCCTCTTCTATGAGATCATCTCAGGTCTGAAACTCGTGGCGCAGCGCGGTATCCACATCGAAAGCATCGGTATCGATACCTGGGGATGCGACTTCGTATATGTAGATAAAAACGGGGACATTCTCCGCAATCCTCTCGCCTACCGCGACCCTCATACCTTCGGCGTGATGGAGAAATATTTCGACGAGAAAATCAGCAAGGAAAAGGTATATGAGAAGACCGGAATCCAATTTATGAACTTCAATTCGCTCTTCCAGATATACGCCATGAGAAAGGCTGGAAACGTGGCTTTGGAGAATGCCGACAAGATTCTCTTTATCCCTGATGCCCTAAGCTATATGCTTACCGGTAACGCCATCTGCGAATATACCGTGGCTTCAACTTCCCAGATTCTCAACCCAATGACAGGCGATCTCGACAACGAACTCGTAGAGAGTCTCGGACTGAAGAGAGAGCAGTTTGGCAAGATGACCAACCCTGCTTCCATCATCGGCACACTCACCGAAGAGGTACAGAAGATAACAGGACTGAATGCCGTTCCAGTCATCGCCGTAG